>Ga0182021_10002230_pt1 | contig 22584 bp, 22 predicted proteins | sample 612E3MmetaG_FD_120493 | JGI IMG/M metagenome (GOLD analysis project Ga0182021, IMG submission 120493) | Permafrost microbial communities from Stordalen Mire, Sweden - 612E3M metaG (Illumina Assembly) | ecosystem: Environmental > Terrestrial > Soil > Wetlands > Permafrost | place: Sweden... | reverse complement strand
TAAATATTTTAATGAGTCAATTTTAGTTTTTTTTATGTAATCCATTAAGATTAACTGAACTGTACTACCACCTCCTTTGTCACAAATATTATCTTATTCCCTTAATTATTCCATTGGAAACATCTTAATGTTTGCAAGTTATTTAGCAATTACCATACCAAGTAATCGCTTCTTTCAAATTCAAAATAGAATAACTTTTTTGTCCTTTCTTTATCGTCATTTAGATATGAATTTTGATTAATCAGAATATTTGAGACTTAATATTATTAAAATCGAAGTTAGTAATTTTCACCAATATTTGGTTAATTTCACTTTTTTCAAATTGATTATGCCCTTGTTGATTTTTTACGGAATGACGTTCGTTATTTCAGTAGATATTTCATTTCTTGACACCTACATCTTATTTTCACTATATTGTGAACCTACATTAGACGGGAGGCCTCGTGTACGAAGTTACGATAAGGCAATCGTTTTCTGCCGCTCACAAGTTGAAGGAAATAGGCGGTGCGTGTGAGAAACTCCACGGTCATAATTTTATCGTTGAAGTCTCTCTATGCTCTGCTGCCCTGAGTGACACCGGCATTCTCATTGATTTTAGAATATTGAGGCAATGGACGGATGAAATACTGAATGAATTTGATCATAAATGTCTAAATGACATAACCTATTTCAAAGATGCAAGCCCCTCGTCGGAAAATATTGCCAGGTTCATCTACGACAGAATTGCGGAAAAAATAAAGGAAGACAATCTTGCCGTATCACGAGTTACCGTATGGGAATCAGAGGATGCGAGAGCTTCTTATTGCGGAAACAGCCATGATCGATATCCAAAATCAAAAAGATAACAGGAATATAGATATACAAAAGGTAGGCGTTAAGGGAATCAAGTACCCTGTTGTGGTTCTGGATCGCGCAAACGGCATGCAGCATGTCAATGCAACCATTAACATCTATGTCGACCTGCCTCACCGCTTCAAGGGGACGCACATGAGCCGCTTTGTGGAAATCCTGAACGAATTCAGGGGACAGATAAGCATAAAGACTTTTCATAAAATTCTCCAGGAGGTCAAGGACAAGCTTCATGCGGAATCGGCGCACATGGACATCGAGTTTCCCTACTTTGTCGAGAAAACGGCTCCTGTATCGGCAGCGAAAAGTCTTATGGAATACACATGCTCATTCAGCGGACAAAACAGTATCAGCAAGACAGATTTCCTCGTAGGAGTAGTTGTACCGGTCACTACGGTATGTCCCTGTTCAAAGGAAATCAGCAATCTTGGCGCCCATAACCAGAGAAGTATGGTAACGGCGAAGGTGAGGTTCAAGAAATTTTTCTGGATCGAGGACCTTATCAGGCTGGTTGAAGACTCAGCAAGCGGCGAAGTATATTCCCTCCTAAAAAGGGTTGATGAAAAATTTGTCACCGAAAAGGCACACGAAAACCCGATGTTCGTCGAAGATGTGGTAAGGAATGTAGCCCAGAAGCTGAACGCAAATGATAATTTCATGTGGTACAGTGTGGAAGCAGAAAATTTCGAAAGTATCCACAATCACAGTGCTTACGCATATGTGGAAAAAACCGGCTGACAGCCCCGATGCGGCATTCTCTGTCGTTTTTCTTTGACAAAACAAGACTAATCATTTACAAAATTTATGAGGCACAAATAAAATATCAATTTCAAAATATGAGCCCGGAAATATCCGGCTGATTGCAAATAAGTAAAACGGAAAGTTGCTCTACACCATGGAATCGAGCGAAGAACGCCAATATTTCAATTTATACAATCATGGATTTATCAGAGTCGCCGTCTGCATACCCGAGCTGAAGGTAGCTGATGTCCCGTTCAATGTAGCCAGTACAATCAAACTGGTGAGGCAAGCGTCAGCCAATAATGCCATCCTTGCCCTCTTCCCTGAACTCGGCATATCGGCGTACTCGAACGAGGATCTCTTTCACCAGGATGCCCTTCTAACAAGTGTAATGACCGGGCTCAAAGAAATTCTCGATGCCACAAGAGAACTTAACACAATCTTGGTCATTGGCGCCCCCCTGCGGATTGATTTCCGGCTCTTTAACTGCGGCGTTGTCCTGTATCGCGGCCGCATCCTCGGCATTGCAGTAAAGTCTTATCTGCCCAACTATCGTGAGTTTTATGAGGGCCGCCAATTCAGTCCCGCTGAAAGCGCCCGGTCAAAGGTTATCGACATTTGTGGACAGGAAGACGTTCCTTTCGGAGCTGACGTACTTTTTAATGTCAAGAATATAGATAATTTCAATTTTTTTATAGAAATTTGTGAAGATGTCTGGGTACCCATTCCACCTTCCAGCTATGCCGCAATGGCGGGGGCAACTGTCATCGGAAATCTCTCCGCATCCAACATAACCGTGGGGAAGTCCGACTACCGCCAATCTCTGGCCGCAAACCAGTCTGCGCGCTGTATATCTGCGTACCTCTATGCCGCCGCAGGTCCCGGAGAATCCACCACTGATCTCGCATGGGACGGACATGCCATGATCTATGAAAATGGTAATCTACTGGCGGAATCGGAACGATTCTCATGGCAGTCACAATTGATTTACGGAGACGTGGATCTCGACAGGTTAGCGCAGGACAGGATGCGTATGAACAGCTTCGGACAGAATGCCGGCACGCACAGGGAGCAACTGGAAAGATTCCGGAAAGTCTCATTCAACATCATCCCCATTGAAAAACGCATACTGCTAGACAGAGAATATCCAAGATTCCCATATATACCTGCGGATCCGGGAAAGCGCGATCAGCGCTGTTATGAGGCGTACAACATACAAGTGCACGGGCTTGCCCAACGTCTAAAATCATCGGAGATCGAGAACGTGGTAATCGGCGTCTCCGGCGGCCTGGACTCAACCCATGCCCTGATTGTCGCGGCAAGGACAATGGATCTCCTGGGTCTGCCGAGGTCCAATGTTAAGGCCTACACCATGCCCGGATTTGCAACTTCGGAAAAGACGTACACCAATGCGCTGAAATTGATGAGGGCGATAGGCGTAGAGGCGAATGAGATTGACATCAAACCAAGCTGCATGCAAATGTTAAGAGATGTGGGTCACCCATTTGCAGACGGGGAAAAACTCTACGACATTACCTTCGAAAACATTCAGGCCGGGGATCGTACCTCTCATCTGTTTCGCGTAGCCAATATGAAGAAAGCCCTTGTCGTCGGTACCGGGGATCTAAGTGAACTCGCGTTGGGCTGGTGTACTTACGGCGTAGGCGATCACATGTCCCATTATAGCGTGAATGCCAGCGTACCTAAGACCTTTATTCAGCATCTGATACGTTGGGTCGCACATTCATCGCTGTTTGAGAAGGAAACTGCGGAGGTTTTGCTCGATATCCTTGAAACCGAAATCAGCCCTGAATTAATTCCGGGGATGGACGGCGACCAGCCGGCGCAGAAGACCGAATCCGTAATAGGCCCTTACGACCTGCAGGATTTTAACAATTTCTTTATTACGAGATTTGGCTATCTGCCTACAAAGGTGGCATTCATGGCCTACTGCACCTGGAGGGACAAGACCAAAGGCCAGTGGCCGGATGTCCCGAAAAAAAAGAGAAACCAGTACACAATCGCCGAGATAAAACGGTGGCTGACTATATATCTCTATCGCTTCTTCAAGTTGAGCCAGTATAAACGCTCATGCATACCTAACGGCCCAAAAGTAGGGTCCGGCGGGTCTCTGTCTCCGAGGGGAGATTATCGGGCGCCAAGCGACAGCGAAGCCACTGTCTGGCTAGAAAATGCGAAATACATACCCGAAAAGGATAATTAAGAAGGATGAGGCGGGAAACTTATAAGGACTTTGATGCCACAGAGCTTCTCTGCCCCAATTGCAAGAAAGCCGTCCCGGTAAGAAAGAGACTCCTGTTAATTCTTTCTGAAGGCGAAAAGTATGACTATACGTGTGTATACTGCGGAACTTCAGTGGGAGACAAGATCGTCAGACAGAAAGATAATCTCAATATAATTAAATGACGGGCGGGACTGCTCACTTTTTCTCCATGGCCTTCTTTAATTTATCGCCGAGAGACCCGAGCTTGGCTTGAGGGGTGTCTTTCACGTTCAAATCCTCATAAGCAAGACTGCTGTCGGATCCACCTGAGGATCCGGTAAGATATTCTCCGAGAATTCCCCGGCTGTGTACATCCTCATGACAATAGATGCAGAGGTTCTCCCAGTTGCTCCCATCCAGCGGGTTGTTGCCGTGATTGCCGTCCTTGTGATGAACGGTGAGGAGATGCCGTGTTGACTCATCAAACTCCCTTCCGCATCGGGCACATAAAAGGCCATAAAGAGCGAGTGATTTCTCGCGGTAATCTTCGCCCGGCAACTTCTGCTGTTCTCTTTTCAGATCACGGACTACGTCTTCGGCGGACCTCATATCTTGAGATTTATCCTTAACGGTTATCGTACGCACACGCCCCCCTTTTTTTCCAAAGGTGACACGGGGCATAATGCATACCTCCACGTTTCCGGACAGAATACAGATAATTTATTTTGATACGATGGCTATTCGCATCTGTGTGAAGACAGGAATACCTTCAGAAATACTCTCACGCCCGTCAGAACTGCAAAGGCATTTCTGACTGCTTTGAAAACAGGAAGACGCACTCCGATATGCAAGACATTTTCGATGTCCGATACGATGCCCAGCAACCCCTGAATGCGCCTGGCAACGAGTGACAGCCCCTCAATCTGTTGATTTACCGTACGCGTTGCCTTGTTGATGTTCGTGGTAATTTCTTCGAGGTTCCTGAGAATGCCGGGCAAGCTTTCGTTAAGCATCTGCAGAGTCGTGGCCATACTCTTTGCTGTCCGCCAAATCTGCAACAGAAAGGGAACGGACAACACTGCCATCAGAAGAAACACAAAACTCAGAACTAAGATACTGATTTCGAGAAACATGGAAATCTCCCGCTTCTTATGCTCACGCGCTCTCTATTACGCTTTTTCTTTTTCTTCCTTGAAGGCCTCGACCCCTGCATCTATTGCTTTCTTCAGGCGCCCTTTCGTCTCCAGAACCGTTTCTTTTCCCCGATCGGCCAGATCTTCAACTTTGGCTTCCATTTCTCCAACCTTGTCCTTGGCGGCGGATTCCAAGAGCTTCAGACGCTGAACGGCCTTTTCATAGGCCTTCTTGCTCTTTTCCAGCGCCAATTCATATTCTTCTTTTGCCTTCTCTATCAATTCCTCAGCCTTCCTGCTCAGGTCCTCCCGCGTCTCTTTGCCGCTCTTAGGCGCATAGAGAATCCCAATTGCCGCACCGATCAGGCCTCCGACAAGCAATCCTTTAATGAAATCATCCACCCTGCTTGACATACTCATACCTCCTTATGCTTAACGTCTATTTAGTGAGCCGGATTATTACATGTCCTAAGGACATATGCTCTTCACGCAGCAACAAACAATAAATAATGATTGTTCCTAATATTTTATACAGACTAACATGGGAACATGCAACAACAAAATAAGAATTTAAACAAATTTCGGAAGAATCCCATTTCCGGAAAAAAGATTCTCTTTCCCGATCTTTCAAGATAGAATTAATACTTAATCAGTATCTTCTCTGCACGCTTGGGCATCCTCGAGAAGATTTCTGTGATTGTAACACCATCGTAAAGATGTTAATAAAAAATATAATTTGAATCTTTGCAGTGAGGAAAATGAAAGAAACATGCAGCCAAACTGAAGCTGGCTTCAAGAGGCTTATCCAGACTATTCAGCAACTGCGATCCCCAAACGGGTGTCTCTGGGATAGAAAACAGAAAAAGGAGGATATGGCAAAATATATACTGGAAGAGACCTACGAACTCGTCGATGCGATCGAAGACGGATCGCCTGCGGCTATCAGAGAGGAAATGGGTGATCTTCTTTTTCAGATTTTATTTTTGGCCCATATTTCAGAGGAAGCGGGCGACTTTAAGCTCACCGATATCATGAATGATGTGAATGAAAAGATGATAAGAAGGCATCCCCATGTCTTTGGTAACACCAGCGTCGAGAATATCGAGGAGATAAAGAACAATTGGGAAGATATCAAGAGGAACGTGGAAAAAAGGAATGAGAAAAGCGGCGGTCTTTTTGACAACATTCCGCGCTCCCTGCCGGCTCTCATGAGGGCGCAAAAAGTAACCGAGGCGGCATCCAAGGTTGGTTTCGACTGGGCGAGAGCGGAAGAAGTCTTAGCGAAGATTGAAGAGGAACTCGATGAGCTCAAGTCGTCCTTAAAAGCCGCTGACAGCAGATGTACCAGGGAAGAAATCGGCGATCTTCTCCTTTCCCTGGTAAATATATCAAGGTTTGTAAATGCAAATGCCGAGGAATCGCTCACGGCCTCCATTGCGAAATTTATCGACAGATTCTCCTACATCCAGGAAAAGCTTGCAGAGCGGGGCAAGGACCCTGCCGGTGCATCACTCAGGGAAATGGATGAACTGTGGGATGAAGCGAAGTTGAAGGAATAATCATGTAATGGAATATTTCCTCTGTGTCTTGGGAATGGTTTTCATCATCGAAGGGCTCCCTTATTTCGCATTCCCCGAGAAGGTTAAGTCTTACATTATGAAACTGCAGGAAATGCCCGACTCCGTCCTGAGAGTTCTGGGGCTCTCCGCAATTGTAACAGGCTTGATTCTCATATATTTCGGAAGAAGTTGAAGGATGAAATTAGAGGATTTCGGTTACCATCTTCCCGAGGAACTTATCGCTCAAACCCCAAGTGATCTGAGAGACGAATCCCGGATGCTGGTTGCTAAGAGAAGGACAGGCGATGTTGAATGCAGGACCTTTCGTGATTTGCCGGAATTTGCAGAGAAGGGCACTGTACTGGTCATCAATGACACAAAGGTAATTCCGGCAAGGCTGATTGGAAAGAAATCGACCGGGGGAATGATCGAGATATTCCTTCTCGCCAGAATGTCCGAAGATCCGGATTCATCAGAAACCTGGCAGGTATTATTGAGACCTGGAAAGAGAATCCGTGTGGGAGCGAGAATATTATTCGATACGGAATGCGAGGCCCAAGTCATTGACCGCGCATCGGAGAAGAAATGGATTGTTTCATTCGCAACGGGCCTGGCTTTCGGTGATTTTCTAAAAAGATACGGGAGGACACCTCTCCCGCCATATATCAAACGGCACAAGGATTCTCTCGATTCTCCCATAGATATGGACAGGTATCAGACAATCTATGCCCGGTTTCCCGGTTCCGTCGCAGCACCGACGGCGGGTTTGCATTTTTCTCAGAATATTCTCGACACCTTAAAAAAAAATGGTGTATACGTCGTGCCCATTACATTGCATGTGGGTTACGGAACATTTCTTCCCATAGAGAAAGACGTCGTCGAAGATCACGTGATGGAAGAGGAGTTCTTTGAAATAACGCCCGAAGCGGCAGACGTAATAAACAGTGCCGAAAAGGTTATTGCCGTAGGAACGACATCCACAAGGGTGCTTGAAGCTGCGGCGGATGAGGCGGGAAAGATTAAACCCTCCTCCGCTTATACCAGACTATTTATCTACCCCGGTTACCGGTTTAAGAGGGTCGGTTCGCTGATAACTAATTTTCATCTTCCCAGATCCTCTCTTTACTTGCTCGTGTGTGCATTTGCCGGCAAACCTCTGACAGAGAGGGCCTACAAAGAGGCTGTCAGAAATAGATTCCGCTTTTACAGTTATGGAGATTGCATGCTGATTCTATAGGCTGGGAGCAAGGATGAGAATAGCTATGCCCGGCATTTTATATTTCAAGATCATCGTGACGTCAGGATGTCACATCGGCTACGGAGAAAGATCCTTGGAATAAGCCTTGTAATTTAAGATTTTCAGCTTCACGACAACTGTCAGGAATATATCAGCGTATGCGCACCCGATTGGTCATATATTATGTTTCAATTTAAGCTGCTCAAAAAAGACGCATCATGTGGGGCTCGTCTGGGAAGAATCCACACAACCCACGGCGAGATCAACACACCCGTTTTTATGCCGGTAGCCACTCAAGGTACTGTCAAGTCTCTCATTCCTGAAACTGTACGGGACCTTGGCGCGGAAATGATCCTCGCAAACACCTATCATCTTTATCTGAGGCCGGGGCACGAAATTATCAAGAAGGCGGGTGGTCTCCACAAATTCATGAACTGGAGCGCTCCTATACTGACTGATAGCGGCGGTTACCAGGTATACAGCTTGGGCGCCTTCAGGGAAATAAAGGATGACGGGGTAATCTTTAAATCCCACATTGATGGCTCAATGCATTTCATCAGTCCGGGACTCGCGATTGAGATTCAGGCGGCTCTCGGTTCGGATATCATGATGTGCCTCGATGAATGTACGGCATATCCCGCCAGTTTCCAAGAGGCGGAAAAATCTCTGGCGCTGACTGTAAATTGGGCCCGGAGATCCAAAGCAGCTAAGAAGAATCACGGACAGGCCCTGTTCGGCATTATCCAGGGCGGGATCTATCCGGAACTCAGGCTGCGGGCTGTCGAGGACATATCGAAGAATATCGGCTTTGATGGCTACGCGATAGGCGGGTTGAGCGTGGGGGAGCCCAAGGAAGAGATGCTGAGTATCACCCAATTGACCGCCCCTCTCCTCCCCGACGACAAGCCGAGGTATCTGATGGGTGCGGGAACGCCCGAGGATATTGTGGCATGCGTGGATTACGGCATTGACATGTTCGACTGCGTAATACCCACCCGTTGTGCCAGACACGGATTATTATTTACAAATCATGAAAAGGTTGTTATAAAAAATGCACAATACCGGGATGACGATTCGCCTTTGGATGGCACATGCGACTGTTATACTTGCAGAAACTACTCAAGGGCATACTTGAGACATCTGTTTATGGCCAAAGAAATTTTGGCTATGGTTCTAAATACAATTCACAATGTCAGGTATTTCATGCGCCTGATGGACCGCATCAGGGCGGCGATAAGAGACGGCAGGTACAAAGAATTCAAAAATTCTTTTTTAGCTGGTTCAAATACAGTAATCGGTCAGCAGACTTCCATTGAATAGTTCTTGGACTGATAGCTGAGAGTCAAACTGCAAAGAGGAGGACTTGAAATTGACAGACATTGCTTATGCTATGGGTGGTTTTGGCGGAGGGGGCGGCGCCGGCGGAGGAGGCGATATTAGCTTTATAATAATGATGGCTGTGGTGTTTGCCATCTTCTACTTTCTCATGATACGGCCTCAGCAACAGAAGCAAAAAGAAATTAAGAAAATGCGCGAAAGTCTCACCCATGGCGATATGGTCGTAACCGTGGGGGGAATTCACGGAAAAGTAACGGCTTTGACAGATACTATCGTTACGCTTGAAATTGCTGAAAAAGTGAAGATAAAGGTGTCACGGGAATATATAGGTACTGTAACTCAGAAAGCTGCTTAAGAAAGACATTGAGCCTGCAATAAGTCTGGATCAAGTGGCAGTTTTGTAAAAGAAATAAGTCACAAGGCGCGCAATTTAAGTTTTGCCTGAAATGCATCACTGCCCGGGAAGAATGATAACGGTAGATTCCGTTTATTGCGTTGCATGCGCGCAGGTATAAAGGGGAGCGCCGGTTCTTCGAACCAGAAGGTTTCGGCACGTAAATCGCCGCGGCGTGCAATAGAGTGCAACTCAGGCTTTCGCGCCTTATAAATTCGTCAATATAGGTTGAAAGGGGTAAAACATGCTGAAAGGTATCAAAATAAGGGCTGCAATGGCATTGACCGTTTGCCTTTTGGGATTATTTTATCTTGCACCTTCCCTGACGCAGGACCTTCCGGACCTTTGGAAAAAACACTTGCCCATAGATAAGATCCACCTAGGCCTGGATCTTCAGGGAGGAACGCATCTGGTGCTGGAGGTTGACACAGAGAAGGCGCTCGAAAACACAACTGAACGCCTGTCCAATGAAGTGAAAGAGACCCTCATGAACAACAAAGTCCGCTTCATGTATCTTGAGGGAACGCGGAAGACAGGCGCCATATCATTTGAACTCCCCGATAGTGCATCGAAGAGCGCATTTGAAAAAACCATCAAAGACAATTATCCGGATCTGGAAACCGTCTCATCGGAAATTCGAGGCGGCAGAGAGGTTATTACGCTTAAGATCAAGAACAAACGGGCTGAAGAAATCAAGAAAATGGTCATCGAACAGAGTCTTGAGACCATCCGGAACAGGGTCGATCAATTCGGCATCACGGAACCGGAAATCATTCCCGAGCGAAATGACCGCATAGTGATACAGCTCCCCGGCATCAAGGATACAGAACGTGCCAAGAATCTAATTGGGAAGACGGCTCTGCTGGAATTCAAGCTTGTTGATGAAGAACAGGGCGTAGATAATGCATTGAAAGGCAATGTGCCCCAAGGCGACCAAATTGCCTATGAAACCAGACTGGATCGACAAACGGGACGGCGAACAAATCTCCCGATCCTGCTTAAGAGCAGGACCCTCCTCACCGGCGGCGACCTCGAAAGCGCACAGGTGAAAATAAGCGACAGGTTCGGTGAGCCATACGTGGCCATAAAGTTTAATACCCAGGGCGCGAAGATATTTGACAGGATAACGGGAGAGAATGTGAAAAAGCGCCTTGCAATTATTCTCGATGGCTCCGTTTATTCGGCCCCGGTAATTCAGGAAAGAATTTCGGGCGGCGAGGCCCAGGTCACCGGATCGTTTACTATGGATGAAGCCAAAGACCTCGCAATAGTGCTGCGTGCGGGGGCTCTCCCTGCACCGGTAAATATCCTGGAGGAGAGGACTGTGGGACCTTCCTTAGGACAGGATTCCATCGACAAGGGGATATGGTCCGCCATCCTAGGAGGCATTCTGGTAGGCGTGTTCATGGTTGTCTATTACAGATTCTCCGGAATTGTTGCGAACATTGCCCTTGTGATGAATATATTCATCATCCTCGGCGCTTTGGCGGCTTTCAAGGCGACGCTGACCCTTCCCGGGATAGCGGGCATTGTCTTGATTATCGGTATGTCAGTGGATGCCAACGTCCTTATATTTGAACGAATTCGTGAAGAGATTCGTGCAGGCAAGACGCCGAGGGCATCCATAGAGACGGGATATTCCAAGGCCTTCATGACTATTTTTGACACGAATGTCAACGCTTTGATTGCTTCCCTGTTCCTCTTCGGTTTCGGCACAGGGCCCGTTAAGGGTTTCGCCGTAACCCTCAGCATAGGCATAATTTCGAGCCTGTTTACTGCCGTCTTTGTGACAAGAATTATTTTTGACTACTTCATCTGGTATAGAAAAATTGAATCCGTCAGTGTTTGACACGATCATTCAGAACCCGCTTGGGAGTTTAATACAATTTTTAACCCATAGGAGACATAAATGGAACTTGTAAAACCGGGAATCAATATCAATTTTGTCGGTAGATTAAAATACGCAGTTATCTTCTCGGTAGTGCTGACCATTATCTGCTTAATTTCTATCGCCTGGAGGGGGCTAAACTACGGGATCGATTTCGCCGGCGGCACGCTCGTGCAGATCAAATTTCACAAAGCAGTGTCAGCCGATGATATCAGAAAGGTTCTGATTCAGATCGGCATCGATGACAGTGTTATCCAGACGTCCGGCGCCGATGAGGTAATAATCAGAACGGCAAGGTCCTCATCTGAGATAAAGGGACTATCCGCGAAGATCGAGGAATCCTTAAACGCCATATACGGGAAAGAAGCTTTCCAGGTGCAGAGGGTCGAGGTAGTGGGCCCGAAGGTCGGCAAGGATTTAACGCAAAAAGCGATCATGGCGGTTATTTTTTCCTGGGTCGGTATGCTCATCTATATAGCCATACGGTTCGAGTTCCGTCATGCCGTCGGCGGCATTGTAGGCGTTATTCACGATGTGACTATTGTAGTAGGAATTTTTTCCATCTTTGCCATCGAATTTACGCTGACCGTTGTTGCCGCCCTCTTGACTATTATCGGTTACTCCATTCACGATACAATTGTGGTTTTTGACCGGGTCAGAGAAAACGTAAGAAAGAATACGAGGAAAGACCTTCCCACGGTCATGAACGAAAGCATTAATCAGACTTTGAGCCGGACTATTCTGACATCCTTTACGGTGGCCATCGTGGTTGCCATTCTGTTCATATTTGGCGGCGCCGTTATTCATGATTTCGCCTTTGCGCTTCTTGTGGGCGTCATCTTCGGTACATACTCATCCGTCTTTATCGCGGCTCCTGTAGTTCTTGCATGGGAGAAATACAGACCCTCGACGCTAAAGAGGAGAAAATAGGCGGTGACTCCTCTTGAAATTGCAGGCTTGACCGTCTTTATCCTCGTGCTGTTCATCGGAATTTTTTCCATAGCGTTCGGCATTCCCGGAACAGCCGTCATACTTATCGATGTCATCCTTTATGCCCTGATCACCGGTTTCGAAAGAGTAAGTATAAATATCTTACTGATCCTGCTGGTAATCTCCATACTTGCGGAGGCTATCGATTTTTCTTTTGGAATGGCAGGGGCGGCAAGATTTGGAATTTCCAGGAGAGCAATTTGGATATCCGCAATCAGCGGCTTCATCGGCGCCGCGGTCATGACCCCTTTCTTTCTGGGCTTGGGCACCGTCGCAGGAATTTTTCTCGGCGGATTTGCCGGTGTGCTCGCGATCGAGCTCGTCCACCAAGCCAAGTTGAAACCTGCGCTGAGGGCAGGCTACGGTGCTATCCTCGGAAGGGTTGCCGGGACTCTCATAAAGGGATTTTGTGCTCTCATAATGATAGTTATCACAATGTCAAATATATATTCATGAACGGTTAATTTTCTTCATATGAATCGCAAGCTCCTATGGGAGAATGACGCGTGCGGAGGATGCTGCTTGTGAGCCTGCAATTAGGCGGACGGGCCGAACTTCTGCGAAGTTTCCGAAAGGCTCGATAATGACCAAACCCAAATCCAAAATACAAGAATACGCTGAAGCGATTGTCATTGCCATTCTCATAGCGCTTTTTATACGAACATTCGTCATTCAGGCCTTCAAAATCCCTTCGGGATCCATGAAGCCGACATTTGAAATCGGAGATCATATACTGGTAAGTAAATTCATCTACGGCGTAAAGATACCGTTTATCAGAAATACACTGATTCCCATCAGTGAACCAAAGCGGGGGGATATAGTGGTATTTATATATCCTGAAGACCGATCCAAGGATTTTATCAAGCGTGTCATCGGGGTCAGCGGTGATACCATAGAAATCAGGAACAAGAAAATTTACCTAAACGGCATGCCATACAGCGATACCTACGGCGTTTATACTGATGATTTCATAATACCCGGCTCTATACAGCCTCGCGACAACTTTGGGCCGATGACGGTTCGTCCTGATGCCATTTTTGTGATGGGTGATAACAGAGACCAGAGTTACGACAGCAGATTCTGGGGTTTGGTTGACCTGAAAGATGTTATGGGGAAGGCCTTTATCATATACTGGTCGATTGCGCCTTATGAAAAAGACAGTTCTTTCTGGGGCAGATTTTCGAGCGTGATAAGCAGAATCAGATGGAAGAGAATCGCTCAATTGCCCCGTTAGCGCCGCATCTGAAACGAGATGCGGATAGATTGCCGGAGCATCACTGAAGGTATAAAAAAGCTTTTTTTCTCTCCCTCGATATGCTATGAAGTAACCAATTGCCCGGCAAGACGATAACACAAACTTGGATATTACACGCCGAGGCAGCCTTTTAATTTAATCCGGAGAGATTGAAAAAGGATATGGACAAGAAACAGTCATCAGCTTTCTCACCAGCCTTCTCATCAATAATGGGAAGGCTTTTTTTTAGCTATTTTCAGAGGTGAAACACGGCAATGGAACAGAAGAAAGTCGTCATGGATGCAGATGGCATAGACAGGTCTCTCACAAGAATAGCCTACGAGATTCTCGAAAAAAACAAAGGCACTGAAGAATTATGTCTGGTAGGCATCAGGACAGGAGGCGTTTTCCTTGCAGAGAGGCTGAAAAAAAAATTAACCAGTATTGAAGGAGTTGACTTACCGGTAGGCATTCTGGACATCACACTTTATCGCGACGACCTGCGTCTGGCCAACAAGAAGCCTATGCTCGGCAAAACAGACATACCGTTTTCCCTGGATAATAGAAAAGTCGTCTTGGTTGATGACGTCCTCTTCACAGGCAGGACAATAAGGGCAGCCATGGATGCCCTTATTGATTTCGGCAGACCCCAGTTGATCCAGCTCGCGGTCCTGATTGACAGAGGACACCGAGAACTTCCGATCCGTGCGGACTTTGTAGGCAAGAATCTGCCGTCGTCGCTATGGGAATCGGTGGTCGTGAAACTCATGGAGAAGAACGGCGTAGACGAAGTTGTCATTGAGGACGACAACCAATGAAAAGAGAACACTTAAGAACTTAAACGAACAGAGGCAATCCATTGTTTGAGGTCCCCTTATGAAGTTAACGAATAAAGACATCCTCGGCATTAAAGAGCTTTCCGTTGACGAGATAAATCTGATTCTCGATACGGCAGCGTCCTTTATCGAAGTCTCTACAAGGGAAATAAAAAAAGTCCCAACCCTGAGGGGGAAGACTGTTGTAAATCTTTTTTTCGAAGCCAGCACAAGGACGAGAACATCCTTTGAAATCGCCGGAAAAAGACTCAGCGCCGATACCATAAATATTTCTGCAACAACAAGCAGTGTCGTAAAGGGCGAGACCCTCATTGACACTGCCCGGAACCTAGAGGCCATGAATCCGGACGCCATTGTTATCAGACACAGTGCGGCAGGTGCGCCCCATATGCTGGCGAGAATGGTCAAACAATCCATAATCAATGCCGGTGACGGAGCCCATGAGCACCCGACCCAGGCATTATTAGATATGATGACTATAAAGGAAAAGAAAGGGACGGTTTCGGGTCTCAAGGTGGCGATCGTGGGTGACATTGCACACAGCCGTGTGGCCCGTTCCAACATCTACGGCCTTACGAAGATGGGGTCACAAGTGATTGTGGCCGGACCGGCAATGATGATCCCGAGGGATATCGCGCGCATGGGGGTAACTGTTTATAATAATCTGGCAGAAGCGATTAAAGATGTTGATATAGTCATGATGCTCAGAATTCAGCTGGAAAGACAGCAGCAAAACATTTTCCCGTCGCTGAGAGAGTATTCGAGCTACTTCTGTCTGAACAGACACAATATCAAGCTCGCTAAAGAAGACGTTCTTGTTATGCACCCCGGACCAATCAACAGGGGGATCGAGATTTCGCCTGACATTGCCGATGGCCCTTATTCCATAATACTGGATCAGGTGACAAACGGCGTGGCCGTCCGCATGGCGCTGCTATATCTCCTCATAGGAGGCCAACGATGAAATTACTGCTCACGGGCGGAAGGATAATCGACCCCTCACAGGGTCTTGATGCAAACCTGGACATTCTGATAGAAAATGGAAAGATCGCTGAGATCGGAAAGAATGCACACAAGCCCAAGACTGATTCCCGGAAATCAGCGTCCCGGGAAATCAATATCGTCGATATCAACGGCATGGTTGCAGTGCCTGGATTAATCGATATGCATACGCATCTGCGCGAACCGGGATTTGAATACAAAGAATCCATTCAGACGGGAAGTGAAGCGGGCGCTGCAGGTGGATTCACGTCTCTTGCCTGCATGCCCAACACCAATCCCGTCAATGACACCCGGTCCGTAACGGAGTATATTAAGAGAAAAGCGGCTTCCTGCAACCTCGTTAACGTATACCCCATTGCAGCAGTCAGCATGGGGTCAGAAGGAACCTCCCTTACGGAATTCATGGACCTGAAGGATGCCGGCGCCGTTGCCTTCTCAGATGACGGGAAACCGGTGGCAAACAGCGCTCTCATGAGAAGGGCGCTTGAATATGCCTCTTCCCTCGGCATGTCAATCATCTCGCACTGTGAAGACACCTGCCTATCTCACGGGGGATCCATGAATGAAGGCTTTGTGTCCACCGAACTCGGTCTTCAGGGCATTCCCAATATTGCGGAAGACGCAATTGTTGCCAGAGATATAATTATCGCCGAATACACAGGAGCGCTTCTTCATATCGCCCATGTGAGCACTGCGGGCGCCGTGAGATTGATCAGAGATGCCAAAGCGAGAGGCCTCAGAGTAACGGCGGAAACCGCTCCCCACTATTTCACTCTCACCGATGAGGCATTGAGAGAATTCGATACCTGCGCCAAGGTCAACCCACCGTTGCGCACACTCGAAGACGTCAACGCTGTTAGAGAGGGACTCCGGGACGGAACAATCGACGTCATCGCAAGCGACCACGCGCCGCATGCGTCAACGGACAAAGAGGTGGAATTCGAATACGCTTCATTCGGTATCACGGGGCTGGAAACCTCCCTTGCTCTCAGCCTCAGGCTTGTTGACGATGGCATACTCACGCTGGGCCAGCTGATACTCGGGATGACTGTGAATCCTGCACGGATCTTCAACATTCCCAAAGGAACCCTGAAGACCGGCGGAGACGCCGATATCACCGTGATTGATCCTAATAGAAATTGGACGGTTGACCGCGACGGGCTTCTATCAAAAGGGAAAAACACACCCTTTCATGGACAGGCGATGAAAGGAAAGGCCATAATGACAATTATGGGTGGGGAAATAAAATATCGGGACCTGCCGTGAATACAAGAGTCGTGCATAAGACCTCAGCAATTGTCATACATTCCCTCGATTATGGAGAATCGGACCGTATTGTAACCTTTTACTCGAGCGATTTCGGTAAGATTAAAGGAATCGCAAAGGGTGCGCGGCGAAGCAAGATAAGATTCTCCAATGCCCTCGAACCTTCATCTTACTGCAACATCATTTTTTCGAAGAAAGGACGTGGGACACTCGCTCTTATTGAAGGGTGTGACGTCATAGACCACCACGCAAATATCAGGGAAGATCTTCATAAGACGCTTCTCTCCTCATACATCGCAGAGCTAATCGATAAATTCACGCTGGAAAGCAAAAAAAATATTGACCTATTCAAATTATTGCTGAACTTCCTCGGCCTCATTGACGGTGGAGCCTGCTCTGAAGCGTTGATACGTTTTTTTGAGATGCGCCTCCTAAGACTTGCAGGATATGAACCGGTCTTAGACAGGTGCATGACTTGTAAGAAGCCGGTCGGCGAAGACATCCTCTATCATTTTATCATAAGCGATGGCGGTCTGAGATGCAATGCGTGCCACCGGAACAACTCCGGTTCTCTTTATGTTTCTTTGGGAACCATAAGGACGCTTCTCATGGGAAAAGAGATAGATCTCGCAAGAATCAACATCATTACCTTTTCGGAGCAGACGGCTAAAGAGAGCAAGGATATCCTTGTCGGTTTTATCCAGCACATCCTCGGGAAAGAAATTAAATCATTCATGGTTCTTAATGACATCCAAAAAATGGGAATCTTATCTTCGCAGTAGCCCGCCTCCAGTTTTTCATGTTGACACGTATCCATACCCATGTTAGTTAACTGCGGCTAAATGCCTATAAAATCAATCAGAAGCCACTAAGGAACCGAGGAGGGTCAGGTGTGAACTTTCAGGAATTAATATTCGCCCTTGATAAATACTGGGCAGACTACGGATGCGTCATTCAACAGCCTTATGACCTTGAAGTGGGAGCCGGGACATTTAACCCCGCGACCTTTCTCAGGGCTCTGGGACCGGAACCCTGGAATGTGGCATACGTCGAACCGTCGCGAAGACCCACCGACGGCAGATATGGAGATAATCCCAACAGGTTGCAGCACTATTACCAGTATCAGGTCATATTGAAGCCCTCGCCCCTTGACATCCAAGATCTTTACCTCGACTCACTGAAGAATTTCGGCATAGACCCTCTCGATCATGATATCAGGTTTGTTGAAGACGACTGGGAATCACCTACACTCGGCGCATGGGGGCTGGGATGGGAAGTCTGGCTCGATGGCATGGAGATAACGCAGTTCACCTACTTCCAGCAATGCGGCGGCATCGACCTCAATCCCATATGCGGTGAACTCACTTACGGAATCGAACGCATTGCCATGTATATACAGGAAATAGATAATGTGTACGACCTTAAATGGAATGACCGGATCACGTATGGCGACGTGCATCATAAAGGTGAGGTGGAATGGTCATTCTATAATTTTGAATATGCGGATGTTGAGATGCTGAGGAAATCTTTCGATATGTGCGAGGCCGAATCCGTCAGGATGTCCGAGAAAGGGCTGATCCTGCCCACTTACGATTACTGCCTCAAGTGCTCCCACTTATTCAACCTGCTGAACGCCCGTGGCGCAATAAGCGTGGCGGAACGTACCAGCTACATAGGCAGGGTGAGGAATCTGGCGAGAATAAGCGCCGAAGGTTATCTCAAGCAGAGGGAAGAGATGGGGTTTCCCCTTCTCAAGAAAAATGGAGAAAATAGAAACGGGTAGATAAGCAATATCAGGACCTGACTTTCTGAATACTTTTACATTTTTGATGGTCAAATTTAGAATCTGAAATCGGAGATGATGAATGGGCAAGGAACTTCTACTTGAGATAGGGACAGAGGAAATACCCGCCGCCTTTCTCCCAAAAGCTATCAGAGACATGGTGGAAATTATACGGAGGGAACTCTCCGGCAAGCGCATCGAGCACGGTGAAATCAACGCAATGGCAACACCACGGAGGCTGTGTCTCTGCGCCGATAACGTAGCAAACAGGCAGGAAGATCAGATTATCGAAAAGATCGGTCCCGCCAAGCGAGTTGCTTTTGATGAGAATGGAAATCCCACCAAGGCGGCCACGGGCTTTGCAACAGGTCAGGGAATAGACATCTCGGAACTTGAAGTAGTTACAACGGAGAAGGGCGAGTATATCTGTGCGCGAAAAAAGATTACCGGTGAAGATACGATAGCTCTGCTGCCGGAGATCATGACGAAATTCATAGCATCCATCCCCTTCAGAAAGTCCATGCGCTGGTCCGACCTGCAAATCCGCTTCGCAAGGCCGATTCACTGGATACTCGCCATATACGGCGGCGAAACGATACCGTTTGTGATCGGAAATATTGAGAGCGGGGACAGGAGTTACGGCCATCGCTTCATGAGCACGAAATCATTTAAGGTAAAAACAATGAAAGAATATGTGACAAATTGTAAAAAACACTTTGTCATTGTTGATCCTGAAGAAAGGAAGAGGATTATACTGGAAGAGGCTGAAAAAGCCGCAGAGACCGTGGGTGGTAAGATCTTTTACACGGAAGATCTTCTTGAAACGGTTACCTATCTTGTTGAATATCCGACTGCCGTCTGCGGAAGCTTTGATAAAGACTATCTGAAACTGCCCAAAGAGGTTCTTACGACCTCCATGATTTCACATCAAAAATATTTTCCCGTAGTCGATGGTAAGGGACAACTACTGCCATATTTTGTAACCATAAACAACACTTTTGCCCGAGACCCACAGGTGGTCGCGAGAGGCAACGAGAAAGTAATTCGGGCAAGGTTGGCAGATGCAAAATTCTTCTTCGCAGAGGATCAAAAGACCTCCCTCAATCAGCACTTTGAGAAGTTAAGGCAGGTTGTATTTCATACGCAGCTGGGAACCTCTTACGAAAAGGTCATGCACATGAGGGAGCTTGCCCTTTATATAACAGAGCAGATCAATCCTTCGCTTAAAGATACCGTTGATCGAACTGCCATTCTCGCCAAAGCGGATTTGGAAACACAGATGGTCTGCGAGTTCACCGAACTTCAGGGCATCATGGGAAGGGAATATGCATTGATAGCCGGTGAAAATCCCGTGGTTGCAAAGGCGATCTATGAGCATTACCTCCCCACAGCAGCAGGGGGGGATCTCCCGGAAACGGATGAAGGCGCCATAGTCAGTATCGCGGACAAGCTCGATACGATCGTCGGATTTTTCGGCGTCAATCTGATTCCCACGGGCACGGCAGACCCGTATGCCCTCAGGCGACAGGCCATCGGGATAATCAACATTATCATAAACAAACGCTATCCCCTGAACCTGAGATCCATGATCGAGAAGAACATTACGATTCTAAGCGGGAAGCTTAAAAGAACCCCCGAGGAGATAATGGCCAATGTGCTTGAGTTCTTCAAGGGGAGATTCGAAAATCTGCTCACCTCCCAGGGACACCCCTACGATGTAGTTGACGCCGTACTTGAAACGGGTGCCGCGGATATTATCCGGTCATTTGAGAAAATCAAGGCAATGGAAGCTTTCAAGTCCCATGCCGATTTCGAGCCGCTGGCGATCGCTTTTAAGCGTGTAGGTAATATCATTAAAGATTTTAAGGATGGCTCGGTCGATACCGCAAAATTCGAATCTGAAGAAGAAAGAACTCTGTACGCTGCTTTCTTGCGTACAAAGGATAAAGTTATTAAGAATATCGCGAGCGATGACTATCTATCCGCCCTCGTTGAGCTTGCGACGTTGAGAAAACCTGTCGATGATTTCTTTAATAAGGTCCTCGTCATGGCAAAAGACGACAGTATACGGTCTAACCGTCTTTCTCTTCTGGAGGAGATATCGGGCACATTCCACTTGGTTGCCGATTTTTCAAGAATAGTCACGACGCCCTAATTCTTTTCCCACCGGATATTTGTGACACGTTTACCCTAAATATTTTCGCGGGAATTGCCGAAATATAAGTTTGTATTGTATTTTTTTTTATTCTGATTTAAAATGCAGAGGAAATCTAATCCATTTGGAAACATATGAATGTAGAGTAATGATTATTATATGGCTATGAAAATGGACGTGCTGCAGGCAGAAAAGAAGATGATGGACGGTAATCTGACGATCAATCAGCAGGCCGACCTCGAGGAGCAGCTGCGCCTCCGTAAAGCATTGCAGGATATCACAAACCGCATCCACTCTGCACACAATACAAGGCAGATCCTCGTCGACCTGAAGGACGGCATTCTAAACCTCTTTGATGCCCATTCAATCACCATCTACATGGTGGACAAACTGAAGAATGAAATATTTTCCATGTTCCTCGTAGGCTCTCAGCTTAAAGAGATCAGGGTGTCCGTCAGCAACAAAAGCATCGCCGGTTACGTGGCAAATACGGGTAAACCGATTAACTTAGCTGACGTCTATGATATTGAGGAGCTCAAGAGCATCGATAAAGACCTGGCCTTTGATTACAGATGGGACAAGAAATCAGGCTTTAGAACCAAGCAGGTTCTGGCTGCCCCTATTTTTTATGAAAAGACCCTCAAGGGTGTTGTCCAGATATTGAACAGGAAGGGCGAGGGTAAATTTACGGAAGATGAACAGGGGTTCTTGCTCGAGATTGCCGATGTTCTGGGAATCGCCATCAACAATCAGGAGATATACGGAAGAAGGAGGAAGACAAGATTCGATTACCTCGTCACCCGCGGATTTGTCAAGGAATACGAGTTGGATAGCGCCTGGGATAGAGCGAGGGAAGAAAAGGAATCGATGGAAACCTTCCTGATGGGCAAGTATAAGATCTCGAGGAGTGATATCGCGAGGTCTTATGAAGAATACTTTCACTGCAAGGTCATTTCATTTAACGAGAAATTCCCCATCCCGGGAGACCTGCTGAAAAATTTAAAGAGGGAATTCCTCCGCCGTGAGATGTGGGTTCCCCTGCAAAGAGTGGATGGCAGCATCCATGTCATCATGGATGATCCCTACAACATCCTGAAGCGCGATACGATCGAAAGTATCCTGAAGACGAAGGCAGTCAAATATGATGTCGCGCTCCCGGACGACATCATCAAGTACATCAATCTGTTCTATTCAACGAATGAAGACGACCAGTCGATATCTGACATTCTCGGAAAGCTCGTTTCTGACGACGAGGCTGAAGAGGATGAAGGCGAAGTCATTACAGAGTCTGACAGCGTCATCATGCAGATCGTGAACAAGATCATAAACGACGCATATGCAAGGCGCTCATCAGACATCCACGTCGAACCGAATGTTGCAAAGAAAAACGTGGAAATCCGTTACAGGGTTGACGGGGAATGCATGCTCTATCAGACCCTTCCTTACAATTACCGGGCCGCTATCGTTTCCAGAATAAAGATCATGTCCAATCTCGACATAACTGTTAAGAGACTCCCTCAGGACGGTAAGATAAAGTTCAGGCGTGCCGGCGGCGAAGAAATCGAGCTCCGCGTTGCCACACTTCCTACGCAGGGCGGCGTGGAGGACGTGGTCATGCGAATACTCGCCAAGGGTACGACCATGCCCCTCGAAGAAATGGGGTTATTGGACAGGAATTACAAAGGACTCATCGGCATCAGTGAAAAACCCTACGGCCTGATCCTGTGCGTCGGCCCCACCGGTTCCGGAAAAACCACTACCCTGCATGCGGCGTTACACCATATAAATACACCGGACAAGAAGATATGGACGGCGGAAGACCCCGTCGAAATTACCCAGTACGGGCTGCGTCAGGTTCAGGTGCACCCCAAGATCGGATTGGATTTTGCCGCCGTTACGCGCGCCTTCCTCCGCGCTGATCCGGATGTTATTATGGTCGGCGAAATGAGGGATTT
>Ga0182021_10002228_pt1 | contig 22592 bp, 23 predicted proteins | sample 612E3MmetaG_FD_120493 | JGI IMG/M metagenome (GOLD analysis project Ga0182021, IMG submission 120493) | Permafrost microbial communities from Stordalen Mire, Sweden - 612E3M metaG (Illumina Assembly) | ecosystem: Environmental > Terrestrial > Soil > Wetlands > Permafrost | place: Sweden... | reverse complement strand
CATGTTCAGACCACATAGTTCATTGAATTACCGTCCCCCAGCGCCACAGGCATATTTGCATTGAGAAATAAAAAATGGCATAATTCTAACTTAAAATCTGGTACATGTTTCGGGGGCAGGTCAGGAAACGCCGATGTGGACGTCCTTCAGTATTTCAATATCTCCCTGTTGCCTGTTAGGAATGGTTTGCCGAATCCGATAAATCATCGTTTTTCTTCCAATGTTCTGCGCATGATGCGTATTCCTGACCCGAAGGAACATTTATTTTCCAACTTTTCTCGATAGCTTGCAAATAGTTTCTTTCCCACCGCCACCCGGCGATAATAGCGGCGTCATACGTGGAAAAGCACTTCGGTGGGAATTCATTTTTTGCGTAAACCCCCAGATAAAATTTTCAGATCGAAACAAAGAGTGGCTAAACCCCACAATAACCCAAAACAAAAAAGGCCCATCACCTTATTTCGGCAATCCGGCCTTTTTTTATTCTCATCACTCATTGAAATCCCTTCCTCAGTGACAACCATTTTTTGTACAGCGATTATTGGGTTTTGATACTTTCATTTTTTTAACCCGGGGAATCGATACTCGTCCAATAATCGCCTCTTGTTTTCCATCCTTCAATCATCCCAGATTTTTTACTCCTCTACAAACCCTTTTTCCCCTTGTCTTTTGCCCCCTTATCCTCTCTTATCTATCAACTTTTACCCACTCTCTTTCACGATGAGCCTAAATTAAAAAATGAGAATCAGGTGCGCTTATCTTGCTCTTTTGCCTGTTCATTTTTTCCGAAATTAATAGAAATTTTTATCAGTTTTAGTATATTAAACGTAGCGGTCTTTTAGGAAAATCGATAACCCTATACCCCTTAAAAAAAATGAGAATTTTTTTAACCGGGGGATCAGGATTTATTGGACGTTTCATGACCTTCGCGCTTGCTGAGCGAGGTCATGAAATAACCGTCCTCTCACGCAACTTCAAAAAGCCCTCTCCTTTTCCCCCACGCGTTTGTGTCTTAGAAGCAGACCCTACCAAAGCCGGGTCGTGGCAAAAAATAGCTGGTGATCACGACGCAATCATTAACCTTGCCGGGTTCTCGATCTTTAACCGCTGGACCAAAAAAGTAAAAAAGGAAATTTTCGATAGCCGTATATTGACAACTAAAAACCTGGTCGAAGCTTTATCACATCGCGAACAAAAAGAAATCCACTTCTTGAGTGGTTCGGGTGTCGGGTATTATGGCTTTCACCAGAATAAGGTCATAGACGAAAATGACGGCCCGGGGGACGATTTCCTCGCGCGCGTTGCTTCAACCTGGGAACAGACTGCGGTTACCGCTGAAAAATTTGATGCGCGAGTTGTCTTGTGCCGCGTCGGCATTGTTCTGGGCCGACACGGAGGAGCGCTTGCTCGATTGACTCCGCTTTTTAAATCCTACCTGGGTGCTTCGCTTGGCAATGGGAAACAATGGTTTTCCTGGATTCATGAACAGGACCTGACTAACATTTTTCTCTTCTTATTAAAGCATCCTGAGATGAAAGGGCCGGTAAATTTTACTGCCCCACATCCGGTCCGCAATCGAGAGTTAACTCAAACACTCAGTGCTGTATTGCATAAACCTGCCCTTCCCTTTCCTGTTCCCAAGTTTCTTTTGAGATTAACTCACGGTGAGTCCGCTGACATATTTCTTAAAGGACAAAGGGTATTACCTCAAAAACTTTTACATAAAGGATATGTTTTTAAATTTCCAACATTAACGGCGGCTTTACAAGACCTCGTGGGGTAATTTATCGCAACCATACCAGGGGAAAGGAGTTGATATGAAGGTTTTTGAAATACCTGCTTTAAGCCAAGAAGAATGCAAAAAGATAATTACCGCGGAATATCTTTGTCGCATTGCCTTTCATGGCGAACAATATCCCTATTTAGCTCCGTTTCTTTACATCTGGCAAAACAACCACCTCTACTTTCTTTCAGCCAACTACGGAGCTAAAATAAAATATTTTCGAGAAAACCCCCTGGTGGTTGTGGAAATAGAACAAACCGTTCCCGATCTTTCACACTGTCGCTTTGTGACGCTTTATGGTCGACTGCAAGAGATTCAGGCCCACGAGGAGAAAAAAACTGTTCGGCGGGCATTTGTTTCCCACAATCAAGAAAAAAACCTTTCTAAAAATATTGTTGCCGCATTAGGCCATTCCCCTGAAGAAAATCTGGATGCCCTCGAAGCCGAAAGCCGGAGTTTGGTGTGGAAACTCATCGAGATTGATCGCGTCAGCGGACTACAATTTGGCAACGATGCATTGTGAAGCAAAAAAAAGCGGTTTTTTTTAATAGTGCCATCACACGAACAGGAGGATACCAATGAATAAATTTATGGAATTAGTATTCTTGGGACAGGTTGGCGCAACCATGGCCATGCTGGGGATCGTCTGGTTTGCGCAGATCGCGCATTATCCCCTTTTTGCCAAAGTTGACCCCGGCAGTTTCGTAAAATATCAGGTTTTTAATTTACGCCGGACGGTCTTCATCGTTATCCCCTTGCAGATGATCGAATTGGGTACCGCCTTGCTGCTGGTGTGGAAAACTCCTGCCGGCCTGCTTCCCCTGCAGGTTTGGTCAAATCTCGTTCTTATTGTCATTATCTGGTGTTCCACTGCTTTTCTGCAAGTTCCCCAACACCAGCGTCTCACTCGGGGATTCGATGCCAAAGGAATTAATTTTCTTATTTCCACAAACTGGATCCGCACTGTCGGCTGGAGTTTACGGTGCGTGATTGTGTTATGGATGATTCAAAGTTTGATTTACCCGCTCACTCTTACCCAGTAACCATACCCCATGGACCAGCGCCGTGTTCGAATTTTAAAACAAGGAAAAGAAAAAAAGGGCATTGTTGCTTACTGGATGAGCCGGGACCAGCGGGTAGATGATAATTGGGCTCTTTTGTTTGCCCAGAAAATGAGCTTAGCATCCCATGTCCCGTTGGTAATTATATTTTGTCTCGTCCCCCGCTTTCTTGAAGCAACCGCACGACAGTATCTTTTCATGCTCAAAGGCCTTCAGGAAGTTGAAAAGGTTGTAACGGCACGCAACATCCCGTTTTTTCTTCTCACCGGGTCTCCGGAAAAAGAAATTCCTGCTTTTGTAAAACACTATGACGTTTCACAACTGGTGACGGATTTTGATCCCCTCCGGATTAAACGTGCGTGGAAAAAGAAAGTAGGTGAAAAAATAACTATCCCTTTTTGTGAAGTTGATGCGCATAACATTGTTCCTTGCTGGATCGCCTCGGGAAAACAAGAATATGGAGCGTACACTTTAAGACCAAAACTTCGCCGTTTACTGCCTGAATTTTTAACCCCCTTCCCAAAAGTCAAAATTCACCCCTATCCGTTAAAAAATGCAGGGCAGTATATAAAATCACCAAATAAGATGAATCCAGCTGCGATAATAGATAGGCATATAAATAACGTTTTCTTTTTATTCATGATGGGCTCCAATTAGGACTTTGCTTAATTAACGCATAAGGTTCTTGGAGAGGTTAACAACCGATGATTGAATGGATTCGTTATCTATTAGGAGATTTCTTATCCCTCTTTATGATCCCTTCAAATATTTCCTCTGTTTTAAGATTTTTGTATATTTTCATGTCTCCAATGGGTTTTAGAAAAAGAGGTTCTAGCACCCCTAATAGTTTCATCTCATCATTATACTTTTCCGATGCTCTATTAGTAGCAATAATTACCCCTGTTAAATTTAATAAAGAAATACCTTCTTGAGCCAAATGGAACGCACAGAATCCTGGTATTTTTAATTCGTTAATTGAGTTTGAAAGCGTCTCAAGAGTTGAACCATTTACAAAAGTGTGGGAATTTTCAAAAATTTTTCCGATTGCTTCAAGCTCATCGGAAATTTCCATAATTCTTCGAATACAGTTTTCTATTTTTATATAATCTGGCATCTAGTTTTTCAAATCCGCTTGAGTGAATTGTTAGGTATCATGAGCATTTTTACGTTCAATGTATGGAGTGTAATTGAGCGGTTCAAAATCGAGAAGAAACGATTCTGTATTACGTTTTCCACGGTATAGTTGAACGGTGGGGTTCTGACCACAAAGTATCAATGTTATGATTTTTTGATGTGTAAATTCCATTGCAGAACCAAAGTAAATTCCGATCAAAGCCTTCGTTTCATACCCATAGAGTGTTCCACTCTCCGGATGGAATATTCGCCATTCCTCTTCATATTCCCAGGAGTTGAATTTGGAAGTAATCATCTGCAGAATTTTTTTTTGGACTGGTTTTGTTTAGCATTGCATTTAAAATGTTCACCTGAGGAATGTCCGGGATATAGTTAACTTTCCGTGCCTTATTAAACGGTGCGTAAGTCGTATCAAATTCCAGACAAAATCCCCGATGACCGTCTGCATAATGAGCCCACATAAGTATGTCATCATTCTTTGCTGAGAAGCATGCAACTCCCTTCTCAAAGCGAAAGTTATGATTTCGTTTTGCGATTATATCCTTCTGGATTTTATCAAACAACTTCGGAAATTTCTCATTAAGTTTGCCGTCAGTAAGGTATTTCGGATGAAGCTTCTCTTCCTGAGATATTTTGTCGCAATAAATTTTATAAAACTTCAAATATTCTTGCTTTGTAGGAGTACCCTTAACGAAGCGGACCATAGAGTCGAAGGGGTCATTGAAGTCGGGTGGACGAGAAAAAAATATTTTATTATTTTTCAGATTCGTGATGGTAAGAGTATTAAATGGTTGGTATTTGTATAACTTAGGAGGAACTTCCATAGTTAATTGTTCTCACCACAGCTAATGCTTTAAAATTAGAGGTGACTTTGAAACGTCATCTTGAAAGAGGTGCTCAGTAATGTTTTTAGCAATGGATTTCCCCCTCTGCTGGTTATTATATTTTAGAAAGCATCAACTCTTTTCAGATAAGTTGGAATAGCAAAACAATACCAGATTCGGAATAGGAATCAAAAAGAAATTTTCTAAAGACAAATTGTACCTTCCAGAGGGGCTTTACCCAAAAATTCCAAAAAAAATTTGTGATGGTGACCCGGTCTGATTGAAACCACCCCTCCTGTCTAGATTTCTCCAGGGGGCAGGGTCATTCATGTTTCAGTAGGTATTCTTCAATCGCTTTATCCAGAAGTTCTCCTGTATTCTTTCCTTCCTTTATAGCAAGTGCCCTTAACCTTCTCCAAACATTCCTATCAATTGAGACTCCGATTTTTGCCCTTTTTAGAATTTCAATCTTCTCCTCAGTTTTAACTCTCACTTTTGTCTTTATCAATTTTGGTTTTTCTTTGCTTTCTTTTGTCACAGTATTTTTCCTTTCCTGTTAATTCCAAAGTCCTTTAACCTGCTCTGATAGCCTCTCATCGGTCACGTCAGCATATATCAATGTTGACTGAATAGAAACATGTCTTAGCTGTTTTTGAACCGCTCTCAGGTCGTGTTCCTTGGCATACAATTCAACTGCGTAAGCGTGCCGCAAAGCATGTACTGATTTTCCCGATTCGTAGAGATTGAACTCCTTCAGATACTTTTTTACGAGGAACGGGAGTGCTTGACTCGTCCATTTTCCACGCTGTCCGACAAAAAGATAATCTTCTTCTCCTGTCGATTCTCTCCTGTCTCTTTTCCAATTTAGGAACTGTTTCAGGTGCTTTTTTAAGGAGTCATTGATTACAACACTTCCAGATATATGTCCTTTTCCTTCATGGACAAAGATTTTACTTTCCCCGTAGCCCATTTTCAAGTCTCCGCACCTGAGATTCGCAGCTTCGGAGACTCGGAGCCCTGTGGAAGTCAGAATGTCAATAGCCATCCATTCACGAATTCCAGTGATTTTCCCCTTCTGCTCGTCAATTTCAGCTTGATCTCGTGCCCGTCTGCGGATGAACTTAATCTGTTTAGCGTTGAAATATTTGATTCGGTCAGTAGTTATTATTCGTTTTTTTTTTTAACCTTCTTGGGGGCATCTTGAGACGGAAAAACAAGGATATTTTGATGGTCGTGTTCGTTCATTTTGCTCCTCCTTTCATCTCAACAAAGTTTTCTATTGAGTTTTTAGGGTAAATTGGAACGATAATCAAAGGGTTTTTTGTCACGGAAACGTCAAAACTCAATAGAAAATGCGTATTATGTTTGGAGTTTGTAATTTCTACCATATTAATTGTTTATACAATATTTATTATTTAGATAATATTATAAAAATTAAACAAAATCAAATAATTTTCTTTGAAACTTTGAAAAAATTTATTATAATAAGTTACATAGGTAGATCATTATGAATAATCACCATTATTTCAATGGGTTATATATGATAAAAAAATTGATCATACTTTTTATACTTCTGCTTTTTACAAGTTGTGCTTCTGTTCCCCCCACTCCGAATGAATTTCATTTTTCTCAAAATTACAATAAAAATTTGGATATAGTTTGGGATGAAGTTATTGCGATTTTTGCAAAAAGAAATATCCCTATTAAGAATATCGAAAAATTTTCTGGGATAATTGCAACCGAAGATATGAAGGTAAAATTTACAGGCGAAGTTAGTCCTGAGTCCCAATATTGTGATTGCGGCAAACCTGGAAATTTGACAACATACCGCGAAATGGTTGGACGGTTTAATGTCTTTGTTAGGAAGGTTGGCAAAAATGAAACATCAGTCCAAATAAATCCATATTACAGGGCATCAAAGTATTTTGGTAATGATTTCATTGAGTGGACAGATTGCACTTCAAAAGGATTCTTAGAACATGACATTTTAACTCAATTAGATTTATATCTCTCCGCTAAGGGAGGTATCGGGGTTGAGGTAACTGGGAATGGAACAATTCAAACAATTGCTGATGGATCTCCAGCAAAAGAGGCTGGTTTATTAATAGGGGATAAGGTTATAGAAGTCAATAATATACCGATGAAAGACCGGCAGGAACTTGCGAACAATATAATTGGAGAACCGGATACAGAGGTAAAGATAGGTGTGATGAGAGACAACAAAAAGCTTGAATTCATTCTTAAACGAAAAATAATAAATTTTAAAAAAAGTACTTCCGTTCTAGAATAAGTAACCTTCCTCTTCATTTTTTTCTCACTCTTGAAACTAGTCTCCCAATACATCATCATAATAATTTGACTTACCTACCTCATCAGGTAACCATCCCCTAAAATAGTACCACACAAAAGTAGAGTTTTCTGGTAAAAAAGAGCAAGAAAGGAGAACTCTACGATGAAAAGAAGCAGATTTACAGAGGGAAAGATCGTATCAATCCTGAAAGAAGGAGAGGCAGGCATTCCCGTGCCTGAGTTGTGCCGCACCCACGCAATCAGTCGGGCGACCTATTACAACTGGAAAGCAAAATACGGTGGAATGGAAGCCTCTGATTTAAAACGTCTCAAAGAGATTGAAGAAGAGAATCGGCGATTAAAGCAAATGTATGCCGATCTGAGCCTGGAGCATAAGGCGCTGAAGGATATCGTCGAAAAAAAATTTAAAGCCAGCAGAACGGAAAGCATTGGCTCACTACGCCAATGAAGCGCATGGGCTGAGCATAAGACAGGCATGTCGCGTGGTAAAGATCAGCCGCACAGCTTTTTATTACCGGGCAAAGCTGAGCGATGATGAGAAGATCGCGGCAAAGCTCCGCCTGCTGGCTGAAGCAAAGCCCCGCTGGGGATTTGGAAAAATGTTTCCCTGGTTACGGCGCAAAGGATATTCCTGGAACCATAAGCGGGTGCACAGGATTTATTGTGACTTGAAGCTGAATATACGAACAAAGCCTAAGAAGCGGTTGCCATCGCGCAATCCACAACCTCTGGCCCAGCCGAATTCAGCAAATCGCTGCTGGTCGCTGGACTTTATGCACGACAGCTTAATAACGGGAAGGGCATTTCGTATTTTTCATGTATTGGATGATTTCAACCGGGAGTTGCTGGGCACAGAAATAGACACTTCGCTACCAACGGAGCGCGTGATACGAACTCTTGAGCAAATCGCTGACTGGCGAGGCTATCCCGAATATGTACGGGTTGATAATGGTCCCGAATTCATCTCAGGCAAATTGACCGCCTGGGCGGAACGAAACAAGGTGATAATTGATTTCATCGAGCCGGGCAAGCCGGCTCAGAACGCATATATTGAACGGTTTAATCGTACCTATCGGGAAGATGTACTTGATCTTTACCTGTTCAGGACGTTGACGGAGGTGCGGAAGCTAAGCTCAGAATGGTCTAATGAATATAATGGCGAAAGGCCTCATGAGTCTTTGAACAACATGACGCCTTATGAGTATCTGAAGACATTCACATGAAACAACTCTCTACTTTTGAACGGTATGAAAAAGGGGATGTTGACATATCCACATATGCCGCCCCGCAATAACGATCCCGAAGGCAACGAATACTATGTTAATTCACGTATAGACCAATTGACTGATGAATCGTTGATTATCAATCAGACCCACAAAAAAGATTATTCCCATGATGCCTACGACATACCTGGACAGGATGCATAAGGGACAGGGGGCAAGATGTAATACTCTTTCCATAAAGAATATGGCAATGAGCAAGGAGGCAACGCAAACGCTTGCCCCCGCAAGATTTATCACGCTATTGCGTCGCCTGGAAGCATCCGTTCTTGCACCCCCAATCTTATTTATCCATAAGCGAGAATATTTCTTGTCCGTTATAAGTTTTTCGCCAACCCCAAAAATTGTTTTTTGACACGGTTAAAATGAAATCCCGCTCCATGGCGGGTCGAATAAGGCTTGATTGCAAGTTAGATTTATTAAACTAATTTTTTAAATGCCATTATTTTATTTCTTGCCCACCGAAGCAATATAAACCGCAATTTCATCCTGTTCGTCAACCTTCAATAATTCGTCCATTTTTTCTTGATCATAAGCAGCTATCGCGCAAATTCCTGCGCCTATTGCTTCACAAGCCAGGTAAAGATTTTGACATACGTGTCCGGCTTCAATTGCAATAACTTTATATGAGGCTAAGCCGTATCTCCATTCCATTCTGTACGGAATTGCCGTCCAGATGAAAGTGATAGCCGATTCCGCAGAACAAGCTTGTCTGAATGTCGCTTCAAAAATCTTTTTTTTCAAATGCTCTTCCGTAAACTCAAATAATAGCTGATGTTCAATTGGAAGGTAACGATAGATTCCCTGTTCAAGATCCTTCACATTAAAAGCACAAAAATATGTTTCAAGCGCGTGACGGCAACCGGCTGAAGGCACAGTTCTCAGCGCATGCCCCGCGTCAATAAATTTCCGTATACCTTGGGTAGCCCATAAAAGAAAAGAAAGTTCTTTAATTGTAATGAATCTGCCGCTATAAGATCTGCGACTTTCGCGATTTTTTATTGCAGTTTTTAATTCAATTTTGCCGATGTCATTAAAATCATCAAACTTAAGAAGATCGATTCGTTTCCCTTCTTTTGAGTAAGGTTTTTCAACCGGCGGAGGCATAATGCCCCTGTTCTGATCTGTTTGTGAAAAATCAATAACCTTTCGGATGCTGTCTTTTAAAAAAGATCTATGTTGTCTAATTAAATCTTTGTCCATTTTAGTTTCTCATTTTGAATGAGCTTCTATCTTTATTAACTATTCAGAACTACCCAAATAGCCCACAAATGACCATTCTTTACATTCTTAAAATTTACTTTACTCGAAAGAATCTAACAATGTTTATATTGATCCGTATAAAAACCCGTTGTTAAGAAATATTAGCCTCCGGGAAGGGTTCGCTGGCCTTTTTTATCAGTTTTGAATAATTCTTTCTGAAACTTTTTCTTTGACTTTGCCAGTGCCTCCCATTTGCTTTTAAATTCAGCATTGAGAAGGTTCCTATAAGCTGAAATATGCCTGATCTCTTTGAGCTCTAAAAGAAAGTTTAGAGTCCCTCGGTTAACCAGAGGCAAAAGAATGCTTGTATCGATAGATTTTGATTTTTTCAAGCGACAATCCGCACATAGAATACTTGCACGCGGATCCTTTTTGGAAAGGTGCCCAAGGTATTTCACGAAGGCCCAATTTTCACGACGACTTGGGGAAGTGCATCAGAAAAGCCACAACGGACCAAGTATCCTCCTCCTTATATTCATGGGACCAGTAGGGCATTCCGGTCATCTTAATCCCGTTTTTGATTACCCAATACATTTCCCCTGCTGACAGTTCTTTAGCGGACTCCCAGAGCTCTGGCGGTCCGGGGTTAAGCCCTTTACCAATTTTACCAGGATAACTAAGCGGCATACCATGACACCAGACACAATCATTTTGGTATTTCATAAATCCCGCTTTGATGATTTTCGGATCATTCATGTAAGAAGGAGGGGAAATACCTTTAGCCTGATGCTGGACGGATCGGTCACTGACGGTGTTCAGCATCCATTTCATTAACGAGCAATGAGGGATGGTTGCGGCGACATTATAAAAGCCAGAGTAGATGAATATCAATCCCCCGATTACGACGATCAAAACCAATGCTCCAATTGTGGCAATAATTTTCATTTCTGACTCCTTCCATTATTTATTTTGTGACCGTTGGTAACCGCGGAGCCCACGAACAAAATCGGAACAACAAACAGGACCGTGGCCTTGGCTAACACGATTAAGCAACCCTTTTATTACTTAGGAGGCAGAAAAGCGCTGAAAGTTAATCAAGCTCAGTAATACTTTTAACTTTGATCATGCCCTTAGATTTTGTTCCCATTACTTTAATTTTCATATTATCAGTTCTCTTAGTAGCTTCAAGCATCTTTTTAGCCATCTCATTGCCCTTCTGGTCGAATTTGATGAAAACATATTTTCCGCTCTTAGCTTCTTTTATTAATATTCCATATCCTGAAGCCATACAAGCAGGCATTTTCAGGCAAGCAACAGTATGTTTTTCCGGATTTGTTGTGAGATCGGCTCCATCCCCAGCCATCGCTTTCGTAGCGCAGGCAACATCTGAAAGATAGCCGGTAAATTCCTTCGATTTCGTTTGGGCAAGGACAGGGGAGCTTAAAAACAAGACCATAATTACACAACAAGCGAAGATTAATTGATATTTTTTCATGTGTTCTCCATTTGTTATTAACAATTGATAAAATATAAAAATGGTTTATGTGGTATCTCGTGAAACATATTGTATCCGACTCTATAAGAACCAAGTTTGAAATCTCGCAAAAAAAACAAACCTCATAGTTCTACAAATGGATACCCTGCTTTTTTCCAACCTTCAACACCCATATCGAGTATCTTCACATTTTTGAATCCTTCCTTTGTATATTTTTCTGCTTGACCAGCAGAGGTTGCTTCTTTGGGTCAGGCACAGTAAAAAATAATCACATGATCCTTATCCAAGAAAGGCAGCTTTGATCGGAATTCTGATAAGGGGATTGCTCCGTCTAGGTGAAATTGTTTAAATTTCATTTCGTCATCATATGCACAAACAAGAAGTGCTGTCCCGGAAGTCATTTTTGTTCTGGCTTCTTCGGGAGCAATCCTGAAGGCTTCAGCCATGGTAACTTCTCCTTTTCCTTGTTACTCGAAGACAATCTGTCCCTCTTCCTTTATGTCATTCCTGCTTCTTCGTTTTACAATAAGGGTCTACTCATAAAAATAAAATAAGGTGCATTGCTTATTTTCACGAAAAAAGGCCAGTATTTTGAATAGAAGTTCTGGAAGGGACAGCAGGCCAGCTCAAGATAATCAAGAAGGCTCAATTCGTAAGCTATAGATCATTTCCATTGGTTACCTTGTTAAAAGCCCATTTTTCTTTAAAAGAGTTGATTGAAAAATCTCCAAATAGCCTTAACCAGTTCAAACAAACTTAAAAACATAAGTGCCACCCTTTTTTTACTGGCAGTCAAGGGGTCACGGACTCGATACCCGTCAGCTCCATCAACAAAACCAAGAGGTTTGCGATAACATCTTTTTTATTTTCTGGTTAATTTCTAACTTATATCTAACATGTTATAAGTTTAATTACTTGGAAGTCTTACTTGCTGGACAGAAAGAATGTCGGGATGACTACGAAGAGTATCCAAAGCATCTGAGGGAGCTTCCTCATCTAAACGAACAATAGCGATTGCTTTATCATTTTTTGCTGTTCGGCTTAGGTGCATATTGGCGATGTTAACCTGATAGTTTCCGAGTGTTGAACCGATAAACCCTATTACCCCTGGTTTGTCCAGGTTTTGTATTATTAGATTAACCCCCTCAAGTTCCGTTTCTAGTCCGTAATTATACAATCGAACAAGTCGAAGTTCTTTTCCTGGTAAGACCGTCCCAGCCGCGGAACATTTTGATCCTTTTCCTTGGACAGTCAACTTGATAAGTCCTGAATAGCCCGTAGTTTCAGAAGTGGAGGAAGCCACGAGATCAATTTTACGCTCTTTGAGAAGAAAGGGTGCGTTTACAAAGTTAACTTTTTCTGCAAGAATCGGATCAAGCAACCCTTTGGCAACTGCTTGAGTTAGTGCCTGTAAGGGTAATTGTAAGAGTTCCACTCCACTATATTCGATTTCCACGCGTTCAATAAGCGCAACAAGTTGTGCTTGGAGGTTTCCCAAGCGTTCTGCCAGAGTGATATAAGGCTGTATCTTTTCATAGTCTTTTGAGGATATGGCCGGAAAGTTGACGGCATTGTGAATAATTCCGTTTTTGAGAAAATTAATTAATTGAGAGGCAATTGCATTAGCCACGTTATTTTGTGCCTGAACGCTGGATGCTCCTAAATGAGGGGTAAAAATCACATTTTTTAATCCAAGTAAGGGGTTGTCCCCTGGTGGTTCTTGCGCAAAAACATCCAAAGCAGCTCCAGCAACATGTTCCTTTACAATCGCGTCGTAAAGAGCATTTTCATCAATAAGTCCTCCCCTTGCACAGTTGATGATTTGTACACCTCGTTTCATCTTGTCGATTGTTTCCGAGTTAATAAGATTTTTCGTTTCAGGATTAAGAGGAGTATGAAGGGTGATAAAATCAGAACGTTTAAGTAGTTCAGTTAGAGAGACTAATTCGACGTCTAAGGCAATGGCAGCTTCCGAGGTAACATGAGGATCGTAGGCAATCACGTGCATTTCCATGCTTAAAGCTCTTTTTGCTAAAATGGAACCGATTTTTCCAAGGCCAATGATCCCCAAGGTTTGTTGATAAAGTTCCACTCCCATAAACTGGTTCTTTTCCCAACGCCCTTCACGTAAGGATTGTGTTGCTTGGGGGATGTGACGAGCAAGAGCGAACATTAGAGCTAAAGTATGCTCAGCAGCAGCCATCGCATTGGCGCCGGGAGTATTCATGACCAGGATTCCTTTGGCACTAGCTGCCGGAACGTCAATGTTATCTACTCCAGTCCCCGCACGTCCAATGACCTTAAGTTTTGGTGCGTATTCAAGAAGATCCTTGGTAACTTTTGTCCGACTACGAACAACAATAGCGTCACACTCAGGCAGTATATTCTTAATTTTTTCGAGGTTTGGCTGTTCGGGGGCATCAACTTGAATATTTTTTTCAGCACGCAAGAGCTGTAAACCGCTTTCTTCCATTCCATCGCAAATAAGAATACGCACTTTATCTTCTCCTTTTACTTCCTTTGGCTTTGGGGTTTTTCAAAATATTTAAAAACAAAAAAGAATATATCTGTATACTACAACTTTTTTTTAGAAACTCAACGATTAAACTCACCGTTGTCTATCAACTATCCAGGGGAATAACTTGAATGAAAAGAGTTATACATAAATCTAAACTTCTTCCTACACACCTTAACGATTAAAAACCATCCAGATGCTTCATGAACAGCTATGCCAAGCTGCTGTCTTCTGGTGGTATCTTTAGTTCAGACACAAATTTCTCCTTCAGGAGTCCAGCAGCCAGTTTGCTCGCTAAGAAGAGCATCTTTCTGAAACTCATCAGTAAAAATCTGATCCATATCCGTAAATTATATCTCTTGCTCAGCTTGTGTTGACTTAGTTTTCGCACTTAAAATTGGTTTGTTTTTAGCGTCGCGGGCCATCGTCCAATAGCCTATAAGAAAATGACTTCTTTTTTTTAAGGGAATCGCCCATTAACCAAAGGTCATAAAATAATTTTTCAGGTTCAACATTCACCGATAAAGAAACATTATCAAAATTTTCATATAATTTAAAAATAAGGTAGCTTAAAAGGGAAAAGCTTTTGAATAAATCTATGGGGAACTTTCTTTCAGTGTCATACTTTTTCTCTAAAACTTCTATACTAAGTTGACCTTTATTTTTATACCAAAAACAAGCAAAGGCTTGAATTGTGGCCTCAGCAAAACCGGCCTCAGCAAAACATTTAGCTACTATATCGGCAACTGCATTTGAATTTAAAAAATTTTCAAATTCTTGATTAAAAATTCCATTTTTAAAGAAAAATTCGTTCTTAAAATGTGTATCAAAGGAAGGGGCTAGGTTGTTAAAATGTGTATAAATGTAAGGGCCTAGGTTGTTAATTTTTTTAAAAAATTTTGCGGAAGGAAAAAATTCATTGGTAAAAACCTCACCCATTATTTTTATCTTGACTGGCTCAATATCGAGAAAATAATAACAGTTATAAAGGTACTCGGTGGGGTTTTTAAAATTTTTTGCTTCTCCTTCGATAATCGCTTTAAGGTTCGCTGATAATTCTTTCATTCCCGTCTCCTGTCACGGACTGTTTTATTAAGTCCTGGGAAGGTGGTCCAGGAAACCCGCCTTCTCACCTGCGCTGTTTATTCCTCGGTGTTTTCTCATTATTATCTCTTTTTTCCGTTATCCTTTTTTACTCCTTGTCTTAGCTTGTTTTACAGCCTCATTTACCAGCTCCCCTGCCAAGTGGGAAGCCCTTTTCAAAGCATCATCCCTGAGGTGAGCCTACCGGTAGGTCATTTGCGGGCTCTTATGGGTTAATAGCTTTTGTAAGGTATACATATCTACCTCACCGGATGAGGCCAGCATGGAAGCATAAACATGCCTGAGACAATGCAGTTCTCTAACATCTTTTGGAAGGCCTGCTTTTTCTGTGATGCGGTTCACCTGGTGTTTAATATCGGTGAGCTGCTTTCACTCACGGTCCGGGCGCTTTTTCCCTTGAAAGCCTTTTCGCTAAAAACATCTGGCATCAGGTCCGAAAGCCTTTCAGGTTCAAGCCCCAGTCTTTGGCGATAAACGGCCCTGTTAGTGAGAATCTTTTCAATATAATTTCTGGTTTCAGAAAAAGGAATAATTTCGACCCAGATATCCGCGGAAATTAAGCCTTCTTCAGGAAGCCATCTCCGTACCATTCGCCCCCCTGCATTATAAGCAGCGGAGGCAAGAACAGGATTGTTCTGCAGTTCCTTCAGACTCATACGAAAAAAACAAGCTCCAAATCTGATGTTATTTTTAGGTAAAAGGAGTAAAGAAGGATCCCGAAAATGTTCACCCATAAGTGTGGCGATCTTTCTTCCGGTATCTGGCATGATCTGCATGACACCCAGTGCTCCTGCCGGTGATTTGGCGTCGGCCACAAACCGGCTTTCCTGCCGGATCAAAGCGAGAATCCAGCCCGGATCAAGACCGTTTTCCCGGGCGTATCGATTGACAAATTCCAAATAAGGCAGCGGGAAACTGACCTTCAGGTCGTCGTATTCTCCGGCCTTGGCTGCAGTGGCGATGGCTCTTTCATGCCAGCCCATGTCATGGGCTATGAGGGCTGCGGCCCTTATTTGAGCGGGGACTTTTCCGTGCAGTGAAAAAACCCATTCCCTTCGCGCATCATCCATACGCCCCAGGTAAAAAAGTTCCTGAGCTCTCCGGATACCCGGGTCCCGGCGTAAGTTCAAAATGTCCTCCTCGGTAGCTGGCAACTGGCGATGGTTGAAATGGCAGGCCTGGTTCAAGCGTTCCGCCGCCAGAAGAGAAAAATAGTTCTGCTGCCCTGCGATCTCCTGAAAAATTGCCGAAGCTTCCTGTAAACGGCCCAACGCTGCAAGAGCTCTTGCTTTCCAGTATAACCAGCGGGGCATGGTTTTTTGCTGTTCGTCAAGATGATCCCACGCTGACAAGACCGCATTCCAGTCCTGCCGCAATAGCGCCGCTCTTATGCGCCATTCCAGGAGCTCCAGCGTCATCACATGATCCGGGAGGCTAACAATCCGCTCCAGCGCCTGAGGGTATCGCCTCAACGCCATAAAAAGAGCTAGTTTCTGTTCAATGCTGGATAGATCCACTCCGGAGAGGTCTTGCCTAGCCTTCAAGGTAGCTAATGCCCAGACGCCCCAGGGTGTGTCCTGTCGGATCAGCCTGCCCATTGCCTGGCTCAGAATTTTGCCAGCCACCTGGCGGTCGACTTTGGACCAGTCCATCTTAAGTATTTTGGCCGGCTGGTTGAAAATATCCAGCCACAGATCAACCCATGGCTGTTCGTCGCCAGGCAGATATCGCTTAAGATAACTAGCCATAGCCGTCTGGTTCTGAGCCATATCCAACCCGATCCTTTGCCAGACGAGGTCCGGGGTCAGCTTCTTATATGCCTGAAAAAAGTCAATGACGGGAACAAAGTCTCTGGGTAAAAATTCGCCTTGGAGCCAGAGTTTCTCCGCCTGAACCCAGGCCTTATCGATCTCGCCTGTTTCCAACAATGCGCGGGCGTAAGCCCACTGCACTGACAGGGAGGCAGGCTCCCCGTAATCCCGCATCAATTTTTGCCATTGATTTTGCCCGGCCAGGTAATTGAGCCAAGCCTGTCTCAATTGGTTGGACAGAGGGGATGATTCGTACTCGTTAATAAAAGAAAAAATTTCTTTCTCCCTATTGATACTTATATGATTCCGAATATCCAGAAAAACAAGATACGGATAAAGAGGATAGTCCTTTAACCTGGCCAGCAATTTGCTGAATTTTGCCTGATTTCCCTGGTTAAAAGCCTTTTCCGCATCAAGAAAGTATTGTCTTTGTTTATTCAGACCGGCACGGGCCGGTGAAACAAATAAGAAGAAAAACACAATTGCCATACTGATGATCAGATATCTTTCAATCCTCTCGGACATTCACAACTCCTTGGTGGACACGCACCCTGGTTTCAAGAACACTCAGTCCAAGGACAAAAATCAAGTCCTAACTCTGCCCCATCCACCCCAAATCTTGATATTGGCCACTTGCAAAATCTCATATGACCTCGCTTGCCTGGTCCTTTGCCCTTGCCGCTTCCTCGATGATGTTTCCAGCTAGGTTGGATGCTTTTCTCAATGCATCATCCCTGAGATGGTCATACCGTTGAGTCATTAGTGAATTTTTATGATCTTCTCTGAAGGTGGACTTTGGCTTTTTTTCACAACCTTCACAATAAAAAATTTAGCTACCATCTTCTCCTCTTCCGACTTATGATTATCTTACGTTAACTTTGACAGCCACTCCTTTTTCTGTATTTTCATAATATATTCATTTCTTCCATTTATTTTATCCTTAACAATGTTTTTCTTTCTGAACCCCAATTTTTCAAATAATTTTACGGCAGCTATATTATTTTCATAGACGCTCAAATTCACTTGATTATAATTTAGTTGGCTAAAGGCATAAGTTAATAATAATAACAGTGCCTCATAACCTTTCCCTTCACCAAAATTTCTTCCCATCATTATCGCTACTTCCGGTCCATCATTATCATGTTTTTCATAACCATATCTTATACAAACATCACCTATAGGTTGGTTTAATTCTAAATCAAATACACAAAATGTATTATTATTATGATCATTTCTCCATTCATCAAGCATTGCCTTAACATCTTCTATGCTGTAATTGCTATCATCGCCAATTCCAAACATTACTCTTTCTGAAATTAACCATGATTTATATAGTTCATAGAATTCCGTCGTATCAGGCATTGGGCCGAGATAAATTTTATTTCCCTTAATAATAGGTAAATCCTTCACTTATTTTCTACCTTTTTTATCAGAAGTTTAATTAAAAATAAGGTAATTAAAAGCTGCGAAATTAAAATTGCAAATCTTTAAAATGGATCTGGAAGTATTTTTTGAGCGAAATCAACTGTATTAATAATATCGGCAACAACGCTAACAAAAGTTAAAGTCGTCAGCCCCAAAAGAAACATGCAAAATTATTATTTCCGGATAAACTTTCCGGTTCTAAAATTGACATAGCCGGTAGCTATTGGGAAATAAATATCGCCGGTGCTGGGATCAACAAAACCACCTTTGGGAACTTGATAGGGTTTTCCAGTTACAGGGTTTCTTTCAGCAGGGGGAGCGGGGTTTATTGGTTGTGTCTGGGAAGGTTGTGGAATGGAAGACTCACCACCTTTAACTTGCTTGTTTTCAAGGTTTTTTTCTTGTGCTTTTGTTGCGTTTGCGTCTTCGTTGTCCCAACGGACATTCTGTATTTCTTCATTATAATTTTGTTTCTTTGCTGCTCGTTCGGTTGCGTCGTTTTTCCATCGACTCTCAGGGGTAGCGGATAAATCATCTCTCCTGATCACATTTCCGTATTGGTCCAAAACAATTCTCCAATGCGGATTGGAAGGGTCAGCTGGTTCAGCAGCAGAATTAAAGGGGCTATTTTCTGAAAGAACCCTTGGACATGATCCATAGACATGCACTACCTGATACACCTGGGAAGCTCCCCGTGAGTTTGCCATTTTTCCGCCCAATTCGCCTGCAGGAGATGCATTGAGGTTCATTGAGAAAATGATTGCCAAGCTGATAATTATTTGGAAAAAAATAAATTTTTTCATGTGATAATTTCCTTATAAATTTGGGACCATATTCCCTTATTTTCAAAAATAAATTATCCCGCCGCAAGCAGCGGGTATTCAGAGCAAAACCCAACTATTTCCTTCGCAGCAAGCCGCGGGGTATTTGCCCGGAGAGAATAAAGGGCCTCGATTTGAGACTCGTTCACTATATAGTTTTTGGTAATTATAAAAGTTTTGCCCCCTCTAAATCAGGATTTTACCCCTGTGTTGCAGACCAGGTTTAGGGCATCAGCATAAGAAGACCGTCCGCTGGTAGTGCCAGGGGGTGTCACCTCACAAGTCCAATGCATGTGAAATGGTTAAAATTTAATTTTACAGAAAAGGGTCTTCTACCGAAATTCTACCAAAATATCTTATAATAACCTGAAAAATGCTGTAAATGGGATTTGACTTTAAGGGGTATAAGCCGTTGTGATTTATAGGTTAATAAAGGTTATTACAGACTGGTATATTTTTAAGAATCGGCTCATAACCCAAAGGTCATTGGTTCAAATCCAAGCCCCGCTACTAATAAAATTAATGACTTAGCTATTTTCGGTAAGTCCTTTTTTATTTACACCGGATTCCCATATCCTTTTCCATTTCTTTGGGGGAGGTACTCGCTCGTCTTAGCGGCCTCCCAACACTCCTTCCCCATCTTTTCCCTCTGTATCGTTTGAAAGAAAATCTCATGGTTTAGGGGCTTCTTTTCTTCAACTAGGAGACTCCCAGAGCCACTTTGGAAACCTTAAAATATAAAAGTTCGGAGTTTCTTATCGGCTTATCGGACAGCTATGCCACTTGGAAAAGCAAGATGCTTTCATTTCGACTCTTCGTGAAACAGCACTACAGCTTCCCAACCAACACAATAGCCTTTCGTTGTATCAAACTGTAAGCGGTAGAGACCAGGCAAAAAGGCATTTTGGTTTTGTTCGAGTTTGAGAGTAAGTGCTCCAATTGCTTTTACAAGGCCCGTTGTGGCGGTGATTGTTTCAGGAATTTTAGTGTCAACGATTCCCCCAAATTCTGTCAATTGCCAACCATTTGCAAGTTTCAGGCTGCCATTGGCGGTGCCCAAACCTGATTTTACTTTGACTGCATAGCCTTTATTGTAATTGGGCAACCACACGATCGTGATGTTGTAGGAAGGAGCACTTGCAGCGGGTGCAGGCGATGGTTCTGAAGGGGTGGCTAGAGCATGCGATGGCTTGTCTCCTGAGGGGGCATTTGAAACAGGTGATGACCCTGGGGGAGTTGTCGCCTTAGGAACCTCTTTGGTAACCAAAAGGTAGGGTTCAGATTCATAGTAACGAACCCCTTTTGTTGTTGTGTCATCATTCTTGACGGGCTTTACTATTACACTGGCACAACTGGCAATCGATATTGTAAGAACCAACGCAAATAAAGAATTAAGCCATTTTCCTAACATAATATCCCTCCTAAATGTAATCTATTTTGTTTTTATGTTTTTGCCTTCAACAGCAATTACCAAGACGGCAAAGCCACCATTCTCAGTCTAAAATACCATGCCGTAGCTTTCTGGTTAAAACATCTTGAGAATAGTTTCATTTCGGTCGGTTCACATTTCCGGAGAGGGTTATAAATATCTTTTCGTTTTGTCCAATGCATAACACATGAAAGATTATAGATTGGTCACAGATTCTTTAAAATAAATGAAATTGTTCTCAATTGCCTATGAGAAAAATTTTTCTCTTGACACCGTGGGACTTATAAGTGTTAGGCTGCGCCTTGTCCGGATTTGTCTTTGCTCAACTCCGCTCCACAATAACGACATTTGATGGCTTCTGTTTTAATCATTTCAGCGCAAAATGGGCACTTTTTCATTGACCCGCTTTGAACAGCTTCTTTTTCCAAGACTTCTTGGTTCTTGGAAACGACTAAAGCTAAAATGAAGCCGAACGGTCCTAGGAGAATCCCTAGGGCGAACCAACCACAGCCACTTCGTCCTTTGTTTCTAGCAACAACTGCACTAACAACCCCGCACAGGAGCCAGATTATTAAAATCTTCATAGAACATTCCTTTTTGCCTAACAAGGATTATACAGTCTGTATAAGACAACTAAAAGTGTCCATTGCGCTACAACCTGCCCATCGAATGACGCGGACCGCAACCCGGCTGGCCTCACGTCCTGCGTTTCCCGGTCGAGCAAGTCAGGCATGTAAAAAAGCCTTTTTTCATGGTTGCTTCAACGGGAATGCTCCTTGGCAGCCGGTTCATCGATCCAGTATCCTTGGCGATTGTAATGTCGATGCAGTCTGGTCTCATAATCCCGAGTTAGCAGAGACTCCTCCGTGTATTCCGGTGACTGCTTGATAGTCTCGCGGGCAAGATTGACGAAGACTTTCGATTCGCTCCAACTAATGCGCTCGATCCATTGGGGTGAAACCAGAACCTTTTTCCCCAGCCACCAGTTCCGTGTATCGATGATTAGGTAGCGAATCGCCCACGTCTCGTCATCAATGATAAAATCCTCGACGTGGCCAATCTCGCCGTCTGCAGCTTGGATGTGGTCGCCACTCACATCGTGAGTGCTGCGCAAATGGGGATCCCACGCTTTCTCAGCTTGGGTGGATTCTCTCCATTTTCCACGGTCACGCACAATGTAGGGATGAGTTCCCCACATGTATGGACCGTCCCAATACACCGGCCATTCATAATACCCGTAGTAGGCCTCCTCGAATTGTCGGGAAACGGGCTTGTCACTGTCCAAGGATGGACTGTCCTCAATCTGCTTTTTGGTCAAATAGATGGCGATGTGTTGCTTTTCTTTAATCACAGCGCCCAGTGCATACGGGGAGATCAGCACCTGCCTGTCCGTAAGCCAGTTTTCTGTGTCGGCGACCAGATAGCGAATCGCCCAGTGCTGGTCATCGAAGTAGAATTCTTTCACCTTCCCTATTTCACCGTCGAGGCTGTCTAATTTGTAACCTTTTAGTGTTTTGGCTTTGTTTAGCATAGTAGTAGTCTTTTCGTTCTTAGCGTTTCGCTTTTGTTCGCTTTTGTCGCCCGGCTGTCAGTGTGTTAGCGAAACCTGTTTCATCGCGATCTGGTGGTGGTGACTCGCGATCACGTTGAAGGGCGGACCGGCAAAGATCTTAAGTGTCTGCCCGGGAAGCTCTTGAATCATCTGGTTCACCTATGATTCAAGATTGGCGGCCCAATTCGCCTGCCAGATACCGTTTAATTCTGGTATATTTTGCACCCTCATTACTCATGGAACCCCCTTCCTCAATAACACCCATTTTTTTGCTGCGGCTATTGGTTTTTGGATTTTGATAATTTTTTCTTTTTTAACCCGTGGGAGGGAAAAAGTCAATAATAATGAAATATTCTGGGAAATAAAAAATCCCGATATAAGCCTGAAGGGAGTCCTTCTCGGGTCGAAAAATTCCAACCGACATTCTTCAAAAAAAGAGTTCTTTTTTGTTGCCATAACAAGTTAAAATTTTCAATAAAAATAGAAAAACAATAAAAAAGGTGTTGTTAAATTGAATAGTTAACCTTTTTTTCTTTTAACCTAATTGACAACATCTGCATCAGTATTATGTTATTAATTAGAGATTAAAAAAGTTAATTATTTATTAACCTTTAAATGAAATGCTTGCTTTGGTATAAATATTTAAAAAGCAAGTTCCAAATAGTAAAAAGGAAGGTGATAAACATGTTAACTACGAAAAAAACAGTAATTTTCTTAGTAGCCATATGTTTAGGCCTAACTCTTTTAACCCCCGCTCCAGCGAAGGCTCAAGTGGATCCTCTTTGGCCTGTAACCGCACCATTATATGCTGCGGGTGCTATCCTTAGTTTACCCTTTCAAATCGT
>Ga0182021_10002227_pt1 | contig 22603 bp, 27 predicted proteins | sample 612E3MmetaG_FD_120493 | JGI IMG/M metagenome (GOLD analysis project Ga0182021, IMG submission 120493) | Permafrost microbial communities from Stordalen Mire, Sweden - 612E3M metaG (Illumina Assembly) | ecosystem: Environmental > Terrestrial > Soil > Wetlands > Permafrost | place: Sweden... | reverse complement strand
CCCGATTGGGAAACTCATACAATGCCTGGAATGAGGGATTTTGTATGTGTCATATACTCTTTATACTGCTCACCGAACTTTTCCAGAAGAGCGGCCTCTTCACATCGAATCCGATAGAGGATTGCGCTCGTAATCGGTATCACAATCACCACCAAACTGACCCAGGTGCCGAAATACACGGCCAATCCGACAAATTCAGCGAGAAGGCCTGTGTAGGATGGGTGGCGAACATATTTGTACAACCCGCTATGAACGAGGGTGTGTTGCACTTGTACGGCAACATCCACGGTGAAAAACTTGCCCAGTGAAATAATTGAAAGCCAGCGAATTACCAATCCTCCAAGCAGGAAGCAAAGCGCGATTGCATTGGCGATGGACCTCGGCACCTGGAATACTGCGGAGGGATGCCATTGAAGGAATATGGCAACGCCAATTGAGCCGATGATCGTCAGCCAAAGCAGCACAAGCGAGCCTCGATCTCCTTTTGCCGAGGATTTCTCTTTGGATCGTTTGAAGACCAACAGAGCGATCTCTGAGAGCGGGAAGAGTATGACCACGTATTGCAGAATCGACGTAGTGTCCATAATCATGTTCATCCTGAAAAGTTACAAAACGAGACTGTCCACGATGCCTGCGAGGATCACCTCATGCGGAGATCGACGAACTGGTTCGCACCGCAAAGTATCCATATGCCAGCTCTACTGATTTGAGCGTGAGCCACCACTGGAGAAGAAGGAGGGAGAGGCCCCCACCCAGGATGAGACACATGATCATCACGGGTGTAACCTGAAACGGGAGACGGAGCATTCCCTGGAGGTCGGCGCCCGTGGAGGGACTGGCGAGGGCAATGGCGGCTGATGCGACACACACGATGGCGAGGACGCTTGTCGTGAACGCGGCAGAATCCTTCGCTGCCTTCTTCATCCGTGTGGAATCCGCCCCGCGATGAACCAGCCATCCCCCGACAAAACAACCGGCGGGAAAGGCAAGCGCGACGTGGAAGAGCGGAACCCCCATGAAGAAGCCGAACATCCCCACGGAATAAACCAGATAGACCGACATCCAGACGATGGGCTTCATCGAATAGGCATGTCGAACCCACGTTGAGAGAAAAAGAATGTCGACAACGACCCCAACAAAAAAAACCGCCAGAGCGCAGAGGGGGATCAAGGACTCAGGAACAAGAGGGATGCTGATCCACCACCCGGCAACAAAGCAAATGCAGATCGGGACTGCACCAAAGATGACACTTAGAGTCACACGTTCGGTCATTCGCATGGTATATCCTCTTCTCATGGGTGGAGCCGTCCATCGAAGTCCCGCATGCCGAATGTGAAGCTCGCATCTGATCCGTCGCTGGGGAACGAAGGGTCAGTTCCCTTTGGGACTGCTCGTTTCGAGGTGCCGCAGGTTTCTTTCGATCTTGATGATGATCGACAAAAAAGCAATCATCAAGAAAGCCCCAAACGCGCCCGCCGCAACATACAAGCTTTGCATCCCATCCGTTTTCTTATCGACGTACTCCTGCTGGCGGCGGGAGTTCTCTGCCGTCACATTCTGCAACTGGGAATCAAAATCATCCGTGAACACAGTGAGGAGCTTATCCACCATTGCCAGACATGATGAAGACTTCGCAGCATCGATAATGGCTTGATCCTTGAGAAGTCTCTCAACGCTCTCGGCAAAGTTCTTGGCAAATGCAGACGCTATCTTTGCGTCGCCGTACTTCTCCGCCCGGCTCCGGAGAATGTCGACCACTTGGGCGCTATCGACGGACTCCGTACTTAAAGAATGTGTCGTCACATAGCTGCTGATCGCTGTGGCCGCTCGTACGTAGAAGGGGAGGTTTGGGTCACCGGACTTTGCCTGCGCGTCCTTGTCTTCCACATTCCCCGGCTGTTGGGATTGCGTCGAAAGCATCCCTTGTTTTAAGGCTTGATCGGTGACGACGGGGGCTGCGTCATTCGGAGCGGGCTCGGGTATCAACGCCCGGAGTGAATTCAGGCCCAAGACGACAACCGCGAGCAACAACACTCCGGCCGCCACAATGATGACGAAACGCAGAATGGCAAGATAGAGGTTTTCCAGTTTCTGCAGCATGGCAATCCTCCCGAGGTTGAGCGGTGAGTGAGAGAGAACGCAGTCGAACGGCCGGGCTCAGCCACCGAAGAACCGACGCATCTGTAATCTACCGGGGTCGATGAGTGTCGATGAGTGTAGAGTGGCCGATGACCGCATCATGAACGGTGCTTTATTCGGAGCGGAGGCAGAGTTATGCCGCCGGTTCGGCAGCCTTTGTTGCCCCCACGTTGTTTGTGATGAATGATGCCAACTGCTGGCTCGTGGCATTTCCGACCCACTGGGCCTTGCCGACCTCGACGACCGGCAACGCACGGATGCCTTTGGCAATCAGCAAATTCGGCTTGAGCGTAACATCTATTTCGGTCAATTGAAAGCCCATCCTGGATTGCAGTTCATTGAGCCTCCTTTTGACAAGAGGGCAGAAAGGGCATCCGAGTCCCGTATAGAGGATAACCTGGCCGGATGCATGCTGAATATCCGTTGCCGGTTGATCCGCTACTGATCCGTATCCCATGGAGCGCGAAAGGGAGGGGAAGTAACGCACGTACAGCCAAAGAAAGAAGGCGACAAAAAACATCCATAGCACGGCCTGGAGAATATCTCCACGGATCATATAGAAGAGGAAACCGCAGAAAAGAATCAACCAACTGCTATAGACGAATGAAATGTGACACTGTTGCTTCATTGCTCTCTCCCCAACATGGATGATAAAACCGTCAGCTTTCCACTTTTGCGCAGGTCAATCTTGTAGCACAAGGAAATTTGTGGTGCGAAATTGCTCATATTCTTCCTTGTATTGCTTCAGAGGAACCAAACAGCCTGACGGTGCTATTCTGAAAATGCTCTTCATCCCGTTCTCGCGGAAGAAGTGCCAGAAATCCTGAAAATATGTTCGGGAATCAATATTGCAACCCCCAAACTCAAATGAAAGCATTGTAATCTTTCTGTCCCGGAACATCTGTCGTCCACCTTGCAGTACGTCAAGTTCATGACCTTCGACATCCAGCTTCAGACAATCGATGTGTTCAACTTTCCGGCTCCTACAGTAGTCATCAAGAGTTTCAATGGTGACCCTTTCTGAATATTTGAAGTCAATCCCAAAATGACCCAGTTCTCGTTTGGACAGAGATGCAAGACCAGATCCTTTCTCATCGTAGAAGAGTTCACACTCTCCGCTTTGCTTCCCTAATCCGGAATTATTGAGGAAGAGGTCCGAATATCCCCTTGCATTCTCAGACAGAATCTTATAGGTGTACTCACTTGGCTCAAATGCGTGAAGACAAAAAGGTGTGCTCTGCAGACCCTGGACAATCAAACTTAGAAACTGACCTTTGTTCGCGCCAACATCAAAGATGCAAAGCGGCTGCTTTGTTGTTGCATACCGTTCCTCCAGCTTGAGAACAAGCACTTCTTCGCCGCTTGAATCCGGGAAACTGCCGGCCCCTATTCCCATCAAGGTCTGGGAGAAATTGACGTTACGCTCGAGGAGTCGTTGGAATCGCGAATTGTGTGACAGGCTCAAGAGAAGATTCTTCAGTAATTGCTTCACCGTAACTCCTTCCATGCGCCTCACGATGTTGGGTCATTTTCCCGCCAGCCAGTTGGCAAGCTCGATCGCGCTTTGTGATGTGTTATGGTACGTGCAGTCCCCGTCGACACGCAATTCGATCCTTTGGAACTTCGACGAATCAGCCCGAAAGACGTAGCAGCAAGTGATGAAGAGGCCCCGATCTGCCCCCGCACAGATTGTGTCGGAATTTGCGCCGGGAACCGAGGCGAAGGCAAGTCGCCGAAGCATTTTCAAAGTATCAGCAGGAACGAATCCTCTCACAGTGTCGCTATGGTGGATCTTTGCCCAAAGTTCGGCTTCGGTATAGTAGCCGGTGGAATTGGTAACCCATTGCGTGCCTGAGGATGCAAGATCATACGAAATGATATCACCTGCGGCGTCAATAAACCGGCCATTGTGAGAATAGCCCCAGGCGGAGTTGACGTATTCCGTCTCCAGATAGAGCTCCGAAGGGGGTTCGGACCCTGGACCGGTGCCGGCATCTTTACAAGAGGATACCACCACCGCCAGGAGTACGATCGGCAGAAAAGCAGATGCCTTCATTGTTTGCCTCATCGTTTTCGACGGCTGTTGCGTAACCATGGCAGTCTACCCTTCATTCTCCGTTCTCCCACAGTGTAAATTTCCTGACACCATGGGGAGACTTATAGGCCACGAGCACCCAAACACTTATGCAGAGAGCGAAACCTGAAAATGATATTCCGATACTATTGGACCAGGCATCTCCCCATCCCAAAGAGACTCCGACAAAATCGTTTCCCGCAACATATCCAAAAAGCTTTTGACAATAGTTATTAGCGATATCAAACAGCGAACCCAGACAGAAAAAAACATACACAAAACCGGCCCCAAAAGCATTACGCACCCTTTCTCCTTTCAGGAGGAGAAAACCGATGATCAACAGAAGAACATCCTTGATATAAGGGGCCAGACCTGGTATGGTTCCTCGCCAATCATTGACGGGTTCTGATTGAACCCAGGCAGTTGTGAAATCGCCGGCCCAAAATTTTGGAACCAGTTGATACGCTATCGGCTTCGATCCGATCATATAGACACCGATAACATGGCTCAATTCATGCAACAGGGGAAGTGTAAAAAACCATACGATCATTATCACGGCAATATCTACTATGCAAATCGTGCGCGGCCAATTGTTGCGTAAATAGAAAACAATCAAAGGGCTTATGACAAATACGCATATTCCGATGAGTGCAAATCGTGTACGAACATCAGGTTCAATAACCCATACTATCAACGGGTTTACCACCATAAGAAAAATAAGTATCCCCAGGATCCCAAGTCGGCCATGGCCCAATCCCGTTTCCTGTCCCACGGAGCAAATATCCTCATGTTGTGATGTTGTTCAAGACTCTACGAATGCCGCAATCTTGTCCGCCAAAGCCTGATTGTCAAGGCAGAGGGGGGTCAGCTCAAGAATGGGTATCACGGGTTGTCATCGTTCGGAGATGTATAATGGCGATCTTCTGCCGCTGCACCAGAGATCCGACAAAGTACGCCAACGATGGAACGATAAGAAGGCCGGCCAGAGCACTCCACCACTCGCTTCCGGACCAGAGGGCGCGTGCGAGGAGACCCAAAAACAGAAAAGTGAGTAGAAGATGCCATCGGATGTTTGTTCGGGCGATGCCCATGGTCTTGACATTGTGAAGCGGCTGATTCACTCTTCTTCTTTTGGTGATCCATCGCCGAATCACCTGGATGCGAAGAACACGCCAGAGCTCGAGCTCGCCCGGCACCACAGGGATGGCTGCGAGCGCAAGTGTTGAGGCCGCAAGCAACCCCAAGAGAATAAAGCAGACAATGAGAATCTCGGTCATGTTCGCGTGCGAAATTGCACCCGCCCTTCTTCGGTCATCTTACGTGCCGGGCGAGATCGTGGGCCTACTCGCTGAACGATGCATCAATATCATCAAAAAAGTTCCAATTGCCCGCATAAGCATCAACAAAGAAAGTGCCTGTGATGAGATCCAAGATAAACCATGAAGTACCAAAGCTCAACTCGTTCCTGCAGTCTCTCGTCACCCGAGTTCCCCGCCGACCGACATTCCCAGGCTGCCCTGCTTGCCGCCTGCCTGCCGTCAGGCAGGCGGCAGGTGAAGCCGCTGGTTCGTCGCCGCAGAGATGAAAGCTTCGAGACGCCAAGCGCGGCGCTACGCAGGAAGCAGGTCAGAGAGCTGGCGCTCGAGGCCGTCGTACACAGGATCTGGCCCTGCTCCCAGCGCGTCGAACGTCTTGCTGGCGAAACTGCGCATCGTTGCCGTCAACGTAATGTCGAGAATGTCGAGGTCTTCGAGGCCGAGTGAACGCAGCGCGTCAACATCTGCCTGGGTCATTTCGTCGGCACTCCGGGCAATCTTCCGGGCGAAATCCATCATCGCGACCTCGGAAGGTTCCAGCCCCGCGTTATGGAAATCAGCGAGGATCGCACGCAACTGATCCACGCCGACCCCGCTCTGGATCAGGATTGCCCCGTGAGCGAGGAGACAGTACCGGCAATTCAAGGCCTTCGCTGCCGCCAGCGTGACCAGCTCATAACGTCTCAATCTCAGGTTCTTTCGAATTGAACCCTGAAACGCGCGCCATGCTTCCAACACGTCAGGGCGCAGGCTGAATACTCTGGCATGATTTGGCACGTACCCCAGACTTTTTCGGTCGCCATCATAGATTTCGCGGAGCTTGCCCGCCGCCTCCGCTTCTTCGGTGGTGTGAATGAACATGTGACCTCCTCGATCAAATCTCCGCTCATGAGGTGCCCGCCATCTGAAGAACCTCGCCTGTTGTGCAAATGTGAGCGTACTCCCCGTCAATGTTCGCCAAGGACATTGCATGGACCTCTTCAGCAGGGTGGAGGCGGCCGTCGAAATCCTGTCGGCCAAACGTGAATGTCGCATCAGACACAACGATTGTCCGAAAGCCGAGGTCGCCGGACACTCTTGCGGTCGCCTCTACCGAATTGTTTGTGATGGCGCCAACGATCACCACGTCCTGAGAACCTGAATCACGCAATCGCGCCTCCAAATCCGTCCCTATAAAGGCACTGCACACATGCTTCGTGACAACCACTTCGCCGGGATGAGGTTGGGCAATCTCCTTGAACTCTACTCCTTGTTGACCGTCGCGGTAGGTCGAATTCTCAAACTGAGAGATATGGCGGACATGAATGATGGGCATGTTTCCTTGCCGCCAGTGTGAAAGCAAACGCCCCACATTTGACTCAGCCTGGGGATTGTTGCGTACACCCCATGAGGGATCGTCGATCGCCTTTTGCAGATCGATCAGGAGAAGCGCCGTATTCTTCGGAAGGTCCGGCATTGTGGAGTTCTCAGTCGGGCGCCTGAGGACCGCAGCTCAACTGCGTTTGATGTCTGTCTGACAGATCATTTGAGACTAATGAGATGTTTCATCTGGAGGAGATGATTCAGGTCGTGGGCCGCCTCCATGATCACCAATTCCGCAATGTTCGTTTGCCCGCGTTTTTCATGAATTCCATAACTGGACTCCCACGCCCCGGTACCCGCGGTTCTCAAAAGTGCCAGATTCGCCTCCCTGAGAACCCGAAATGTTGCCATTGATTTCTTCAACGGGACATGCACATAGTCACACTTTTCGGACCAAAGGTGTTCGTCCCACCACTGAAGTTGGACTCCAGGTGTCGCCATCATGTTTCGGAATCTCCAGCCAAGAGCGAGTTCAGCGTCTGACAAGTGGGCCATAATTTCGATAATCGACCACTTTCCAACAGCAGGATGGCGCGTGAGAATACGCCGGGATCTTCCCTTAAGAAGAAGTTCCAGCCGTCGCGGTGTTGTTGAGAGAACACGCATTGGATCTCTCCCGCCCAAAAGCCCCAAGACTCGCTTCTTGTATTCTTCGAATGTTTCGGCCAAAGATGTCTCCGATTTGTGTTGGATGCGGGGCACGCCGAACGTCTACGGTTCACGTGCGGCGGATGGACGACATGAGACGTTACCGTCCCCGTTGACCGGACAAACCGCGCTCTCATCATGACGGTATCTCTTCTTCAACGGCGCTATTCCAGGACACTAAATTGATGTCGGGGCACCGGTCAGCTTCTGCACCTTGATAGGCCGCTCGAATCCATTGCTACCTCAGGAACTGCAGAAACTCGACTGGCGCGCCGTCGCACTCGATGAATGCAACAAGAATGCCTTCGGAAGGACTGTTGGGTTCTATGAGGATCTTTTGTCCAGCGAGTGCTTGCTGAAGATCCTCCACTTCAAAAGCCACATGCGGCATATGCTTCACCAGATCAGGAAGAGAGCATTCCGGTTCGTAACGCATCCATTGAATTCCAAAAGGATTCTTCTCATGATCGGTGCAGAAGATCTTGTACTTCTCAAGATAGGTCTCTTCCGGCTGCGGCTTATTGGTTGGAATGCCGAGGTGATGATACTTCATGATTGCAGAATCTCCATCGATGATCTTCGATTGCCGTGGGAGCAACCCAATGGCCGCGGCTGACCGGCAGCGGATGGACGTTACACCAATATCCTCCACCTGCACCGATTCGTGAATTCTAAAAGCCTCAACTGTCCCGCCGATCTTCTCGCCAGTCGGATGTCGCACTGAGCGAAATCCCGACGGGTGAAGCCGCTGATAGGCGGCACGAGATGTAGGTCAGGACGTACGCCTCTCCTTGAAGTAGTAGCGGATACCCAGGGTGAGATTGGCGCCGCCATAATCTCCAACCTGGTCAATAAGGTCGTGCCGGACGAAATTATGCTGCGCCTCGGCAAAAATCGAGAAGGGACTTTCCAAAAAATTCTTCTCAATTGCGAGTCCTCCAAACATCCCTAAAGCCCCGGATCCATGAAGGGATGAACTGACTCCCGTACCAGGAATCGGCAAGGTCTCGCTCACTCTCGTGTAGGTTACACCTCCATTCATGCCGAGTGTAAAGTCATCCGACAGAAATAGATTGTATTGGATGCCAACATTGATAATCCACTGCCTAAAATACGCCCGTCCGCCATCCCCGGATTCACTGTAGGCATTGCTATAGATATTCCTATAGATCACAGGGGGGATACCGGATTTTGCAAAATAGGTGGCCTTCCCGTACAAGTAAGTTCTTGAGGACATCGGAAGACCCAGACCAGCTCCGAAAGCAAACCCCAGATTTGAGTCATAAATCTTGGAAAAGTCCTTAAGGGAAGTCATGAATCCGCCAATGTTGATGGAAACGAATGGGGAGCGCATAACTTTGGTTTGAGAAGTACCAGAATATCCCGCGACGAGAATCAAGAGCAATGCGCAAAGCACCTGCTTTTTCATGGCAATCTCTCTTTGATGTGGAAGAAAGATGTTGGCTGCCGCGCATTCTGGCAGCCAGATATCGTACTCCCGAAATTTCGTCAAGTCAGGCCGATGGACCGGCGGCCATCGGGGGTGAGATGCGGCCCACCGGTGGATGGCTACCTGCTCACTTTGTGAACAGACAAACCCCACTCCTCCCGTAGAATTTGAAGATACAGCGAATCAACACCGGAAGGAAGTGTGGCCCGCACTTTTGTCTTTCCTGGCTTTCTTGGCAAGATCCGGCCCGCCGAAATGCTGACGATGCTTGTATCATATCCACTGACATCTATCAATTCTTTGGGAGTACCGATACCGTCAAGGGAAGTGATCTCTGTGCGGGAGTCTCCAAACCACGGTGCGAGCACTCGCGTCGTACGCAACGTGGAGCTGACGACCAAGTGTCTTTTGCCCTCCTTGTCCTGTACCGCGACAAGATTGTATCGGGCGTTCCTGGATAACAACCAAATTGATCGGTATCGCATCCAAGGCAGGAAGTCTGCGGACGAAAAGTGGTACAGGCCTGCAAATACAATCAAAACTACGAGAGTGACGATGACCGTTTTCGATTTCATTCGACAATTCCGAAAAGAGCCCTGATAATTCCTCCAAGACCCCTCGAAAAACATTAACGTACGACGCACGCCCGGAATAATCAAGCCCAGGAGAAGGGGAGAGGCCTCAATAAATGATGTTCAGTCAGGATAAGGAGTGACCAAGAGCGGCGTAAAGTCCAAAATGCGACTTGTTTGCCTCGCTCTTTTTCGCTATTTTGTCCCATCACCGCGCATTTGCAAGACATCACAGGCTTCAGGTTTTCTCTCTCCCCTTCATCATTGGCAATCGTCCATCCACATTTTTTTTGGGAGTCGTTATGGGCAAAGAAAATCAAGGTCCCGAAAACACCCAGAAACAGGGGAGCGGCCACTTCCTGTGGCTCTTCATGGGCTTCAATGTGCTGATGGGACTGATCATCATCTACATGATCTTCTTTTCGAAGTAATGCGGCATCTGGGCTTGTAGAGGGCCGGCCGACAGATCGGCCACCGCTCGCTCGGTCCGAACGAACTGATCGGCACGGAGATTGGACGTTTTCGAAAGACGCTCCCGCGTTCTTGCGATAATCAACGTCGCATTAAACGATTAACCTCCAACAATTGAACCGGTTAACTGGATGAACTTGGTTTAATTTCTTCTGCATTGATTCACCGCTTGACCGCAAGCAGGGATCCCGCTCCCCATTACTCCTCAACCAGGGTGTACGTCGATTCAGGAGGTATCAACGCCTGAAAGATGTCCTCATTGTGCGAGATCAGGAGAATCCCTTGACCAAGCTCCCTTCGCCTCTCGATTGCCTGAAGGACTCTCGTGATGCTTCGAAAATCAAGGGCATTCAGGGGTTCATCCAGTATGAGAAATGACGTTGAAAGGGCAAAGGCCCGCAGGAGGTTGAGGCGCTGCTTTTGCCCCCCGCTGAGATATGACACCCTCTTTCGGGCCAAGGCGGGTAGAGACCCGTCATCAAACAGCGACGCAAGGATTCCTCGCCTTCCTTCCTCAGTCTGCGTGGATTCTACCGGAAGAATTGCAAGGGATTGCTCCACCGTGGATTTCAGGTTCAGCGCCTCATCTGCATGCTGGAAGACCATCGTCATCTTCTTCCCCCACAATTTCTTTTCCCAGTACCTCGGGGGGGACACTTCGCCGAGCCGGATTCCATCGAAGTTCATCCGAAAATAGTCGGCCCGCTGCAGTCCAATGATGATCTTCGCCACGGTTGTCTTCCCCGCTCCGCTTCTTGCCTTGAGGTAGACGAGGTCTCCGGATCTGATCTCAAGGTGGCTTCTCTCGCGGCTGTCTCCAGGGCCGTGAAACCCGAGCTTCTTCCCAAATATCCGCAAACCGCTTTCCACGCTCAGGAGGGGAGGGCCCGACACATGCTTTGTCACTTTGGGCCGTATCCCCTCAAGCCACTGCAGATAGTCGGCCGGACGAAAATCAGCCAGCGACAATCCGGCTCCATCGCGCCGTAATTCCCGATAGGACACGTGCTGCTCCATCGCAGGATGGCGTTTGCGGACGTAACCAATCATCGAATAATCATGCGTGATCAGGAGGATTGTCCCTTTGCCATGCCGGTAGTGCCCAAAGAGTCCGTCCAAGAATCGATCACGCGCCTCCCGGTCGAGACTTCCCGTCGGTTCATCGAACACGAACAGACCCCGCCTCTGTTCGCCGGACGAGGCCGCCAGCTCCATCTTCTCGAACGCCATCCCGATCAGGATTCTCTGTTTCTCTCCTCCGCTCGGTCGGTATGCCGTCGGAAAAACAGGCAGGATGCGGGCCAGATCGCGCTGTTCGTCCTCCCCCCACAATGTGCCGACGACTCGCACCGGGTCATCGCAGGCCGCAAGATCTCCCTCCCGCATCTGGGCGTCAAGCGTTTCGAGCGGATTCAGGTGCGACGAGGGCTCTTGAAACACGAAGAAGCCGTCCCTCTTCGATGCGGCAACCTCCGGCGCGGCGTAGTACCGGTCCGCATCGATCCCATTGATCTCCACGTGTAACAAGGGATCATCCATGATCCCAAAGAGCGCTTTGCCGATGAGGGACTTGCCGATGCCCGATTCTCCGAAGAGGAGAGTGATTTCCCCTCGCCTCAGGGAGAAGCCGCGAACATCGACGAGGAGGCGGGATCCAGAGCTGACACGTATGTCGAAACGTTCGTCCATTAGAGCCGATGCCGTTCAACGAGTCCGTTGGATATCCGGTACAGGCAGACGAGAGTGAAGACAGTGACAAACGCGACACCGATCCCCTGCAGATGCTCGAAGAATAAGCTCGGCAAGAGACCCGGCTCCGTCAACGCCGACCCAATGACAAGAATATCCTGTTTGCTGTCCAACGACGCAAGCATGCTTCCGAGCGTCGGGGGAAAGTTTGTGAGGCTGACTTCGGTCGAAAGTCCGACCGAGATGATGAAGTCGATGCTGCAGACCAGGAAGATCGCCCTCCCGAAGACGCTGACCGCTTTCTGCACAAGATGCGCAACGCTGTTCTTCCAGAGAATCTCCCTATTGATGATGGTGAACTCCGGGACGCCGCATACGAGCAGAGCGCTGACGAAATCCATCTCCCTGTAATGGCGTATCCTCTCCTGAATGACGTCGGTGACTTCCTGAAAGACAACAAGACTCGTCAGAAATCCCGCCGCGAGGACTTGAAGAAACTCGGAGCGCATTGTCTCTCCGCGCACAAGAGCGGCCAGCAGCGTATAGCCAAGAAGCATGCCGATGATTTGCGGGACGGAGCGGAGAAGGTTCAGGAGGAATGTCGCGGCAAGATAGAGCCGCTTCCGCTTCGGCCGGTCCAACAAGTGAAGGAGCATGGCCGATCCCCATCCCATCAGGAATGCACTGACCACAACGGTCCCCGCGCTAAGGAGCGTATCCGCCATCGCGGTCTGCATCCGAAGCCGGGCCGGTTCGTTGAGGAAGAGGAGGAACCAGACCCACACGATGACCAGGCCGCCGATCCAGATGACGGTCCAGAGAAGGTCCTTGCGGTCAGGAAGGAAAAAGGACGCGAATTGTCGTCTGGGATGACGCCGGGTGTCAGACATCATTCGTGTACCTCCGGTCGAGCAGCCAGTGCCAGACATCCGCGCCAAGCTCCGTCAGCTTGACAACGCCGAAGATCCCAAAGGCAATCAGCAGAACAAGATCATACTCGCGATAGAGAATATGCTGCAACATCGCATAGCAAAGATGACCCTTGATATTCAGGGCCATTTCGATGATGACCAAACCCGTCACCATAAACGCCGCATGCTCTTTCAACGCAGGGATCAGTTGAATCTCCGCATTGCAATAGATGTCACGCAGGACATGTCCTTGCAGTCTGCGCCCAGGACGGAGGAGGGACATCCAGGAGATCCCCCGGGATCGCCCGAGCTCATACGACGAACGAAGTCCTTTGACGAGCCCGGTCTGCACGTACCCTTTCCGACTCTCGGCATCCAGAAGCGTGGAGAATTTATTCGAGAGGGTAATGAGAACGCCGTTCGTGAACACCCCGAGCACGATCATGAAGAGCGCGTTGTCCGTATCGAATCGCGTCCGGAGAGCGTAGGCCACGACGTAGGAAGGGGAGAAAAGAATCATCACGGCAACGCCGCGGAGGAACGCATTGACGAGGAGCCCGGCATGCGAAATCGCTGCAGCCATGCCGCCACGCTCCACAGAGGCAAGGTACCGTCGCAGAGCCGACCACCTCCCGGATTGGCGTCGGACGAAACGGTAGAGGGCCAGCGTCCGCGCCGCCGTCACGGTCACGAGAAGGACGATCACGTACACTGCGGCAAACGCAGCGAACATCGGCAGAATCTCCGCCGCCGTCTCCCACGTGAGGGTTTTTCGTTCACCTCCCTGTTTCAGTTCGGGATTGGTAAACTCTTCGATCCTTCTCCGATCGATTGCGCCGAGCACGGAATCGGCTTTGGCGAGGGAGGCACCGGCAATATCGCAATACGCATCGCGGAAAAGGGCCCGGTCAAGCTGCGACGTGTAGTCCACCGAATCGATCTGCAGGAAACGGTGGGCCCGTTCCTCTTCAGGAGGGAGGCCGTGGGAGTCGCGGAGCAGCAAAAGAATCCCCGCAACCACCAGCGCAACGATCCCGATGGAGAAGAGGTGTTCGATGACTATGTGTCGGAGTGACTGCACGTCTGGATTGTCAGCGGTACGTGACGGCGATCGTCGTGTCGCGCACACGGAAGGTGGCGCCTGTGCCGGAAAGAATGCGCTCAAATTCATGTGCCAATGCGCCCAGCATCCCGCTGTGGCGGGTGGCCTTCCGGGGATCATCGAAAGCACAGAGCACCGTGTCCCCTGAGACTTCAAGCCGGAATTGCGGAGGCGTCGCCGACTCCCGCCCATCAGCGCCAAGATGACGATAGAGCTGGCGAAGAGTTGCGTTCGCCTCTGCGACGGTGGCGGAGAGAGTGGCGAGGATCTCCCCCGATGTTCGGGCGTCAGTTGCGGAACTCTCGTGTATCAGGGCCCAGGAATCGTTCTCCCCCTTCCGGAGGTCAAGCCAGCCATATTCCGCAGCATGACCGAGTTTCCGAACATACGCTTCGCCGTCTTTGAGGAAATAACGAAGCATCCGGTCGCCTCTGCGCATTTCCGTTTTTCCCCGCCTGTCAGGGAGTGCAAAGAAAAGAGACCGATCTTTCCTGACCACGATCGTGTCGCCAAGGAGACGGACGTCCCGGTGCAATGCCACGCCTGCCGGGCCACCTGGCTCCTGAAGCGTGCCGTCGTGCGACGTCTGAAGATAGAAGAGGTCGTTGCCGACACGGACGCTTGTGCAGCGAGTCAGCCCGTCCCCCAGCTGATCGTCTGCACGGACGACGACCATCGGCGCAAAAGGAACGAGACGCGACGATTCGTCCGACGTCAGGCGCTGCTGGTACTTGTTGAAGATGAGAAGGCGTTCAGGATGCGCAATGAGGAGAACATCGGTCTGCGCGCCCTGAAGGGTGGCCGCGCAGACCGCGGAGAGGTATAGGGCCCGCTGGAGGCAGGAGGTCACCGGTCGGGCTGTTCCTGCCATTTCTTGATCGTTGAAAGCTGTGATGCGACGCCGTACAGATCGATGCTGGAACTGTCAAACTGCGTGCTGAAATACGCTAACGAGGGAACCGAGAAGAGCCAGCTCCCGAGGCAGAGGCTATGTTCGAGCTGATCGACTCGCCTCGCGTATTCCTGCTTGTCGCCGATTTGCCGGGTCGACATGAACCCATACACGTACTGCAGGAGGAGGTCGATGTCCGCCTTCTCAGGTCCTTCAGCCGACGCGTCAAGCCGGAAGAAGTTTCCGTCGGAATGAAGAGACGTCGGAAGGATGTTCTGCATCCCTTTGGCATCCATGGCCGTCTCCAGGTTGATCTTCTGTATCTGGAAGTCCGGCTGGCGGAGGAAGACATCGTACATATCGAAGAGGAAGTTGCTCCGGTACCCGTTGAACGCCACAAGAACGGCGTCGTACGCCCCGTGTTGAATGTCTTCGTTCCCAACCGCGATGGCCTTGATCCGCCCCTGCGTCACCGTCGGATCATTGAGAATCTCCACGAGATCGCCATACTCTTCGCGCGACCCGAAGTTGAGGCACGCTTTAATGCGGACGGTATCGGGAAGGAGCGAAAGGTTCGCAGTAACGCTCTCCCGCACCGGCTCCACGATCTTCTCTTCAATGTAGTAGGAGCTTGAAGGAAAGATGCTGTAGTTCAAATAGTCCTGGTAGTTATCCTGGTTTCCCTTATAGTCCACCACGTGCCGCTGTTGCGCCGTACCGATCTTGAAGAAACGATCCTCAATCGCCTTGTTCGACAGAAGCTTCCTGAGTTCCACCCGTTGGTCGCGGGAGAGTTTCTGGGTGTTGAACAGGATGGCAAAAAAGGTCGTGCTGACATTCGACTTCACAAAGAACTTCTCCCGGTTCCCTAGGACCGGGGACACGGCGCCGAAGGGGGTCTCAAGGAGGACGTTGATCACCCCATTCCTCAATTCGGTGGTGTACGTGCTGTTGTCAATGAAGGGAGAGAGGATGACAAGTGGCATCACGGCCTTCCCGTCGGGCCTGCGGATGTAATTGGAGACACCCTCGATCGGAGGGAGTGCCATGTAGGGGGCGGTGCCGACGGTGTAGTTCAGCGCATTCATGGGCGAATTGGCGGGGAGAATCTTGAAGGAAAGCATCTCCTTGATGTCCGCTTCCTTCCAGATCCTGTTCTGGCGGAAGTGGAACCGGATTGATCCCTGATCGTCGGGTCCTTCAAAACCGGGATCTTCCATTGCCTGGGTGATGAGAATGTAGTCCGGCGATAGACTCCCCAGCGCCAGAATGCGGCGGATCGTGAAGCGCAGGTCCTCGGCCGTGAAAGGATGTTCCGATGTCTTGCTGACGTTGTACGCGTCGTCCTTCTGCGTGACCTTGTAGGTGTCGCTCCAGCGCCGGTTCTGGACCAGCCGGACGGTGACAACATTGTTCTCATCGACGCCGACGAGTTCGCCGAGTCCATCCTGGTAGACGATGCCGCTTGGGTTGGCCGAAAGATTGAACAACCCGTCGAATTCCACCTCGTCGAGCTTATCCGACAATGCCGTCGGTCCTGGAAGATGTGGATCGATGGAAGGTTTCTGGTGAGCGATATACGGGAGGACGATCCTCCCGCTCAGGTCGGGACGATGCAGGAGGAAATAGAGAACACCGGCAACGACGACCACTGCGAGCGCGATCCAGAGCGGAAGCAATTTCTTGTTCTTCATGCGATTCCCATTCCTCAGTTCTTCTTCATGATCGGGACCTGCGCCATCACGCTGATCTCGTACATTCTGTAGGCAGGACGTTTGAAATGCACTTCGAGTATCGTATCACCCGACTTTTCCATCTGGACAGGCGTAATCTGTGCTTCGTAGTCGTTCGCCGCGGTGGGGGAGGTGATGCGGAAACGCCCTTCATTCTTGATCGGATTCTTGTTCACCGTAATCTCGTCGTACCATGACTCCCGTCCCGCATTCTCAGCCATATCCTTCGACAGTTTCACGTTCACATCGAACACCGGAAATTGGGCGTCCGACGGGAGCTGGAGACGGATTCTGAAGACATAATCGTTTGATCCGTGACGATTGCTCGTGACCGGAAGCGCGAAAACCCTCCGGTACTCGCGGGGACGGAGGAGCGACTTTGGCACAAGGGGATCATACTCGCTCACCATCGAAAGGATCTGCTTGTCGCTTCCCTTATACATTTTTCCATGGGCCACGATCGCACGCGCCCTGTCCACAGCCTGCGCGCCCATGTCCCGGCCGATTCCCTTGTCAATAGCCCGTATGGCCGCCTCGGGAAATTGGTAATTTCTCACCGTTGCGATGTAGTTGTCGATCTGGCTCCGCTTCCGGGCGAGGTCGGATGCCCCCCCCGAACTGAACGTCAGGAGATACGCCGGCCTGAACGCCGAATCAGCGTAGAGCGCAGGGACGTTTTCAATTGCCTCCTCGTTCAGCTTGACGAAGGCATCGAGGCGTTCATGCGTCGCCGTTTGAACGCCGCTGAATATGTCTTCTTCGAACCATGACACGAGCTTCGCCCGCTGCCGGGCAACGGAGGCAAAGGATCCTGTGCCTTCGCCGGTGGAGAGAGCACGGGTTCTCGTCTCCGCCGAGGCCCATGCATGAGCTGCAATATCGCGCGCCACAAGGTCGCCTGTCGTCATCAGCAATTCGAGATCGGACGTCTGCTCATTGAGTTTTCCGATCTCCAGCGCGACGAGCCCGGCACATTCAAGGGTCTTGTAACGGGCGTCCGATGACGCAAGGGGTTCCGGAATTCCCGCCTTGATGTCCCGTACTGCAGTTCCGATCCCCGCGTAGAATGTCAGCTCCGGCGACTTCGTCGATTGGTCGATCCGTCCAGTAACCTCCGCAAGTCTTTCCTTTGCTGTGCTGATCGCTTCGGCCTCGACGTTGTAGCGGGTGACGAAACTGCGGAGCGCGGTGAAATCGGCGGGAACCGCCCCTAATGCCTTGAAGAGTCTCTCCACGGGTTCCAGAGCCGGGGAAGGAACAAACGGCCTGGCATCATGCTTGGCAGCGAGCTGCTTTTCGTAGGTGGGAACCGCATCTGCAAGACGCGATTTGAAGAGTTTCCGGGCTTTCTCAAGCAGGGGGGCAGGGTAGCGATCCCGCTGCGCGGCGAAATCCGCGAACTGTCCCGCATCAGCGAGGAACGCTCTTGTGTTCCCCCATGTCGATCGTTCCGTTTGAAAGATGCCAAGCGCTGTCGCATAGGATTCCTGAAACTGCACTTCATCCTCAACCGCCAAACGGAGTACTTTATACTTGAGGTATGCCGTATCCTTCTTCGCTGCAATGTCGGAGGGGAAGAGACTTCCCAACCCCTTCAATTCTGAGGAGACGCCGGCGAGGACCTGCGTCCGGGCCGTCACAAATCCGATTTCCTTCGCAAAGTCCACCCCTTCGATCGGCTTGGCGCCGGGAGCAGCCGTGAAGATCGCCCGGTCAACGACGTTCTCGTCCAACGCCTGCTTGAATTCGGCATACTTGTTTTCAAACGTGTATCGCCAACGCGGGGCATAGCGGTAGCTCATGCGCAAACCTGTGTCCTGCCCGACATCGTCGATCACCCAGAAATAGACGGCTGCGGATGTATCAATGAAGTAGACGCTTGCGGAATCATTCCCCGCAGTCTCATCGATCATCCTGGTGACCGGCTCGCGTCCGTCGTCGAATGCCCGTGTCAGGTACGTCCGCAGGTTGTGCTTATCGGAGAAATGAAGGACAAGCACGAAGTTCGCCTGCTCCGGCCTGGGGAACTTCATGAAATATTTCTTCCCCTGACCCAAGGCGAAGACTTCGTCTTTGATCTTGAGTTCGATGAACCCTTGCTCGCGGGGGGAGAGCTCCGGCTTTGGCTCGAGCTCCTTGAATGTGGCACACCCGGCCAGCGTGAAGAGCACCAGCACCGAAAGGATGGATGAGCGCATCAGGATAACCTCTGGAAGTGTTCGGATTGCAGATCATCGTAATATGACGACAAATTGGCGCGTTTGCAAGTCGCACCGCGATGCGGCTCAAATTGACTTTCAGGCCGGACATGTCTATCTTTTTAAGCTGGCGCGGATGCCGCCGGGATGACGCGCCCTCACGCGGGGCCCGCCCGTGTTTCCAGCATTCTTTTCCATCGACGCAGACAGGTGATGCAAACGAGCCCGTTCCTCTCTCTCCCAGCCCTCGCGAACATACCAACGCGCGTTGTGGAAGGGTGGGAGGTCCCGTACGTCCTCGGGAATTTGGAGGCTGAGGTGGACGCGGCGTTCGCCGGAGCCATCCTCTGCGATGCATCCCCCCTTGGAAGAATCGAAGTGCGGGGGTCCGACCGGCTTGATTTTCTCCATCGGCTGTCAACGAACGACCTTCTTGCATGCCGCGTGGGGGAAGTCACCTCAACCCTCTTCCTGACCGACAAAGGGCGGATTGTTGATCGGGCTTTTGTTCTCGTGCGGACGGACTCTGTGTTGCTTCTGACGTCGGCAGGAACCGCGGATATGTTGATCGATTGGCTCGGCAAATTTATCATTACAGAGGATATCAGTCTTCATGAGGTAACCGACGAAACGGGAGTGATTTGTCTCATCGGTGCTCATGTTGATTCTGTGTTAAACGAAGGCATTGGGCACAGACTAACGGAAAACACCTGGGATTCAATTTCCATAGGCGATATTGCGGTCACCGTTGCGTTGCTACAGGAGCGGTACGGGAAGCGTGCTTTTCTCATGACGTCGGCGCAGGAGACGAAAAGGTTGCTCCTGCACGTGACCGACTCGGGATCCACCTTCGGCGTTCGGGCCGGGGGGTATGCTGCGTCGCAGATCCTGCGAATTTGCCAGGGAATCCCGGAAGGGGGGACGGAGCTCACCGGCGAGTTCACGCCCTATGATGTGGGACTTCGGGACGATATCAGCTTTAAAAAGGGTTGCTACATCGGACAGGAAGTCATCGCCCGGCTGGATACATATAGGAAAATCAAGAAGAGGCCGATGGGCCTGATTTTTCCGGAGGGAGCAGCCCCGCGCGTCGGCGAAATGTTGGAGCGCGGCGGCACGGCCATCGGAACGATCACGAGCCTCGCTCCGGCCCCCTTCAGGGGAAGGCTTTTCGGGTTCGCGGTTGTGGCTGATCCTGCACTTCCTGACGGGAGTGCATTGACGGCCGTCCCATCGTTTGCCACATGCACCGCAGCATCCTTTCCTCTGACAGCGTGAGAGCATGAAGACTGCGTACACATGGGAGGAGATCGAGGCGTGGCGCGACAGGGTGCATCGGCGAACCCCATCACGGGCCATCACGACGAAGCGTCAGGCCCTCTCGTTCGTGAACGAGACCGGCTTCTGCTTTGCCTTCAAGGCGGAGAACTCCGAGCTTCCGTGTTTGTGGCACGCTGCCTGCGGCATGCGCGACCCTCTCATGCCCGAACACACCCATCATGATCCTGCGATCTCGTTCGTGTGGGAAATGAAGAACGTGCTCCCGTCGGAGGGGAAGATCTATTACGGCAAGCTCCTGAAGAAGCGTCCAATGATGGTCTCTCTCGAATATCTGCCGTATTTTTATGTTCTCTCGCACCGAACGGGACTGAGAGGGGAATATCAAAGAGAATTCCTGAAGGAACGACTCTCCGTCACGGCGCGGGATATCATGGATGCCCTGGAGGATTCGTCGCCGCAGACGACCAAGGGTTTAAAGCTCGCCACCGGGCACCTGACGAAGAGCACGCGGGTGCACTTCGACCGCGCGATGGCTGAGCTGCAGGAGAAGATGTTTCTAGTCAAGGTCGCCGAGCTCGACGACCCGTTCACATTTGTCTGGGCACCCCTCAGAACCGCCTACGTGCGGGAGGTGCGGGCGGCGCGTCGGTTCACGCCTGAGACCGCCCGGACACGGATTCTGGAACGGTACTTTCGGAACCAGCGTGTGTCGTCCGTGCCCGCGATCGCGCATCTGTTTCGTTGGGACCGGCAGGCGATCTTCCATACGCTCGGCCGTCTTGTGCGGGACGGCGTTATCACGACAGGCATCAAGGTCGAAGGGAAGGATCATCGCTATTACTGTCTGACAGAAGGAGGACAATGATTCATCGTCAACCGAAACCCCCCAAGGCGTACAAGGATATGGAATTCCTGAACAGTCCTGACGCGCGGGTCGTCAGGATGGTTTCTGAGTTTCTCGAACCGCAGCAGAGGTTCCGTAAGGCTGCGATCAAGGATTCCATCGTGTTGTTCGGTTCAGCAAGGATCCAGCCGCGTCACGAAACACTCGCGGTACTGCGCAAGGTCGAGTCTTCGTTCCGCAAAGTCGTGCGTCCCACGAAGCAGCAGTTGCTCGAGTTGCGCACCGCGGAGGTGCGGGTGGAGATGTCGCGTTATTACGAAGATGCCGTGGAGTTGGCCCGTCTTCTGGGCTCGTGGACGAAGAAGATGACATCCCCGCGGAGATTCGTGATCATGTCGGGAGGCGGCCCGGGCATTATGGAAGCCGCGAACAAGGGGGCAACCCTTGCAGGGGCCAAATCCATCGGAATGAATATCAGTCTTCCGTATGAGCAGTTCGCGAACGGGTACGTCAGCAAAGGCCTGAACTTCGAATTCCACTATTTCTTCATGCGTAAGTTCTGGTTCGTGTATCTCTCCAAAGCCCTCGTCGTGTTCCCGGGAGGGTTCGGCACCATGGATGAGATGATGGAAGTGCTGACGCTCCTCCAGACAGAGAAGATCACAAAGAAATTGGCGGTGATCCTCTATGGCAGGGAGTTCTGGAACAGCGTGCTGAACTTCGACCAGCTTGTCCTCCGGGGAATGATCAAGCAGGAAGATCTCAACCTCGTTCATTTCATGGACACCCCGGAGGAGGCGTTCCGGTACCTCAAGTCGTTCCTTTCCAAGGTGTACCTGGACGACGGGTCGGACGGCACGTCGACATCAGAATAGGGGAATTTACCCCTTCTTTGCGGCATTGTTGCGGAAGACAAGAAGCGTTTGTATATTGCATTCTGAGGGGATGACATGGATTCGACGGGGAAGGGAATGGTCTGGATTGCATACCGTGCTCTCCGAGTTGCACGATAATAAAACGGAAAACCAATAAGTGCTGACTACAACTACGCACTGGCTGCCTAACCTCTTGTAGGTTAAGTGGCCCGTCTCCCGGGGTTTCGCCTGCTGGACTCCGATGAGGCGCCGACTTCAGGCAGGATAGCCGGTTTTCGACCCCTCCACGAACCGGCGAATCCGGACGAAAGTCCGGGACCATGGGGTTGCAGCGCAATCGACCTGTCTGTCGGTTGCAGCGTTGCGAGGCACAAAAGACAGACTACGTATGTAGGAATTCAGGTGGTTCTCTCTTCGGACGCGGGTTCGACTCCCGCCATCTCCACGAAAAAACGTAGCAAATACAAGGCCTCCCGGGGCCTTGTACCTTATCTGTACCTTATCATCCGGCCTTTGCCTTCGGCAGAACCAGCTTTTCGATTGCGGTCCGCTTGTTGGCATCGAAGGAGTGGAGGTACATCCGAGTGGATTCAAGTGACTGGTGGCTGGCAAACACTTGGACGGTCTTGATGCCTGTCCCGAGAGATGCCAGCCACGAAATGAAGGTGTGGCGAAGGAGGTTTGTTTCAATTGAAGAAGGCTTATGGTTTCTACGGAGTGATTACAATTGCGACGCTTGTTGGTTTGATGATTAATTTTGTCGGCATTGATCCAATCATGGGCACAGGGAGATCGACGGATGGCTGGAAAGAGAATAACGGATGATGATGTGCTGCATAACAACGGAAAGGCAATATCATGCCGAAGCTAACAGCAAAGAAACGAAACGCTCTCTCCAAGACGAGTTTCGCAGAACCTGCCAAGAGGAAATATCCTCTTGAGGATAGCAATCACGCGAAGAACGCACTTGCGAGGGTGAGCCAGTTCGGAACCGAGGCAGAAAAGAAAGAAGTCCGTGCCAAAGTTCATGCACGCTACCCCGCCAT
>Ga0182021_10002226_pt1 | contig 22607 bp, 23 predicted proteins | sample 612E3MmetaG_FD_120493 | JGI IMG/M metagenome (GOLD analysis project Ga0182021, IMG submission 120493) | Permafrost microbial communities from Stordalen Mire, Sweden - 612E3M metaG (Illumina Assembly) | ecosystem: Environmental > Terrestrial > Soil > Wetlands > Permafrost | place: Sweden... | reverse complement strand
CCTCGAAGGCCAACTTCCCAACTTGGCAGTCAATTGCAAACAAACGACAAAGACGTTTTTGTCGGGCTCGTTCTGGCGATAGAGTTCACTGCGTTTTCACTCCGGGTTCCCAAGAAGAGTTGAATAGTGTTCAAACGGTGTTCGCCGGGTGCTCGCGGTATACTGGGCTTCATTGGAGGTTCCCGATGACGATGATGCGCCAAGATCAAATGCCGTACTACAGTCCGCCTCAGCAGTTTGAGCCGACACAGCGGTTTGGCGCCGTCGCTCAGGTTCCGCAAATTCGGCCGCAACCATCACTGGCAGAGATCATCGTCGATATCCTCGGCAAGCTCGTCGTCGCCGGTGCTGTGGGTGCCGTTGTTTACGCTGGCTGGGAGCTGCTGTTCGGAGAGGAAAAGCCGGTTGCGCGTTGTTCCAAATGCGGTCGAGCGCACGCAACTAGAAGGTGCCCGATGACCGGTGAACGGACACGCCTGCGGATCGAGAAAACGGGTTTCTGTAGTTGTTGTGGCGGACGTTTCTCATACACCGAGGGGCATCACTACGCCGGTCGGGGTGTGGAAAAGGGCAGAGAGATGTGCGGCCCATGCCACTTTCACTGCGGCCACGACCGCGCTTGGAACAACTATCCGATCAACCCACGGTATTGCCGTTTGGCGGCATAAAAAGGGTGGTTGCGGTTTCAATCAAGATCAATCTTGTGAAACTCCGGCAACCCTGAAACGATCTTGGCAACCCTGTCCGGCGAGGGCGTCTGCTCAACTGGCTTGATGACTTCGAACACGTTATCCCGCTCCACGATGAGAAGTCCGAATCCGCCCTGCTTCAGCTTTCGATCCAGAAGGGTCGGGTCCCAATGGTTGACCGCGCGGTGCTCGGCATTCCGTTCCAAGTAATCCGCTGCGAACGCGGGCGTGCATGCAAGGTAAACGACGTGCGCGTATTCTGCGAAGCTTCCCATCTGGTCTGGGCCTCGGCGAAATTCTTCATCGCTGTTTTTGAGTTCGACGGCGGTTAATCGTGGTCCGCGCTTGCTGTAGCCAAGCACGTCGATCCTCCGGCGTCCAAGCTGGATTTCCATGTAGGGTTCATCGCCGCGCGACTGGAGCCATCGCGCAACTGGCCTTCTGAGGTCTTCTTCCCGCGCCACGTCGTAAAATTTGTCGTTGATAACACGTTCGCTCAGGAAGTCGCGCCCGCAACGCCAGATGGAAGCCGCTAGAATTTCCCGTGGTGGGACTCGATACCAGAACGATGCCGGAGTCTGGCTGAAATGATCGATTTGGGCCTCGATAGCAGCTTTCTTATTCTGCGGCGTCATCATTCGATGGGTGGCTACTGTTCCGGGAACCTCAAGACGCCCCATCAAGGCATCGATAACGATTGGATCGGAATAGTACTCCATCAGCTTGCTGGCACGGATGTAGCAATGGCGTTCGTCGTCGCTGTTTCTGATTGTGATCGGTGGCGGCGGATCGAGGGAAACCGGCTCAAGGGGTGGAGGCGGCGGAATAGATTGCGGGGTGCGCAGCTTCGTTCGTAGCGTCGCCAGCAGTGCAGCCGCATTGGGGTCGTTTCCGGTTGGAATTCTTTTCGGCTTGCCGGCGCGCGTAAGGGTAATCTCGATTGCGCCGTCCTGTTGGTTGATCGCGCTGACGTGGCGAAAGTAAATTTCCTCTGCCGTCGTCGCCAACTGGACTGAGCGCGTGGCAAGATCGAACGACGACCCAGCGAAGATCGCAAAGAAGGCGTCGGAAACATACACGGAAGAGAAGTTGTAGGAAGGAGGCGGCAAAATCCGGCCGGAGGAACCGGGAGCCGCAAGGACAGTGTGATCGGTGCCGTCTAACGAGATGCCGGCACGTTCGGCCCCTGCTTTGGCAATAGCGTCCTTGGCGCTATCGACAACGTTCGGGGTAGCTTGTCTAACGTGCTGAACGGCCTGGATACAGAGCGCGAGAGGTATGAGGCCGAAAAGAAGGCCGGCGCTGGAGTTGACCGCGAATGCGCCGATGAGGGCAAGTGCTGCGGCGGCGATGTAGAGGGGACGGCGGTTCCATCCGAAATACCAAAGCATCCGGGAAGGAAGATCCATCCCTGTGCCGACACGAATAGACTGTGCAGCCATTGCTGGAAAGTAAAAGTATCCCTCTTTTCAATTGGTTAGCGCAAGAAAAAACTTCAGAGCGGTGCTTCGGATTGCGCGGGAACTGCTGCTGGCCGATCCGATGTAGAATCGGCATCATGGAAGACCGCAAACCCGCTAACCTATCCAATCGCACTGTTGCAACAGCATCTGGAACAGATGCAGACGATGAGCTTGGCCGAGTTGGCGAAGGAGACAATGCGATCCTTCCTGCCTTCAAAATCTGGACATCGCCGGTTCGCTTACGCCCGCCTCTCGGGATCCGCAGACGCTGCCAAATCGATTTTTGTTGATATATCCCCTACGCACCGCCGATCGCGCATAGGTCCTGCCTGACGCCGCGCTGTAGAGCGAAGTCGCTCAACTCCCAAATGGTCGGGCGCTCGGAAGTTGCCCCGAGACGGTGATACCGTATCGAAACTGCTTCGGCGTCAGCCTGCGCCCGCCCTCCGCGATCCACGCACTTTTCACACCCTGCCCAAGTCCCCGGCGGCCCATCCGCCTCGCCTTGCTAGAATGAATCCAGCCATGGCTTCCGGCCCGTCCACATCTCCGCTGTGCCAGATTCTGGAGGACCGCCTCTTGCAGTTCTCGCTCACACTGCGTCCCATGGGTTGAAGACCGCGACACCAAGGCCGGCAAAGTCCTTCACGTTCCGCGTCACGATGGCGAGATCGTGTTCCAGGGCCGTTGCGGCGATCATACCATCCGCCGTGTTGAGCGGAGTTCCTCTTAATTGACATTCGCCTCCCAGGACACCCCAGCGGTCGCCTATGCTCTGGGTCACCGGCAGGATTCTGCCGGCAAACAACGGAAGGAGGTACTGTTCAAACCACTGTTCCAACCGCGTTCGCCGTTTGCTTCGGGGAAGCAGAGTAAACCCCTCTGGGCGGCAACCCAACCGGTGACGCGAACATCGGGTGTGGGCTTGGTCAGTTCCGAGGGGATGTTGGTGTCGAGCAGAAAACCGCTCACGACAGGTCTACCGGCCGCCCGGTGGAAGGATTGCGGCTGAAGTCCAAATCGTCTGTCAGGCCTCTCACCATGGCGCATACTTCCACGAGGCTCTTTCTTCCCCTCTCAGCGTTGGTTGACGTCTCGGTTGGAAGCTGGACAGCGTCTTCGAGCAAACTCGCGGCATAGGCCTCGACCGCGCTTCCGCGGGAGGCGGCCCGACGGGCGAGTTCAGCCTGAATCTCGGGTCTGATGTCAACAGTGATAGTCATGGGCGCCCTCCCAAAACCACCCTACATCCTCCCTCGTTTCGAAGTCAATCAGCCTGCGTCCGCACCGGCTCCGCCGTCTCGCCTTGCTAGAATGAAGCCAGCCATGCCTTCCAGTCCGTCCACGTCTCCGTTGCGTCAGATTCTGGAAGACCATCTTTGGCAGTTGTCGCTCCAAGTGGACAGCTTTTTCGCCGAAGCCCGCCTCCGCGCGCGCGGCGAATTTGCCGGCGAGTTGAACCAGGTGGTGCGTCGCATGCTTCAGGCGGCCGATCCGGACGAGATCGGTGCCACCCTCCTCGATGCCGCCGGCGACTTCGCCACCGGCATCGCGTGGTTCCGCATCGCCGGGGAAGCCGCCCTGGGCGAGCGGATCCGCGGTGTGCCCTGGGAGGCAGCCGAGGCTTTCCACACGCTGGAGATTCCACTTTCCTCCGCGGCCGCTTTGGCCGGTGCCGTCGAGAGCCGCGACCCGGTGATAGCCGCCACCACTCCGCGGGAAGTTTCGGAGCGTCTCGCGGAGGTTCTGGACCACCCGCCCGATGGCCGCGTTTCCATTTTTCCCGTGGTGCTGCGGGAGAGCGTTCCCGCGCTCCTATATGCCTGGGGAAGCGTGCAGGGGCCCACTCTTGAGCTGCTCACCCAGGTGGCTGCCGCCGCGTGGAGCGCCCTGCCGCCGCCGCCCGAGCCCGAGCCCGAGCCCGAGCTGGTGACGATCCAGCCGGCGTCTCCCCAGCCCGCGTCCGCCTGGGACCGCCTTCCGCTCGACGAGCAGCGCCTCCATCTCCGCGCGCAACGTTGCGCTCGCGTGCAAGTGGCCCGGATGCGCCTGGCCCAGGCCGACGCGGTGCTGGCGGGCCGCGCCGGGCGCGATCTTTACGAGACGCTCCGCGAATCCATCGACGCCGCGCGCGAGAACTACCGCCAGTCGTTCTTCGCGCCCTGCTCGAGTATGGTCGATTACCTTCACCTGGAGCTGGTGCAAACCCTGGCCAATGACGATCCGGACCTGCTTGGCGACAACTATCCCGGCCCCTTGGTATAGGGTGTTAGGCGCCACCGGCCTGCTGGCCTCGGTGGGCTTGTGGGGCGCCGTCGCCGTGCGTCCCACGGATCTAGCCTCTCTGGTGCGCGCGTATCGCGACTCCCCTACACCCGCCCGGCGCACGTCCGTCGAGTCCTACGCCGCCGCGCATTCCAAGGACGCCAACGGCTCGCTAGCGCAACTGGCGCTGGGCGTAGTTGCCTATGAGCGCAAAGACTACCCGGCCGCCATCGCCGCGCTTCGAAAGGTGCAGAAGCTTCCGCTGATCGCCGATTACACCGCCTGGTATCTGGCGGCTTCGCGTGTGGAATTGAATGACGTCACCGGCATTGCGAGCGACCTCGCTCCCACCCACACCGCCCGACAGATCTCGCCGCTCTCCGCCAAGGCATGGCTGCTCGAAGCCCGGGCTCTCGAAACCACTCAACCCGCCGAAGGCGCTCGCATCCTGCGCGAGCTCTACGCCGAGCTGCCGCAGCCCGAGGGCGACGTGACCCTGGCCGATTGCTACCGCGCCGCCAAGGACCTGGTTCGTGCCGCCGAAGCCTACCAGCGCGTCTATTACCAATACCCCACGGGCGCCGCCTCCACGCGCGCCGGAGCCGCTCTTCTGGCCTTCCAAGACACTATGGGTGCCGCCTACCCGCCGCCGCTTCCGCGCCTCATGTTGCGCCGCCCCGATCGCTTGCTGGAGCTTCACGAGTACGCTCTGGCGCGCTCGGAGTACCGCTCGCTGGTCGATCGGGTTACCGGCTTGGAGCGCGACCAGGCCCGCGTGCGCGTTGGCGAGGCCGATTATCTCAAAGGCAGCGTCAAGGTGGCCTGCTCCTACTTGCGCGGCCTCGACCTCGCCCAATCGGACGCCGATGCCGAGCGCCTCTATGATGTCGGCGAGTGCGCGCGCCGCCAGGCCGACGATGTCGAGCTGATGTCCGTTGTCGAACGCCTGGGCCGCCAGTATCCGAATTCGCCCTGGCGTTTGAAGACCCTGGTTTCCGCGGCCAATCGCTACCTGCTGGTAAACCGGCCGGACGATTACGTGCCGCTTTATCGCGCGGCGTACCAGGATTTTCCCGCCGACCCGCTCGCCGGCGCGTGCCATTGGAAGGTCGCCTTCCACGCCTATATGCAGGGCCAGGCGGATGCCGGCGCCCTGCTCCGCGAGCAGCTTCGCAACTATCCCACTCACGCCACCGCCGGGGCCGCGCTCTATTTCCTGGGGCGGAGCGCCGAACGGGAAAACGATTTCGCGGCCGCCCGAACCTGCTACCAGCGCCTTCCCCGCGCTTTCGAGAACCACTACTACGCCATGCTGGCTCGCGAGCGCCTGCGCAGCCCCGAGATTGCCGGCGCCGTGCCGTCCGCCGAGACCGCCCGGTTTCTGGCCGCCGTGACATTCCGTGAAGCGAAGCCGGTGCCCGCCCAAAGCGCCGCCACCACCACCGTGCGCATCGAGCGGTCGCGCCTGCTGCGCACCGCCGGCCTGGGCGATCTGGCCGATTCCGAGCTGCGCTTCGGCGCCCGCACCGATGGCCAGCCGCCCCTGCTCGGCATAGAGATGGCCGGTGCCGCCGCCGCTCCGCACCAGGCCATGCGCATCATGAAGTCGCTGGCGCCGGAGTATCTCAACCTGCCCCTCGATCAAGCCCCGCGCCGGTTCTGGGAACTGCTCTTTCCGCTTCCCTACCGCGCCGACCTGATCGGCGCCGCCAGCGAAAGGAACCTCGACCCCTACCTGCTGGCCGGCCTAATCCGCCAGGAATCCGAGTTCGACCCGCAGGCGCGCTCCCGGGCCAACGCCTTCGGCCTGACTCAGGTGCGGCCCGCCACCGGCCGCCTCTTCGCCCTCCAGGCCGGGGTTGCGCGCTTCAACAGCCGGCTGCTGTTCCAGCCCACCGCCAACCTGAAGATCGGCGCGTCGATCTTCGCTTCCATGCTCGAAAAGAACGGCGGAAAGCTGGAGCAGACGCTGGCTGCTTACAACGCCGGCCCTAACCGCGAGGCCGAGTGGATCGCGTGGAACACCTACCGCGAGCCCGCCGAGTTCGTGGAGTCAATCCCCTTCACCGAAACTCGCGACTACGTGCAGGCCGTCCTGCGCAACGCCGACCTCTACCGCCGCCTGTACCAGATAGGGGGCGGGGCAGGCGGCGTTCGCCTGCCCGCGGACCAGCCAAGCTCGCCGCGTCGGCGAGGGCCGGCGGCACCGCCTGCCCCACCGGCGCTAAAGTAGTAGCGTGCAGCGTCGAACTTTCCTGACTCTTCCCATAGGAGCCGCTCCCATGCAGGCCCAAACGTCCCCCGCCAGCCAGCGCGCGGTCATCGAGCTTCGCTATTTCCGCATGCGCAACGGGCGCCAGGTGGAGCGCACCACCGAGTATCTGCGGCGCGGCCTGTTGCCCGCTTCCGAACGGGCCGGCATCCGCCCGGTCGGATGCTTCAACGCCGTCTTCGCGCCCGACAGCCCCTTCATCATGACGCTGGCCAGCTACCCGTCTCTGGCCGCCCTCGAGACCGCTCGCGAGAAGCTCGCCGCCGACAAGGAGTTTCTGGCGGCGGCCGACGAATATAATTCCATGACCGAGCTGAGCTACATGCGCATGGAGAGCTCGCTGCTGTGGGCCTTCCCCTCCATGCCCGCCGTGGCCGTGCCTCCCACCGCCGAGAATCGCCCGGCGCGCATCTTCGAGCTGCGCACCTACGAGGCGCCCAACGATAAGGCGCTGGCCCGCAAGATCGAAATGTTCGGCGATGGCGAGATCGACATCTTTCGCCGGTCCGGCATGTTGACGGTATTCTTCGCCCAGACCATCGTGGGCAGCCGCATGCCGAACCTCACTTACATGCTGGCGTATGACGACCTGGCCGCGCGGGACAAGACCTGGAGCGCATTCTCCGCTAATCCCGACTGGCGGAAGCTGCGTGCCACGCCCGGCCTGTCGGATGCCGAAATCGTGAACAACATCGGCAACGCGATTCTGCGCCCGCTCCCCTTTTCGCCGATTCGCTAGCCCGGTGTCAGAATGGTAGAGAGGCATGCCTGAGATCAGCCGGTTCTTCGGAATCGTAATCCAGATGTTCTATCATGATCATGCGCCGCCGCACTTTCATGTGCGCTACTCGGGTCAGAGGGCGCTGGTCGCGATCGAATCGCTGGCCCTCCTGGAGGGGCATTTGTCGCCGAGAGTACTGGGACTGGTGGTCGAGTGGGCCGCCTTCCACCGTGCCGAGCTGATGGAAGACTGGAACCTCGCGAGGGCTGAGGCGGGACTAAAGCCTATCGCGCCGCTGGAGTGACGGAATGCTGAAGGACATTGTCGCCGTGAAACCGCTGGGCGAGTATCGCCTCTATCTGCGCTTCGAGGACGGGGCGGAGGGCATCGTGGATCTTGCCGGACACCTCGCCTTTCGCGGTGTTATTGAGCCGCTGAAGGACCCGGCGTATTTTGCCCGGGTTCGGGTTGACAACGAGTTGGGCACCATTGCCTGGCCCAATGGTGCCGACTTAGACCCCGATGTGCTTTACTCGCAGCTCACCGGGATACCCATCGCTTTCGACTCGGAGAGCCTTACCGCTTGATGCGCGCCCGCTCGTGCGTTTGATAGAATCGGCTCTAATGCAGACCACCACATCCGAATCTCTCTACCGCCGGTTGCAGCGGCACCTGGACCGCATGCCGGTCGGTTTTCCGGCCACTCAATCCGGCGTGGAAATCCGTATTCTCCAACGGCTGTTCACTCCCGAAGAGGCCGAGGTCGCGCTGGAATTGAGCGCCATCCCCGAGACCGCCGCCACCATCCACAAGCGCTTCAAATCGCGCCTGACTCCGGCTGAGCTGAAGCAGAAGCTGGGCGAGATGGCGAAGAAGGGGAACATCCTGGGTTGGCCCATCGAGGGAGAATTCCACTACGCCAAGATGATCTTCGCCATCGGCATGTACGAGCGCCAGTGCAGCAGTCTGACGCCCGAATTCGAGCGCGAAGTCCGCCAGTACATGGAAGAAGCGTTCGGGCAGGCGTTCCACACTAAGAAGACGCAGCAACTGCGCGTCGTTCCTGTGAACAAGCGGATTGCCATCGAACGCGGCGTCACCACCTACGACCAGATCCGCGCGCACGTGGAAGCGTCGCCCGGGCCATTTGGCGCCCTCACGTGCATCTGCCGCCACGGCCGGGACCTGACCGGGGAAAGCTGCAAGCAGACCAAGCACCGCGACAATTGTCTGATGATCGGAAGGGCGGCGGAGTGGGCGGCCGATTCCGGCATGGGGAAGGCGATCAGCCGCCAGGAGATGCTGGATCTGCTCGACCAGGCCGACAAGGACGGGCTGGTCCTCCAACCCGAGAACACCAAGTCCCCGATGTTTGTCTGCTGCTGTTGCGGGTGCTGCTGCGGCGTGCTGCAGTCGGCCAAACGCCTCCCCAATCCGGCCGAGTACTTCAGCTCCAATTTCTATGCCGCGGTGGACCCGGACCTCTGCGAGGCCTGCGGAACCTGCGAAGTGCGCTGCCAGATGGACGCCATCGCCAGCCCCGAAGGCAAGGCCGTGGTGGAGCGCACGCGCTGCATCGGCTGCGCACTGTGCGTGACCACCTGCCCCTCCGGCGCGCTGCGGCTCGAACCCAACGAAACGCCCAGGATCCCGCCCGACGACACCAAGGCGCTATATCTTCAGATGTGGCAGGACCGCTACGGCCCGTGGGGCATGGCGAAGATCGGGATGAGGAAGGCGCTGGGCCTGAAAATCTGACCAGGGAACCTGCGCGCCTCGCATGGCGTCGAATCCCACATGCGACTACTCGTTGCCGTTCTCTCTATCTCTTGCTGTTTTGCCGCGGATCCGGCGTTGACTATCTATAACCAGCAATTCGCCGTGGTCCGTGAAACCGTTCCCCTCAACCTGAAGCAGGGTATCAATCAAGTCGAATTCAACGGCGCAACCTCTCTGCTGGAGCCGGAGTCCGTCATGCTGCGCGACCCCGCCGGCCGGCGCGTGCTGCGAATCCTGGAGCAGAACTATCGGGCCGACCCGGTTTCGCTCGACGCGCTCATGAAACGCTACGAGGGCCAGTCTATCGAGTTTCAGGTCCGCAACGGCGACAAGGTCGAAATCGTGACGGGTAAGATCGTTCGGGCCGGCGGCGCGGCGCAGCCAGGCGGGCGCGTGGCCTACCCGAATCCCTACACGACGTCCCAGCCTTCCATGATGCAGGCCCTCATCGAGGTGGCCGGCAAGCTGCGGTTCGACATGCCGGGCGTGCCGCTATTCCCCGGTCTGGGCGCCGGCATGATTCTGAAACCGACGCTCGACTGGACCATCGAAACCGACCGCGCCGGAGCGGTGGATGCCGAGCTCGCCTACGTCTCCGGCGGCTTCGATTGGAACGCGGACTACAACCTGGTGCAGGGCGATACCAGCATGCTCGACATCATCGGCTGGGTGACCATGCAAAACAGCAGCGGCAAGGAGTTCGAGAACGCCAGCGTGAAGCTCATGGCCGGCGATGTCAACAAGATTCAGAGGCAGCCGAATGTGATGGCGGCGACCGGTGGCATCATGGGCGGCATTGTCGGTGGTATGCCCGGCGCCCCTCCGGTGACCGAGAAGACTTTCGACGAGTATCATCTCTACACGCTGCAACGCCCCGTGACCATCCACGATAGGGAGACCAAGCAGGTGGAGTTCGTGCGCGCGGCAGGCGTGAAATCAGACGTCATTTACATCTACGACGGCGCGAAGATCGACACGACCCGCTACCAGGGCTGGAATCCGGACATGATCCGCAACGATTCCGGCTACGGCGCGCAGTCCAACCCCAAGGTCTGGGTGATGCGCGAGTTCGTCAACTCCGAGGCCAACCACCTCGGCATGCCGCTTCCCAAGGGAAGAGTGCGCTTCTACCGCCGCGACACCGACGGGCGGCTGGAGTTCACCGGCGAGGACACCATCGATCACACTCCCAAGGACGAAAAGATCCGCGTCTTCACCGGCGCCGCGTTCGACCTGGCGGGCGAGCGCAGGCGGACCATCTTTCAGAACGACATGGGCCGGCGCATCATCGACGAAGCCTTCGAAATCAAGCTGCGCAACCACAAGAAGGAACCGGTGGAAGTGAGGGCGGTGGAGCACCTGTATCGCGGGACCACCTGGGACATCTCCACCAGTTCCATGCCGTTCACCAAGACGGACTCTCAGACGGTTGAATTCCGAGTGCCGCTGCAAGCGGGAGAGGAAAAGACCGTTACCTACGCGGCGCACTACACGTGGTAGCGGCGTCTATGGCGTCAGCGCGAAACTGAAGATTCCGCCTTGTCCGGCAAGCACCACATATTGCGTGCCGCCGACCATATAGGTCATGGGTGAAGCCCGCCAGTTCTGGCCCGTCTCGAAATGCCAGACGGGAGTTCCCGTCTTGGAGTCCAGGGCCGTGAATATGCCGCCGCTCTCGCCGAAGAACACCAGCCCGCCAGCGGTTGCGAGCGTGCCGGAACTGCCGCCGGCACCGCTCATCACCGGATACTCCCATGTTTTCGATCCGGTGTGGATATCCAGGGCTCGGACAAAGCTCTGGCTGCCGCCCTGCCGCTCCCCAAACGACCCGCCAAAGAATCGCTGGCCCATTACGGGAGGAGTGGGATCTTTGCGGATTGCCGAGCAGCCCTCGGAAAGCCGCACGAACAACAACTTCGACACCGGATCCACGGACACCGAGGGCCATTTCTGGGTCCCGGTCGCGCATGTCACCGTTCCTTCGATACTGGTCTCGGCGCGATCCGTCGGAACCGGACGGCCGTCTTTTCCATATCCGGTCGTCCAGTTTTGATTGCCCATGGGCGCGGCCAGCAGCAGCTTTCCGTCGGTGCGGTCCAGAACGAAGAAGAAGCCGTTCACATCGGCATGCACCATCAACTTGCGAGGACGCCCCTCCCATGGTTCGTCCAGCAGGAGGAGCGGCCCGTTGGAATCCCAGTCGTGGGTGTCGTGCGGCGTGAATTGGTAGTACCATTTCATGACCCCGGTCTTCACGTCGAGCGCCACCACGCTGTTGGTGTACAGATTGTCGCCCCTGCGCTCGTCGCCGTTGAAATCGGGGCAGGGGTTGCCAATGGTCCAGTAAAGCAACCCCAGGGCCGCGTCGTAGGAGCCGGTGACCCAGGTGGCGCCGCAACCGTGTTCGAGAGCGTTTCCGACCCACGTTTCCGAGCCTTTCTCGCCAGGCGAGGGGATGGTCCAAAAGCGCCAGACACGCTCGCCGGTGGCGGCCCGATAGGCATCCACGAAGCCGCGCGCGCCCTCCTCGCCCCCGGCGATACCGGAGATCACCAGGTCGCCGATCGCCAGCGGAGCGGCGGTCGCGCTGTAGCCCTCCTTTATGTCCCCCATCGTGACATCCCACAGTTTCCGGCCGGTGGTGCGGTCGAGCGCCAGCAGGTGCGCGTTATCGGTGATCGCGAATACCCGGTTCCCCGAAAGCGCGACGCCGCGATTGGCGCCGCCGCCCGCCTCGCTGAGCAGCCCAGGCGTGCGCGGCGTACGGAACGACCAGATCGGGCGGCCCGTGGTGGCGTCCAGCGCATACGCCTCGTTCGGCCCGGTGATGTACATCACGCCGTCCACCACCACCGGAGTGACCTCCAGCCGCGGCGCGCCGGGAATCGGAAAAATCCAGGCCGGTGCCAGCCGCCTTACATTGGCGGCCGTAATCCGATCGAGCGGACTATAGCGGTTGCCGGTGTAGCCGCCATCGTAGCTGGGCCAGTCGAGCTTAGGCTCGATCGGCCGCTCGCTGTACGTTTCGCCGCTACGCGTCAGCAGATGAAACTTGCCATCGGCGGTCGACAGGGTGGCGCTGAACGGGTTCAAACTGGTCAATGTGCCATCGAGCGTGCGGCCATCCTGAAGTTTCAGTGCAGCCGGGTGTGGCTGGAAGGGGCCGCCAGCGCTGCCTCCGCGCGCCGGTCCCGCCGCGGCGCTGGTTGCGGCAGGGGCCAGCCCGCGCAGATGACCGGTCAACACCTTCATCTCGGAGTCGTTGAAATCGAACTTGGGCATGCCCCTGTCGGGGCGGCCGCTGCGCACCAGGACGGAAAGTTCCCCGTCGGAATGCGAAGTGACGAAGGGCAGCAGGCCGGGTGCCCGATCCGTGCCATTGGCATCGCCGCCGTGACAGAAGGCGCACTGAGTTCCGAACGTCCGCGCGGTTCGGGCCTGCGGCTGCGAGATCAACGCAGGCGCCAACAGGAAGAGGCAGAGCCATGTCTTTCGCATGAAGACTAATCTTATACGCTTTCAGCAGCGGCCAGCACGGCCGCCCCCGCGTATTCAACTCCGATCCTAGTTCTCGATCGGGAGCTTCTCCACGTGGTCGACAACCACAACCTCGCCGGAACCTTTCTTCGAAATCAACTGCAGACCGAGTTGATCCCGGACAGCGTGTACGAGGGTCGGGCCGTTAGGTCCGCTATCCGGTAAGTCTGGGATCAGATCTCGCCTGCCCGCGCTTTCCATGACCCAGGCCAGATCGATGGTCCAAGTCATATTGATGTCGTATTTCCCCTTGAGCCCGGTGGCGTCGACTACCGGCCGGCCCAGTTGGCCCGATAACGTCTTGACGATCTCCTGCATGGAAAGGCTGAACCCGGTCCAGCGATAGTGCCCATTCATCCCCTGCAGGCCGGCGCGGCCGGCTGGAAACACCGGGTAGCCATCTTTGCCCATGGTGAATGGAGGAATCGCCCACGGATCTTCCGACGCCAAAGAGGCATTTGGCGGCGACTCCTTCATCTTCGGACCTTTTTCCCCCACGCCTAGCTCGTAGATCGCCATTTCCTTCTGCTCGTGGCGGAGCCTGAGCTTGAAGCGTTCTATCAGCAGATTCTGCTGCATCCGTTGGAACTGCTCTTTGGTGGTACGCGCCGGCACTTTGGCGGTGGTGTCGAATCTCTCCTGGCAGCACCTATCCCCGGAACTAAATTGATACCCCTGGAGGCCGTACGCACTGGTGATCAACCACCCGAGGGGCACGTTGGAGCACCTCCACGTACCCGGGTCGGAGGTGCCGGGCCCGCCGCTGCAGCCAATGAAAGTTGCAGACAACGAGGCTGGCTTGATCGAAGCTACTTCGAATGACGGCGCATCCGCTGCCCGGCCATAGGCGCATACCCAGGCTACGGTCAGGCAAGTCAGTACCAGGGTGAGTGGTCTCATGGGCTTTTCGATTTCTTTCGGGCCTTATCATATCAAATACTATTCCCGAGGGCCAACTCTTGCGTCGCGCCCCCTACCGCCCCAACCCCAGCAGCCGCTGGTAAGCCTGTTCGGCTTCGGGGTCGGGGTCGTGGGGATGCGCCAGGTACGCTCCGATCCAGCGGCGGGCGCGGGTGAAGTCGCCGATTCGTGTGAACACCTGCCCCAGGCCGCGGGCGCAGCGCGGATACCGCGGTTCCCTGGCGATGTGCAGATCGCACTCCGCTTCCATGTGATCGAGTACCCGCAGCGAATCGAGCGGCTGGACGCCGGGCGGGGGATGGCGCAGGAAGACCATGGCCTGCGCGTCTTCGTAGACCAGTTTCCAATCGGTCTGGGCCGGGTCGGCGAGGGCCGGCGCCAACAGGTAGACCAGCCCGTTGGTGTATTCGAAACTGTTCATGACAATCGCCTGGACGCCGTATCCGTCGAGCAACTCCTGGGCGCTCTTGCCGTCGCTCGAATCGTGGTTGTAGAGGATCCGGGCGTAATCCATGAACGTGGATTCACTGGGGGCGCAGCCGTCGATGAAGACGCGCACTTGCGGCCAAAGCCGCCAGATGAGGTAGCCGCCGTACTCGTAGGTGTTGAAGATAGGCTCCGTGACATGGTGCGCCAGCAGGAAATCGGCGGCGCCGGCGGGGTATCGCCATTCAGCCGCGCGCAGTTGAAAAAAGCTGCCCCGGGCGATGCCGGCTCCCAGCGCGACTGCCACCAGCGCCGCGGCGGCGAGTTGCGCGAAAACGGGGAGGCGCGGCTTCCAGGGGAAATACGACGCAATCAGAACCGGCGCCAGAAACCCGATCAGGAAGGTATTGCGTTGCGCGGACAGCGCCGCCGCGGCGAACGCCAGGAAGAGCAGCCAGTCCACCGGCCGGACCCTGCGGCGCGCCCACAGCAGCAGGGCTGCCGCGCCGAACAGCAGCACGGAGAATTCACTGGGGGGCCACAGACGCGGCGGGCCCCACTCCAGCACCCGCGAGACCAAAAAGCTGCCCCGGTAGTTGAGCAGGATCTGAACGATACGGAAGCCGTTGGGATTGATCCCCGAAGCCAGGACGGCAGCCGCGCCGGCGATCCACAGACGGCGGGCGTCCGCATCGGGTCTCCCGCGCCAATGCAGGAAAAGCGCTTCGGCGGAGTAGGCCCCCACCGCTACCCATCCCAGGAAATAGCCGCCGTGGCAGTTGGCCCAAATCAGAAACACGGCCGGCAGCAGCCACAGGGAGCGGCGAGTCTCCAGAATCGCGATGGTCGAAGCCAGCAGCAAAAAGGTGATCGCGTAGGGCCGGTCCGCGGCGAACTGGGAAGCTACTCCGGCGGTAGCGAACGCCGCCGCCAATGCCCCATAGAAGCTGCCGCACCGCCGCCAGGCCAGCAGGCCGGTCAGGGCGCAGAACGCCGCCAGCACCACCGCGCGAAACAGCACCACGCCCCCAAAACCGGCGGCCCGGTAAACCGAGTAGAAGAGCGCCTGGGCCAGCCACTCCTGCGTCAGGTTGAAATCGCGCGTGCGCTCCTCGCCGGCATAGGAAGGGCGGGCCATGGCGGTGGTGTAGGCAAATGGATCGGGGACCGGCAGCGAGTGCTTCTCCCAAATGTACTGCCCGGTCTTCAGGTGCCACCAGAAATCCGGATCGGATATTTCCGGCGAGAACCATCCCACCAGCAACACTGCCGACAGCGCCAGGATAAGCGGGCGGAACCCGCGCGGTAGCAGCCTCACGCACCCCATCATAGTTCAGGATGGGGCGGGTCCGCGCGCCTGCTCAACTGCCACAGCGCCCCGGCCATGAGGAGCGCCAGAAGGGGGTCGGTGATCTCGGGAGTCCGGCCGGGCAGATACCGCTGGGTCGCTTCCAAGACCGCCAGCGAGCCTGCCACCGCTATCGCGGCGCGCACATAGGTAATGCCCTGGATGCGAAACAGCCAGACCAAAGCGCCGTACTCGAAGGCTTTCCGCAGCACCACCACGATGGCAGGCTGGCGGTTGTACTCGAACGTGGCGGCGAAGGGAATCCAGGAGAAGGCATGTGGTGTTTCCGCCAAACGGAAGGGGCTTAACTCGCGCAGCACCGTGGCGGAAACCAGCACCAGCAAACCCGCGCGCAGCCGGTTCCTTTCCGGCAGCACGCTCCACAACAGCAGTGCCAGGGCGGCGCCCAGGGCTTCGCTCAGGTTGACCGAGCGTTCCGCGAGGAAAAGGCGTACCGGGAGGCAGGCCATCGCGGCCAGCAGCCACCGCGGGCGAATGCGGCCGGCCAACGCTTCCAGAACCAGAGCCGCCGCCAGCCATTCGCCGGCGCTTGCCCAGACTTCCACTGCGGAAACAGCGTGGGATGCGGCCAGCAATCTGAGCGAGGCGCGCAATTTCGTGTGGCTGAACACCGGGAAAAACGGATAGAGTTGATAGCTCGCCCAGCAGGCCGCCAGAAGCAGGGCCGCGGGGCCGTGCCGTCCCGGCTTACGCCCCGCCAGACTCTCCAGCCGGGGCTGGAATACCAGCGCCGCCAGAGCGCCCGCGGCGGCGCCGGCGACGTTGCACAACACGTCGAGGAGGCTGCACGTGCGGCTGGCGTCGTAGATCTGGAGCATTTCCATGCTGGCGGAAAGCCCCAAGGCGATGAGCAGTGCCGCATCGAACGCCACCAATCGTCCATAGCGCCGGACCGTCGCCAGGAATGCCGCCATGCCCAGCGGTGCGTAGAGCGGCAGGTTGATGGCGATGTCGCGCAGGATGAACCGGTCGATTTTCGGGGGCCACCCGTCGAGCAGCACCCACAGTGGGTTGGCCCCGGAACCCCCGAAATCGAAATGCCAGGGGTAGAGAGAGCCGTAGACGATCAGCGCTATGACCAGGATCAGCAGACGGTACACTAGCGTCCCGCGAAACGGCGCAGGCGGAAGATCTCGACGAACGTGATATACAGGTTCACCACGCCCAGGCCGCTGATGGCGCCGCGCACGTACATATTGTCCCAATAGCGGTGCCACTCCGGCACGAAGGCGGCGAAATAGTTGCCCTCCCAATACTCGGTCCAGGGAAAGACCAGCAGGAAGAGTCCGATCTCCAGGCAGAAAGCGATGAACACCGCCGCCGACGTCTTGTGATACCAGCGATACCGGGGCGCGGGCGCAGGCACGGGGTCCGCGACAACCTCATCGGGTTCGGTGGGCGTCATGCCGCGCCCGCCGTGTCGAACAGATCCATCTGCGGATCGCAGTCGACGGGGTAGAGAGCGCGCGCTCGCACCGGCTCGAAGCTCAAGCGATGCAGGGGAGTGATGCCGAACTCCTGGATGGCCTGGAAGTGCTCCGGGGTGCCATAGCCTTTGTGCCAGGCCAGCCCGTATTGCGGAAAAACTTCGTCCCACACGCGCATGCAGGCATCCCGGTAGACCTTCGCCAGAATGGAGGCTGCCGCAATCGCGTGGCAGCGCGCATCGCCCTTGATCAGGGGCTGCTGGGGCAGGGGAAGGTCGATGGGCATGGCGTCCGTCAGCAGGAAATCGGGGGCCGGGTTCAAGCGGCCGACGGCCAATCGCATCGCCAGGCGCGAGGCCTGGTAGATGTTGATCGAGTCGATGGTGGCGGCGTCCACGGCGCCGATGGCCCAGGCCACGGCGCGCTCGCGGATGCGCTCCGCCAGCACTTCCCGCCGCTTCGGAGCGAGCAGCTTGCTGTCGTTGAGGCCGCGCACCGGACGGTCGGGTGAAAGGATCGCCGCCGCCGCCACCACGGGGCCGAAAAGCGCGCCGCGGCCGGCTTCATCCACGCCCGCTATGGCGCGAAATCCGCGCGCGCGCAACTCGCGCTCAAACGTCGCTTCGCAACGGAATTTGCCACCCGCCGCTCCCGGCCGCATGGGTGAACCGTGGCTAGTCGCGCTCCCTGAGGCGGGCGGCTTTGCCCTTCAAAGCGCGCAGGTAGTACAGCTTGGAGCGCCGCGTACGGCCCGTGCGCATGACGTCGATGTGGTCGATCACCTTGGCGTGCACCGGGAAGATGCGCTCCACGCCCTGGCCGAAGCTGACCTTCCGCACGGTGATGCTCTCGCCCAATCCGGTATTGTTACGGGCGATGACAACGCCCTCGAACGCCTGCAACCGTTCCTTGTCGCCTTCCTTGATCTTTACATGAACCCGAATCGTGTCGCCGGGCCGGAACTCGGGGATTTCAGGTCCCTTGTTCTTCTGTACGAACTTTGCCATCAACGCGTTCTGCATGGGAATTTCCTTAATCTTCTATCTTATACTGTCGGGCCGCCGCTCCGCTTGGCTCCGTCATCTTCTTCGCGCGCCGCCACGAATTGTGGGGCAGGTTGTTAACCTGCGGCGGATTGTCAATCCGCCTGCCGCCCTTGGACGCGCCCGCCACGGCCTTGGACAATCGCCACACCGTTTGCGGCTTGCCACCATGCGGGGCAGGTTTTTAGGGGTACCCTCTGGGTCCGGCGGATTTTCAATCCGCCTGCCGCCCTTGGATGCGCCCGTTACGACCGCGGAGAACCGCCACCACTCGTTGCGGCCTGCCGCTATGCGTTCATCTGTGTTCATCGGTGGCTAAACTCTTTGCCAGCAAATCCGGCCGCAGCCGGGCCGTCTTCTCCAGCGCGGAATCCTTCCGAAATTTGCGGATCTCCTGGTGGTTTCCGCTCAACAGCACATCCGGAGCCTTCCATCCACGGAAGTCCGCCGGCCGGGTCCAGTGCGGGCAATCCAGCAGGCCCTCTCCGTGGCCCGTATCCTGAAACGACTCGAAGGCCGCCGAGCTCTCGTTCCCCAATACCCCGGGCAACAAACGCGCTACCGTGTCGATGACCACCGCCGCCGCCAACTCGCCGCCGCTTAACACGTAATTCCCGATCGAAATCTCGTCGTCGGCCAGGTGCGCCGCCACGCGCTCGTCCACGCCTTCGTAGCGGCCGCAGATCAGCAGCAGCCCGGACTCCCGGCTCAGCCGGTTGGCTACGCCCTGGTCGAACAGCCGGCCCTGCGCCGAAAGCAGCACCACCTTCCGGTCCGGCCGGCGTTCCGGCCAAATCGATTCCACCGCCTCGAAAACCGGTTCCGGCTTCAGCACCATCCCCTCTTCCCCGCCGAACGGCCGGTCGTCCACCGTCTTGTGCCGGTCCTTGGTCCAGTCCCGCAGGTTGTGGATGCGGATCTCGATCAGGCCCGCATCGCTGGCCCGCTTGACCACGCCATACGCAAACGGCCCCTCGAAGAACTCGGGAAAGATGGTCAGTACATGAAAAGTCACGGACGGTTCAAACCCTTCAGGCCGTCGGGCAATTCCACCGCGATCCGTTTGGCTAACGGGTCGATCTCCACGCAGATCGCCCGCGCGAAGGGAATCAACAGGCCGCCTTCCACCACCAGCAGCCCCGCGCCGCCCGCTTCCTCCCAGCCCGAGACGCGCCCCAGAGCCTCGCCCGTGCGCCGCTCCACCACCTCGCAGCCCACCAGGTCCGACTGGAAGAACTCGCCCGGTTCGAGTGGCGCGCGCTCACTCATCGGCACGCGCACCTCGGCACCCGCCAGCGGTTCGGCATCCGAGATGGTATCCACGCCCCGGAACTTGAAAATCAACGTTCCGTTATGGAACCACGTGGATTCCACCTCGTACCGCTCGCACCGCCCGGACTCTCCCGGGCCGAACAGATAGACCTCCCGAAGTGCCTCGTAACGTTCGGGTTTGCCGCTCAGCGCCAGTGCCGTGACTTCGCCCCGGTTACCCCTGCACTTGCCCAGCAGGGCTACCGCGACCCATCCGCCTGGCGGCAAGCTCACTCCAGAATTTCCAATGTGAAGCGGCGGTTGACTTTCATTCCCGCCGCTCCGAGGATGGTGCGAATCGACCGCGCCGTGCGGCCCTGTTTTCCGATCACCTTCCCCAGATCGCTGGGCGCCACCTTCAATTCCAGAACCGTGACCTGCTCCCCTTCCACCACTCTGACGGAAACCTCCTCGGGGACGTCCACTAGAGCTTTCGCAATGTCTTCAACCAGTTGTTTCATTGCTGTCCCGCCTCCTTTGTTTCATGGTAGCGCGAACCGGACGCGAGTTGGAACGGGGTCCGTGGGGCAGACCATCGCATTTTGTGGTCTGCCACCTTCGTACCGGCCGGCAGGGTCGAATAACCAGGCCGCCTTTCAGGCGGCTGGACCCGCTGAAAGCGAGTCCGCAGGCAAGATTGCCTGCCCCACAAGCTGTGCTTTTTCATGGGGTTTCGCGGGCCGAAGGCCCGTCCCGGCAGACGACACAAACCGAACGTCTGCCCAACCTTACTCCGCCACCGGCTGGGCCACCACGGCGGGGTTCTTCTCCACCAACCGCTTCACGGTACCGGACATCTTGGCCCCGTTCTTGGTCCAGTGCTCCAGGCGGTCGTGTTTCAACAGCACCTGGGGGGGACTGGTGAGCGGGTTGTAATGCCCCACTACTTCCAGGTCGCGGCCGTTGCGGGCGCGCTCCTTCTCGATTACGACTATGCGATAAAACGGCTTCTTTTTGGCGCCAAACCGCGCCAGGCGAATCATTAGCATCCGATCTCCAATCAATCTTTAACGTCCCGGCAAGTCCCCGAAGGGAAATCCAGCGGGCAACTTCATCTTCCCGAGCTTCCTTCCCATGAAGCCGCCCGAGAAACTCTTCATCATCTTCTTGGCCTGGGCGTACTGCTTCAACAACTGGTTCACTTCCTGCACCGACGTGCCGCTGCCTTTGGCGATGCGCCGGCGGCGGCTTCCGTTCACGATCATGTGGTTGTCGCGTTCCCGCGGCGTCATCGAATCGATGATCGCCACCACCCGATTGATCTCTTTTTCGTCTACCTTGACGTCCTTCAAGTCCTTGAGAATCCCCACCTTGGGCATCATGCCCAGCAGCGATTCGAGCGGCCCCAGCTTGCGGATCTGCCGCATCTGGTCGCGGAAATCTTCGAGCGTAAAATCGTTCTCGATGAGCTTCCGCTGCATCTCGACAGCCTGCTTCTTGTCGATAGCCTGCTCCGCCTTCTCGATGAAGGAGAGCATGTCGCCCATGCCCAGGATGCGGCTGGCCGCCCGGTCCGGGTGGAACGGCTCCAGCGCATCGAATTTCTCGCCCACTCCGACGAACTTCAGCGGCTGCCCGGTCGCGTGGCGGATGGAAAGCGCCGCGCCGCCGCGCGCATCGCCGTCCATCTTGGTGAGGATCACGCCCGTGATGCCCAGGCGCTTGTGAAACTCATCGGCCGATTTGACGGCGTCCTGGCCCGTCATGGCGTCCGCCACAAACAGAATCTCCACCGGATTGAGCTGCTCTTTGAGCTGCTGCAGCTCGGTCATGAGCTGATCGTCGAGGTGCAGGCGGCCGGCCGTATCCACCAGCAGCACGTCGCGCCCCGTGTTGGCGCTCTCGCGCCGCGCCGACCGCGCCAGGTCCAGCGGCAGCGTCTCTTCCGGCGCGCCTTCGTACAGCGACTGCCCAACCTCCCGCGCGATCACCTTGAGCTGCTCGCGGGCCGCCGGACGGTAGACGTCCACCGAAACCAGCATGGGCCTGTGGCCGTTCCTCGAAAGCCACCGCGCCAGCTTGCCGGCCGAGGTGGTTTTGCCCGACCCTTGCAGCCCCACGATCAGGAACACGCTGGGCGGCTCGTTGGCGAAGCGCAGTTTGGATTCGTGGCTGCCCAGGATCTTGATCAGCTCCTCGTGGACGATCTTGATCACTTGCTGGGCGGGCGAGAGAGCCGTCAGCACCTCCTCGCCCATGGCCTTTACTTTTATGTTCTCGATGAGCTGTTTGACAACCTTGAAATTGACGTCGGCTTCGAGCAGCGCCAGGCGGATTTCGCGCAGCGCGCCTTCCATGTTTTCGGCCGAAAGTCTTCCTTCGCCGCGCAGGCTCTTGAAGACCCGCTGCAGTTTTTCAGATAGGTTATCGAACATGAGAGCAGGACTCCGCCGCGAGCGAACCCCGCGGGGACGGTCCCCTTATTATAGCCGGTTATGCCGCCGGGGGAACGATGCGGACGCTGCTGGCCGCCATCTTCCCGGTGCGGTCCATGCCCAGTTCGTAGGCCACCCGCGTGCCCGGCCGCAAATCCGTGGCCAGCCCCTCCGCCAGCCGAGAGACGTGGAAGAAAATGTCCCTTCCGCCATCGTCGGGCCGCAGGAATCCGAAGCCCTTGGCTTCAAAGTACGTGACCACGGCTCCAGCCTGCTCGCCGCTAGGCGCTTCTCCGCTGGCGTCGCCGGCTTCCGCGGCGGACTGCCCAGGCCGGCTGGTTTTGTCTCCTACCCCTTGCTTGATCAGGGCAAGATCGTCTTCGGTCCAATTCGCAGGCTGCGCATTGGTGGGCATCTTGAGGTCCGGATTGCGCTTGCGGGCCTCTTCAAATAGCCTTTTTTGGAGTGCGTTCAACGAAAGTTCCCTCTAGTACCGTTGACCCTACGCCGGAACGGGCACGACGGCCTTTTTCCTGCGCGATCCCTTTTTCTCGGCGGGGCGTTCGCGGTCGCTCTTTTTCAAACTACCCATCACCATGTTCGTGACGAACTTCTTCTCGCCGTGATCGTCGAACTTGATCACGATTCTCTCTTCGCTGCTGGACAGGACCGTTCCCAAGCCGAATTTCTGATGCTCGACCTGGGCGCCCTGAGAAAAAGTGTTGGAAGCCATAGATTACCTACGTGTTATACCTCGGATGGATTGCGGCGGGTGTGGGGCAGCGGTGATGAAAAGAAGACAAGAGTATCGGGCGAAAGTCCCACAATGAATGTAGATTGCATTCTAGCACACTGGCAAGACCGCCGGCGCTACCAGAATTGTCCTTGTCGCGGCAAAGTGATAATGTCCTATTTGGGCAAAGTAGAAATGTCCTATTGACAGGGTCCAGGCTGGAGGGTGGACAAAGGACAACTACTGATGACCCAAGCCGAGCGAGACCGGCTGGTG
>Ga0182021_10002225_pt1 | contig 22608 bp, 23 predicted proteins | sample 612E3MmetaG_FD_120493 | JGI IMG/M metagenome (GOLD analysis project Ga0182021, IMG submission 120493) | Permafrost microbial communities from Stordalen Mire, Sweden - 612E3M metaG (Illumina Assembly) | ecosystem: Environmental > Terrestrial > Soil > Wetlands > Permafrost | place: Sweden... | reverse complement strand
CCGCTTCACCTTTTGCTGGGAAATCCTGTAGCCTGCAAGGGGCAAAGCAGCAAGCCCGTTCGCCAGGTCTTCAAGTGGAAGCCCGGCATCAAGCAGGGCTCCAAGTATCATGTCCCCGCTGCAACCGGCAAACAGGTCGAAATAAACCGATTTTGCCATTATTCAGGTTCTCTCATGTTTGCTTCAAAGCACTTCATTAAGACTTCCTGATCTGAATCCCTGCAGGTCGATAGCAATATATTTGTATCCCAGTCTCTTCAGGGCAGCTACAGTTATCTGCCGGTTATTATTATCCAGGAAAAACGGTATATCAGCCTCTCCAACTTCAATCCTGGCCACATCACCATGATGGCGCAGCCTGACCTGCTTAATTCCCATGCTTTTCAAGCAGGCTTCACCCTTCTCTATTCTATCAATAATATCCAGTGTAATTGGAGTGCCATAGGGCACCCTGGATGACAGGCACGGTGAGGCCGGCTTATTCCAATTATCAAGGCCTTTCTCTTTAGCCAGAGACCTTATTTCAGACTTAGTGATAAATGACTCTGAAAGAGGGCTGCGCACTCCGATCTCTGCTACTGCTTTAAGTCCGGGCCTGTAATCGCTCAGGTCATCGTAGTTGGAACCTTCGCAGACCCACTTAATTCCCCTGGCTGAAGCAATAATATTTAATTGTTTATGCAGGTCCAATTTGCAGTGATAGCAACGGTCCTTATTGTTACAGACGAAATCGGGCAGTTCTAATTGATTGTGCTCAATCTCAAGATAATTGAATTTAAGCTTTTTGGCTAACCGCCTCGCTGTCTCACGTTCTTCGCCGGGGACAACAGGAGACTCTGCGAATATAATCAGGGTCTTATCTCCCAGCACTTCACTGGCTATTGAAGACAGCAAGGTACTGTCTACTCCGCCGGAAAATGCGATCACAGCAGACCCCATATCGCGCAGCATTTCCTGCAAATTTGCGAGTTTATCTGCGACGTTGCTTTTTACCGTGAGTGTTTGACTTAGCATTTATTAATCAAACCAGCCATATACCCGGCGTTAAAACCGCCATCTATATTAACTACAGCTACGCCGGGGGCGCAACTATTGAGCATAGTTAGAAGCGGGGCAATGCCCTTGAAGCTGGCCCCATATCCCACACTTGTGGGCACAGCTATTACAGGACACGTAACAAGCCCACCCACCACGGCCGGAAGAACCCCATCCATGCCAGCAACGACGACGAGGACCCTGGAACTCCTTATCTGCTCCAGGTGGTTGAAGAGCCTGTGTATGCCGGCTACACCTACGTCGAAAATTCTTTCAACTTTGTTGCCCATCAATTCGGCTGTTACGGCCGCTTCTTCGGCGACAGGTATATCTGCCGTGCCGCCGGTTAGTATTGTAACTCCCGGACGTAATGCCACCTTTTTGGTGCGGTTTATGATGATGGCCCTTGCATCGGCATTAAATACAGCGTCAGGCAAATTCTTTTTTACCGCTTTAAAGGCAGCCTCATCGGTACGAGTGATCAGCACTTTCTCAGAATGTGCCGCCATCCTGTCAGCTATGCTTACCAACTGTTTTATCGTTTTGCCCTGGCCGAATATTACCTCGGGAAAACCGGTTCGCAGGCTGCGGTGATGATCGAGCTTGGCATGACCGATATCTTCATACGGGAGGACGGCCAATTCCCCGACTGCTTCAGACAACGTCAACTCCCCTGATTTTACTTTGCTGAGAATTTCCATCATCCACGTCTCAACGGAAAAACCCGGGGATGGTTTAGAAATTTTATGAGCGGTATTTTTTTTCATTCAATCAATCGCACCATATGTAAATAGCAGGTTATTTACTGATTTCGGGGCGTCGGCAACCATCCTATTTGCATGTCAGCGTTAATCCTACAAAAATATATCAGCAACACAACAAGTATAACGCAGCCAAGTATCCTGCACAATACGTCATTGAAGCTGTCGGGTAAACAAACTATACAAGAAAGTTGTTATTTGTAAAGTGGTGGGTTACAATACGTCATCCGCCCATTAATTCATCAATCAATGTAATTAATAACTGGAGGCTTAAAGTGGCTATACCAAAGTTGAGCGACGAGAAGTACCAGTCCGTAGTAGCGGCATACGAGAAGAAGACCCCTCGTTCCAAAAAGTTGAACGAAGAATCACGCAAATATATAGTCCCCATGGGCGCGCCCGCCTATATGATCTGGCACCGGCCATATCCGCTTTTTATTGATAAGGCCGAAGGCAGCAAGATGTACGATGTGGATGGCAATGAGTACATCGATTTTTTCATCGATCAGGGGATTTCATTTATTGGACATAAGGCTCCTGCAATCCGTAAAGCCATAGATAAAGCCCTGGATAAATACGGGTTTCACCTTGAGATGTGCGAGGAGTTACAAACACAGTGGGCCAAGCTGGTCATAAAGCATTACCCGTCGATTAAGAAAATCAAGATCGTCAACTCGGGTAATGAAGCTACCGAGTTGGTCTGCCAGATAGCAAGGGCATTTACCGGTAAAAACAAGATCATTAAATTTGCGGGCCATCATCATGGCTGGAATGGAGTGCTAACGTATGATGCTCTGGCAGCCGGTTCCGGCACTCTGTTCACACTGGGTATCCCAAATAATCACTGGGACAACCTGATAAACCTTCCGCCTAATGACATTGATATTGTGGAAAAAGCTCTGAAGGACAACAAAGACCAGGTGGCCGCCGTTATACTCGAGCCGCTGGGCGCTTCATCCGGAGGAACTCCCCTAGTAGAAGGCTTTCAGAAGCAACTGAGAGAGCTGACCAGCAAATACAATGTACTGCTGATTTTTGATGAAGTCGCCACCAGTTTCAGGGTGGGGATAGGTGGCGTCCAGCAAATATTGGGGATAACGCCCGATCTAACCTGCCTGGGCAAACCGATTGGGGGTGGTATCCCTATCGGCGCAGTAGGTGGAAGGGAAGATGTCATGTCAGTTGTGGGTGCCCTGGACCCCAGGGCCGAGCATTTTGGCCCATTATTCCCGATGGGTTCTTTCTGTGCTAATCCGCTGGCGATGGCCGGGGGCATAGCCTTCATGGAAGAACTGGAAAAAGGCAATTATATTGCCAATTCGATTGCACGTGCAGCTGACCTTGCCAAAGGCATTAACGAGATTACCGCACGGCTTAAGATAGATGTCTCTGCTCATGCCCTGTACAGCATTGTGCACTTCGGGCTGAATGGTAAGTTCGATATGAGCCAGGTACTTGAGGTTTTTGAGTTTGACCTTATGATCCGGCTTGGATTGCTATTAGGCAATCCGGGGGCAGTTGTGCTGCCCGGTCATGTATATATGTCGGGTGTAGTCACTGAGAAAGATATACAAAAAAGCCTGGCGGCTTTTGAGACTGCTTTTAAATTGTTTAAATAGAATTATTCTCCAGACTAAGAGAAAAATGGTTCTCTGCGAGGAGGCAACTAAATATATGCCATACAAGAAAATTGTAGTAGTAGGCGGTGGGGCAATTGGTGGAATTACTGCCGGGCTATTGACACGAAAAGGTGAGAATGTTATTGTCCTTGATGCCGACCGGGAACATGTCGACAGGATGAATAAGGGGTTGGAAGTCACCGGTTTTCAGGAATTCACTGTGCCGGTTAAGGCAATGTTACCTGGTGAGTTTTCCGGCGATAGCTATCGTGGATGGGCTGATATTGTGCTTATAGCTGTAAAGGGCCTGCATACTGAAAAGGCGCTTTCGTCCATATTGTCCTCAGTATCCAAAACAGCTCCGGTTGTATCCATGCAAAACGGCATAAATGAGGAGACAATCGCCAGGATCGTAGGAGCCGAAAGAACTATCGGTTGCAGCATAACCTGGGGTGGAACTAATAAAGGCCCCGGGCAGCTTATACAGACTACTGAAGGGGGCTTCATCATAGGTCAATGGCCTACCGGAAAAAGCAAAATCGTAGATGAGACTGCGGAGCTACTATCCAAGGCTTTTACCACCGAGGTCTCAGATAACATAATTGGTGACAGGTGGACCAAGTTACTAATCACCGCGTCCCTGACGGGCGTCGGGACTACGGCGGGCATCACCTATGGCGGAGTCATTGCCAATGAAACTGCCCTTAAAGTTGCGTTGACTGTCATTACTGAAACATATGATGTCGGTAAAGCTGCGGGCGTTGAGTTCGCTCAGCTGATGGGAGTAGCTCCTTCAATCGCGCTGGTGCGAAATAAGGCCGATTTCGTGAATGCTGCCAAGCTCATGGAATTTGCTTTCTCGAAACACGGCGCCACCAAACCCTCTATGTGGCAGGATATCGAGAAGGGCCGTAAAACCGAAGTGGATTTTGTTAACGGGTATGTCATGAGGAAGGGCAAAGAAGTCGGCGTGAAAACGCCTGCCAATGAGATGGTTACAAAGGTCATCAAGCAAATCGAGGAAGGAAAGAAATCACCCGGGCCGGAAAACCTGAAAGAGTTTGACCACATCATCGCACATTTGAAATAGTAAAACAATTAAAAGGAGGGACTTTATTCAATGGCAAAAAAACTGATCATCCAGGTAGCACCGTTCGGTTCCAACACTTTACATGAAAATACGCCCAATCTTCCCAACCTGGGCAAGAGAACACCTTACCTGCCGATAACACCTGAAGAGGTGGCGGCGGAAGCATTACGCTCGTATAATTCCGGGGCCTCACTCTGTCATATCCATGCCAGGGACAAGAAGAGTATGCTGGCAACACCGAATATAAAAGTCTGGGGAGAAGTGGTAGCCCGTATCCGTGAGAAATGTCCGATCTTAATCGAAGCCGGCGGCGGCATAGGCGCATGGGTCAATCTTGAAACCTTTCAAATAATCAATGCGTCAGAAGACCAGATGCTGAACCTGCTCAATATTAAACCTGAGCCCGACATGCTCACCTTAAATATGGGCACATTTGACATGTCTATCGGCAAATACGGATTTGCCACATTCCGCAACAGCCCCCCATTCCAGAGGCAGATAATAAAGGGAATCAAGGAGAAGGGTTGGGGTATGGAGCTTGAAATCTGGGATATCAGCCACCTTTACAATACCATGTCACTTTGCGAAGAGGGTTTATTTGACAGGAACGAGACCTTCCATATCGATTATCCGCTAGGCGTAGCAGGTGGACAGCCGGCTACTGCAAAGCAATTGATGTATATTTCTGAGGAAGGCAAGAAGATGTTCCCCAATGCCAAATGGCAGGCGCTGGGTATTGGCAAGGACGAGTTCCCTATGATTACTATGGCGATGCTCCTGGGTGCTGACAGCGTCCGCGTAGGGCTGGAAGACAACATCTATATCTCGCACGGGGAGCTGGCAAAATCCAACGCCGAGCTTGTTGAAAAAGCTGTTAGAATAGCACGTGAACTGGACTTTGAAATTGCGACCGTTGAGGAAGCAAGAGAGATGTTGCACCTTAAAAAGAAGTAACTGTTAGTAGAGGAGAATTAATAACGGGCGGCCTTTATTTATTCGGATAGAATTCCCGAGCAAGTGGTCTTCTGCGACAAGGCCGCTTGCTCTGCTTGAAATCGGTTGATTGACACGGCAAATCGAATCTTTTAAATGAGGAAAATTGCATGGTAGATACATCAAAGGCACAATATCAGCTTTCAACCGGGGCACGCAATTATATCTTTATTCTCCTTTTCCTCCTGTATTTCTTTGATTACACCGACAGGATGGTGGTATCTTCACTACTTCCTTTTATACAGAAAGACTGGGGTATAAATGATCAAGAAGGAGCCCTGCTACTATCGTCAGTCTCCTGGGCTATACTGGTTTTCACATTTCCTATATCGATACTGGTCGATAGATGGAGCCGTAGAAAAACTGTTGGAATAATGGCGATTTTCTGGAGCCTTGCTACGGCTGCCTGTGCATTTATGCCTAATTTCAAGGCACTATTCTCTACCAGGGCTTTAATTGGTGTCGGCGAAGCCGGATATGCTCCAGGTGGTACTGCTATCCTGTCCGGTCTGTATTCTGAGGACAAACGTGCCCGTATGATGGGAATATGGAATGCATCTATTCCGCTTGGCAGCGCGCTAGGGATTGCCTTGGGTGGGGTGATTGCAACTTATCTGGGTTGGCGGCATGCCTTCGGCCTAGTAGCTATTCCCGGCTTTATCGTTGCCATTCTATTTTTCTTTATTAAAGATTACAAAACCGTAGAACTCACGAAAAATTCTGAAGGTTTAGTGAATAATCCCTCCAAATCCAGGCCGAGTTTTGCGGAGATCGCCGGCAAGATCGCGAGGACGCCAACCCTGTATTTTGCGTATTTTGGTTTTGCCATGATGGTTTTCGTTACCGCATCTATGATGATGTTCCTCCCGACCTTCTTTGCAAGGGTCTCCGGCGTTGCACCTGCTCAGGCGGGATTGATGGCAAGCGCAGTCATGGTCCTGGCCGTAATTGGAGCCCCGCTGGGCGGTTATCTAGCAGACCTCTGGTTGAAAAAAAGGAAGAATGCCAGGCTGCTATTCTGCTCTATCTCAGCAATAATATCTGCCGTGCTTCTTTTTATATCCATGTATCTCACCAGCGGCACATTACAGTATATAGTCCTGCTGCTGCTTGGAATCTCAATAACGTCCTTTATTCCCGGCGTATCGGCGGCTATGCAGGATATAGTGCACCCAGGGCTGCGTGCGATTACATTCGCTATCGCCATAATTATCCAGCACCTGCTGGGTACTGCGTTGGGCCCCATTGTGACAGGAACAATTTCGGATGCCTACGGAATTCAGGCGGCTTTTAAGATACTTCCAGCGTTCCTATTTACCGCAGCTGTGATCTTCTTTATCGGCTCTTTCTTTTTCAACAAAGACTATGACCGCGTCGAGAGAGTCGAACTGGTAATGGAAAAGTAAACAATATTTTCTGATGGCCCGCTTTTGCATGGCAATTCCCGGAATCAGCAAGAGCGGACCATCAGAGATATCTATAGTTACACCAAACCTTCCAATTACTAGCTTCTATAATATTTTGGACCAGCTATTGTCATTCTGACTCAAATATATAAGGGCTTCGGTCGCTGTCTCTGACGACTATCTTTATCTTTTTATTCATATCTCATATCGCAAGTAATGAGACCAAATATTATAAAATATTGGAGAATTCTATAGATTTATATATAATTTATGGCGATTAATCACATACAGGCTGTATATATGAAAGATAAGAACACGGTCCAGAGTCAGGAAGAAATAGTCAGCATAAGTGAAGCCAGCCATCTACTGGGAGTCAATGAAGCAACTTTACGGCAATGGACAGACGAGGGTAAATTAAAGGCTTTCATTACTCCGGGGGGACACAGGCGCTATTCCAGGTCCGACTTAAAAAAATTCACCAGATCAAGCCGGAAGATATTGGGTATCAAGGACCTGGCTGTGGAGATAGAAGACACCACTAAATTGCATCGTGAGATTGCCAGAAAATTTCTTGAAGATAATCCTAACTTCCGCCAACCCGGCCCTGTCTTTTACAAACACCTGGCGGATATGGGGCGGCGACTGTTGGAGCTAGTCGTGAAGTATGTTGGAGAGCCTTCTACCAGGCAGGAAACGATTTCGGCAGCGAGAGAAATAGGGACAGGTTTCGGAAGCACTCTGGCCGAGATGGAAGTACCTCTGACAGATTCCGTGGCTGCATTTCTATCGCATAGAGATCCTTTTATGAAAGCGGCTATTCATATTATCAGCAAGCGTGAACCCGTCAGAGGCAGCATTATGGAAGCAATACCTCTGTCCAATCGATTTATCGATGAAGCACTTGTTTGTATGATAGCTGCACATCAGAAATATACGGCTAACAACGCAGGGGACCGGAAATCATGATATCCATTTCCCGCCTCCTGTGTGATACGGTTAGTCCCGGGGACAATTTACGCTACCGGCATACTTCGCCTGAAATGCTGGTTACTCATGCCACTCATCCAGATACTCCTAGGCCGGTGGTGGTCTGGAATTGTACCAGGCAGTGCAACCTGTCATGTATTCACTGCTATGCCAGTGCAGGCAGTAAGGTAACGCACGAAGAAATGGATACAACGCAGGGGATGAGGCTAATAGGGGACCTATCCAACTTCGGAGTTCCTGTAATACTGTTTTCCGGCGGTGAACCATTACTGAGAAAAGACCTTTTTGACCTGGCAAGATATGCAGTAGAGCAAAAAATAAGGGTGGCACTTTCTACAAATGGTACGTTAATAACCGGGGAGATAGCAGACGTTCTACAGGAAATCGGTTTTGCCGAGGTGGGAATAAGCCTTGACGGCATTGGTGAAGGCAACGACAGAATCCGCGGAAAAGAAGGCGCCTTTGAGGAAGCTCTTCGGGGAATAAGGAATTGCGTGACACGTGGAATAAGGGTCTCATTGCGTTTAACTATCACCGGGTATAACAATGAAGAAATTCCGGCTATTTTCCGATTGGTAGAGGAGGAGGGCATAAACAGGGTATGTTTTTATCATCTGGCTTATTCAGGAAGGGGAAAAAGCCTTCGTAAAGTTGATGTGACGCATGCCCAGGCACGCCGGGCGGTTGACACAATCTGCGAGCTTACCCGGGATTTGCATAAGCGCGGCTTGCCTAAAGAGATTTTGACTGTGGGTAATCATGCGGACGGCGTATATCTATACCTCAAGATGTATAAAGAGGACCGCCAAAGAGCGCAAAAAATACTTGATTTACTGAAAACGAATGGCGGTAATAACTCAGGTATCAGGATTGGAGCAATTGATGAGTTGGGTAATGTCCATCCAGACCAGTTCTGGCAGCACTACTCTCTAGGTAATATAAACAGCAGGAAATTCGGTGATATTTGGGCGGATACTTCCGAGCCGCTTTTACAGAAGTTGCGTGACCGCAAGGGATTACTGAAGGGACGATGCGGCTCATGTAAATATCTAAGCCTGTGTAATGGCAACCTTCGTGTAAGGGCTGAAGCCGTATATGACGACTTGTGGGCTGACGATCCGGCATGTTATCTAACGGACGAGGAGATTGGGTCTTAAATGGTAACGGAGCATAGCGAAGGGACACTTATTAAACCCAGGTTGAATCTTGTGGCCTGGGAGATAACCCGCGCCTGCAATTTGAAGTGCGCTCACTGCCGCGCCTCGGCGGTGGATAGACGCAGCCCGGATGAACTGTCTACCAGCGATTGTTATCACGTGATCGACGGAATCCTGGAAGTTGGAAAACCGATACTTATCCTTACGGGAGGAGAGCCGCTGGTCAGGCCGGATGTGTTCGATATTGCACAATATGCAGTATCAAAAGGGCTGAGGGTAGTAATGGGGAGCAACGGGACACTGATTACTGATGAGATCGCCAGCAAACTTAAAAGTGTCCCGATATCAAGGATCGCTGTCAGCCTGGATTTCCCTGTACCCGAGCTGCAGGATAAATTCAGGGGGAAATCCGGCGCATATGCCGCGGCTATGGCAGGTATTGCCGCCATTAAAAAGGCGGGCCTTGAGCTTCAGATCAACTGTACACTAACCAGGCAAAATATATCTTATTTAGAACAACTTTTAACTTTGGCGCTGGATTTGGGGGCCGTCGCTTTTCACCCCTTTTTCCTTGTGCCGACGGGGAGAGGAAAAGGACTTGAAGCGGATGAGCTTTCTTCAGAAGAATACGAAAAAACATTGAATTGGATATACGATAAGCAAATGGAGCTTGGTGACAGGATATTCTTTAAGCCGACGGACGCCCCGCATTATTTGCGTGTGCTGAAGCAAAAACAAGCCAGCGAGACAAGTCATGGAAAGACGATCAGTTCCGGCAATCCCGTGCATGCAGTTACACGCGGGTGCCTTGCCGGAACGGGATTTTGCTTTATCTCTCATACCGGTGTAGTGCAGGGGTGTGGCTATCTGAATATCGAAGCCGGGAATGTGAAGAACCAGTCCTTTGGTGAAATTTGGGACAATTCCCCAATTTTTAAGTCACTTAGAAATCTCTCCAGTATTAAAGGTAAATGTGGAGATTGTGAGTACAAGAGAATTTGCGGCGGTTGCCGCGCGCGTGCATTCGAGTCGACAGGGGATTATCTGGGAGCTGAACCTTATTGTTCATACCAACCGCACAAGTGTGAGAAGGTACGCTAGATGCCTAATATCGCTGCTAACAATATTGATGATAAGCTTCTCGGATTGTTGCAGACCGGATTCCCATTAACTGCGGAACCGTACTCCGACCTGGGGTCTAAACTTGGCGTAACAGGCGAAGAAGTAATTAGACGTATAACAGCATTGAAGGCAAATGGCATTGTCCGCCAGATAAGCCCGGTGCTGGACGCCAGAAAACTAGGCTATCAGAGTACCCTCATTGCAATGAAAGTGGGGAAATGGGAAACTGGTCTGGCCGAAAAAACACTCAGCGGGCATCCGGGTGTGAGTCATGCTTATGAACGTGACCACGAGTTCAATATTTGGTTTACCCTGTCCATTCCTCTTTCGGCTAACATTGAGACTGAGCTGCAAAAATTGTCTTCTAGTATTGGCGCTGAAGCTGCCTTTACTCTGCCGGCGGTCAAGGTATTTAAATTACGAACTAACTTTGGTCCCGATGAAGATAACCATATTGAAGAAGGCTCGGGACAGATTAATGCTCTATCAGAAAGAGTGGAGCTATCTGAAACCGAAAGAAAGGTCATCAATGTATTACAGGAGGACTTGCCTTTAATCAGCAACCCTTTCCGTAATATGGCGAAAAAGCTTGACATAAATGTTGATGATTTTCTGGGTTATTGCCGCTCTCTTTTGCAGCGAGGAGTGATCCGGCGCTATGGAGCATCGATAAATCACTATAAGGCCGGATACAGGGCCAATGCAATGACGTGCTTGAAAGTTCCCCATGATAAAGTGGAGACCGTTGCCGCCGGGATAACATCATTGAGGCAAGTTAGCCACTGCTACGAGAGAGAGACCAATTCATCCTGGAGCTACAACCTGTATGTAATGATACATGGGAGTTCAAAAACGGTTTGCCTGGATACTGTAAATAAAATACAGGCCGGGAACGGTATCAGCGGCTATGCAGTGTTATTCAGTACGCGGGAATTCAAGAAGACCAGGATCAGGTACCTGGCGTAAGAGATTTATATGAATCCGTATTATCCGCTATTTTTAAATGTCCAGACGAAGAAGTGCATCGTCATAGGCGGTGGGTTGGTTGCCCTGCGAAAGGTAAAGAGTCTGCTCGAGCACCGCGCCGATATCACGGTAATCAGCCCTTATCACTGCAAAGGAATTGATGACCTGTTCACAGGGGGCAAAATACGGGTATTAAGGCGAAAATATCAAGTGGGTGATCTTGAAGGTACTTTGTTAGCAGTCGCGGCAACCGGAGACAAAGACTTAAACAAGAAGATAGTCAAAGAGGCTAAAAAGAATAAAGTACTTTTGAATGTTGTGGATGATCCTGAACTGTCGGACTTTATTGTCCCGTCAGTGTTACACAGGGGAGACATCTCAATTGCTGTCTCCACAGGCGGCAAGAGTCCCGCCCTGGCCCAAAAGATAAGGAGCAGGCTGGAGACACATATTGCTGACGAGTATTCAGCACTTGCTTTGCTGGTTAATGATGTGCGAACTGAACTGAAGCAGAAAGGAATTAAGTTTAGCGGCAGCGCGTGGCAGGACGCACTCGACCTGGATTCCATGGTCGAACTCCTGAGGAAAGGAGACAAAGCCGGAGCGAGATCGATATTACTTAGCAGACTGAATAAATCGAAATTGAAAAACAAGGATTAACGTATTGTATGCATATAAACCTGGTGGGAATTAATTATCAGACAGCGCCGATTGAAATTCGTGAAAAAGCGGCGATAAGCTACGAACGGCTAGCCGATTCACTATCCGCATTGCGTAAATATGTCACACACGGCGTGATATTGTCCACGTGTAACCGCACGGAGATCTACGCATCTGCCGGCGATGGTTGCGATGTAACAAAAGCGTGTGAGGCTTTTCTTAAAGAGTATCTGCAAATTGCTGTTGATGGCCTGCCTGCGTTCAGGTATTCGATGCGTGACTCAGCTCTGGTTGAGCATCTTTTCAGGGTGGCAAGCGGCCTGGATTCTATGATTATTGGTGAATACGAAGTACTGGGACAGGTGAAGCAAGCTTTAGAATCTGCGGAAAAAGCAGGGATGGTCAACCTGGAATTAAGGCATATTTTCCATAGCGCCATACGGACCGGCAGGCTGGCACGTGAAGAGACAGGTATAAGTAAATATGCGCTATCTGTTAGCTCAGTAGCAGTAAATAAGGCGCTTGACATAATTCCAGAGATTAACAAAGCTAAGCTTGTTGTGATTGGTGCTGGAGAAGCAGGCAGGCAAGTGGTCAGGGTTGCCAGAAGCAGGGAAACAGCGAAAATAGTGGTGGTGAGCAGGACGGAGGCACGTGCAATACAATTGACGGACCAACATGGCGGAAGACCAGCGGGGATTGAAAAACTAGCGACTGAGTTATGTGATGCTGATATCATTATTACCTGTGCGGCTTCACCGCATGCCATATTGCACCATAAACATGTGGCTGAAGCGATGAGCAAGCGGCCAGAATTACCCATGATCATCATTGATATTGCAATGCCTAGAAATGTAGAACCTGGAGTGAATGGGATAGCCAATGTTCATCTTTTCAACATTGATGACCTCAATGAACTGGCGGATAAAAACAGGGTGCAAAGAGAGCTGGAGATTGCTGCAGTAGAGAAGATAATTGAAAGGGAAAGCAACATATTAAGGAAATGGTGGAAGGCCTATAAAGTCAGGCCGACTGTAAAAGCCCTCATGGCGAAGGCAGAAAGAATCAGGTCCAGTCAGTGTAACAAGTCTCTCAAAAAAATAGCCTCCCTCTCAGAGGCTGATAGACAGGCTATAGAGATCCTTACAACTTCTATCGTAGATAAGATACTTAGAGACCCAATTTTATATCTTAAGTCTTCGGGTTTTAAAGGGGATGGCGATGAAAGAGCGGAGATTATAAAAGAACTATTCAAGCTGGACGAGCCCAAAGATTATGAGTGATAAGTTAATCATAGGTTCAAGAGGCAGTAAGCTGGCACTTGTGCAGGCCGAATCGGTGGCCGCACAAGTACGGCAGGTATGGCCGTGCCTCGAAGTCCAGATTCGTAAAATCGTCACTGAAGGGGACCGGAATATGGCCGTGAATATCGAGGAAGCTGGCGGGGTTGGCATCTTTGTCAAAGCGCTTGAAGATGCCTTGATCAAGTGTGAGATAGACATGGCCGTTCATAGCCTCAAGGACCTTCCAGTGTTGCTGCCCGACGGACTTGGCCTTATCGCTGTAACAGAAAGGTCCGATCCGCGTGATGTACTGGTTGCTTCTGCGCCTATTAGCAGACTCAATCCCGGAGCAAGAATCGGCACCAGTAGTGTCCGGCGTTCTGCCCAAATCAGGAATATGCGCCCGGACCTCAAGACAGTGGGTATTCGAGGCAATGTCGATACGCGCCTGCGTAAAGTAGTGTCAGGGGAAGTCGATGGAATAATTGTTGCAGCGGCCGCTATGTTGCGGCTTGGACGTGCGGATGAAATAACCGAGTACCTGCCCATGGACTGTTTTGTGCCTGCTGCCGGACAGGGAGCCCTGGCTATAGAAGCCAGGCATGACAATAAATTGGCCGCAGATGTTGCCGCATCTATAAATCACGTGCCCACGTGGCAGGCAGTGATTGCCGAGCGTGCGTTTCTGGACTATTTGGGTGGAGGTTGCAGCGCGCCGATATCGTGCATAGCGGTTGTAGAAGATGGATTATTAAAAATTACAGGGATGGTCTCGGACAGGGAAGGGATAAATATGCTGAAAGGCCATATAGAAGGTGATGTTGCAAACCCTGAATTGGTTGGCAGGCTCCTTGCCGAGAAAATGCTAAGCGAAGGCGCAAAAGTAATAGTGGATGAGATAAGATGCTGGTAAAAATCGGGAAGGTATATTTAGTGGGGGCCGGTCCGGGAGATCCTTCCTTGATTAGTGTGAAAGCTGTCATGTGCCTCCAGAAGGCCGATGTTATTGTCTACGATCAACTGGTGTCGGCGCAGATATTGAATTATTCCCGTGCTGAGGCTGAGAAAGTATTTGTCGGCAAGACGGTTAAAAAGCATTTTGCGGAGCAGGATGAAATTAACTTGCTGCTCGTGAAGAAGGCTAAACAAGGCAATACCGTAGTCAGATTAAAGGGGGGCGATCCGTTCGTATTCGGACGGGGAGGAGAGGAAGCCGATTTCCTTCAGAAAAACGGTGTACCTTTTGAGGTTGTTCCGGGCATCACTTCAGCGATCGCCGTACCGGCATATGCAGGCATACCGGTAACGCACAGGGGTATATCGTCCTCGGTCGCTATTGCCACCGGGCATGAGGACCCAAGTAAGAAAGGCTCCAGCATTAACTGGAAGGGCCTGTCTACCGGTGCTGATACACTGGTTTTTCTTATGGGCATGCAGAACCTGCCTCAGATTGCCAAAAGGCTCATAGAGTGCGGAAGAAAACCGCAAACGCCTGTTGCAGTAATCAAGGACGGCACATTGCCGGTTCAGGTAATTACAGCAGGAACACTGCAAAATATTGCAGAGCGTGTGAAAAAGGAAGGAATTACAGCACCGGCGGTAATAATGGTTGGTGATGTTGTTAAATTGAGAGAACGGTTGAGCTGGTATGAGAAACAGCCGCTTTTCGGCAAGCGGGTCTTGATTACACGGGCGGGTCCGCAGTCAGCAGGCTTTGAGTCGCTTTTGTACGAGCATGGGGCGATGCCTGTTCTATTCCCGACCATAGAGATCCAACCTATTATAAGAAATAGAAAATTGGACGAGGCTATCTCCCGAATTAAAAGTTACGATTGGATCATCTTTACCAGTGTTAGTGGTGTGGATATATTTTTCCAGAGGCTCCATAAGATCGGTTTAGATTCAAGGGCATTAGCCCATGCTAAAATTGGCGTCATAGGACCTGCAACATATAAAGCGGTGGACAGTCATGGGATTACACCTGATTATATGCCCAGGACATATACAGGGCATGGTCTTATAGCAGGTCTTAAGGGGAAACAGCTAACCGGCAAGAAAATATTATTGCCGAGAGCGGATATTGCAGATGACGAGATTACGAGAGGGCTGGCCGGTTTGAAAGCTGCTGTCGACGAAATTGCGGTGTACCGTACCGTGCGCCCCGAATATGATAGAACAGAACTGCAGGATACGCTTTTCAGGCGAAAGGTTGATATCATTACTTTCACCAGCTCGTCAACGGTTACCAACTTTGTCGCCGGACTCAGCCGCATAGAAATATCGAAGATACGTGCCAAAATCGCCTGTATCGGCCCTAAAACAGCCCAGACGGCCATGAAAGCAGGCCTGACGGTAGATATTTCAGCAAAGCAACAGACAATGCCAGGGCTGCTTGAGGCAATAGAAGATTATTTCACGGAGGAAACCTAGATGCCTAATTTTCCTGAATTAAGATTGCGCCGTTTGAGAAAGAACGAAGCTCTCAGGTCACTGGTCAGGGAAAATCACGTGGATGTGGGTGACCTTATCTATCCCATTTTTGTTGTAGAAGGCAAAGGCATCAAAAAGGAAATTGAGTTGATGCCAGGGGTATTCCACTTTTCGGTGGACAAACTGAAGGCCGAAATTGAAGATCTGACCAGGCTGCACGTACCAGCGGTAATTCTTTTCGGTGTGGTGAACGAAAAGGATGAGGTTGGGTCTGGCGCTTATCATCCGAAGGGCGTAATACAGCAGGCTATTCGTGCTATTAAAAAAAATGCACCCGACATGCTTGTTGTTACCGACGTCTGCCTTTGTGAATACACAAGTCATGGACATTGCGGCGTGATCTGTGACGGTTACGTAGATAATGATAAGACATTGCCACTGCTGGCTAAAATGGCCCTGTCACATGTAATTGCAGGGGCAGATATCGTGGCGCCGTCAGATATGATGGATGGCAGGGTGAAAGCAATACGGGACGCTCTTGATATACATGGGTTCGATACTACTCCCATCCTTGCCTATTCGGCTAAATATGCATCGGCGTTTTATGGCCCGTTCAGGGAAGCTGCAGGGTCTATTCCTCAATTCGGCGACCGCAAATCATATCAAATGGACCCACCCAATGCCCGCGAAGCTATGCGGGAAATCGAGCAGGATATTCGAGAGGGCGCCGATATCGTTATGGTTAAACCGGCATTGTCTTATCTTGATGTGATTAGATTGGCGAGAGATAAATTCGACTACCCGCTTGCTGCTTATAACGTGAGCGGCGAGTATGCCATGGTAAAAGCTGCGGCAAAGATGGGTTGGGTTGATGAAAAACGGGTTATATTTGAGATTCTGGGATCTATTAAAAGGGCCGGGGCAGACATTATAATTACATATCATGCAAAACAAGTTGCCGAGTGGCTTTCTTTAGTCAAATGAGTAATGAAATGAGCGGAACGCAGAAATCACGCCGACTTTTCACCGATGCCCGCCGGTATCTACCGGGTGGAGTGGACAGCCCCGTACGTTCGTTTAAAGCTGTCGGCGGATCGCCGGTATTTATTGTGAAAGGCAAGGGGTCAAAAATATATGATGCCGACGGCAATGAATATATTGACTATATAAGCTCGTGGGGGCCGCTCATTCTCGGCCACGCTCATAGCCGGGTAACCGCTGCCTTAAATAAATGCATTGAAAATGGTACCAGCTTCGGAGCCGCAACTGAGCTTGAGACAAAGCTCGCCAGGATGATATGTGAAGCCATGCCTTCGGTAGAGATGGTCCGCTTTGTTAACTCGGGTACGGAAGCGACTATGACGGCGCTTCGTCTAGCCAGAGCTTACACCGGCAGAGACAAGATTATTAAATTTGCGGGGTGCTATCATGGCCATTCGGATGGACTGCTTGTCAGCGCAGGGTCGGGTGTAGCTACTTTGGGAATACCCGATTCGCCGGGAGTGCCTGAAGCTATCGCCCGCACAACGCTGGTAGCTCCCTATAACGATTTGAAAGCGATAACCAAACTATTCGAGAAGTACACGGATAAAATTGCAGCCGTCATCGTGGAGCCTATTGCTGCCAATATGGGTGTTGTTCTGCCCTCCCGGGGTTTTCTCAGTGGCCTGCGCAGCATAACGAAGAAATATGGAGCATTGCTGATTTTCGATGAAGTGATAACAGGGTTCCGCGTTGCGTATGGCGGCGCCCAGAAATTATACGGCATCAAGCCGGACCTGACCTGTCTCGGAAAAATAATTGGCGGCGGACTGCCGGTGGGTGCTTATGGCGGGCGTCGCGAAATTATGGAAATGATCGCCCCATTGGGGAATGTTTACCAAGCAGGCACGCTGTCGGGCAATCCGCTGGCAATGACTGCCGGCATCGAAACACTAAAGATACTGAATAATCAAAGTAATTATCAGCAACTTGAAGAGATGGGGGCTATTCTTCAGGAGGGGCTGGCGTCGGTGGCCTGCCACGCAGGGATACCTGTTACCATACCGCGGGCCGGCTCACTGTTAACTGTTTTCTTTACAGACAAGGCTGTGACGGACTATAAGTCCGCCAAAATGTCCGACACCAGACTTTTTATGGCGTTTTTTGGAGAGCTATTGAAGCGTGGCATTTATTGGCCGCCGTCTCAATTTGAATCTGCTTTTCTGAGCGTGGCTCATACGCCAGAAGACATACGAAATACATTACGCGCTGCCGGGCAAGCGTTGAAAAAACTTCCCATTGGCTAGATCACTTTAGAGCAATTGCCTCTAATTTGAGGGGAAAATTCCCGGGGACTTCTTTTACGGCCACGCATGTCCTGGCAGGGGGCGCCTCTTTAAAATATTTGGCATATACGGCGTTAAGACGGTCAAAATCTTTCATATCCCTCATAAATATGGTCACTTTGACAACCTTCTCCAGGCTGCTTCCCACCGATTCAAGCGACAATTTCATATTTTCCATCACGATTTCTGTCGCCTTTTCGATGTCATCAGTGATGATAAGCCCTTTCGCCAGATCGATAGGGTCGATACCGGACAGGAAGAGGAAGTCGCCTGCTTCCACAATATGCGAGTACGGTCCTGCTTTGAGCAGTAAATCAGTGTTTATAGCTCTCTTTTCCAATTTGGGCACCTCCGGGGAAGATTATGCCAGATAATCGGGATGGTTGCAGTTTGTTCTTTTGACTAACGTACGCATATATGCTAGAAATATTCCGTAGATATCGTTCATGGAAGAAGCTCAAATCATGGTGAGGAGTAAATAAGTGTTTCGAAATTTTGGCATATGGGAACTTCTGCTCGTACTACTCATTGTGTTGCTTGTCTTTGGCGCGACCAGGTTGCCGCAGATAGGAGAATCACTGGGTAAGGCCATTCGTAATTTCCGTAAAGGTCTGTCTGGCGAAGAGGACAAGAAGAAAGAACAAATCGACGCCAGCAAAACGGATTCTACAGATACAAAGAAGGATGACACCAGTAAACCAGCATAGTCAGTGTAAAGATCATCGATTTAATAAGAGTTGAATCGATTATCTTTACGCCAATAATCAGGTTTAGATATTCTACAGAGTTCGTAATTGCATGGATTTTTTTGGGATAGGTCCATTCGAAGTACTCCTTATACTACTGATTGCGTTTATCATTTTCGGTCCAAAGCGACTTCTAGAAATGTCGAAGAAAGCAGGCAAGGTCATGAGCGATTTAACGCGATCTGTATCAGAGTTGAATGAAAAAGTGAATGAGGAGATGAAGGATAAGCCATCCGACTCTCCCATCAATACGGTAAAAACCAAGCGCGTTGAAAACGAAGAAACGCATCAATCATAAATGGCGAATAAAGAAGTCAATACCATATGGGCGCACCTCAACGAGTTGAGGCAGCGTCTCATCGTTTGTCTCATAGCTATCGCTGCCGGCATTATTATCGCGTTTGTCTTTGCAGAGCAGCTCTTTCAAGTCCTGGTATGGCCAGCCAAGGGCATCCATCTGATTTTTATCGACGTGACCGAGATGCTGGGCACATACATGCAGGTGTGCCTTATAGCCGGAATTATTGTGTCAATGCCAGTGCTGGTTTATGAATTAATTGCATTTGTGGCGCCCGCCCTGACACCGCGTGAAAAACAATATGTTTGGATTATACTTCCTTTTATATTTCTAATGTTTATAGCTGGAGTGGCATTCAGTTATTTTGTTTTGTTGCCACCTGCAATGCAGTTTTTAATTAGCTTTGGAGCGGATATAGCGACTCCTCAAATCAGGATCGGCAACTATATCTCTCTAATCGGGAGGCTGCTACTGGCAACCGGCATGATATTTGAGATGCCGGTAATCACTACTTTCCTGGCCCGCCTGGGGATAATATCTTCCAAATGGATGGGGCAACAGAGGAAATGGGCAATCATCCTGGCTTTCATTTTGGGCGCTATAATTACGCCTACATTAGATCCTGTGAATCAGACGCTGGTAGCGCTTCCTTTGATTGCCTTGTATGAAATGAGTATCTGGCTTGCAAAGTTTGTTGAAAAGAAGCGCACCAGTAATCTAAAAACGACTGCTGCATAACAGTTCAAATAGGATATTTTGTATATACAGATATTACATTTTATGTTAACATTATGTCGATGCATAGCTATAATCAGACACAAGCGAAAATAGTTGCAGCCGCTCTTGACCTGTATCTGGCGCATGGAATAAAAAAAACCACTATCGAGGACGTCTCTGACAAATGCGGAGTAACACGCGCCACGGTCTACAGGTATTTCAAAGATAAGAAAGACCTTGTAAGGGCCGGCTTCATGTTAATGGTGGACCTGACACAAGAGGCGATAGCGGACCTTGACCGGCACAAGAACTACGATACCAAAAAGTCGGCTGAGCGTGTGAGGCAGGCTATAAAGCAGTTGCCAAAGGGCGACATGCCGGCACGCGTCAACGAACTGAAGTCGCTTTATCCGGATATCTTTACCGAATACCGTGATTCCAGGCTGGCTTCCATTCGTGAGATTTATAAGCATGTCTTCGATAAGGCCAAGCAGGAAGGGTTACTTGATCCTACCGAAGTCAATTGGGACCTGATGCCTGCCATCTTGTCCGAAGCAACCCTATTCATTACAGAAAGCCCGCTGGTATTATCACACGGCATGTCTTTCAGAGATATTTATTCAGCGATGATAGATCTGATGTTGTATGGGGTTATGACAAAGCGGAAAAAATAGCAGGCTTGTCTATCTGTAATTATCTTGCTTGCGTACGCCTTTAATTTTCCGGTCTATTACCCATTCAGCGAGCCACGGAAAGAACCTCTTCATAATATTCGTGAATTTGCCCGACGCATTGGGTATTATCAGGAAATCACCTTTGTCCATCGTTTTGATAAGCATCTTTGCCACATCTTCGGGCTCCATTATTGCTGCAGCGGCAGAGATCGCTTTAGCTTCTTGCGGTTTAATCTTGTTTGCTTTTTCCAGCATTGGGGTACGTACGTCCGGGGGGCAGAGAACGGAAACCGTGATATCATATCGCTTTAATTCGCTCCTCAATGCTTCGGAAAAACCGATAACAGCGTATTTTGAAGCGCTGTAAGCCGTCATCCCGAAAACGCCGACCAGGCCTGCGATTGAAGATACGTTTACAATATATCCCTTTTTGACCTTTAAATACGGTAACAAGATATCTATCGTATTCCATGTTCCGTATAAATTTACCTGGATGATCTCATTGAATTTGCCGAACGGAATGTTAACGAATTCCTGCGGATAGGAGATGCCAGCGCTATTTATAAGGATATCAGGAGGGCCATATGCATTAACCGCATCAAGCAGTATTTTCTGTACCATCTCACGCTTAGATACATCCAGCACCCTGAATAAAATACGCTGTTTTTCTGATATGCAGCAGGATTTGATGTTATTTACAGCACTTTCAAGAGCATCAATCTGCCGGGAAAAAATGACAACGTGACTACCTTTGGAGGCAAGTAGCTTAGCTATTGCCAGGCCGATACCGCTTGATCCCCCTGTGATATAAGCAATCAGTCCGTCATAATTTCGCATTCTCATTGCAACCAGTCACCTCAAGTAACAGAATCTATCATTTCTACCCACCTTTGTAAATTCAAGTACGAAGTTATACGATTGACGTTGGTTATTCAGATGGACTTTTGCTATCATGACGCTCAGCGTCAAAAAACTGATAAATATTTATTGGAAGCGGATATCTGAGAAAGATCTCCAGTAATATGGAAGTAGTGTTCATTACGTGTTTACCAGCATATAGTTCATTTTATGTAGTTATTTGACCTCAATTTAGCCTGAAAATGAAATAATGAGTCCAGATATAGCAGTTATTATTCCTGCCATGAATGAGGCTGATGCAATCGCCAAGGTCATTGCAGATATTCCCCCTGGTATAGTTGAAGAGATTATAGTAGTAAACAACGGCTCCAATGATGCCACACCTGATATTGCCAGACATGCCGGAGCGACAGTACTTGATGAACCCCGGCAAGGCTATGGTTTTGCCTGTATGAGAGGGGTTAATTACCTGGCAGCACGTAGAAATAAACCTGACATTGTAGTTTTTCTAGATGCCGATTACTCGGATTATCCGAGCGAAATGACTGATCTAATAAGGCCGATCGTTGAACAGGACTATGATATGGTAATCGGCTGTAGGTCTGTCAACAAAAATAGCAGTGGAGCGATGCCGCTGCAACAAATATGGGGAAATTCGCTGGCAAAATTGTTAGTCAAGCTGTTCTATGGGGTAAGTTTCGGTGATTTAGGCCCGTTTAGAGCGATAAAATTCAGTAGTTTGCTGGCGTTGGATATGAAAGACCGGACCTACGGTTGGCCGGTGGAGATGCAGCTAAAAGCTCTGAAACGCGGACTGCGAATTTACGAGGTGCCGGTCAGTTATCGACCGCGGATTGGAAAATCCAAGATATCAGGGACTGTCAGAGGCACACTGTGGGCAGGATATAAAATAATAAGCACCATTGTTAAATACAGGTAAGCTATAATTGGAAGTGGCAACTGGATTTCCTATCTGGATGATAATCATTTTTATCATTTACACCTTACCGTTGCTTTTTATCTTCCTGTATAGCCTAACGCAGGTTAATTTAGTATATCAATGCGCCAAACAAACCCAAAAGGGCCATGTTTGTACTCCTGATATTCATGCCGGCATTATTTATGACGAGGAACTTCCCTTTGTTACCGTACAACTTCCCATTTTCAACGAGATGTATGTTGTGGAGAGATTGATAGATGCAGTGATTGCCTTCGATTACCCGCGAAACAAGTTTGAAATCCAGGTGCTGGATGATTCAACTGACGAAACCAGTCTTCTCGTAAATCATAAAGTCCGGTTTTACAAAGCGCAAGGCTTTGACGTTACCCATGTGCAGAGAAGCGACCGCAGCGGTTTTAAAGCTGGGGCATTGGCAAATGGGCTTACATTTGCAAAGGGAGAATTTATCGCAATTTTCGATGCCGACTTTCTCCCGCGCCCTGACTTTCTCAGGAAGACTATCCCGTGGTTCAAGGATT
>Ga0182021_10002224_pt1 | contig 22612 bp, 21 predicted proteins | sample 612E3MmetaG_FD_120493 | JGI IMG/M metagenome (GOLD analysis project Ga0182021, IMG submission 120493) | Permafrost microbial communities from Stordalen Mire, Sweden - 612E3M metaG (Illumina Assembly) | ecosystem: Environmental > Terrestrial > Soil > Wetlands > Permafrost | place: Sweden... | reverse complement strand
TCGATTACACTTGAATGCTGGAGAGGTTGAATGGCTGTCTTGTCCGTGCTCACCTGGGGGGATCCCCACCTCAAGAAGAACAGCGAGGATGTTGGGGATTGGACTCCCGAGTTGGAACAACTGGTGGCGGACCTGTTCGAGACCTCTCTCCATGAAGAAGGGGTCGGCCTCGCGGCCCCCCAGGTCGGCGTGAACCTCAACCTGGCGGTGATCGATTGCTCTTGCGGGGAGGACCCCGAGCAGAAGCTCGTCCTCATCAACCCCGAGATCACGAAGGAAGAAGGCTCCCAGGTGGGTCCTGAGGGCTGCTTGTCGATTCCCGGCATCCGCGAGGTGCTTGAGCGCCCCCAGAAAGTGACCATCCGCAACCGGACCAGGGATGGCGCCTGGCAGGAACTGACGGGCGAAGACCTGAAGGCCCGGGCCTTCTGCCACGAGATCGATCACTTGCGCGGGCGGCTCTTCGTGGAGTACTTCGGCCCCGTGAAGCGCCAGTTCCTCCAGAAGAAGTATCTGAAGCAGGCCCGGGGATGACCCGGATCGCCTTCCTCGGCACCCCCAGAGTGGCCGTCCCGGCTCTGAAGGCGCTCGCGGAGGAAGGGATCGTGGCGGTCTTCTGCAATCCGGATCGGCCTGCGGGCCGCGGCAGGCACCTGGAAGCCCCGCCTGTGAAGGTGGCGGCCCAGGCCTGCGGCCTCGCCATCCACCAGCCGCAGAGCTGGAAATCCCCCGATACCCGGGCGTTGTGGGAGACCCTGCAGATCGACCTGGCGGTGGTGGTGGCCTACGGCCACATCCTGCCCCGCTGGATGCTGGATTCCTGTCTCCTGGGTGTCTGGAACCTCCACTTCTCCCTGCTGCCCCGCTGGCGCGGGGCTGCCCCCGTGAACCACGCCCTGCTGGCCGGAGACGAGGAGACCGGCGTCAGTCTCATGCGGCTCACGGAGGGGCTCGACGAGGGTCCCGTGCTGGCCCAGTGCCGCCGGGCCATCGGCCTGGAGATCACCGCCGAGGGGCTGCTGACCAAGCTGGCGGTGGATGCCTCCGAACTCCTCATGGACCAGCTTCCCATGCTGCTATGCGGCTGCGCCAGACCGGTGGAACAGCAGCATGAACTGGCCACCTACGCCCCGAAGCTTCGCCGGGACATGGGCCACCTGGACTGGCGCCTCCCGGCGGCCGAACTGCACCGGCGGGTGCGGGCCCTGTGGCCCTGGCCTGGCTCCGAACTGCGGATGGAAGGCCAGGCGCTCAAAGTCTGCGGCGTGGGAGCGCTCCGCGCCTGCCACGGCGAGCCCGGCCAGCTGCTCTGGGGCAAGGAGGGTGCTTGGCTTACCACCCCCGACGGCGCCCTCGAGCTCACCCAGCTCCAGCGCCCAGGCAAGCCCGTCCAGCCCGCGCTCCAGGCCCTTCAGCCCTGGGGGGCCACCGGCAGCCAGGTCCTCGGCTGATTCTTAGAGAATCCCTTGAGGGCGGCGGCGACGGCCTCAATGACGGGCCCCCACCTTTCCGAGTCCGGTTGACGGAAGAGCCGCATGGAGCCCGGGTACCAGGGCGAATCCTCGCGGTCCTTGAACCAGCGCCAGTCGGTCTTGTAGTGGGGCAGCAGGACCCAGCAGGGCTTCCCGAGGGCTCCCGCCAGATGAGCAGCCGCCGTGTCCACAGAGATCACCAGATCGAGGTTGGAGACGAGGGCGGCTGTATCAGAAAAGTCCTTGATCCATGAGCTTGGATCAAAAAGCTCCAGGCCCTTCGGGATTCGCGCAGTTTCGTCCTCGCCCATGCCCTGCTGCAGGCTGACGAAGTGGAGGCCCTCCACGGCTGTCCATGGCGCCAGGAGGTCGAGTCCAGGCAGGGACCGATCGGCATCGTTCTCGAACCGGGAATTGCCCTTCCATGCCAGGCCCACGCGTATTCCCTGCGAAGGAAGCCGCGAACGCCACCTCAGAACCTCCTCCGGGGAGGCCCGCAGGTAGGGGATGGGTGCGGGAATGGTGTCGAGCCGCGTCCCACAGTGAAGAGGGAGGCTCTGGGGCAGGGTCCAGTAGTCCCAGTCGGGACCGGGGATCGTCTCGTCCATGGCCACCACCACATCGACCCCGGGAAGGGTCGCGAACAGCTTCTTCAGGGCCGGGTGGCAGACCATTCCGATCCGCGCGGCGCCCTGGCCCTTGAGAACCGAAGCGTATCGGCCGAACTGGATCATGTCGCCATATCCACCTTCGCATCCGACGAGCAGGGCTTTGCCTTCCAGGTTCTCTCCCCGCCATCGGGGACCGGGAATCTTGGCTAGAAGGTCCAGGTTCCAGGAACGGGCCTCCAGGGCCTGCCAGCCCTCCTCCAAACGGCCTTGGCGCAGCAGGATGTAGCTCAGGTTGAAGCGGGCCTTGGCGTAGGTCGAATCGAGAGCCATGGCCCTTCGGAAGCAGCGTTCCGCCTCCGACTCGTCCTTCAGGCACGCCCGGAGTACTCCGAGGTTGGACCAGAGCGCCGCGGCAGTGGGAAACAGATCGAGCGCACCGTCGTAAAGCTTCGCCGCCTCTCCAAACCGCTTCTGGTTGACCAGGAGCGCGCCGAGGTTCAAGTGGACCTGCAGGCTGACAGGGGCGAGCGAGAGGGCACGCCCATAGCAGGCTTCGGCCTCCTTTAGCGCGCCCGTTTTTTCGAGAGTGACGCCCAAGTTGACATGGGCTTCAGCCAGATCCGGCGCGATCTGGATGGCCCTTCGAAAGGCCCTTTCCGCGCCCGGGAAGTCATTCACCTCCAGACATCGACTGCCCTTGCGGAAGCAGGCTTCAGCACCTACGGGGGCCGGGCTCATCGCCGTTTTCGCCGTTCTTCGCCGGTTCATGTTGTCCCAGTGTTTCAGGCCCCTATGCCAGCCTCGCCGCCACGTCGCGGTAGTCGGGATCCATATCGTGGACAGCCTTGAACTCCTCCATGGCCAAGTCGGTATGGCCCTGCAGGAGATAGATATCGCCCAGGTCGTACCGCAGGCCGACGCAGTCCTCGGGTGGGAAGCCGGGGGCCAGGATTCCCTGTTGCAGCCATGTCACGGCTGCGGCGAGATCACCTCGGGCCTGCTCGCAGATGCTGAGCATGGAGCAGCACTCCAGGGTGCGCTCGGGATCGCCCATGGCGATCTTGAATTCTTCGATGGCGGGGTCGATGAGCATCATCTCCTTGTAGGCGATGCCCAGGTTGTAGTGGGTGTCATAGTCGTCGACCTTGACTTGCTTCTCCACGCCTTCGCGGAAGGCGCTGAACAGCTCGTCCACACTCTGGATCTTTTCCACCACGTGGGTGGCGTCGTGCATCTCCTCGCCTTCGCCGCTGTCCATGAGGGCCGTGCCCAGCACGTCCGTGAGGTCGAAGAAGGAATTGGCGAAATCGCTTTCGTCCAGGGCGAGGGCCTGAACGGTCTTCCCCAGCTTCTGAAGGGCGGCTTCGGTGCGTTCGAGCCGGAGTGTCAGTTCGGGATTCCCCGGGAACTGCTTGAGGGCGGCCTCGATCTCGATCTTGGCCTCTTCCGGGCTGCCGTAGTCGAGCTGGAAGTCGATATCACCGAGCAGGGTTTCGAGCTCCTCGGCGGTAGGCCCAACGACCGGCGAAAGTGCTTGAACCGCGGCGGCGGGTGCGGGTTCCACTTCGGGGAGCGCGGACAAGGCCTCGATGACCTCCGGCGCCAGCTGCAGGGTGGGCATGGGCGGCAGCGGCATGGTGGGTGCCGACGGAGGAGGAGCTGGCGGCTCCTCGGGCATGAAGTCGGAGAGCGTCGATTCCATCCAGCTCAGGTCAGAAGCCTCCAGGGCAGTAGCCTCTGGGGGCGCCGGGACGGGTTCTGTGCGTTGTGCCGAGGGGGCGAAGGAAACCGGCAGTTGGGGGTCCAGATCGGGTAACAGGGGGAGGCCATGACTCGGAGTGATGGGTTTGGCGGCCGATGGGGTCGGGGTCCGAGCAGGTGGGAGGGGTTCGAAACCCGGAAGATCGAGCCCGATCAGCATGTCCATGTCGCTTGGTATGACTTCGGATGGGGCCAATGCCGGGGGGGCTGAGGCGGGTATCGGCAGTCCGAGGGGTGTACTGGGCGCACTAGGCGCGATGGGCGCACTAGGCGTGATGGGCGGAAGGGCGCCCGGTTCAGGCAGGCCGAGGGTGCGGCGATGGATGCGGGTGGAGCCCGGGAAGAGCTGTTCCGCCAAGTCCAGGAGGTGCGCGGCTTCGCGCTTCCTGCCGAGTTGCGCCAGGGTTTGGGCACTCTGCACGTACTGCATCTGCACCTGGGTCAGGCGCCCCGTGGTGCGGTGGACGGAGACGATGGCTTCGATGATGGTCAAGTCGGCGGGATCCAGTTCCAGGGCCTTCTTGTAGGTCTCGATGGCCCGCTCGGGACTGCCGCCCCGCATGAAAGCCTCGGCTTCGCGAGAGAACTGGTCGATGCGCAGGCGCCGGATCGGATCCACCTCCGTACCGCCGCCCCCGCGCGTGGTTTCCGGGGGAGGCTGGGGCGCGAATCCTGTCGGGTCTCCCGGCGAGGAGAAGGCGAAAGTACCGACTGCCGCTGCGCCTGGTACGACGCCGAGGCTCTGGAGCTGTCCGCCGAGCCGACCGATGAGGGCCTGATCGTTATTCTGGTAGGCCATGCCATAGGCACTTTGGAGCGCCTGGATCTGGTCACCCCGGTTGCCGCTCTGATGCGCGATCTCGGCGAGAAGGACCCAACCTTCGATGCTGATGTTCCCTTGGAGGGCGGTCTGGAGACTGCGGCTGATGACATCGCCGGAACCGCGACGAGCCAGTTCCCTGGCGATGGGGGCGAACAGCCGGAGACCTTCCTCTCCCCGGTCCGCACTGACGAGATTCCGAAGGGCCTTTTCGCAGAGGGGCAGGGACTTCTCAGGCAGCTGGGCGATCTCCGCCAGGGATTCCAGGGCACGGTCCGGATGGCCACTGCGCAGCTCGATCTCGGCCAGGGCCTCGAGCAGCTCGGTATTGCGGGGATTGACGGTGAGGCCTTCTCGCAGACGCTGGGCGGCGGTGATGTAATCCCCCTGGATCACACCCAGACGGCTCTGGGTCAGAAAGACCTGGGGGGTGGAAATCATCGATTTGGCGCGTTCGAGGATCTGATTGGCCTCGGCGTGCATCTGCTCCATGGCCAGGGATTCGGCCACCTCGAGGTAGATGCCCGCGGCGCGTTCCTTCATGCCCTCCTTGTTGTAGAGGTCCGCCAGCTTGACCTTCATCTTCAGATTCTTGGGATCCAGGTCGACGACCTTGTTGAACTCCTCCAGCGCCCGTTTGATGAGCCCCTGCTTCTGGAAGTGCTCAGCCACCTGCAGGTGCACTCGAACCGAGTCGACGGGTCGGTTCATCTGACGGTAGAGGTCCGCCAGGCGCTGGGCTGCATCGATGTCATCCGGAGCGTTCCGAACCACCTTCTGGAAGATGGCGGCGGCTCGGGCATGGAACCCATCCCGCTCGTAGGCGCTGCCGAGTCGCTTGTGGATCTCGACGCCCTCCTTCACCCGGCCGATCTGGACGGAGAGATCGCCGATCTGGTTCAGTGTGTTGTAGTCCTTGGGGTTGTCATCGATGAGTTTCTGGAACTCATCGATGGCCCGATCCACCTTGCCTGTCGACAGCAGCCTGTTGGCTTCCTTTTGGATTTTGCTGCGATCAATGGCCATTCAGTTGCCTCGGAATACGAGCCTGGGAGTTCGGAAAGTGTAGGCGGGGCGGCCTGTCCTTGGATAGATCTATCGAAATTGCTCGCTCGTGAAGCTGTGGGGGAGCAGGTTTTCCAGCCGATGGAGCTGGCGGACCTGACGGTTGGCCAGCAGCACGGGGAGTTCCTTCGCAAACTCGACCAAGGCCTGGCGGCAGGCGCCACAGGGCGGCGTCAGCTCGGCTACGTCAGTGACCACCACCGCAGCTACCAGGCCGCCTGGTCTGAGGCCTGCTGCCACGGCCGCGCTCAAGGCCCCGCGTTCGGCGCATAGGCAGACTGGGTAGGCGGCATTCTCCACGTTGCAGCCGCCGAACACAGCCCCGGAAGAAGTCAGCAGGGCCGCACCCACCTGGAACCTGGAATAGGGCGCATGGGCGTGATCACGGGCCTTCCAGGCTGCATTCAAAAGGGGGGTCCAGGCCGGGGATTGCGGATCGTCGAACACCAGAGCCTCCAGTGCCTTACAGCTTAGGCCGTTGTTCAGAAAATGAACCTGAATGTTCCAGAGGGGAGAGCTTCCCTCACGAATGAAACCAGGGACTCCGTCTGCATCGAGACGATGGACGAAGCCAAGAAGCAGAGAGAAAAAAGGGCGGAAGACGATGCAGACGGAGTCCGAATGATTGATGATGACCAGGGAATGGGCGTTTCTGGGTGGGCCACCGCGAACCGTGCTGAATTGTGGCGCGAACGGTAACCCAGGCCCGGCGGAGAGAACTCCTGAATGAGCCTAAACAAGCTGGGGAGCCATCGCGCTCTCTGCCATTCCCGCGGCCTGTGCCAGCGCCAGGGCGCGCCAGCAGGCGGTGTGCCCATGCACTTCGCGGATCCCTTGAACTCCGTGCAGCTCCAGGCTGGCATCGCGCTTCTGGAGCCTGGCCTGCAGCACGGCGCCGGACAGGTGCTCCAGTTCTCGCTCGAAGGGACGGCCGGGGGCCCAGGCCGCGAGATCCAGGCGAAGGTGGAGGCCCATGGGGCGCTCTTCTTCGAAGGTCCGCACCCAGGGTTGGCTTCGCTGTGCCGTGCGCTTCCAGTGGACCCGGCCAGGCGCATCGCCCATCCGCAGCGGCCGGGCGCCCTCGGGGCTGCTGGAGCCCTCCTGGGGCAAAGTCCGCTGCCCTTCGCCACGCCAGCTTGCGGGCTGGGCTGGTGGAGTGCGGGGATGGGGAAGCACCAGGACCGCTTGATCCAGTGGGACGAAGCGGGATTTTTCGATCAGGCCGAAGGGGAAGCGAGTTCGGAACTCCAGGGTGCGGACGCGAATCCAGCCCCGGTGTCCGGCCCTGGCATGCAGTACCACCAGGGTCTCGCCCGTGCGGCTGGCCGAGTCCAGGAAGCTGGGTTCCACGATGCCGTCCTCCATCACCAGATGCAGTTCGAGACCCCGAATGCGGCCATGCCCGGCGTCCTGAAGGAGCAACCGGAGGCCCCCTCGGACCCTGGCAAAGAGGTTGCCTTCCTCCAGCCCCACCACCTTGAGGTTCTGCAGGGCCCGGCGGCTGAGGATGCCGGAAACCAGGAAGAGGCCGAGCATCAGGGCGAACACCAGGTAGAGCAGGTTGTTGCCGGTGTTGACAGAAAAGACGCCTACCGCCAGCAGGGCCAGCAGGTACTGGCCCCCCAGCCCCGTCAGGGACAGGCGCAAGCGGCGGTCGTTCCAGAGCCTCATGGCCTCCAGCCTACCGCTGCCGGTGCATTTCCGGAGGGGCACCGGTTGGGCCTCCACCTCGCGGGTTGGCCTCCCCAGGGTCCGCCGGGCGGTCCCATCTGCGTCATGATGGTCCCGACCATGTGGGTCGCGGAGAAGGCTCCGGGGGAGTCTTCGGAGCGGGGCCCCCAAAGGGAGGGAATCAGCGACCATGTTTACCGGACTGATTAGGTACCTAGGCACCCTGGAATCCCGGTCCTCTCGTCCGGGAGGAGCTAGGCTGCGAATCGCGGCCCCGGCAGACCTCCTGGCTCGCGCCAAGGCGGGGGCCAGCGTGGCCGTGAACGGGACCTGCCTCACCAGCGTGTCCGTGGACCGCGGGGCCTGGGAGGCGGACCTCAGCGAGGAGACCCTGGAGAAAACAACCCTGGGAAGGCTGCCCCTGGGCGCGCCGCTGCACCTGGAACCGGCCCTCTGCGTGGGCGATCCCTTGGATGGTCACCTGGTATCTGGCCATGTGGATGGCATCGGCCAGCTGGTGTCGAGACCCCACGTCCAGGGCGGCGTCGATGAGGGCATCTGGCGGTTCAGCATGCCCGCGGTGCTGGCACCCATGACCGCCCCCAAGGGTTCCGTGGCCGTCGACGGCATCTCCCTCACGGTGGTCGACTGTGGCACCGACTGGTTCACCGTGGCCCTCATCCCCGAGACGGTCACACGCACGGCGATGAAGGGCCTGCGCCCAGGGGATCCCGTCAACCTGGAAGTCGACCCCATCGGCCGCTTCGTGGCCCGGGCCCTCACCTTGCGGGCCAGCGACGAGAAGCTGGCCAGGTTCGCCCAGGGTGGTTGGAACGGCTGAGACAATTTTACAGTACGACCAAATCCTAGACCGGGAGGGGACCGGACGCCTTCCGAATTGCCTCAAATGACCCTCCTCCAGGGTCCACCGCGACCCTTTTCCAGAGACATGGATCCGGCTCTGTTCACAATGGAGTGTTTGAAGTCCCCATCCACCCATTCCCGCCCCTCAAAGGAGGTATTCATGCTCGTTCGAGAACTGATGACACTGAAACCCACCGTCGTCTTGCCAGAAATGTCCGTGCCTGACGCGCTGATCCTCATTCGCGGCCGCAAAATCAACCACCTGCCGGTGGTAGACGAAAAGGGGAAACTCGTCGGCATTGTCGCCGAGCAGGACCTCCTCCACGCATCGGCTTCTTCGGTAACCACCCTGAGCGTCTGGGAACTCCCCAGTCTGCTGGCCAAGATCACCGTGAACATGGTGATGGTCAAGAACCCGGTGACGGTGAACGAGGACACTCCCGTCGAAGAAGCCGCCCGCATCATGGCGGACAAGGGCATCGGCTGCCTGCCCGTGCTAGGTGATGACGGCGGGATGATCGGTCTCGTCACCAAGAGCGACCTGTTCCGCGCCTTCATGGAGCTCCTGGGCGGCCGTCGGCACGGTGTCCGCATCTGGGCCGAGACCCCGGATACCAAGGGGACCATTGCCAAGATCACGGGAGCCATTGCCGCCGTCTCAGGCAATATCGTGGGGCTGGGATTCAATGAGATCCACGATGTCAAAGGCTCCCGCTGGGAGATTACCCTCAAGGTCCAGGATGTTCCCGCGGAAAAACTGGCCGAAGCCATCAAGCCATTCGTGATCAGCGTCAAGGATGTCCGCGAGAGCTGATTCACTTCCTTCATCGAGGTTCCGGCAAGAGGCGCTACTCGCGCGCGCCTTTCCGGATGCGATCCATCTCGCGTTTCTGCTCGCGCTCCTTCAGCGCGTCGCGCTTATCGCTGTGGGCCTTGCCCTCGGCCAGGGCCACCTTCACCTTGATCATGCCCTTGGCGTTCAGGTAGATGGCCAGGGGGATGATGGTGAGGCCCTTGCGCACGACCTTCGCGGTCATCTTGGTGATCTCGGCCTTGTGCAGCAGCAGCTTCCGGGCGCGCAGGGGCTCGTGGTTGGCATAGGTGCCGAACTCGTAGGGGGAGATGTGGGCCTGTTTGAGCCAAAGCTCGCCGGCCACCACGTCCACGTAGGCGTCCTGCAGCTGTCCCAGGCCTGCCCGCAGGGCCTTCACCTCGGTGCCCTGGAGGGCGATCCCCGCCTCCCAGGTCTCGAGGACATGATAATTGTGGAAGGCTTTGCGGTTGCGGACGAGATCCTCGGACATACGAACAGTGTAGCCTCCCGCTAGACTCGTCCTTTTGGGATGGCTCCATGCTGCAGAAGCTCCTCGCCCCGGTCGTCGCCTGGATGGTGGCCCTCATGGCCGCCATGGGGCCGTTGGGCGTCATGCTGCTGATGGCCATCGAAAGTGCCTGCATCCCCCTGCCCAGCGAGGTGATCATGCCCTTCGCGGGCTATCTGGCCTACAAGGGGCAGCTCACCTTCTTCGGCCTGGGCGCGGGCCATCCCGTGGCGCAGATCTGGATCGCAGGCTTCTTTGGAGCCTTGGGCTGCAACCTGGGCAGCATCCCCGCCTACGAGGTGGGGGCCTGGGGCGGAAGGCGCGCCGTGGAGAAGTACGGCCGGTTCATCTGGCTGCACACCGGCCACCTGGACCAGGCTCATCGCTTCTTCGAACGCTACGGACCCGAGGCCATCATCCTGGGCCGCCTGCTCCCCGTGGTGCGCACCTTCATCGCCCTGCCCGCCGGCATCGCGAAGATGGACCGCACCCGCTTCCACCTCTACACCTTTCTCGGCAGCCTGCCCTGGTGCCTGGTTCTCGCCTGGATCGGCTACAAACTCGGCGAGAAGTGGAGCACCCTGGGCGCCTACTTCCACAAGCTGGATGCCATCATCGGCGTGCTACTACTCGTGGGTGCCGCATGGTTTGTATACGACCACTTCCGGAACCGGGCCAAGGGGTAGGACCGGAGCCTGGGCTCGAGGCCACATTCAGGAGGCGTGTTCCCGGGACAGGGCCCTGGCGCGTTCCACGCTCAGCAGGGCCTGCTTCCGCACCGTGCCCCAGTGGTACTCACCCACGACCCCTGAGGCCCGGATGACCCGGTGGCAGGGGATCAGGTAGCCGATGGGGTTCATGGACAAGGCCGTGCCCACGGCTCGGGAGGCGTTTGGAGCGCCAATGGCGCGGGCCAGGCCTTGGTAGGACGTGACCCCTCCTTCTGGGATGGTCAACAACCCTTCCCAAACCTTGGTCTGGAAGGGGGACCCCTTCAATACCAGCGACAGGGGCCGCGAGATGGTGCCCCGCATCCGCGAAACGACCTCGGTGGCAAAGGGTTCGGTCTGGCGCGAATCCTCGACGAGCCGGGCTTCCGGCCAGCGGGCCTGGAAGGTGGCCACGGCCGTGGTCCGATTCTCGGCTTCCAGGAAGGAGAGCCCGCAGAGCCCGCGTGGGGTGATGGCGAACAGGGCCTCGCCGAAGGGGGTGGCATGGATGCCCCACTGGATGGTCAGGCCTTGGCCCGCCCGCTTGAACTCACCGGGTGTCATGGCCTCCAGGCCCAGGAAGAGGTCGTGCAAGCGCCCGGTACCGGACAGGCCGAGCTCCAGGCTGGTTTCCATGAGGCTGCTGGAGGTCGCGAGCAGGGCCTTGGCGCGGTTCAAGGTGAGGCACTGGAGAAAATCCTTGGGGGTCACGCCGGCCCAGCGACGGAAGAGACGCTGGAAATGGAATTCGCTGAGGCCCACCTGGCGCGCCAGCTCCGACAGGGACGGCTGTTCATGGGCATGAGCCTCGAGATAGTGGATGGCCTGTTCCACGCGGCCGTAGTCACTTCCACTCATGGCCTGCCCTCCGAAATGTTCCCCAAAACTCCCTTCACCGCGGAAATGGTGGCCGCGACGTCCGCCTCGGAGGTCTGCCAATTGCAGACAGAGATCCGCATGCAGCGCCGGCGGCGCCAGGTCGTCCCCCCCACGAAGGCACGACCCGATTGCACGATGCCGGCGATGACCCGGTCGGTACGGGCATCATGGTCCGCCTCGGTGGCCCCCGGTGAAGGGTCCGGAAACCGGACCAACCCCTGGTTGATTTGGGGCTCCCACATCATCTGCGCACCTGCCAGGGCCCCGATGCCAGTCACCAGGCCACGGGCGTGCCGGCAGCAGCGCTCGACCAGTTCCCGGATGCCGTTCCGGCCCAGTTCCCGAAGGGCCGCATAGGTGGCCACACCCCGTCCCCGCCGGGACCACTCCACGTTCCAATCGAACGGATCCCGCGCTTCCTGGGCATGGACGAGGTAGCTGGCCCGGAGGGACATGGAGGCCCGGTGCGCCCGAGTGTCCGCCACGAAGGCGTAGCCGCAATCGTAGGGGACGTTCAGCCACTTGTGTCCATCCGTGGCCCAGGAGTCCGCCTGCTCGACCCCCTTGAGAAGATGGCGGTACTTGGGGCTGGCGTTGACCCAGAGGCCGAAGGCCCCATCCACGTGCACCCAGGCGCCCTGGGCATGGGCGAGGGGAATGATCTCCTCGAACCGGTCAAAGGCTCCGATGTTGATGTCCCCCGCGCAGAGCAGCACCAGGGCGGGTTCACCCGCGACGTCCTTCAAGGCCGCCGCCAGGGCCTCCGGCTCCAGACAACCCGCCGCATCCACGGCGAGGTTCTGGACGCACTCGCTCCCCAGGCCCAGGAACCGCAGCGTCCGCTCCATGGAGCCATGGACCTGGCTGTTGCATAGCACGTGGATTCGCGGCGCGCCCAGGAGCCCCTGCTTCTCCACGTCCCACCCGCGTCGCGCCAGGACGGCATTGCGGGCAGCCGCGAGGCAGGTGAAGTGGGCCATCTGGCAGCCCGTGGTCAGGGCGAAGCTGGCCGATTCCGGGAGGCCCAGCAGTTCCTTCATCCAGCGGCCGCAGGCTTCCTCGATGACGGCCTCGGCGGGTGAGCAGGAATACAGCGCGGCGTTCTGGTCCCAGGTGGAGGTGAGCCAGTCCGCGGCCAGCGCCGCAGGAAGGGAGCCGCCGATGACCCAGGCGAAGAAGCGGCCCCCGGCGGAACCCAGCAGGCCGCCCTGCACCCCTGCGACGAGCTCGTCGATCACCGTTCGGGGGGCCAGGCCGTCCTCAGCCAGGGTGAAGGACAGCCTTTCTCGCAGATCTTCCAGCGTGGCCGAGGCGGAAACCGGACCCTGCTCAAGCCCTTCCAAGTATGTCAACGCGTGCTGGAGTGTGGTTTCCAGCACGGGTTGGAAAACGGCTCTCGTGCTCATGGTGTCTCCTCGGCATGACCATCCCACGAGAAGGATCGAGCAAAGGCCTTGCCCCTACGACCCGATTCTTGCGGCGATTCACGGGAGGCGCAGCTCCCGGCGCTTCAGCCCGCGAACCGATCCGTCGCGGCCACGAGGGCTCGCGAGATGCCCGCATCATAGGCGCTGTGGCCGGCGTCAGGCACGATGACGAGGTCAGCCTTCGGCCAGGCCTTGGAGAGGGCCCAGGCGCTTTCGATGGGGCAGACCATGTCGTAGCGGCCCTGGACGATGGTGCCGGGGATGTCCTTGAGCTTGTCCGCGTCGCGCAGCAGTTGGGCCTCGTCCATCCAGCCCCGGTTCAGGAAGTAGTGGCACTCGATGCGGGCGAAGGCCAGCGTGGTGGCCTCGTCGCCATAGGAGGCGATGAAGTCGGGATCCGGGATGAGCTTGCTGGTGGCGCCCTCCCAGATGCTCCAGGCCTTCGCGGCGGGCAGGTTCACAGCCAGATCATCGCTGAGCAGGCGCTTGGCGTAGGCCTGCAGGAAATCGCCGCGTTCGGCCTCGGGAATCGCGTCCCGGTAAGGCTCCCAGGCATCGGGGAAGATGCGGCTGGCGCCCTCCTGGTAGAGCCAGTCCACCTCTCGCTGGCGCAACAGGAAGATGCCACGGAGGAGCAACTCGGTGACTCGCAGGGGGTGTTTTTCCCCGTAGGCGAGACCCAGCGTGGCGCCCCAGGAGCCCCCGAAGACCGTCCAGCGGTCGATGCCCAGGTGCTCCCGGATTTGCTCGATGTCAGCCACCAGGTCCCAGGTGGTGTTCTCGCGGACCTCGGCGTAGGGCGTGCTCAGGCCGCAGCCTCGCTGATCGAAGAGCACGATGTGGTACCGCTCGGGGTCGAAGTAGCGACGGTGCTTGGGGCTGGTGCCGCCGCCGGGTCCGCCGTGCAGGAAGATCACGGGCTTGCCCTCCGGGTTGCCGCTCTCCTCCACATGCAGTTCATGCAGGTCCGATACCTTCAGGCGCTGCACTTTGAAGGGCTCGATGGGCGGATAGAGCCAGCTGAGGGGATCCTTGCGAAGCGACATAAAGACTCCTCTCCTACACGAAGAACAGCGCTGCCGCCCCGGCGAGGGCCAGCAGGGTTCCGAGGATCGCATGGCCGCCGACCTTCTCCCGGAAGACGAAGTGGGAGACAGGCAAGAGGATGACGGGCGAGAGGGACATCAGCGTGGCCGCCACGCCCATGGGGGCCTTGGCGATGGCGATGAGGGAGAGCACCACGCCCAGCACGGGACCGGTGACTGCGCCGAGGCCGATGAAAGCCGTAGCCCGTCCATCGCGCATCGCTCCCAGGATGCCCCGCAGGCGGCCCGTGACGCCGAAGTAGAGGAGGAGGGCTGCCACGCCCGCTGTGACCCGGATGAGGTTCGCTGAGATGGGCGGGAAGCCTCCGGCCAGGCCGAACTTGCTGAAGATCAGTCCCACGGACTGGCCCAGGGCACCGCCGATGCCCAGCAGGATGCCCCTCCAGAGATGGGGATGATCCTCGTGCTCGCCCCCGCCCCAAACCACCCAGGCGATGCCGCCGAGCGTGACCACCATGGCGGCCACTTTGGGCAGGCTCAGGTTCTGCCCCAGGAACAGCCAGGCCAGCAGGGCGCTGAAGATGGGCGAGAGGGTCATGAGCAGCATGGCCAACCGCGCGCCGATGAGCACGAAGGCCTCGAAGAGCACCGCGTCGGCCAGGGCGAAGCCGATGAATCCTGACATGCCCAGCCAGCCCAGGCGGGCGCTGCCTGCGTGCAGGGGGAAGAGGCTGCCATAGACCACCAGGTGCACCAGGACCAGAATCACCCAGGCCATGAGCAGGCGCCCCAGGTTCACCGCGGCCGAGCCCACGCGGCGTCCGGCCACCGTGAAGCACACGGAATTCAGCGACCAGCAGAGGGACGTGAGAAGGGCAGCGCTTTCGCCGAGGTAGGTCATACGAACATCTGCAGGATCCCGTTGCTCATGAGCATGCCCCTGGCGCTGAGGCACACCTGGTCTTCCTTCCAGACCGTGAGTCCCTCTTTCTCCAAGCCCCGAAGCCGCGTTTCCCATGCGTCGCAGAGAGGTCGCAGATGCAGTGCCTCGGCCAGGGTTCGCAGGGCGCCCCAATCGACACCGCGGTGCATGCGCAGCCCCAGGAGCGGGATCTCCGCAAGGAGCTCGGCGGCATCCAATTCCTGGACATCGGGCTCGCCGCGTCCTTCGGTCCAGGCCGGGATGATCCCCGATTCGGTCCAGCGGCGGTTGCCGAGCTGCGAAGCTGCGCTGGGCCCCAAGCCCAGGTAGGGTCGGCGTTCCCAGTAGCGGGTGTTGTGGATGGACTCGGCGCCGGGGTGGGCGTAGTTGCTGATCTCGTAGGGTGCGAGCCCCAGGCGCGGCAGTTCCTCCTGGAGCGCCTCGAAGACATCCGCGACCTCATCCTCGCTGGGGAGCGTGAGCCGCCCCGCGTCGATCTCCGCGCGCAGGGGGCAGGCCTTGTCCAGGTCCAGCAGGTAGATGCTCAGGTGCTCGAGGCCGGTGCCAGCCAGGACGCGGGCATCCTCGATGACCTTGGACAACGATTGTCCGGGAATACCCACCATGAGGTCCGCGCTGCGGCGGCTGAACCCCGCCCGGGCCGCCAGATCAAGGGCTTCCAGGGCCTGGGCCGATCCATGGATGCGGCCCAGGCGGGCCAGCAGCGCGTCATCCAGGGCCTGCACGCCCAGGCTGATGCGGTCCCAGCCTAGGTCGCGGGCCTGCTGGAGCCAGGCCAGGTCCACGGTGCCGGGATTGGCTTCGAGGGTGGCCTCGGCCAGGGGCGACAGGTCGAAGGCCCTGCGGAGCGTGGCCGTGAGTGCCGCCAGTTCTTCCAGGGACAGCAGCGAAGGCGTCCCGCCACCGAGGTAGAGCGTATCCACGGCGGGTCGACCCAGGGCCGTGCCCCAGGTGCTGATGTCTGCCAGCAATCGCCGGTGAGTGTCCGGCTGGAGGCTGCGGTCCCGGGTGGTGGTGAAGGAACAGTAGGTGCACCGATCCACACAGAAGGGCACATGAAGGTAGAGACCCAGGGGCTCCGCCAGAGCCGCTCGTCGGCCCGAAGGCAGCCAGCTCTGGAACTCAGGGGTCAACCATCACCTGCTTCATGACCGCCCGCAGGGTTCGCACCTCCAGCGGGAACCGCCAGGGCGGCTGAAGGGGGTCCGCCGCCTGTTCCAGGGCCTGGTAGCGCTGCTGCAGCAGCCTTTGATGGTCGGGTCGGAGAGCCATGCCGGTCCCCAGATGCTGTTCAAGCAGCTCCAGATTCTGGCGGAGCCGCACTGCCTGGTGATGGTACAGGAAGACATTCAGGACCAGATGGCCAAGCGCCAGCCCCAGCATGAGAAAGCCCGCGACCAGGGGGGCATGCAGGCCGGGGCGGAGACCGATGGCCAGCCACCATCCCAGCAGCCCCATGAGGGCCACCGTCAGGACCGGTGCCACTGGCATGGCCCGCAGGCCATGTCCCCAGAGGCAGTCATTGATCAGGGAGTCGGCTACGGCCTCGAGGGTCCCGTGGTCGCCCTCGCTGCGGGCCTTGGCCAGGCGCTCGTCCAGAACACTCCAGGCCTGCTGCTGGACGGGACTGAGCATCACCTGGCGGACTACCTCGGTGGGACCGGCCCTGCCCGGCTCCACCGCCGGGGGCGGGGGAGTTGCGAGGACCTCCGCATCCGCAGGGGGCGGCGTGTTGGTGATGTGGGTCTGACCGGCCGCATCCCGCCAGTAGTAGGTGCGCGGCGACGCCTGCCCCAGGAGGGCCAGGACCAGCAGACCGGCGATCACCGTCACTGGAAAGTCTCAGAAATGAGCATCGAGGGCCTCGCACCAGAAGTGGTAGATCATCTGGTGGACTTCCTGGATGCGCGCCGTGACGGTGGAGGGCACCACCAGGGCCTCGTCCATGAGTCCGGCCAGCTTGCCGCCATCCCGCCCGAGGAGGCCCAGAGTGCGGACGCCTAGCTCCTTGGCGGAGGCCACGGCGCGGATCACGTTGGGGCTGTTGCCGCTGGTGCTGATACCGATGAGCAGATCCCCGGGGCGGCCCAGAGCCTCCACCTGGCGCGAAAACACCTGATCGAAGCCGTAATCGTTGCCGATGGCCGTGAGCGCGGAGGTGTCCGTGGTCAGGGCGATGCCTGCCAGGGCCCGCCGTTCCTTGACATAGCGTCCGCTGAGCTCGGCGGCCAGATGCTGGGCGTCCGCGGCGCTCCCCCCATTGCCGCAGACCAGGATCCGTCCTCCCCTGCGGAGCCGCTCGGCCATGTCGTCCGCCTGGGCGACGATGCGGTCCATCTCTTGTTCAAAGAAGGCCTGCTTCAGCTGGATGGAGGCCTGGACATGCTGGAGGAGGAGTTGTTTCATGGCAGCGATTGTGACAGGAATTTCAGCCCAATCTTCCGGCCGACGCTGGCAGACTGCGGGAAGCCCTGCCATCGACAAGGTGTGGATCCCATGGAATGGATTGCTCTCCAGCACGCGCTCTTATCCCATCTCCCGGTGGCTACCGGCCTTCTGCTCCCATGGGCGCTGGTGGCTTCCCAACGGCCAGGACGGGGCATCCGCCCCTGGTGGACCGTGGCGCGGTACCTGGGATGGGCCGGGATCCTCGGGACTCTGGGCGCCTTTCTGAGCGGGTTCGCCAAGGGCAGGCTTTCTGCCCTCCCCCCGGCCCACCGTCTGCTTCCAGCGTTCTTCTCGGGCTCGGGGCCGGATGTGCTGCTCTTTCGGCATGCCCTTGTGGGCGTTGCATCCCTGCTCGTGGGGATCGCCGCCCTCTGGGCCATGAACCGCCGCCGCAAGGATCATGAGAGCCTCGGGTTCCTGGCCCTGGCGCTGGGATTGGCCTGGTGTGCCTTCCTGCTCATGGCGGGCGAGGGGGGATACCGCCTGGCTCACCGTGGGGCCAAGGCTCCGGTGCCCGCATCACCCAATTCCACCGCTTCGGCGACCTCTACGCCTTCTGTACTCTGGGTCGTGCGAGATCCTGAAACCGATCTGCCCGTGCGCGCCCTGGATTTTGCGTCTCTGGAACCCATCTATCCGGATCCGGTGCGGTCCCTGGCCCACGGCAGCCGCTGGATTCGCACCTGGGCCAGCCCCGAAGCCGCTGCCGCCTACCGGGCCGGAGAGCCGCTCCCGCAGGGGGCCTTGGTGGTGCTCAGTTCCGCGGAGGACCGCTGGGGTCGACCCGGGCCCGACCCCGGTCCGCTCTACGCGCTGGAGATGAAGGCCTCGGGTCCTGCCTTCACCTTCTATTGGCCACGCATCCCCATGAATGACCGCCGGGAGTTCGGGGGGGATTCCCGGGTCTACTGGCGAGGCTCCGATGTCCACTTGGACGCCTGCCGTACCTGCCATACCGCCGGCATGGCCGATCCCTCCAAGCGCAGCCGCTTGCGGCCCAAGAAGATCGTGCTGGACGAATGAAGGGGCCGTGACCCTAGGCTATTCAGCCTCGACCAGGACTTCCCGCGGTTTGCCTGCGCCACGATCCGGGCCGATGATGCCCTCCTCTTCCATGCGATCGATCAGGCGGGCGGCCCGGCCATAGCCGAGGTTCAGCTTCCGTTGGAGCAGGCTGGTGCTCGCTTTCCGTTCCCGTCTCACCACGGCGAGGGCGCGGGCGTAGATGTCGTCCACTCCGGCCATGTCCGCGTCGTCGAAGAGGGCGGTCTCTTCCTCGGTCTCCATGGCGCTGATGAGGGCCTGGTTGTAGTCGGGCCGCCCCCGTTCGCGGAGCCAGGTGACGAGGCGAAGGGTCTCCTCTTCACTGAGGAAGGGCGCATGGATGCGTTTCGGATGGCTGGCGCCATTGGGCAGGAACAGCGCATCCCCCGCCCCCAGCAGCTGCTCGCCGCCGCTGGCATCGAGGATAGTGCGGCTGTCGATCTTGGTGCGCACCCGGTAGCTGAGGCGGCTCGGCAGGTTGGCCTTGATGACGCCCGTGACCACGTCCACGCTGGGACGCTGCGTGGCCAGGATCAGGTGGATGCCCACGGCCCGGGCCTTCTGGGCGATGCGGGCGATGCTGTCCTCCACTTCGCTGCGGGCGACCATCATGAGGTCGGCCAGCTCGTCGATCACCACCAGCACGTAGGGCAGGGGCTCCAGGATCGAGGGGCGGTCCGGCCAGCGGGGGTTGGGTGTCCGGTCGCTGAGATCCATGGAACCGCCCGCATCCGCGATCTTGGCGTTGAAACCCTTCAGATCTCGCACGCTCAGCAGGGCCAGGCGCCGATAGCGGTCCTCCATCTGGGCCACCACCCACTTGAGGACGCGGCCCGCCTCCTTCATGTCCGTCACCACCGGGGCCCAGAGGTGCGGGATGTCCTCGTAGACCCCCAACTCCACCATCTTGGGATCCACCAGGATGAGTTTCACCTCGTTCGGCAGGGCGCGCACGAGGCAGGAGCAGATCATGGCGTTCACGCCGACACTCTTGCCGCTGCCCGTGCTGCCGCCGATGAGCAGGTGGGGCATCTTGTTGAGGTCGGCCACCACGGGCCTGCCCGCGATGTCCTTGCCCAGCGCGAGGTGCAGCAGGCCGCCCGCCTCACGGAACGCGGGGCTGTCGATGACCTCCCGGAAAGTGATGATCTCGCGCTTCGGATTGGGCACCTCGATGCCCACCAGGTTCTTGCCGGGGATGCGATCCATGCGCACGGCCTCGGCCTGCAGGGCCAGGGCGAGATCCTCCTCCATGCCCAGGATGCGGGAGAGCGGGATGCCGGGGTCCGGCTGGAATTCGAAGACCGTGACCACGGGGCCAGGCTGCATGCCGGTGATCACACCCTTGATCTTGAATTCGGACAATTTCTGTCCAATTCGTTCCTTGATGGTCTCCAGCACAGCCAGATCGATCTTGGCGTGCGCGCCCGGTAGGTCGAAGAGCCGCCGGGGCGGCAGGCTTTCGCGCTCGGCCGGGGCGGGCTTGGGTGGATCTGGAGGCAGCGGCGGGAGTGGTCTTGCGGGTGTGGGCTCCGTCATCGGAAGGGGCGGCTGGACACTCTCGCGCCCGAAGCGGTCTTTGATCACCTGGGCGCGGGCCAAGGTGGGCTTGGGTGCAGGCGCCGGGGGAGCCTCCGCCAGCAGTTTTGTCCGGAAGGGGGTAGTGGGCCCGGTTCCGGTGGCCAGGGGACCCGAGGCGGGAAGGGCCTGGGCCTCGAGGATGGCCGAGGTCGCATCCAGATGCATGGACTGGATGGGAGGCAGCAGGTCTTCAGCCTTGATGAGCGGCTGCTTCTTCCGGGCGTCGGCGGTTTCCAGCTCGGCTTTCAGGAGGGCCTCCCGCTGGCCTTCGAGGGCCTGCTGGCGAAGGGCCAGCGACTGAAGGGCGGCCACATCCCCGGCGTCGATGTCGGCCTGATGCGGGTTGCGTCCCCGCAGGAAGGGCCGCTTCACCATGGTCAGAAAGTGCTGGAAGCCCTTTGCCGGCATGGGCTTCATCCAGGGCCAGGCCCTTTCGCCGAGCCAGCGAGTGAGCAGGCGGCCCAGTCCGCGGGTCAGTGCAGGCGCCAGCACGAGGGCGCAGACCAGCACCAGGACGGCCAGCAGAAGGGGCAGTCCCACCGGGCCCAGGAATCGGCGCTCCAGCGGCCAGACCGCGCTGCCAAGCCAGCCCCCCCAGCGGTAGGTGGGGACCCCCCCCTCAGGAAGCCCGGTCCACACGCGATCGCCGAAAGCACCGAGGGCTGTCCAGTAGGACAGCGCGAGTCCCAGCCAGGCCAGGCGGCCGGGCCACTGGCGACCCTCGCGGGGCCAGGCTTCCCAGAGCAGGTAGGGCGGTACGATCCAGGCGCCCACGCCCAGGAGGGTCTGCAGCAGTCCGGCGAGGGTGGCGCCCACGGTGCCGCAGAGGTTCTGCACCGCCGCGACGGTGGCTCCCTGGGTGAAGGGATGGGGATCCAGGGGGTGGAAGCTGCCCAGGGAGAGAAGCAGTAGCAGGGCCGCGAAACCCAAGCCTGCCCTCAGCATCCAGCGGCCGACCCCCTGCAAATCGCCTCCATGGTGTGAACCCACAGTGTAGCCCAGCGGCCACGCCTTCAGCGGGTGAGGGGTCCGTTCAAGAGGGCCAGCCGCTGATGCGGATCCCAGATGGGTTTCCCGAGGTCGCGCAGGATGGTGCCGGCGGATACGAAGGTCCAGCCCTCCTTGCGGGCGCGGTCCATGAAGGCGCCAAGGCCATCGGTGGGACGGTCGCCCAGTGCCCGCGCCGAGCCCAGGTGCATGAGCACGATGAGTCCGTCGCCATCACGGCCCAGGCGCTGCTGGAGCCGCTGGACGATGGCTTCTCCGGTCCGGTAGAGCCGACGGTCCTTGGAGGTGGCCCAGTCAAGAGTGTCGGCCCCCTCGCTCCAGCCGACGTGGCGGTAGCCCAGTTCCTCGGCCCAGCGGCGGATTTCCGCCGTGTGCTCGCCGTAGGGGGCGCGCCAGAAGGGGTCCATGGGCCGCCCGAGGAGGCGCACCAGGGCCGAGTCGGCCTCCAGCAGTTCGCGCTGCACACGCTCCCGGGTCCACTTGGGATCGCGCTTCATGCCCGGAGCGAAGTGGGGATGGTTCATGGTGTGGTTGCCCAGTTCGTGCCCCTCCGCCGCCATCCGCTTCACAAGAGCCGGGTACCGCTGGATGAAGGCGCCGGTGAGAAAGAGGGTGGTCCGCACGCCGCGGGCCTTCAGCAGATCGAGCACCTCGGTGGCGACCTCGGCGCTGGAACCGCCGTCGAAGCTGAGCATCATGCGCTTCTGTCCCCCGGGACCCCGGGTGAGATTCAGGGCCTCGCCCATGCCGGGCCAGGGGGTGGCGGTGCCTGTCAGTGGGATCGGCGTGGTCAGCGATACGGGAGGTGGCATGGGGTTCACGGGCCGCGGCACCACCGGGTCGACCAGGACCGGGACCAAGGTGGACGCGCGGCGGGGCACCTCCACGGGGACGGCCGCGCTGGGCATAGCAGCGGTGGTCCTGCCCGGGATGGGGCCGACCGGAAGGTACCGCAACCCTGCGCCAGTCCGGGTTTTCGGGGGCGGTGGTTCCGGAAGGGGCGCGGGTGGAGGGAACGGCCTGCGAAGCGAGGCTTCAGCGGGCTGCCGCGATGCTTGTCCTCCGGGGTTCGCCTGGACGGGCAGATCTTTCAACCGGGTTTCGGCGCGGGCCTTCGGGGCGGCGGGCCGGGGGATGGATCTGGATGTGGGATCCGGTGTGGCGGCCGGTGCGGGTTCGGGCCTTCGGGCCAGGCGAGGGGCCACGGGTGTGGCTTTCGGATGTTCCGCCGGCAGGGAGAATTCGAATCGCGCCAGCACTCGGCCGTCGGCTGTTTTCAGCACGGCCGACTCGCCTGCGGGCGGGCGGAAGAACTCCCAGCGCACCGGGCCCCCTTCGGCCAAGCGGTGCTCCCGGATGGAGTGACCCTCCAGGACGAGTTCCGTGGGCTCTGAAACCTCCCCTTCCACCACGGCCAGGCCGCCGAGGGGATGCCAGCTCCAGACACTGGCAGGGGGGACCAGACTGACCGTCTGGGTCGAGCCCGCCTCGGGAAGTTGGGTCCGTCCACAAGCCGCCAGCACCAGCAGCAGGATCGCGGCGTATCGCAGGTTCATCAATCTTCCCCGCGACGACAGAGCGCCCAGTAGTTGGCCTTTTCGCGGACCTTCACCCACGAGGGCTCCAAGGCTGCGCCTTGGAGGAAGTGAAAAGCATGCTCGGCCAGGACTTCGGCGGTGGGGTTGCGCCCGGTGAGGGGCAGAAGTTCATTCAACAGGCGGTAGTCGATGGTCGCCACCCAGGCGTCCAGGGCCGCCGCAAGGGCAGGCTCTTCCGCGTCGGAGGTGAGAGACACAGCGGCCTCGATGTCCCAGTTGTGCCCGTGACGGTCCTCCTGGAAGCCTGGCAGGTCGTGGAAGTGGTCCGCCACGAAGGCACGGCGGAGGGAGAGGGTGTAGGCCATGCTGGATTATACAGGCGGGATGCCGGAGCCGAGTTCG
>Ga0182021_10002223_pt1 | contig 22617 bp, 22 predicted proteins | sample 612E3MmetaG_FD_120493 | JGI IMG/M metagenome (GOLD analysis project Ga0182021, IMG submission 120493) | Permafrost microbial communities from Stordalen Mire, Sweden - 612E3M metaG (Illumina Assembly) | ecosystem: Environmental > Terrestrial > Soil > Wetlands > Permafrost | place: Sweden... | reverse complement strand
TTAAGAAAAATCCGAAAATTCCTTTAAATGCCTTCCAGGCTTTTATACATCAGATATTTCAGGATTCTTCACAGATTATATAATCACATTTTTTAATTAAACCTCCCTTAAAAAAACATTAGTTTTTTTTAATAAACCAGGAGTATGCAATATACGGAAATATAGATTTTAGTAGATGAGTAAATGAATATTAAAAAAATATCGAACTGGTACACTATAAGACTTTTGCATGACGGATAAAGCGTTGAAAATTTACTTAAATCAAATTATCAGGAATTTAACTTAAAAATAAGGTTTTGATTTTTAATCCTGAAAAAATCCTGGCGCAAGAACGTCATGCGGGAACTTGTTTTTTAAAAACATAGCAGAAAGCCTAAAAAAATATACAGAATTAACAGTAATTTATACTGATAAAGGAAGTTTTACAGTAAATCTTGTTCCCTTGTTTATTTCACTTTCAACAGAAATGTCGCCCTTATGGACATCGACGATCCATTTGACTATAGACAGGCCAAGGCCTGTTCCATGTCCGTTTCTTGCGCTGTCCGCCTGATAAAATCTGTCAAATACATATGGTATATCTTCACTTGAAATACCAACCCCATTATCCTCAATAATGATTTTTGCCATATTATTTTCATTAAGTATTTCTACATCTACTTTGCCGCCTTTTTTGTTATAATTTATTGCATTATCTATAAGGTTTATAAGCAGCCTTGTAATAAGTGTCTGATCAGCTTTTATCTTTATATTGCCGGCCATCCTGAAATTTATCCCGATACCTTTCTCAATAGAAATATTTTTATACTCGTTTACCACTTCTTCAGTAATAAGGTTTAAATCCAGAGGCTCAAAATTTAAATCATATTTTCCTTCATCACTCCTGTACAGCATTAAAAGCTGGGTTATTATATAACTCATCTTCTTGCTTTCCTTCAAAATACTCTTGAGCGAACTAATATATTCATTAGTGCCTCTCTTGCCTGCCAGTGCCTGTTGGGCCTGTGCTGAGATTATTGATATTGGTGTTCTCAGTTCGTGTGAAGCATCTGAAGAAAACTGCCTTTCTTTTTTAATAAAAGCTTCGAGCTTGTCAAGCATCTCATTAAATGTAGTTGCCAGCCTTCCGACTTCGTCTTTTGCTATCGGCATATTTAATCTCTGAACCATGTCCCCTTTACTTATATCGCGGGCGGTCCTTGTTATATAATCTATGGGACGCAATGCCCTACCTGCCAGGAACAGGCCGCCAAGCGAGGCAAGCAAGATATATAATGGAACTGATATAACCATTATAAGCTTTAAATTCTGCAAAGTGGCCAGAAGTGAATCAAGCGACCTGCCTATCCTTATCCAGCCGATCGTATTTCCGTTAACTAGAAGAGGTTTGTCATAGACTGCCCACCCGTGTTTCTCCTGAAAAATATACCTGGTCTGTTCTTTTTGCAGAGGTATGTTCAATGCCTCAGGCATCCCTTCACTCATTATTCCGGAATTTCCTTGGGCATCAAATACGACAAAATAAGTATTTGTGGCAATTATTTTATAAGGTTCAGCAATTTTAATGGAAGAACCTTCCAATTGTATAATTGATTCGACCTGGCCCTCGTCCGCCTTGATAAGGTCTTCTGCATTCTTATAAAGAAGCCTGGAAATCGTAAAGTACAGGAAAAAATTAAAAACAACCAAAAGCAGCAGTAAAAATGCTGCATACCATAGCGTGATTCTTATTTTGATTGTCAGCCTTCTCATATAACCGGCTTGCCTACCTGAATTACTTCTCACCCTTTTACCTGTCTTACTTCCCGCTCTTTTTCCTGTATTGCTTCCAGCTCTTTTGCCGGTCCTACTTCTAGTTCTTTTGCCGGCCCTACTTCTCGCTCTTTTCCCGGTCCTTTATGACATAGCCGCCGCCTCTTATAGTATGAATAAGCTTATTTTTAAATTCTTCATCCATTTTCCTTCGAAGATACCTTACATATACTTCAACAATATTGGAATTATATTCAAAATCATAATTCCACACATGCTCCGCTATCTGCGATTTTGTTAACACCCTATTTTTATTTCTTAAAAAATATTCAAGTATTGAGTATTCTTTTGAGGTAAGTTCAATTACCTTGCCGCCCCTTTGGACCTGGCGGGTAATTGTATCCATCTCAAGGTCACCAACTGAAAGAACAGTGTTCTTCTTGTCTTTATGGCGCCTTAGCATGGCTCGCACCCTTGCAAGAAGTTCATCAAATGAGAATGGTTTTACAAGATAATCGTCTGCTCCACTGTCAAGTCCTGTGACCCTGTCGTCAATCGAATCTTTTGCTGTTAAAAGCAGCACCGGCGCTGAAATGTTTTTTGCCCTTATTTTGCGAAGTAACGTCAGCCCGTCCTGGAACGGTATCATGATGTCAAGGATTATGCAGTCATATTCTGCAGAAGATATGTAGTTTTCGCCTTCCCTTCCATCCTTAGCAGAATCTACGCCGTAGCCTTCTTCTTTCAACCTTTTTGTTATAATACTTAAGAGGGATGGCTCATCTTCAACTACAAGCAATCTCAATATATGCACCTCCATTAAAAAATACTAATATTACTAATTATAAATCTTATTAAAATAAACTCTGCAAACTTTTTTTTGTCTTTTGGACTTTTCTCTGTTGGCTTTCTTAGTCTTTTGAACTTTTTTTCCGAAGGCTTTCCCCCGTATATTTTCTTCTACAGGGCTTTTACCAGCAGGCTTTTTTCGGCAGGTTTCTTTATCCTTTTGGGTTCAAGACGTTTTATTCATTTCTAAAAAATTTTTAATCCTACGGACATTTATACTAAACAAATTATATGAAATAAAGTTTAAAATAAAATTAGAAAATTTTAATCTAATTTTAATGATAATTTAATGTAAATCTGTGAGAATACTAAATGAGACTATTGCTGTTTTAAGAATTTAAAAAATTTTTTAAGTTCTGATTAAAATAGCAAGGATTTTTTCATTTCCCCCTCCTTTATAAATCACAGGACTCAAAAGAGTTCTGTGATTTATTTTTAAACCCTAAAGTTATCGTTAAAAAGGTACCAGATGCTGCTTTAGATTTTATACAAGAAAGCAAATAAATGGTCTAAGGTTTTTTAGGTTTCTTTTTTAAGCCTAATACAATTGTAGTTTCTGAATAGTCAATACTAAATCCAAACTTTAAGTATTTCGGTAAACAATTTCTATTATCAATTTTTTTTAAGCGATTTCAGGGTTATGGCGCTTATTTTTTCTAAAACCATTTTTTCAATGGATTCCAGCTCAGTTCTTAAAAGACAATACTGCTGATTCGGACAGGTATCCTTTTTAAATATACACTCTGAGATCTTGAACTGTCCCTGGAATATCTTCATAAGATCCAGCAGAAATATTTTATCAGGTTCCCTGGTAAGCATAAATCCGCCATTTTTTCCTTTATATGATTTTAAAATCCCGTTTATTCCTAAAAGCTGAAGTATTTTTCTTAAAAATGGTTTTGGCATTTTAAGTTCTCTTACCATTTCCGTAATTGATACTGTCCGTCCTTCATTGCACACTATATAGTTGAGCGCTCTTATTGCATAATCGGTATCCCTTGTTATTAACTTCATGATAATTTACTTCTTTATATAATTACTTTTAAATGATATTTTTAAATATGTTACTTTTTATATAGAATTATTCAGTATTTTAAATTACCAGAAATGTTGTAAAACCACTTTTAAAAACATACTAATCTACATATTTATAATGATACATTAGTTGTGTCATTTGTCAAACATTTTGTATCAAACTGTTAAACTGTACCATAAAGTTTTTATAGCAGTCACAAAAAAATATTTCACAATTCTGATAATTCTTCTATAATATAATAAATATTAATAAAAAATTTATTATTATGGAAAACGAATCAGAAATTGCAAAAGCAAAAGCCCATTCACACAAGTTATTTTTAAATCAGCATGCGCATAAACTCGTCCACGGCCAGGGTCGTGTTGGTCTGTTTAATACCCGCCTTGCGGTAAAAATTACAAAGGGCGTAGGCTCCATGTGGTGTGCGTATGCGTTTGGAGTAATTGCGCTTGTCTCTCTGCCGGCCGCAATAATGTCCCATAATATGATTATTATTGTTTCCTGGATTGCACAGACATTCTTCCAGTTGGTATTGCTGCCTGTCATTCTCGTAGGCCAAAATGTCCAAGCAGCAGCAAGCGATGCACAAGCTCAAAATGATCATGAAACGCTTGTAGCCATTCACACCCTCTCTTCTGAAATTCACAGTATCAACGAGCAGCAGACCATAATTCTGGAATTACTTAAGGAAAAAGCCAATAATCATAATACCGGCGATAATGCATAATCGAAGATTTAAACTACAAATAATGCAACCCGCATTTGTTATTGCCTCTAATAATTTACCTGTCATAGTTGAAACAGAGCGGACAGCGTTAATTTTAAAATAATGACTAAGCTTTAATGTGACGTAACTTTTAAGGACAGCCTGATGGCTTATAAGTAAAATGAGACCCTTACTGATGAGGTCTCATTTTTTGACCGGATACTTGATATATTGTTTACTATACTATTTTTCGGTAAAAAATATTTTTCGCTATTTCTACAGCAAAAATATAAAAGACAAGTATACCGGTGAGTATTGCTATGAATAAGGGTGGCAGCGGCTCAAAACCAAAAATCCTGCCCATAGGAGAGAAAGCAAATAATACTGTTGCTATTACGACAAGAACAGTGGAAATCAACAGCCATCTGCCGGGCCTGCTCCTTTAAAATAGTTTTTTTGTCCTTATTACAAGCACAATTATCGCTGCAGATATAACTGATTCCAGGAACCATCCCGTTCTGAACTGTACCGGTGTTGCATGCATCAACCACAGGAGCACTCCAAACGTTACATAATCAAAGATAGAGCTAACCAAGCCGAATACTATCATAAAACTCCTGATAAACCTTATAGTTATCCTTTTTGGGGCCTGCGCCATATCAGCATCCACACTATCTGTAGCTATCGTCATCTCTGTCGTGTCATCATAACCAGATGCGGTAACCGTGGTTATGATAATAGTTAGTCGAAACATAATATAAATTATAAAAAAATAGTCTTTCAGCTTGAAAGCAAACTGATCTCGTCAAGTATCTTTGCGGCATGATCGCCATCCAGCGATAAAAGCTCCATCAGGTCCTCTATCTGAAAGGCAATCAGCTCCTTTATTGTTAAAATATTTTTATCAAAAAGTATCCTTTTTTGGTTTTCAGAAAGAGTTGAAAGAATTGTGACCGGGTATAATTTTTTGCTTTCTATATAGAATTGTAAACTCTCATTTTCAGGGTAATTCCAAGCAGTGATTTTCATACCGGAACAATTTGCATATTTTATTGCATCAAAAGTACATTTGGTGTTGGTAAATAACCACGCCCCTGTCAAATAATATGTTTTATCTAATTTATTTTCATTATTATTGCCATCACCTCTATTGTTATTTCTATGATACCACCCTTTTTTCAAATCCAAAAACCTGCTGTTAACATATAGGGCAGTCTTAATATCAGATTGATTGCCTGGAATATTGTGGTATTTGCACTCAACCATGATATTTTCATCTTTTATCTTTGCAATTATATCGACTTCATGATCCACGCAGAAACCACTCAACACCTGCTCTGGCATCTCCGTTTTATAACCATTTTGTTCCAGTATTTTTACAACATATTTTTCAAATACAAAACCATCAGGGCCAAGGCTCATAATTGCTCTTTTAAGAGTGTATTTTAATGCAGCCATCGGATCATTCTTTCTTATATGGTCAAGCGTGTGGTTATATATATCATCAGTATTCATGCAGTTTTTAAATTGCCTGTCAACCTCATTTGCTGCAGAGGCCGAAAGCTCGCCACTGGCTCCGGCTTTCAGCAATGATGCATTTAACTTGTCTTTATTAAAATCTTCCTCTTTTTCATCTGCTTTTATTACAATCTGCTTCATTTTGTCTACCCCTGTAAATAAATCTTCAGCCAATCCGGCATTGTATATTAAAGTTTTTAATCCAGTTGCTGTATCAGAATATCTTATTATAATCAATAAAAATTTGTAATAATTTATTTAAAATAAAAATAGCAAACAAGTTTCAAGAAACAGGGTATTTTAATAATTTATGCAAAATATTAAAATATTAATAAATTTTAATGATATTTTATAAATAGTTAACAATATAAGGATACAGCAGCAGAAGTCTTGTTTATAAGAAAGAGAAATAAATGAAATACGAGATCCCGTATGGAAAGCAAAAAATAGATATCGACATTCCCGATATTAACATAATCAATTTCAGTGACAATAAATCCGGTTATTCAAAAGCAAAAGGCACAGATAATGCATACAAAGAAGCTGCAGGAAATAAAGCTGCCAAAGAAGATGCTTCAAGTGGCAGTACTATTGTTGAGGAAGCGTCAGACGGAAAAAAAATAATAGAGATGGATATAGCCGAAAAAGATATAATTGAGAATGCCCTCTTAAACCCGGTTGCGGCAAAAAAACTAAAGGATGCGGCATATATGAAAAAAATGTCTGCATACTGGTTTCAGATATAACAAGGCCATGCCCTTCTTACAAATTTCTGCCTTTCCTTATAAGAGAATTGAAGGAAGGAAAAGTAGAATCGATTAAAATTATTTTTGGGTTGGGAATACACAGAAAGCATTCACTCCAGGAACAAATAAAGCTTGCAGGCCCGCAAGCCGCAGAAATATGTGATCTTATAGATTTTGACAGAAACAGGGTCAAGCTTATTGGAACCACTTCCTTCGGGACCCCGGTTGAAGTATTTGAAGATGTGTCAGACTCTGATTTTATCCTGGCAACAGGCAATATCGAGTATCATTATTTTGCCGGATATTCCGGAGGTTCAAAAGCTCTTATGCCGGGGGTATGTTCATACAATTCCGTCAGGGCCAATCATTCAATGATGCTTGAAGAGATGGCACGTTCGGGCGAGTTTGCGGATAATCCTGTCAGGAAAGATATAGAGGAGGCAGGCAGGATTGCAGGTATAGATTATATTTTCAATGTGATACTTGATGACAGCAAGAAAATAATTGCGGCTGTCGCCGGAAAGAACAATGAAGCTTTTATTGAGGGTATCAAGATTTATGATTCGATTTACGAGATAAGTTCTGATAAAAAGGCTGATATTGTTATTACTTCTGCGGGCGGCTATCCAAAAGATATAAACTTATACCAGGCGCAAAAAGCTCTGGAAAGCGTTAAGGATATAGTTAAGGAAGGAGGCATTATAATACTTACTGCAGAGTGCACAGAGGGATTCGGGGAGGACAGGTTTGCGGAGTGGATGCAAGGCACCCGGGATTTCGAGAGGCTTTATGAAAAAATCAGGAAGGATTTTGTCCTTGGAGGACACAAAGCTGTCGCCGTATCAAAACTTTTAACAAAGGCCGGAGTAATATTATACTCAAAGTTTAATGAGTACGAAACTTATAAAATGGGATTTGAAAAAATTGATGACATCCAGGGATTTATTGACGAAAAACTTAAACAAAATAAAGATTTGAGTGTTGCCGTAGTTCCAAATGGAAGGTTTATAAAATATTGTATATAGGATACGAGATTATTCTTTACTGAAGCATCTGATTGTATGTATTGCCCTGTTCGGAAAATTCTATATATAAATCATGCGATTATTCTCTACCGAAGAGCCTGATTTCAGATATGGTCCGGTTTAAAAAATGATATATGTAAATCATTATATTATTATGGGATTTTAGAGAGAAGATTATATAATATTGTATGTGTGGGAGATGAGATCCCGTTTTTAAAAATAATAATAAAAATATTTTAATTCCTGTATCAAACCATATATTATATAATTAACAAAAATATTTTGCAGTGTTAATTGTGTGGTTTATTTATCAGTAAAATTTTTATGAGTCAGGCATATGATTACTAAATCAAGAATATGCTGATAGTATGAAAAAAGCAAATAGACAAAAATGGAAATCTTAATAGCGGACCAGCAGATTTTTATGTTTTCTGACCAGCTAACCCCCCATTACGCTGAAGTAAAGGCATGGGAAAAGAAGATGGTGGCTTTTGATGCTATGAGCAAAGTGGGTAATTTTTTAAGCCACCCTAAAGACGATGACTTTGAACTGGTATATCGTGAACACCGTTACCAGCCGTTCTGGCATATTAAAGCCCATTCCAGGTATGAGTATGACCGCCTTGCAGATTACAAGTTTGAAACACACGGACCGGAAGTCGAATCAATCACTTTCCTTACAGGGCAGTTTGAAGCAGTAAAAGGTTGGATTAAAGTTGATGTTACAGAACATTGCATGCAGGAAGAAAAAAGTGAAATCTATGTAGACGGCATTTCAGGAAGAACCCAGCATGAACTTGCCAACTATCTCACTTTTTCTCCAATCCCGGTTTCCGGTGAACTCAAAGACGTGGTTGACAAGGATTCCATATTGGTTCCGCCTCAAATGCGCGCTTCTGCAATTATAAGGGATATTCTTGCAAAGCTTATTAAAGGGATTCAGGCAGATAAAATAAAAGAAGAATCCATCAATGTCCCATCGGTTGATTTATATTACCGGCCTGTTTATGCTTTTCAATACAGATGGAAATCAAAAGGAAAAGAAGCAATTGTTGAAGTGGATTCGCTGACAGGAGCCGTTAAAAGCGGAAACAGGATATTTCGAGAGTATCTCGGCAAAGTTATTGACCAGAACTTTCTTTTTGACGTTGGCGCCGATATTGCAGGCCTGTTGCTGCCGGGAGGCAGCATAGCCGTGAAAGTCGTAAAAAAATACATCGATATGTCCCATGCCAAAAAAATAGCCAATTCTAAAAAATAAACTTCGTGGAAAACAGGAGAAAACTTGAAAAAAAATAATTTTTTTTTCTGCTCTTTGTTTATTATTTTGTCCCTTGCCCTGATATTAAACCTTGCATCTTGTAAAAATGTTTCCCTAAAATCCGGTGAAACTCAGACACAGAAAACTTCCAGTGGTGTTATAAGCCTTCTTGACAGCTTAGGAGTCGGAGATGTGCCTTCTTATCCGGGCGCTGTTTATGATGAGGAGTTAAGAGATGCGCTGGGGGAATTTAAAAATCAGTTAAAGATTCCTGATGACTACAGTAGTGTTATGTATACCGTTTATACCGCAAATGATACTACTTCAAATGTAATAGAGCATTATAACAGCGTTCTTGAAGAGCTTAAGTGGAAAAAAAGCCTTGATTTGACTTCTTCAGAAGGCGGATTCATGGTCTGGGAGAAGGCTTCCAACAGGGATACTGTAATTTCTTACATAATAGTGACAGGAAAAATACAATACGGAAACAGAAATGAAGTGGTCCTGCTTACAGGCCTTATAATCCCTGACGACAAAATAGGCGGTGATAAAAACACTGAAACAACCAAAGAAGGAAGTGAGATTGGGCCCGGCAATATTTATTTTACCAATCCGACCACTCCTGCCGGGCAGGGACTGCTAAAAACAAAGTCTTTGGATATGGGAATTAAAGAGTGGAGCCTTTGGCTTCAGGAAGGTTCCAAAATAAAGGGGACCAATAATGTGACCCTGGTAGAGGATCCGACCTTTATGAAGATTGTTGAATTTTTCAGGGAATCTGAAGAGCCGGGCGATGGAGGTGCTGCGGGTATTTACCAGGCACTGGATACTGATTTAAGCAAATTTTCTTCAATAAAAATATGGCTGGTAGGTAAAGTCCTAAAAGAAAAAGGCGGAAACATTGCCAATGTTAACCCGAGCAGTTTTCCTGAAGGTGCAGTTCAAGTGCGTATAAAATATTTAACTGAAGATAATAAGGAAAAAGAATGGTACCATAGCTTCTTTTATTCCAATATAATTTATTACGACAAACTGAATTGCAGTTTGGTTACAAAGGAAAAATGGTTCTGGTATATAAGCCCCAATCTTTTAGAACTTAATGAAAAACCTGCCAAAATAACGGAAATAAGAGTATATGGATTCGGCTGGGCATTTATAGGCGATGTGGCGGATGTAAATATCATTGCTAATTAATTAAATAACCGCCTATCTTATCTTTGGCTTAAAAAGGTCACCCAATGTCGCTTCTTTCCTGAATTTAAAGTTTAACCCCAGATTAATCTTCGTGTTTACCTGTTTTGGAAGCATTATTACAAGAAGCAGCAAAATCATTACTGCAAAGATAGATGAGCCTTTATATATCCATAAAAATATCCCGGTAAAAATGATGCCGAGTGATACTGACCATATCATATTCCTGGCAACCAGTATCCCTGCCAGAAGTCCCACTGCGGCCGTAATAATTGAAAAAGGACTGATAGCTATCATAAACCCACCCCAGGTTGCCAGTCCTTTCCCGCCATTGAACTTTAAATAAGGAGGGTAATTGTGTCCTGCGACTGCTGCACAGCCCGCAATAATTGCAATCAGCTGATGGTTTGCTGCTCCAAGAACTTCAAATGAACCTGAGCTGCTAAACCTATATGCAAGATAATATACAAAATAGCCTTTTGCCATGTCAAGAATAATCCCGATAAAGCCCCATATCTTTGAGACATTAAAAACAAGATTCCAGCCTCCGGGATTTTTATCACCAATTTCAGTAAGCCTCTTGCCTCCCACAATTTTACCCAGGATAAAACAAAAAGGTATGGCTCCAACCAGAAAACCGGCAATAATTATGCCAATATCTTTTAGTATGCCGGACATTTCTTGAGCCCTCCTTCAATTTTTAATCTATTAATATACATAAAATATAAAAATTAACACAGAATGAGCAAATAACTTTCAATCATAAAGACGTATATTTATCCGTGTTGTTTTCATTTTTTATCTTTGACTCTGCCATTTTTAACTTTGATTCCACCAGTTGTCCTGAATTATAAAAGATTTAACAGAGTGAGGGACACTATTTAATATACCTTTTTAAATGAAAACCATTTTCACCATTTAAGGAAATGCTTATTCCATTACAATTATCTCTCCCAGCCACTTGACCCATACACTTCCTGTTTCACCTTTTGCAACAACTCTCAAAGGATAGCCGTTTTCTTCGGCAAATTCTTTATCGTTAAACTCATAAGCAATCAGGAATCCTTCACTGCTGAATTTATCAATTAAAATATCAGACAAATATCCGTCTAGAGATTTAAATTCTGCAGTTTTTGCATTTTCATTTATTCCGGCAATGTTTAAAATATCAATAATTTTAACTCCGGTCCAGTAGCCTGAATCTGTAAAAAACCCCGGGCAAACCAGTTCTGAAAATACCCTTTCAGACGGCATTTTCTTTACGTCATCAAAAGTAAGGCTTAACTCCTTCTTGACGGCACCTGAAACTTTGAGGCGATAAGTGTCAATATCAACTTTTATGGGAGTTCCCGTCAAATGAAGGCCATCGACCTGCTTAGTACCAGATCCACCAGGGCCTAATCCTCCAACCGGTAGTTCTGTTGTTTTACTTTCATTCAGATTTTGGTTTTCAGTATTGCCGGTAGGATTACTCTCGTTTTGGGAGCTTTGTACTTTAACTGTTGTCGTTTCTTTTTCTGTGCCTGGCTGGTTTTCACTGCTTTGAGAATTCTCAACAGTCTTTTCTCCTGGTGTTGCCACTTGCTTCAGGGTTGCAGCCGTACATGATATAGAAAAAGCTATAATAAATATAGAAAATACTAAAATCAGCGCCCGAAAAATCCATACGTTTTGTTTCAATTTTATTTCAACCTCTCTTCTAATCAAATCTGAAAAATAGTTTTTGAGACTATTTTATCCTATGTTCCAGCTTATAACCGGCCCAGTTTTGTTTCAGCCATAAAAACTCAGCAAAATCCCCTAACCTTTGTATAAAAGGATTGTTTTCAAGCTCAAACGCAATAGTCGAATCCGGCTTTACTCCATAATTATGCCCGGGCCAAACTTCGGTAGCCGGGCTTAGGGCCATTATTTTTTTTAAGCTTTCAAACTCTGTTTTTGCATCACTCTTGCTGTAAGTGCCTCCTACCTTACCCACAAAAAGCGTGTCTCCGGTGATTAGTTTATCTTTCACTTTTATACAGATCGAATCTGCAGTGTGTCCCGGAGTGTGAATAAATTCCAGTTCAAAATCTCCCAGAGATAAGGACTGTCCGTCTTTTACTTCAGTGCCAGGGCCGCAATTAATAAAAGTAACCGGTTTGCCTGTTCGGGCATTACGAAAATGAGTATTGCCCTCAGAATGGTCGAAATGGGAGTGTGTATTTATCACATATTTTACTTCAACCCCTTCTTCTTTGGCTGTTTTAATAACCTTTAGGGCATCCGGAGAAGGATCGACTACGGCGCAATCCCTTGTCTTTTCGCTGGCGATAAGATACGCATAATTCCTGTCGCCTCCTGATTCTATCTGCTTAAAAATCATTTTTTCTCCCGGTAAGAAAATATATAAATAATTCGCTAATACTCTCCAGTACAAGATGATTTATAATATAACAGCTCATATTATCAAAGCATCTTTTTCACAGAAGAGCCTTAGACTATATAAATAAATCAAGAGTACTAAATAATTAAAACTAATATGCTACTGATATTGCCACCGTGACTATACTATCGGGTAACTTCCATATTCAAGTACAGCGCTAATCATTGCATCAATATTTGCCATAGGTACGCCATACTGCAGATTATGGATTGGAGTAAATACAAACCCGCCCCCGGGCGCAAAAATACTGATTCTTTCTTTCACATGTTTTCTGACTTCTTCAGGTGTTCCAAAAGGCAGAACTGACTGTGTATCTGCGCCGCCACCCCAGAAAACGATTCTTGAGCCAAATTTCTCCTTTAATCTTTCCGGCTCCATATTGGCTGTATTTGTCTGTACAGGATTTAATATATCTATACCTGCCTGGATAATGTATTCAATTATGTTGAATATTGAACCGCAACTATGCATCATAACTTTAACGTTGCTGTTTTGATGTATAAAGTCCGTCATGAGCCTGTAATTTGGCATATGCAGTTCTTTGAAAATCTCTGGTTTGAAAAGCTCAGATTTTTGTGTGCCGTAATCTGTTCCACTCAATAATATGGTATCAATATATTTACCGACTGCATCAAGGTATAGGCTGATGTTTTCAACTGCTCTTTCCGCGGTGGCCCTTAGTATCTCTGAAGCATACTGTTTTTCTGTGATAAGGATGCAGAGCCAGTCGCATATAGTGTGCCCGGCAAACAATGCATTTGTGCCTAACCCTCCCTTAAGGAAAGTCCCGCAGATTGAAAAATCAGTATTTTCATAAAGAGCTTTAGCGCGCTTTTCCAGTATGTTTAATTCTTCTTCAGAATATAAGGGAATAGATTTTTTCCATTTTTGGGGGTCCATAAATGTAAATTTTCCCGTCATTTCAGTACTGCACTCGATATCAAAATAGAGGCCGCCGGGCGCCATTTGAGCAATAGGAAGGCCGGTATTCCCGAGGATATGAAGATATCCCTTTTCATCCTTTACCGGATTATAATCCCCTGAAATTAAAACCTCATTGTTTTTATAAGTCTTCCAGAGCTTCCAATCTGCATTTTTTAATCCGAATGCTTCTATCAGGTTTTCAAGGACTATTACATCCGATTTTAGGCATTTTGCAACCAAGGGGTCTGGTTTTGCAAGCATCTGCCAAATATCATAAACCTTTGGAGGCAGTACATCCAGGCCATAATACCTTGCGATATCACAGTATTCATCGACATGGATCCCTGTTACGCGCGAACCACCAAAATCCAGGGGCACTCTGTCCGGTTCTTCAAAATTAATAGCTTTCCTGACTCTTTCGCGTGATAACATTAAAATCTGCCCCTTCCACTTTTATGAGGTATTTACATGTCGGGACTATAAAATATTAATTATAATACTTTATAATCTGAATGCGAAACTTTTACAATCCAAATGACAAGATTATAAAATCTTGATAATGGCGCTATACAATCCAAATGACAAGATTATAAGTTATAAACACCAAGGCCAGATAACTCTTTTATTATCTTATTCATCTGACAGAACATAGGATTTTCCCCACTGTTCAATCCTTTTATCGTAAACTGCATTTATACCTTTGGGAGGGGTCCCGGGCCATATGGTCAAAAGCACCAGGTCCTCTTTACCATCCGAGTTGTCAAGTGAATGTTTTACATCTGCCGGGATAAATATAATATCGCCTTCCTGTATATGCATAAATTCGCCATCTATTTTCAGCAGGCATTTTCCCTTTAAAATCACATACGTCTCATCATAGCCGGGGTGCGAACCATATTCCAGTTTCCCACCCTTTTTTAGTATACCATGATTAATATGCGTAGATTTTGCCGCTGAGTTTTTATCATCCAAAAGCATTCTTGATATATAAAAATCTGTAAGCGGGTAAGGCTTGACTTTTGACGGCCTTATCAACAGTCCTCTTCCCATTTTATAATTCTCCTTTTATTTTTATAACAATTATGTCTTTTCATGTCTTTAACATAACGCCATATCCTTAGTATAACGCCATATAACCTTTATTCTGCCTCCACCATTATCTTGCATAAATTTTTGCGTGTTTTAAAAGCATCAATGGCATCATTAATTTGATCCAGCTTATAAACATCTGTAATAAGTTTTTCAAAATACCGGGGGTTGCCTGCGATTAGTTTGATTGCTTGCTTAAATTCTTCGTTGCGGTAAACTCTGAAACCTTTTATGGTAAGCTCTTTAAATAAGACATCGTGTAAATTAACAGGAGCCGGCTCGTCAAACTTGCCTACAATAGCGATGAATCCCTTGATTTTGACTATATCAACAGCATATGCCAGCAGCGCAGGTGCGCCTGTGGTATCAAATATTTCGTCTATTACACGCTTGTTGTATTTTTTAAATTTATCCAAATCGTCCGCAATCTCAAAACCGAGGGACTTTGCAAAGGCAAGCCTCTTTTCGTCCTTCTCGACAACAATTATCTCTCCGGCGCCCGCAGTTTTCAGACATGTTGCGGTAATGAGGCCAATGGGCCCTGCGCCAAACACCATCACAGAATCTCCAGCTTTAAATGTTGACCCCCTTACAGCATGCATACCGACCGCAACCGGCTCGGCAAACGCAGCCAGCTTTAAAGGCATCCCCTGCGGCAGCCTTACCAGATTTTCCTGGGGTACCAGGCAGTATTCTGCAAATCCACCATCGCAGTCTATACCGATAAGTTTTAGCTTTTCACAGACATAACTGTTGCCCTGTCTGCAGGTATTGCATTCATTGCAGAAAATAAGAGGGTTTACTGTTACTTCTTCACCTTTTTTAAAACTTGCATCTCCACCGGTTTCCTCAATGACACCGGAAAACTCATGGCAAAATATCAGTGGGAATTTTGCTCTCGGGTGTAATCCTTCGATAATTCCCATATCAGTAGGCCCGCAGAAACCACTGTAAGCAATTTTTAAAAGCACGTGCCCATTTATTACTTTTGGTTTCTCAACATCGCAGACCTTTACAGTATTAACGGTGCTAATCACAGCTGCTTTCATATAAACTATGCCTCCATTTTTATTTTATTTACACAGGTCCACAGCGGCCTTAATTATGTCTGCTGCACGCAAATTATACTTCTCGAACAAGTCGTCTAATTCTGCGGATTCTCCATACCGGTCCAAAATACCTACCATTTTTACAGGGACCGGGCATTTATCACATATCGCCTCCAACACTGCGCTTCCCATGCCGCCCATTATACTGTGGTTTTCTGCAGTGACAGCTTTGCCTGTTTTTTTGAGCGATTTTACAATCGTATTTGTATCAATCGGTTTTATGGAGCTCAAATTAATGACCTCTGCGCTGATGCCTTTTTTCAAAAGCTCTTCGGCGGCTTCCAGGGCTCTCGGCACCATAAGGCCGCACGCAATTAGTGTAATGTCACTGCCTTCGCGCAACACTGGTGACTTGCCTGCCTTAAACTGGTAACCCTCTTTGTTGAAGGTGCCGTCATATTTGGAAATATCTCCCCTTATCATACGAATATACACCGGTCCCTCAATCTTTGCCGCTTCTTTGAGCGCCTGGCTCAGCTCCAGCGGGTCCGCAGTTTCTATAACAGTAAAATTAGGCATGGAACGTATTATGGCCAGATCGTTAATGGACTGGTGTGTAGCTCCGGTGTTTGGAGATGTAAAGCCACAATAGCAGCCTATAAGCTTGACATTTGCATAGCCGTATCCCAACTGTATGAATATCTGGTCGCATGCCCTTCTTGTTAAAAATGAGGAGAAAAGTGGCACAAAGGGGATAAAGCCATTTCTTGAAGCGCCAAAAGCAAAGCTTATGGCTGATTGTTCAGCTACACCCACAGTTATAAACCTTTCCGGAAAAGTATCCCTGAAATCAAAAATGTTTGTCGCAGTTCCGGTTTCAGCGTCTATTACAATGACTTTTTCATTTTCATGGCCAAGCTCCATAAGCGTTTCTCCCAGTGCGGCACGCATTCCTTTTACTGAAGAACCATACATTAATTTTTCACTCATAGCCCTAACTCCTTCATGCATTTTTTATAAAGCTCTTCATCCAAATGTCCGGCATGCCAGTTAATGGCATCCTTCATCATGAAAGATATCGGTTTGCCCTTTATCGTGTCGGCGATTATTACCCTTGGCCTGCCCGGTGCGGTTTTATATTTTTTCGCTTTTTCGAGTGCATCTTTAAATGCGGCTATATCATTACCGTCCGCTCTTTGTGTATGCCAGCCAAAGCTCTCCCATTTTTGTTCAAATGGCTCCAAATCCATGACATTATATGTCGAGGCAGAAATAATATATTTGTTATAGTCCACAATTGCTATCAGATTGCTTAATTTCTGCTGAGCAGCAAGCATCACACCCTCCCAGGTCTGGCCTTCGGTGCACTCGCCATCGCCTAACATGACATATACAAAATTTGGCGGTATTTTGTGTTTGTTTTTAAGCCTTCCTGTCCATGCGTAACCGCATCCATTGCAAAGCCCCATTCCAAGAGAACCCGTTGGAGCTTCTATGCCCGGCAGCTCCATATTCGCATGTTCCTGAAGCCTGCCATCTATCCTGTTAAACTCATTGAATAACACATCACGCTCGAAGTACCCTCTCCATGCCATCGCAGCGTATTGCAGCCCGGAACAATGCCCCTTGGAATTAATAAATATATCCCTGTCCTCCCACTGAGGATTTTCAGGGTCAACATTTAAAATGCTGCCATATAATACAGCCATCATATCTGCAGCGGAAAGCTCTCCACCTACGTGGCTTGACTTGGTTCCGGAATAATATGTCAGCTCTATTACATCCCTTCTTAACTGCAAAGCAAGGTCCTTTAAATCTTTTAGGGACATCTCCTTCTTGTATTTACTTATAACCTGTATATTGCTTTTATTTTTATATTCCAATTTAAAGCCTCCATCTGTTTAGTCAATTGGTTTTTTTGTTATAACCAAGCTCTTATCTTTTCGTATAATGCCATTTATTTTTGCCTGATTGGGTAAGCGCCGTATTCATAAGCCGCATCCGCTGCAGCCAGCAGGTTTTTTGGCGGGACACCGTATTGGATGCAGTGTGTCGGGTTGAAGACGAATCCGCCTCCGGGGGCAAATATTTTAATTCTTTCCTTTACCTGTTCTCTTACTTCATCTTCTGACCCAAATGGCAGCACAGTCTGTGTGTCCACTCCGCCGCCCCAGAATACTATCCTGCCGCCGAATTTTTCTTTTAACCTTGCAGTATCCATGTTACCTGCCGTTATCTGGACAGGATTTAATATGTCAAATCCTGCAGATATAATATATTCAATGATGTTATAAATGCTGCCGCAGCTATGAATAAATGTCTTTATTTTACTGTTTTTATGGACATAGTCATTTATCATCTTAAACCTGGGCAAAAATAAGTCTCTCCAGATATCCGGATTAAAAAGTTCGATTCGCTGGGTGCCATAGTCCGTGCCGGATATAAGGATTATGTCAATATTATTGCCAACTGCTTCAAGATACAGCTTGAGATTTTCAAGCGCTTTTTCCGCAGTTGCCTGCAATATTTCTTGGGCATATGCACGTTCTGTCAGCAGTATGCACAGCCAGTCTGTAATTGTATGCCCGGCTAAAAGGCCGTTTGTTCCCAGTCCTCCCCGCCCAAATTCACCAAAGACTGCATAGCCGGTATTGTCGTGAAAGTTTTTTGCCTCTGCAGAGATTTGCCCTAATTCCTCTTCCGTATAAAGAGCTATACTGTCTTTCCAATTTCCAGGGTCCATTTTTTTGATTTCTTTTGACATTGCGGTACCGGACGCAAATTCAAAATAAAGTGTGTCTTTTGCCATCCTGGCTATGGGTGCTCCTTTACTATCCTTGAGTACCAAAGCTCCTTTTTCATCGATTACCGGATTAAAATCCTCCGGCATCAGCACTTCGTTGCCTTTAAATGTGCTCCATTTTTTCCAGTCTTTGTTATGAAGCCCCCAGCGCATAGAAGGGTTTTCGAGAGAAATAACGTCACCTCTTAAGCGTTTTCTTATCGGTTCCTCAACCCTTGCAAGCATCTCAAATTGTTCATATACTTTGGGCAGCTCTTTAATATCCAGGTATTTTAAAAGTTCGCAGTAATGGTCTATGCAGATCCCGGAAACCTGTGAACCTCCAATATCAATTGCCACTCTGTCCGGTTCTTCAAAGTTGCATGTTTTTAATATTCTTTCTCTGGGCGTCACTTAAAATCTGCCTCTTTCTTTTTACAGAATTAAACATTTCGGGCAAATCTAAAAGCTTCTACTTTGTTGAAAGCGCTTAAAAACCTTTAATCTGCCCATCCCTATCTCCTCTTATTTTAAAACCTTCCCGGTATAATCCTCTGAACTCAAAACTTAAAACCAACACTTACCTGTTTTCAAGTTCTTTTTTTACATAATTACATAGCAGGTATTTAAAGACTTTATTTTAAAGTTTCCTGGCAACACATTCGCGCACTGTCTTTATGACTCGTTTTGCATCAGCAATTGCGTTACGATTTACAGTCATAGTATTGCCTTTATTGTCCATCCCAAGATTATCTTCGATAAAAGTTGCCAGCATTAAGCCCCGTATATCATCGACTGCTTCAAAAAGAGCAGGATAATAGGCCTCAATTTCCCATGGGGCAGCATCCTGTATCTGTATTGTCAGCCTTCCGCACCCTGCTTTTTTGACCAACTGCGCAAAAACTTCGCTGTTGCCCATGGGTGAGTTATTGATAGCACGAATATTGTCTATTTTAAGCAGATTTTCTGTCTGCTGGCTGCCATTTCCACAATAATGCACATGTCCACCACCAAATTCCCTGAATATACGGCCATAATAGGGCACAACAAATTCAGAGTATAGCGCCGGCGTCATAGTGATAAGATCATCATCGGAGACCCATACCCCAACACCCTTTGGGGAAGCAATACCCTGAAGCCCGCCTGTTTCATCCAAGTCATAGCCGGCATGCTGCTTCTGGACCATCACCCAGTTAATAAATGCCTCTGTTATCACGGCCATCAGGTGATGTATGGCTGAAGGCTCATCATACATCCAGATAAATGCATTCTCATACCCACAGACCTGCATCAGGGTGGACAGCGGACTGTTCATATCAGTAAGCCCTATTGGAAGGTCGCTGTTTTTCTTCGCATAATCTATAAACTCCAAAACTTTAGGCATCTGGCCATCCCTGTAAGGGTCTGGCGCTTTGAGTTTTGCAGCATCAGATAAGGATTTAACCACAAATCCACTAACACCCGGGTCATCCCCCACGCCGGTGGCTTCTTTTACCGGACAGCCAAAAGCCGATGCCAGTACACCCGTGCCAAACCATGGCATAAAATAAGGCATTGTGTCATCATCCACCTGTGAGAGATGAGACATGAATGCGTCTTCCTGGAACTTAACCATCACTTCAGGGTCTTCCCAGTATTCCTTTGGTCTTTTATTATTGCCGAATCCAAAGTAACACGGGGTGTTGACAATGATACAGAATTCTTCAGGTGAGATTATCTTTTCCCTGTCAAATGCCTTGATTATATTTTTTACTCGCTTTGAAAGATCAAAGTCTCTCCATGAGGTTATCATATATCTGGTTCCTTTGCCTTCAATTCATTTATGCTTAATTTATTTATCTTGACTATCGGCAAAAAAGATTATTTCTCTTCCTTCTTTTTAATAAACTCGTTGGTTCTTTCTATAAGTTCGGGATATTTTCCATATGGCTCAAATGCCGGGAGGAAGAAACATACAAGTGTCAGAACTTTGTCTTTTGTAATATTTATACATTCATGTAAGGTCCCCTTAGGAGCAAAAGCCAGGCTCTTTTCTTTCACCTCAAACACTTCTTTGTTGATAACAAATTTACCCCCAATATCAAAATAGATGTATTCGTCACTTTCCTGATGTACATGTCCTTCAGAAATCCCTCCCGGAGGTACGCTGCCGATTACGATGCTGCACCTTTGCTCTCCAGTAGTCTGCGGAGAAACTAAAAGCCTGATAAGCCTTGTGGGATTTTCACCAAATTCCGCAAACGGGAAGTCCTTTAGATTAAATACTTTCATAAAATTTTTACCTCTTTGTTATTTTTTGCAGTTTTTTGTCATTTTAGGGCAGGAATCACCAAATCAGTTTACTGAATAATTGGCTAAAAAAGCTATTTTAAAGTCTTTCACTTCTGATAAGGAAGGTGGAACTTTAGGAAAGCACTTTCCGGTTCCTTCTTACAATATCAGCATAAACGGCAATCAGGATGATAATGCCCTGTACAGTCTGCTGGAGGAATGTGTTGATGCCAACCATAACCAACCCGGTGTTTACAATATTCATAATAAATACACCGATAAGCGTCCCGATCAAACTGCCGTATCCGCCCGCAAGAGCAATACCGCCAATGGCGCATCCTGCAATAATCATCATCTCCCAGCCATCTCCGATGGGCGGGTAACCCTGTCTTGTGAAAGCTGCAACAAGCATGCCGGATAAACCTGCAAGCATTGATAATATAATGAAATTAATGTAACGTACTTTTCTAGTGTTGATACCGGCAAGTTTCGCAACTTCCCTGTTGCTTCCGGTAGCGTATATATTTCTGCCGAATTTTGACCTGCGCAGCAATATTTCGAATATAACAATCAGCAAGATGAATATAATAAAAGGAAGGGATATGCCTAAAACTTCAGTACCCACCTTGACTATAGGTATCTGTGCGTTAGTGCCGATTGTATCCATAAAAAATTTTGGAAGCGGATAAATCGGGTTACCATTCGTAACAACCATTACGGCGCCGCGTACCGCCCATAATGTTGCGATAGTGACAATAAAAGCAGGCATTTTCATATCCACTATCAAGAATGCATTCAAAAAACCTACCAGTGAACATACAGCAATTGTGATAATCATAAACCCTATAACGCCTATCCATTCATAAGGAGTATTTAAGAGTCCAAAGCAATTAAATTTCATCATCAAAAACGTGCTGAACACAGCTCCAAAACCGGCAACAGAACCAACTGAGATATCTATATCGCCGCCCAATATTACCAAGGTTTCTCCCACACCAACGATCCCATAAAAAGCCATAACCTTTAATATCGAAAAAATATTCGGCGCTGACAAAAATCCATGGTTAAAAAAATAGAAAAATAAAACCAAAACTACCAGAGGTATCAGTATACCAACTTCCTGCACTGCGAATATTTTTGAGACAATTAAGCCGCCCTTACTTTGTATCTGAGTATTATTCTTTTCAGAAGCCATTTATTCTCCTTAAAAATTAATCATAATTATTCTGTTTTTAGTCTATTTTGCCAAGAATCCTGTTACGGCGCTTGAGGTCCAGAATAGTAGCCAGAATCATAATTACCCCAAGCACAACAGACTGCATGTTCAGGTTTATCTGGAGAAGTATCAGTATATTGGCCATAATCTGCATCATGATTACACCGATTAATACACCTATCATTGAACCGGCACCGCCTATCAGGCTGATTCCCCCAATAGCAACTGCTGCAATAGCCTGTAACTCCCATCCCGTACCAAAGTTCGCGTTGGCTACTGCTTCCTTTCCTATCAACAGAATGCTTGCCAAGCCAACCAGGAATCCGCTGATGATAAATGTTGACAGCTTGACATTATCCGGGCTTATGCCCGCAAGCCTTGCAACGTTATTGTTGTCACCTGTTGCATATAGCTTACGTCCATAAGCGGTTTTCTTAAGAACAACCTGAGAAATTATGATAAGCGCTATAAATATAAAGAAAGTCCAGCTCAATTTTAAAGGGGTCGCCTGCCCGAATTTTAAAAATAATTCTGAACCCTGTGCCGGCGCAATAGGCACCGGACGCGCGTTTGTCATCATCTTAGACATGCCTCTGCATATAAACAGCATTGCGATAGTAGCAAGAAATGAATTGATTTTTAATTTAACAACAATTAATCCGCTAATGGTAGAAAGTGTGACAGGCAGTAAAATTGCTAATAATATTGCAACTGCCATCGGAAGATGCCATTTAGCCGCTGCAACTGCAAAGAAAACACAATCAAAAGCAACCATTG
>Ga0182021_10002222_pt1 | contig 22619 bp, 21 predicted proteins | sample 612E3MmetaG_FD_120493 | JGI IMG/M metagenome (GOLD analysis project Ga0182021, IMG submission 120493) | Permafrost microbial communities from Stordalen Mire, Sweden - 612E3M metaG (Illumina Assembly) | ecosystem: Environmental > Terrestrial > Soil > Wetlands > Permafrost | place: Sweden... | reverse complement strand
GAAGATTATAAATCCAGGTTCCAGCGTTCTTCCAGGATTGACTTGCTCCAGTCATTATTAACATGCGTTTCAGTGATCTGAAATCCCTTGTCGGTATACAGATGGCGTGTAGCCATCAACGTACTGAACGTCCATAAAAATACGTGATCATACTTTTTTTCCATGCGAAAATCGATCGCCCTGTCAAGGAGTTTACGTCCTGCACTTAGTCCTCTCACACCAGGATCCAGGAAAAAAAACCGTAATTGTGCAGTCACCTCATCCACATGCGTAATAGCTACGCAGCCTGATGAAACGCCATTCTTTTCAAGAATGTTCATGCAGTCTTTTTTAACATTAAACTGGTTTACAAAAGTGTGCACTCCGTCAGTCAGGTACGTTCTCCAGATTTCAGAGGTAAATCCATATTCCAATGCATATATGGACAGTTGTCGGGATATCATGAATTCGATGTCATGCTCTTTAAAAGGTCTGATGGTAATGTCCGACGCAGCTGAGATGAATGTCGTTTTTTTATTGTCATATATTCATGGAGCTTGTTGCATTAATTCTGGTTCGTCAGAAGTCATCAAGTGTTACACACGACAATATTTTTCATTTTTTCTTTCTGTTTTCCTCTTTTTTTTAAATATCACACTGTTAATTGTGATGTTATTAAAAAATTTAATAACTGAAATTTCCTGATAAACCTCAGTCACTGGGAACTGGTTACATTATTACCCGAACTTCCGATACTATACTGCAGATTTACTCTTGCAGGGGAACCACATGAAGATCATTGCATTCAACGGGAGTCCGCACAAGGATGGCAATACGTACCGCCTGCTCCGGCACACGCTCGATGAGATTGAGAAGGCCGGGATCAAGACAGAGCTTGTTCAGATCGGGGGGAAGAAAGTTCATCCCTGTATAGCCTGCTTCAAATGTGTGGAGAACCACGACAGACAGTGCATACAAGACAACGACATGGTCAACGAATGCATCGGGAAGATGATTGATGCGGATGGGATCATCATCGCGACTTCTACTTACTTCGCCGGTGTCACCCCGGAGATCAAGGCATTCATGGACCGGTCGTTCTTTGTGGCAAAGGCAAACGGTGATCTCTTGCGGCAGAAGGTCGGGGCGGGTATTGCGGCCGAGCGCAGATCCGGCGCGGTTTGTGCTGTCGATACGATCAACCATTACTTCGGCATCAGCGGGATGTTCTCAGCTGGGTCATGTTACTGGAACAATGCCAAGGGCCTACAGCCCGGCGACGTCGAGAAGGACGAGGAAGGAATTAAAACGATGAAGCAGCTGGGCGAGAACATTGCCTGGTTCATTAAAAAGACCAACCGAAAGTAATTTTTTTAAAAGAAAAATGGGTTAGGATGCAGTTTTTCAATTTCACATAATGTGGTGCTGTTGCGTTGGTGGTTGATTGTGGAATTTTTACCAGGATGAGAAATAGATCATCAACCGCAGACGCAACAGAGCCAGTTAAGGAGACAATGTACCTTGGATCTTTGGTTGTCGGTTCAATTTGTTTTAGATCAGGGTTGCTATAGAGCCATTTTATCCAGCTCCTTCATTCATTTGACAATACTGAAAATTTCGATACGTTTGTTGGTTCTGTAAAGTCTTGGGGGTGCTGTTGCGTTAACGGGACTAAACGAATAAGATATCGTCGTAACCTATCAATGGTGACTATTTAAACGTCCCGCAGATGCAACAGAACGGAGAAAGAATAATTTTTTATAAATCTGATCTCAGCGCCTCATCTCACGGTAATGGGCCGCCAATCCTGTTCTGTTGCTGGCCTCCCAGTTTTAAACTCGCATACGTAAATCCTTCCGCCGTGTTTTCGCTGCTGACTCCTCACATCACCCAAACTTGAAAAAATGTTTGTATAATCCTCGCCACACCGGTATTTTTGCGTCATTTTAGTCCCTCGACATTGAAACTCATCTGCTGTCCTTGATGATGAAGGCATTTATTGGCATCAAAATAGGTAGATCTTAATAAAAATTGCGACCGAATTAGGCTTGTTTTAGGCAAAATTTAATAATTTTTTACGCTTTAACGCAGCAATTGGCCGGTGATATAAGAAGTCCAGGAATTTCCCGAATAATCAGTTCAAATCCGGTCTCCCCCAATCAAAAACAGGGTTATAGGTACCTTACAAAATGCCCCCCCTCTTCTGCTGTCACTATTAGATTAATGCCATAATTTTAATTCTTACGAAGGCATCTACAAGATATCTATCGAAATAAATCACCATAAAAATTATCTTATTTAACTATGATATCCAAGACGTTGAAAATAAAAAGGTCAACCCGACAGTTGCAAAGAGTATCTATAAAGCCAATGATGCCGAAAATCAGTTCCAGAATGGATATATTCTCCTTTCCGATGATGCATCGGGAGAGGGACAATAGGAGCAGTTAGGAGGATAGAGCATTCCTGCAGACTCGTTGTTTCTGGTATGTAAAAGGCTGACAAAGATCTATGAGAAGAGTCATGTTCCGGCCTTGGAGTCTGTCAGCTTCACCCTTCCCACCCGGGGAGTATTCGTACTCATCGGACGGAATGGTTCGGGAAAGACCACCCTGATCCGCATCTTGGCCACCAACCTTGAGCCTACCTCAGGAACCGTCACTCTCAATGGGATTGACGTAATGTCGGACCCGGATCAGATCCGGGAACGGATCGCCATTGTGCCCCAGGAAGCCCGGCCCATCCCTTGGATGACTCCCATGCAGTCAGTGTTTTCCTATCTTCTCTGGCGGGGGCTGGACTATGCCGAAGCGAAGCAAAAGGCCTGCGAGGTGCTGGACAGACTTAAGTTCGGCAAAAAGGCGCGAGCCCTTAATCGCACGCTTTCCGGGGGGATGAAGCGAAAGGTGCTGATGGCCATGATCCTCTCCACGGAAGCGGAGGTAATCTTCCTTGATGAACCCACCACCGGGCTCGATCCCATTTCCCGGCATGAGTTCTGGGAGTTGCTCCAGGAGATCCGCAAGGACCGGTTTGTGGTACTGACTACCCATTACATGGAGGAGGCAGAACAGCTGGCGGATACAATCGGATTACTAGATGAGGGTAGGCTGATCGCCCTTGGCACGCTGGACGAACTGAGGAGACGGTTGCGGTACAACTATAGTGTGAAACTGCTCTCCATCCCGGCACCGCCTATTACCGTTAATGAGGGAGAGATGGTGAAGGGACGGGACGACCTCCCGGTGATTCTCACTACAGAAGAGGAGGCCTTCCGCATCGCTCAGGACCTGTCCCGGGGGGGGATCAAGTTCACCATCAATCCAGTGGGGCTGGAGGACATCTTCTTCTACCTGGTTCAACAAGGGGGGGACACCGGTGGCAGTTAAGCAACCAACACGGAGGCGGAGCCGGCTCAGTCAGGTTCTCGCTGGGATTCTTGTGAACTCCGTGTACGAGATGCAGAACTACCCTATCGTGCTCCTCAACACGGTAGTCTCGCCCCTCTCCATCCTGGTGGTGATCGTGTTCGTCAGTCGCGGCACCCTTTTTGGGGTGGGCATCGAGGGGGGATTCATAATGGCCATGTTCTCCGCCGGGATGGGCCTGTCAACCGACCTTTCGCACCTGAAGAACGACTTCAAGCTGCAGGAGATGATCGTGAGCTCCCCAACCAACTGGCTCACCTACATGATAGGGCTATCCCTCTCTGAGATCGTCTACGTCACCCCCGCCCTCGTGGTGCTCACCATCCTGGCATACTTCGGGCTGTCCCTCACCTTAGCGGGAGTACTCGAATTCGTGGCAGTGCTGCTCATGGTATTTATCGCCTCGAGCTCCATCGGCTTCACGCTTTCCACCTTCTCCAGCGACATCGTGCAGAGTTTTGCTTTTTCGCGGCTGCTCTCCACGTTTTTCTCTACAATTCCACCCGTGTATTATCCTATTACCTTCATTCCCCTTCCCTTCCGCTATCTGGCCTATCTCTCTCCCACCACCTATGCGGCGGAGCTGGCACAGGGGATTGGGGGGTACTTGTCCCTTTCTTTGACCACTGTCATAATCGATTGGATCGTTCTGGTCGCTGTCACAATAGCCCTGTTCATGCTGGCCAAGACCAAGGCGCGATGGAGGGAGGTGTAAGAGGCCGGAGTATATGGTTACGATGTAAGGCCTTGAACAAAAAAAGGTCAACCTCGGTTGATGATTTTACTTTTTTTTATCATGATATTTCTCACCATGTGGGAGTCTTTCATCAGAACCGCAATCGTATTTTTATTCATGCACCTATAAGTTTCCATGAAATTTAGTTTGTGACCAGGTCAAGAAGATGGATTTACACGGGACGTAAGAAAAATCGGGCATCTGGAAACGGGAGATTTAGAAATTACAATCCGACCTGACGCTGACCTTGGAAAGGCGAAAGAACTGATTGTAAAAAGTTACGATACCAATTGATAGGCCAATTTCCGAACGGGGATATCTTGAGAACTTCGAAAGAATTTGCTCCACCTCACTTTTTAAAGACGACTGATTAACCGACACAAAAAGATGCCTTTTATAATAAATAACGCTTATTTCCTGATGAAATGGTATCCATAAGACCTGGTCCGGTTACGGTGGGTGGGGTTGCGCTCGATAACCACCTGCTCCTCGCCGCCGGGATCCTCGGGACGACTGCCTCATCGCTTTCACGGGTGCTCTTATCCGGTGCCGGGGGGGTGGTGACCAAGTCAATAGGACCTCACCCGAAGGACGGGCACGCAGGGCCTTGTCTTGTGGTGCTGGAGAAAGGGATCTTAAATGCCATGGGACTTCCCAACCCTTCAAAAGAGTTTGTGGATGAGATAACATCCCTTGCAAAAAAACCGGTTATCGTCAGTATTTTCGGAAGCAATCCCGATGAGTTTGCTCTTGTCGGAAGTTGGTTTGCCGGGAAGGTCGCCGGCATCGAACTGAACCTATCCTGCCCCCATGCAGAAGGGTACGGTTCAGCGATCGGCACCGACCCGGCCCTTGTAGAAGCCTGCACGAGGGCGGTCAGCAAAAGCGGCATTGCAACATGGGTGAAGCTTACCCCCAATGTTACCGATATTACGGCAATTGGAAAAGCCGCAGAGCGCGGAGGCGCACGTGCAATCGTGGCAATAAATACGATAAAAGCGATGCGTATATCGACCGGAATGAAGTGTCCGGTCCTGGGAAACAGGTATGGCGGACTGTCGGGAAGCGCGGTCTTTCCAATCGCGGTCCGTTGTGTGTATGAACTCTATGAGACGTGTAAAATCCCTATCATTGGATGTGGGGGAGTAGCCACCGCAGATAATGTAGTAGAAATGATGATGGCCGGGGCAAGTGCGGTGGAAATTGGCAGCGCCGTTTATCATGACGTGAAAGTTTTTGAGACAATACAGGCAGATCTGTACCGGAAGGATGGTCTGACACCGGAAGAGATTATAGGATGCGCCCATGGTTGATCAGCTTCCCCAAACCGTATCAATCCTGCGGGTGAAAAAAGAGACGCCCCTGATCCGGACCTATGTAATGGACAGGTCATTTGTATTTTCCCCGGGCCAGTTTGTTATGGTCTGGATCCCCGGAACGGATGAGATCCCTATGGCGCTCTCATCAGAAAAAACGATCACCGTGCAGAAAGCCGGTGATGCGACAAATACCCTGTTCTCCTTTGGTCCGGGAGACAAGCTGGGAGTCCGGGGTCCATTCGGTAATGGGTTCACCAAAGGAGAAAAGGTACTGGCAATTGCCGGTGGTGTCGGTGCCGCCCCGCTCCTCCCGCTTGCCCGGGAAGACTGTGTCATGACTCTTCTTCTGGGTGCCCGGACTGAAGCAGAGCTTTTGTTCGTTGACCAGCTGGATGAATGCACGGATGTCCTTATTGCGACGGATGACGGATCGCTTGGCGTCGAGGGGTATGTAACTGCACTTATGGACGAACTGAATCTTGGAGCCTATGATCGTATTTCAGTCTGCGGCCCTGAAATGATGATGCGGGCAGTCCTCACCCGGGTTGAGGAAAAAGGAATCGCTCATAAAACCGAATTCTCTCTGCACCGGTATATGAAATGCGGAGTTGGCATCTGTGGATCCTGCTGTATCGACCCCTCCGGGCTCAGGGTATGCAGGGACGGTCCGGTATTTCCAGGGGACCTGCTTCTTAAAAGTGAGTTTGGTCATTATATGCGGGACGCAAGCGGCAGAAAGAAGGACATCTGATCGAAATTAATCCGGTATTGTCAATTTTTTGTTAACCGGAACATGCCTTTTGGTACCTTAATTTCAAATCGTGCCCCGTATCCATTTTCTCCATTTTCAGTGATCGCAATTCCCGTAATGTCAAGAATTTCTGAAGATAAGAAGAGGCCGTAGCCGGTATTACTATAATACTCACGCTTGAACATTCCCTCTTTTACCTGATCAGGGACTCCGACACCATCGTCCTGACAGAAAATTGTCAGGCCTTCGTTTGTTTCCTTTGCCAGGAACCCGATTTTTGTTACCGTTTGCCCGTGCCGTTTTGAATTATCCATGATGTGATAGAAGACTTTCCCGAGTAAGACGTCTGCATAAATTTCAACGTCATGCACATCAGTTTCCAGGCAGATACCCTCAAGATCCAGGTCTGCCAGAGCATTCCTGATCGACTCCTCAACATTCTGCCACTGTGGGGCGTTCAATCCAATATCCTGGTAATCGCGTGCGAACCGGATCTGTTTCTGAACCATCTGAGTTCTCTGCCCGATCTTTTTAAAGTAATCGAGGAGTGCCGGATCGCTGACTCTCTTCTCTGCAAGGGAGATGTACATTTCGATTGCGATGATCTGGTTGAGGATATCATGATGAGCAACAGTAGAAAGAGTATTGAGTTTGCGGTTTGCGAGCTGAAGCGTTGCTTCAAACCGTTTTCGTTCAAGGATCTCCGCTTTGAGTCCGTCGTTTGCCCGCATGAGTTCTTCAGATCGCTCTTTCACTTTTCTTTCAAGATCCTCCCGTGCTTTCTGGATAACCCGTTCCGCAAGTTTACGTTCCGTAATATCGATGGCAGAACAGATCACACTATCACCCGGTGAGAGGGATGCAGAAACAAGGAACTGGCGAACGGTTCCTTCCTTTGTCTTGAGAAGAAGTTCGATATCGGTTATCCCGGCATTCTTTTGGATCTGGATAAGAAATGTATCCTTTTCGACAGAACCTATTAGGATCCTGCTGAGTTCTTTGTCGATAAGCTCAAACCTGTCGTATCCCAGCATCTGTGCGAATTTCCCGTTCATTTCCTGGATATATTGCGTTTCGAGAGCGAATGTGAAAATTCCTGCCTGGGAGTTCTCAAAGATCTCGTGGAATTTTCTTTCTTCTGCTTTGAAACCTTCGGCAAACGAGGACATGACAAAACCAATCGTGACAAAGATTACAAACCAGGCTGTTGAAACTGCAATAAGATCTGTATTGAAATTGCTGAAAATATAAACCAGAATGAGGAAGACTGTACTTATGGCAAGGCTGAAGATCACTCCCCTGCGGGGATAAAAATTAATAAAAAGAATGATCGGCAGGAAATAAAGGAAGGGAAATACCTCGTAAATACCACGACTCAGGGAGAATACCGTCAGGGATACAGCAATAATGATAGAAATAATGATTGTCGCTGCCCAGAAAACCTGGTACCTGAGAGTACCGGGTGATGTCACGAATCATCCCTCCTGGGCAGGAGCGGATGACCATTCAGGACCGTGTTTTCAAACCTCCGGCATTCAAGGATTTCTGCCCGCAGTTTCTCGTTCATATGTTCCAGGTCCGCGGTACGCTCCCTGACCTGTCTCTCAAGATCGTCGAGAGTTTTGATAATTTCTTCATCCACGATCTTACTTCTGCTGATATCGATCGCAGAACAGAGAATCTGTCCCCTGGTAACCAGCATAGGGGAAATGAAAAACCTGGCTGTTGTCCCGTCCTGACGAGTGAAACGTACTTCTCTTTCCCTATGTTTTTGTTCCAGTTTCGGTTCGAGTTTCACATCATTAACGAACTGTTGCAGCTCTTCTTTGTCAGTCCAGATGACTGATATTTCCTTATTGATAAGATCCTGCCGATCATATCCCAGCCACAGTGAGCATTTCGGGTTAATCTCGCGGATATGCAAATCCTTTATATCAAAACAGAATATGCCGTCCTGGGAATTATCGAGGATATTCCTGACCCTCGTCCTTTCTTCGCGCAGCCGGATCGCATATGACGATCCTACAACTCCTATTGTTATGAATATTGCAAACCATGCAGTAGCAATCGCTATCTGAGTGGGATCTGAATTACCCATAAGGTAGATGAGACTGATGTACATCAGTCCTACACCCAGCGAGAAGAGCACTCCCCGTTCAGGGTATAAATAAACAACGAGGATGATTGGCAGGATATAGTGGAACGGAAAGACCGCAAAAATGCCGTTCATGAGGGAAAAAATCGTTGTCAGGAAAGCAACGATTGAAGCGATTATGATGAGGAATAATCGCAGAACTTCCGCATTTTCTACAGATAATGGTTCCACTGGCTGTCCCCTTCGTTCTGTACCTGGCTGGAAATTTAATGTGATAACGGGTACAGGTTATAGATATTGATATCATTACATATATTTATATATGGTGTGGTCAGTTTCCACAGAAGTGCAGAAAATAGTTAAATATGTTCTTGTGAAGGGGGTAAGGTATTCCCGGGGTATATGAAAAATATTTCTCCTGCCCTTTCAAATGTCGTTCCTCAACTCTCCTTGAACAAGAGGGATTTTTTTTCCTTATGCAATCCTTTTTTTTCCATCGCCAGTAACGCCTCTTTTATTTCGACTGACGGAGAGAACCCCCCGATCCCGTGAGCCGCCAGGATGCGGTGACAGGGAACAACAAGAGGCGTGGGATTTTTTGCCATCGCCTGGCCGACAACCCGTGGTGCTGTTCCCAGACTGTCTGCTATATCGCCGTATGTACGTGTGCTGCCATATGGCACTTTCTGAACTGCCCTGTATATCCTGCTGTATATGGTATCATCATGCAACGCGATGCTGTCGAGCTGCGAAAGGCTGACCACCTGTCCTGCACAGTACTTCCTGATCATGTCCGGCACTTCCCCCTCTATTCCTGTTGTGGCAAACCTGACCCGGTGAACTGTGGTACCTTTCCACCAGACCCGGACAAACCATAAGCCGAACCGGCACGAACCTCCTATGATTTCCATGGTAAGATCCTTTCCCGGAATTCTGCAGTATCGCACACAATCATTTCATCCAGAATCCATGCCGGGAGTGCGTTGTGCACCCTGGTTTCAAGAAATCTCTTTTCCCCAAAAAACAGTACTCCCTTGTCTTCCGGTGTACGAAGTACTCTTCCCAACGCCTGCAATGAGCGATTTATCGCGGGCAGGGTGTAACAAAGAAATTCCCCTTCTCCCCCGAACTTGTGTCTGAAATATTCTATCATCATCTTACGGACGCGGTTGAAGGGTGCAAGTGGCAGACCAATCACCATCGCACCGTTCAGCATCTCCCCCCGGTAATCAAGACCTTCACTCCATTTGCCCCCACAGACCGCAAATAAAACTCCTGATCCGCCCCGTGCAGGTAATCCCAGGAAGGTTGAGAGAGCGGTGCTGGCATCGGTCGCATCCCTTGGCTCAATAAAAACCTGCTTTTCCCGCAGGTGAGGGACCGTGAGATCTGCAAAAGCTTCCAGTATCTGGTAACTGGGAAAATAGATTGCCAGATTTCCTTTAACCGTACAGAAAATTTTGATATATTCCCGGATCCGGGCATTGTTTTCCAGGTTCTGGCGCATTGAAAAAGCAGTTGTGATGTCGTTTGCGCAGACTACAAGGCGGTTTTGTCTTGGGAAATTATTGGGCAAAGAAAGTGTTTTCACCGGAGTATTTCCGAAATAATACCGCGCAAAGCTGTTTACGGGTGAGAGAGTCCCCGAAATCAAAATACAGCAGGCATGCGCAGTACAGATCTCCTGCATGGGAAGAGCAGGATCGATATTGCGGACTTCCAGCGTGATACCTTCCGTTTCTTTGCGGTACACCGTCAGGTACGCAGGATCCGTTGCAGACTGTGAAAGCCTGAATAAGAAATCTGTCAGCCTTTCAATCGCAGTTTCACGATATTCTCCCGATTTGACATTTTTTTCCCGAATGGATTCGGCAAGACCGATCAGGTCGTCCACGATCTCATCCATATCCTTATAAAGTGATTCCTTTACGACCATCCTGTCAAATATGGCTGGATCAAACCAGTCTTCGGCTTCCACCGAATTTACCAGTCCCCTGATAAAGCCGGTGAGCCGGGGCAGGACGTGACTGACCGCATCTGCACCTTTATGGCGTTTCCGCAGGCCCGATAGTTCCCTTGATGCCTGCTCCAGATCGCGTTCTTCAAGGGTCACACTTTCTATGCTGGTTATTACATCACCGCAGTTATGGGCTTCATCAATAAGAAGCAGGATGTCGTGTGGTTCGACACCCAGGTTGGCATAGAGCTGTTCCCTGATATCCCGGTTAAAGAGGTGGTGATAGTTCAGGATCACTACATCGGCATTCCTTGCTGCGTGCATCATCAGTTCGTACGGGCAGATCTCCCCACAGAATTCCCCCAGTTCCCGCGGGCTGACCGGCTGGGAAATGACCCTGTCAGCTTTTAGTCGCAGTTCTGTCGAAGGGACCATCTTGACTCCGGTGGTTTCTGCCTGGACAAACATTTTACTGCCGATATAGTAGGGGCAGATAACCGGATGATCCCTGTCCATGCGGCGGATCTGCTGGATGATAAATGGATCTTTTGACGGGACGAGTGCACCTTTTTCAGCCCTGTCCCGCATCAGGGAAGAGGAAAATGCTTTTACGCCTTCGCACCTGCGGTACACATCTCCCTCACCTCGCAGGGGGCACATTCCTGATTTCCCGACAAGATAGACAGTTTTAAGACCGGGTTGTTTTTTCCTGACCAGCTCCAGTTCGCGGACGAACGTGGTGAGCTGGCTGACCGTGCGGACTGCAATGATTACCTTCCTGCCTTTCCGTTCTGCAAGAAGCGATGCAACCACACTTGATTTTCCGCTGCCTGTCGGGGCATCGATCAAGGTAATCCCTCCTTCCTTTGCTGTTTGTGCCGCAATTTCCAGCATATGCCGCTGGCCGGGGCGATATTCCGCATACGGGAAATAGGAGTCAAAGGATTCCATGGGAATAATAGTGAGCGCTTAAGGGTTTTATGGGCGTCGGAAGGAAATCTTCTGATTTTACCTGAAAAATACTGCCACTCCGCAGATAAACTTTAGAATGATGGTCAGAAAAGTATGAAAAGACAATTCCTGTTGGTAAAATGATTCATTGAATAATTCATCAAAAACTGAGAATTTTCATATTTTATTGTATAAACAGACATCATATCAAGTAAAAAATTAATCCGGGTCTACCGGCAGTTAGCCATTTATATTTTCATCGGGAAATCATATTTGAAAGATTATACACAATAAAAACAAACCGGATTAAAAAAAACCGGTTCAGAAGGATAGTACACCTTTAAACGGGACAGGGAATTCTTAATTTCAATAAATTACAGGATACTTGCCTATGGCCACACTCCAGATAACCCGATCATTTTATTCCGTACAAGTTTTACCAATTTTGGTTTCTGTAACCGTTTTCTTTGTAAAAGCCGTCATTAAAATCAACCGGACAATCAGGCCAGACAGGGATTTAAAGTTTTTCAAATCCCGGAAAAAAAACTTTTTTCCTCCCAATGAAAATAGTCTTGGAGTTTTTATCGAAGAAATCGGATTAACTGCGGAATGGAATAGTCCTGTCTATAAAGAGATCCTGAATTCGCCGGAATATCTGTTAGGCGAGTATGATCAAGATTGCTATATTCTCTCCGATCTGGAACCGATTCATCTTGGTTCAACTATTGACCGGGACCATTTTATACCAAGAAAAAGGTTTAAAATATTTCTTGTTTCAGTTTACGGGCGTCTGGGAGTGAAGAAAGTGTATACTGGAGATCCGGTTGCATTTGCCAATGAACTAAAAATATACGCCAGATTATCCGGAAAAAAGATCAACATCCCTGCAATTCTTGATGTAAATTTTGATCGATTTTCGATCACATTTTCCTATATCAGGGGTCAGACTCTTCGTGAAAGATTGCATGACATCGGAGCTGTGATAAGTGATCACGATATTGAGAAAAATCCCGAATTGAGTAAATTACCCCATGAAAACCGCTGGTTAATTCAAACTGAAAACAAATATGAATCACTTTACAGTATTATTGATCCCCAATTTGTAGAAAATCTGTTCGATGAGATTAAAAAGATCCATGATTCCGATATTTATATCAACGATGTAAAATATGGGAATATTATCATCGAAGCACAAAGTAATAAACCATTTCTGATAGATTTTGAAGAATCGCGTGATTTAAGAGGCTTTGGAAGATTTGTTAAAAAAATTCTAAAAGATCATGAAACTGATTTATTTAACGGTATCTTTTTTACAAAAAAAACAATCTGAAGTTGTGTATCGGCAATGGCGGACTCATCGGGACATACAACATTCAAGAAATAAATAATATCTGATAGTATCCAGAAGGAGGTTCTGAAATGTTCATGATGAAAAATGATGCTGCCCGAGATTTTTTGTTTTGTTTTGAACGATTTTGTAATTTTTTACCGTTTCTCTAAAAAATGATCAAAAAATTATGGGAAAGGAAGGGATCAGAGTCGTTTCCGGCAGGTTAATGCAAGTGCCTGATTATCAAGTCAGCCCAATGGACATCCCTATACAAGAAACTGGCATTCAGGACTTTTCTGCATACCAGGACCATTTCCCGTTAACGAATTCAATTAACAAATCGAATCCGAAAGTCGATCCGGGATCTCATTTTTTCCTGCGCCCTGCTTTTCTGACGAGTGCCAGTAACCCGGAAAGAATTTGGGTGGGTGTGGGCGGATTGCCCGGGATCTTCAAGTCAACCGGTAATATCGTATCGGCGCCTCCTAAAACGGCATAGGTTTCCGCAAATATCCCCCCATTACAGGCATCGTCACCAACAGCGATTACGAATTTTGGAGAGGGCATTGCTTCGTAGGTTTTCTTTGCAGCGATGGTCATGTTATGCGTCACGGCACCGGTTACTAAAAGCACATCAGCATGGCGGGGAGAAGCGGTGAACGTGATGCCGAAGCGTTCAATATCATAGAACGGGTTGGTGAGATTGTTAATCTCTATTTCGGCGGCATTGTCGCTGCCGGTATCCAGCTCTCGAATCACAAGGCTCCGGCTGAACACCGCATCGATCTCTCTTTTTATCTCTCGCCCGATTGCCTCAATATCACTATCAGCTGGCAGTTTCTCTTCGGTCACTTTTTTTTTCAGCAGGCAGGTTAATGCATTCACCATTCCATCTCACCTCAGAGGTCTGTGCCCGAATACGAAAGATTCAGGCTCTTGTTAATGACCGGAAAATCCGGGATGATATTGCCCTGGACTGCGTGTTCGACAGCCTGCCAGTTGCAGAACGATGCTGTCCTTACTTTATACCGGCAGATCACGCCATCTTTAATCCAGACCCAGCAGAGATTTTGTCCCCGTGCAGATTCAACCATCGAGAGCGTGTAACCATCATTCATCCGGGCATCTGAACTGATATCACCTTCCGGAATGGATGAAATAAGTCGTTCGATCAGGTCGAGTGAATCCATAACCTCAGATGCCTTGATGGTAAACCGGGAGAGTACATCTCCGTCACGCAGCCTTTGCAGTTTCAGTTCGAATTTGTCATAGATACCGTACGGGTGATTTACCCGCACATCGACTTCCCCTCCCGATGCCCGGGCCACCGGCCCGGTAATATTGAGAGGACGTAAGAGGGAAGGACGGATAATACCTGTTGCAGCAAAACGGTCGACTACCGATGAAGTCGAGAGCATTATTTTCAGCCCGATCCGGTAGCGCCTGCGCAGTTGTTTTGCGAATATGGCGATTTGATCGATCTGCGAAGGGGAAATGTCCCGGTTCATCCCGCCAATACAAACCATTCCCCGGAGGAAACGCGAGCCGCTCATCTGCTCAAACAAACGGAAACATTCCTCGCGCAGCACTGAGAACTGGCTTGCTCCCAGGGGGAACGCCACATCCACGAGCATGCCCGCCTGGTCTCCAAGATGCGAGCAGATTCGCTCCAGCTCAAGGAGGATAGTCCGCAGGTACCAGGCCCGGCCCGGGACCGGTATCTGCGAGATTTGTTCAACAGCAATACACAATGCGGTCGCATTCGCCACGGATTCATCACCGCTCACCGCTTCAGCAATCCTGATGCAATCCCGCGGGGATTTTCCCTCCGCAAGCTTCTCGATTCCCCGGTGTTTATAGAACATCCTTATCTCGAGATTGAAGATCGTCTCTCCAATCACACTGAACCGGAAATGACCCGGTTCGATGATTCCCGCATGCACCGGTCCTACCGGGACCTGGTACATTCCCTCACCGCTCACGATCCTGAACGGGTATTCATCGTTGGAATCTACGGACTGCTTCGTGGTGATTGGCGCATTCCTGAACGCTTTTTTGAGAGGATGAAAGCCTTCCGGATAGGTCTCGTGCAGGAAGAGTCTGCGTGTATCGAATGCCCCGTCAAACCCGACACCGAACCCGTCACGGCATTCACGTTCAAACCACGATGCGGAAGGACAGGTGCCGGCTATTGATGTCGCATGTCCGTTGATGTCCCGGACAAGCACAAGAATGCTGTTCCTCCGTTCAAACACGTAAAAGAGCGTGTGTTCAGCATTTTTGGAGAAACCTTCGCAACAGAAGATACTGATGAGAACGAATTTGTTTGCAACCAGGTGTGAAACAGCCGTTTCGAATTCCGGCTCATCGATGAACACATAATGTTCATTATTGGATCCTGTAGTGATCCGACCGGAAGAGGCATCATCTCCAAGAAATTCCTGTACCGCCCTGATCCCGATATCAATGTCAGCAGTCATCAGAAGTTCAGCTCCGTCACAATCTGATTAATGAAACCTGTAATTCCCGAGGGGAGAAAGATCCCGATAACAAGGAGGAGCACGAGCAGGAAAATGATGGGCACTTTCATACTGGCAGGTGTCCTGTACTGTTCAATATCCGTCTGTGCTTCCGGCTCTGAAACACTGGTGAAATTCATAAGTACAAAATATCCCAGGGCTACGGCAGAGATAAACAACAGCAGCAGCATCGCGGCAAGCACCCACAGGGAGACTGTACCCAGCTGCAGCAGGATGAAGAATTCAGAAAAGAAGAGGGGGAATGGGGGCATACCTATGATTGCAAGCCCGCCGAGAATGATCCCCCATGCGGCCAGTGGCTGGAGCCGGAATACATCCTTTATCTCATCTGCGGCATCGCTTACAAACCGGCTCCGGTACTGCCTGTGTAATATTCCGGAAGAGAAGAAGAGTGAGGCTTTGGTAAAAGAATGTGCCATAATGTGAAAGAGCACCCAGAAAACGGAGACCGGTGTTGAGATGGCAAGACCTACAAGCAGGATGCCCATATTTTCAACACTCGAGAATGCCACCAGTTTTTTTAAGTTTTTCTGAGGAAGCATGGACAGAGCAGCAATGCCGATGGTAAGGACGCCAAATATGGTAAGCATCGGTGCAACGGTGACAACTGCCGTTGACTGGTGTGTAATTGCATACATGCGGATGATCCCGTAGATACCAACATTCAGCAGGACGCCTGAGAGAATGGCACTCACTGCCGAAGGAGCTTTGGCATGTGCTTCAGGAAGCCATGTGTGGAAGGGGAAAATCCCGGACTTTGCCGCAAGACCGATAAAGACGAGCGCAAAGGACGCTATCATCATGCCCGGGGGAAACGTTGTGGCATGCTGCATGAGTACTGTCCAGTTCAGGGTTCCCGTGCCAAGACTGACCCGTGACATTTCGAAGAGAAATATGAACCCGGCAAAGGTAAAGAGCATGGAGACCGAGGCAACGAAAATATATTTGATCGCTGCGTCGATATTCTCGCGGGCTGACAGAATGGCGATGAGCATTGCGGAGATGATAGTGGTCAGCTCGGCAAAGATCCAGAAAAGTGCGAGATTGTCAGAAATGAACGCAAGGACAATGACCAGCAGGAGCAGGGTCCAGGCCACATAGAAGAGCTTGAGGCTGCCTTTCTCCAGTTCCCCGCTTTTAAGGAGTCCTTCGACATATCCTCTGGCGTAAACTGCGGCACAGGTAAATATGAGCGTGGCAATAAGAACCTCAAAAAGACCAAGATGATCGATAAAGAAGTACTGGCTGTCGATGAGAAACGAAACAACGGGTACCTGCTGGAACACAACGAGGTAAGCAGTAAGAGTCGTAAAGATCAGTGCCTGGCCAATACAGACGGAATTCATCTGCCGGTGGTTCCGGGCGAATGCGATGATGACAAGTGAGAGCACGGATACCAGGACAAATGCAATCAGGATCATATAACCTCCTCAGAATCATCCAGAAGATGGAAGCGGTGGAGACGTTTGTGGTAATCCTCAAGGGTTGAGTCAATACCGACAGAAAGGATGGTTGTCAGGATAACAAGGATAATAAGATCGATAATAATCAAAAACTCGATGATGAACGGGAGTTCCGTCACAAACATTCCAAAAAGAAGCACCCCGTTTTCCATGGAGAGAAAACCCAGTACCTTCGTGATCGCCCGCTTTCTGCTGAATGTCACCATCATACCCATCAGCATAAGCGATATTCCCAGGACAGCACCAAAGAAGAAGAGGTTCTCCCTCGATGGACTTCCCACTACAATTCTTGAAAGCGCCATGTAGATCACCAGCATCAGTATCATGGAGATAAGGAGTGATGTGGTGGGACTGAGGTAATGGAATTCGATGTCGCGCTTGATCCGGATCTTTTCCTGGATGGTTGCAATGAAGTAAGGGATGATTATTACCTTGCTGATAAATGTAACTCCCGCAATTGCCAGGAGAACCACGGATCCTTCAAGAAAATAGAGTGCAAGAGCCATGCAGACCAGAGTGAGACTCTGGAGAGCATAGACGGACACCACAGAAAGCAGGTTGCGTGTTGAGATAATGTACGCTGCAGTGATGATGACGCAGACAAACAGGATCCTTATAATTCCTTCAATCGTTACCTGCTCTATCACGAAAACACCTCAATGATGATGATAAGAGTTGAGAAGAAGAATGCCATGGCAAAGAGACTCGGTAGCTGGAAGAACCGTTTCTTTGCCATTGACGATTCAAAGAGCCCGATTACTCCTGCGAGGACAGAACATTTAATCATAAAAGCAATCACGGCTATGAGAATCCCTGCAAAGGTGAGGGTTGTAGCAATACCGAAAGGAACGATCAGGTTAATGAGGAGGGCCATAAGAACTGTCATCTTGACTGCAGAGGAAAGTTCCATCAGGGCTAAATTCCTGCCGGATTGTTCAAGGATCATCCCTTCGTGGATCATAGTGAGCTCGAGATGTGTTTCAGGGTTATCAACCGGGATCCTCGAGGTTTCTACGATGAGTATGATAAACAGCGAGATGCCGATCAGGATCAGTGTCGGTGTGGCTGGTGATCCGGATGCTGCGGTGAGAAAAAACATGTCAAAAATATTGAGGGACTTAAAGACGAACGCCAGGGCAGCAAAGACAATAATGGTCGTAGGTTCAATGATCGACGATATACTCATCTCCCGCGAACTGCTCATTCCCCCAAAACAACTGCCGGCATCAAGACCTGCGAGCGCCATGAAGAACCGGGCCAGGGCAAGCAGGTACAAAAAGAGGATGATGTTTCCGATACCCCCGATGGGTTCGGGTACAAAGACCAGCGGGACGAAGAGGGCGGCAACGAGGATTGCTGCCAGTGTGACAAGAGGTGTGACCCGCATTATCCGCGAGGAGTTGGGTGAGTAAATGACCTCTTTTTTTAACAGTTTTATTAACGTGAAGTATGTCTGGAAGACGGATGGGCCAGACCGCCCCTGTGTCCATGCCTTGACTTTCTTTATCAGGCTGACGAAAAGTGGCGAAATTGCCAGAATTATCGCAGTATTGATAACAAGGTACAGGACAAAATCGAAGTTCATGCAAACCACCCGAGGAAAATGATGAGGGCGATGACCGTGATAAAAACATAGAAAAGGTACGTATCAAGGCACCCGTTCTGGAATCGTGATACCTCTTTTGCTAACCGCATGGACTGTTGCGCTATGGGGCGGTAAAGATACTCCTCAAAGACCTTCAGGAGACGTATTTCTCCCCTGCCCTCTTTGAAGATGCAGTTTTTCTGGTCAAAGAATATTCGTTCATTTTTTGTCCTTGTACGATAGATCGCGGAGAAGATGATGTCGAGAGGTTCAGAGAACCCATGGCCACTGTATTCTGACGACGCTTTCTGGGAGAGCGTCCCGCATCCCCATGTTTCACTTATCCGTACTTCATGCGAGGCCGTAAAATACAACGCACCATACGTTAGGACAGCCATTCCGAGGAGCAGCAGTCCTACGAGAAGCATATCCGGGAGGGGAACGGCAAAACCCACGATTGTAAAGATCTGGAGTGCGAATACCCCCAAAAGGATACAGGCAGCCGCAAGTATCGCCGGCCCGATCAGCATTGTGCGGGGGACTTCACGCGCCGCAGCGCTTTCCTGAGAACGCGGCAGAGCAAGGAATATCGAGCCAAACGCTTTGACAAAGCATGCCGCGGATAATGCGCTGGTGAGTGCAAAGAGGGCAAGAGAAATAAAGAGGATCACTTTAAACAGCGGATCTACGACAGTAACTGAGGAGAAGAAGGCAATAAAGATCAGGAGCTCGCTTGCAAACCCGTTCAGGGGGGGTAAAGCGGCAATTGAGAGTGCGCCGACAAAGAAAAGCGCGGAAGTGACCGGCATACTCCGCGAGAGGCCTCCCATATGTTCAATGTCTCTCGTTCCGGTTGCATACACAACCGATCCCGATGTAAGGAAGAGCAGGCTCTTAAAGAGGGAATGGTTCAGCGCATGAAAGAGCGCTCCCAGCAAACTGATGGTTGCAAGCAGGGGGAGGCTGCTTGCGGTAAAAATCACAAAAAGACCAACACCAATAAAAATAATACCGATATTCTCAATGCTCGAATAGGCCAGCATTCCCTTGACGTCATGCTCTTTTAACGCGTAGATGACCCCGAGAACTGCCGATGCTGCTCCAGCAGCAAGAATCAGAACGCCCCACCAGAGGTCAGGCGTGAAAACGTCCAACAGGAAACGAACAATACCATATACGGCGATCTTGAGCATCACGCCGGACATAAGTGCGGAGACCGGGGATGGGCTTGCAGGGTGTGCATAGGGCAGCCACTTGTGGAACGGGATAATTCCCGCCTTGATGGAGAATCCTAAAAAAAGAGCGAGAAAAGCGAGGGTGATGAGAGGTGCTGATACTGGTGAAAGGTGCAGAAAAGCAAACGAACCGCTGATGATATAAAGGACGATGATTCCCAGAAGAATAAAAAGAGACGATAACTGGGTCATCACAAAATAAAATATCCCGGCTTTTATTGTGTCGCGTTGCGAATATTCGTACATGACCAGGAAAAATGAGGCTCCCGCCATCAGTTCCCAGAACAGGAAAAACGAGATTGTATTTGCGGAAGCGACAACCAGCACCATCGCAAGGACGAACAGATTGGTACAACTGCAGAGGAGGTTTCGTCGGGTTGAACCATTTTCATGCTCAATATACCCGGTGAAATAGAGAGCGACACACGATGAGACAACTGCGATGATGAAAAGAAAAAATGAAGCGAGCCGGTCAATAACAAACGAAAGTGAGAACCCCGGGATGGGTTGATAAAGAATAAAGAAAACCGAATCACCTTTAAGCAGGGTCATAAGAGAGAGCATCCCCAGCAGAAGGGATGCAACTATTGTACATGAGAACGAAAATGTCCGTATAAATCTACGGTCAAACGATGCAGTTATCAGGGGAAAGATTGAGCCGGCAAGAAGAATGACGAGCGATAGAATGAAAAGTTCAACTATCATCTTTGCACCTCATTACCTTGTTGTGCATTTCAGCTGACATAAGACCGCAGAAATTCACCCATACTCTCTCCAGAACTCCGATTGAGTATAATCCGGTTATTCATTCCTTCAACCCACATCAGGTTGCCTGTTGCGAAGCTAGAGCAGTAGGATCACGTTTCATCGGACAGACATCTATTCCTTTGAGATTTCCCATGCAGAACCCAAACCTGTCCCGGATTGTTTTTGGCAGGTCACACTCTGCCATGGGATAGAACCCCAGGCTTCCATAGAAATCCACCAGTTCAATCTTTGAGTGCATGTAGAGGGTCTCATGTCTGCCGCACTCCTCTACGAGAAGGATCATAACCGAGCGGGCAAATCCATGCCGCCGGTATTCGTCGAGAACATAAACCGCATCGACTTCGAGACCGTCCGGATGGCGTGAGCATCGGGCAACTCCTATCAGTTTTGAACCCGCGAATGCAGCAAAAAGCCGGTCATTGATCTGATCAGCAGTCTGTTGATGGTAGTGGACCCAGATCTCCCGTTCAGCCCTGACGAGCTCAGCGGGAGAAAGCTCGCGTACATCCACGGCACCGAATTCCTGAGCCGTCGATGCAACGACACCCGGGGAAAACAAGGCTTTTCCAATCTGAATAAAAAAATGAGAATGGAAAGTGACAAAACCTCCGCTTTCCTCCCCGGCAAGCGTATAAAGGGTAAGAAGGGTCTGGTCCTCGCTGAACTGTTCCGGGTCAGCGTAAGAAGAAATGATCGGTATACGGCACATCCTCAAAAACTGTTTTCCCTGCAGGGATATGATACAGATAATCGCGCATTCGGATCATCGTTGCGATGTCAATTTCTTTATGTTGCCCTCTTCTAAACATAAAAGCATCTGTAGTCTCCGAAGAAAAACTGTTTTTTTAACCTATATTTCGGACTTTTCCGCTCAAAGGGCAGGTAACATTTTGGAATCCCACAAAAAATTCTGCCTGGATATGAAATCCGGCAATAAATATTGACAATTGCAATTTCTGCGCGCAAAATGCGTCATGAGGTTTTTGCTGAACGCATAATGGGCAGCCAAGTGAGCCCCCCTGTTCTTTTTCTGACCTGCAATTATCCGAATAAAATCACAAAATTTAACTGATTGCCGGCACGAGTGGAAACTACAGGCAGACTTTCACCGGAGAGCTAACGGTGAAGTTGCCGCGGACAGGTGAAAAGAGGATTATGATCGATAAACTATTACTGGGAAATTATAAGTTCAGGGAGTCAGATTTCACCCCGAATATCGACTATTACCGCGATCTCGCATCCAGCCAGCATCCTTCAGTACTCTGGATCGGGTGTTCCGACTCACGGCTCCAGACGGGGCATATCACCCAGGCAAGAGCGGGGGAGTTGTTTATCCAGCGAAATATTGGTAATATTGTGCCCATCCATGACTGGAACTTTGCCACCGTGCTTGAATATGCAGTTGTTCATCTCAAAGTAGACGATGTGGTTATCTGTGGACACTCAAACTGCGGTGCGATTCGTGCTCTTGATAAGGAAAGTACGGATTCCTATATCCCGCTCTGGCTGAATAATGCCCGCGAAGCGCAAGTCCGGGTGGATAATAAAATTAGTCCTCCTGTGACGGTTCTTGAAAAAGAAGAGCGGTACCGGCAGATCGAACAGGAAAATGTCAGGCTCCAGATCGAACACATTTATACGTACCCGCTCTTGAAAAAGGCGGTTGATGAAAAGAAAATTCAGGTTCACGGACTTTATTACGATCTCGGAACCGGTGCGCTCACCCGGGTAACCTGAAGGATCAGAAACAGGCATTAATCTCTTTTTTGATCCGGTCAAGAACAATGCGTCCGATACGCGTTAGTTTTCCGTTCACCAGTACGATGGGTAACGGGGGATAATCAGTTTCAATAAGCTGCTTCACATATCCGGGGACCTCGTCATCAACCAGGGTAAGCCTGAGATCGACCCGGTCACCGTATTCTTTCCTGAGTTCTCCTGCGAGTGCTTCAAAAGCGGAGGTGAGTTTACCCGTTGGATAACAAAGGGAAAGGCCGCAGGTCCGGTTTTCATCGCAGGGGAACGGGCAGCACTCGGAATACTTGAGCCCGATAATTTCAACGGTGACGATACCAGTCATGCGAGTAACTTTGGTTTAATCGGTATTTTAGGATTCGTTATGGGATCCTGTTTGCCTGCACGGGAACCCACAAAAATGATTTTTTAAATGAACTGCTCGAACCGCTCTTTTTTAGCTTTGCAGACAGGACAGATTTCCGGGGGTTGATCGCGGGCACAGAGATAACCACAGACACTGCAACGCCAGACAGGGTACGACAGTGACAGTAATGGTGTAGTGGTGGAGACCGTCCGGACAACTCTGTTTTTGCCACGCATGGATCGTGGAGGTCTCCTTTCAGGAACCGGCACCGTTTGTTTCTCCCTTTTAAAAACCGCTTCGTTTACATAGAGGGCACAATAGCAGGCGCCAAAATCAGTGAGATCAGGATCCCGGTAATTACAGGGACAGATAATGTCAAGG
>Ga0182021_10002221_pt1 | contig 22621 bp, 21 predicted proteins | sample 612E3MmetaG_FD_120493 | JGI IMG/M metagenome (GOLD analysis project Ga0182021, IMG submission 120493) | Permafrost microbial communities from Stordalen Mire, Sweden - 612E3M metaG (Illumina Assembly) | ecosystem: Environmental > Terrestrial > Soil > Wetlands > Permafrost | place: Sweden... | reverse complement strand
GGAACTGGCTACAACGCGGAAAAGTCCCCTCATCCCCAGTAAGGTTTTTAATGCCGCGGAAAGCCAGTTGACCGGGATCCGCCAAGCAATAATTTTAGGGGCAGACATAAGTCGAATTGGAATAGGTTGCACTAATTCCTTTTGAAAAGGACTATTGATTATCTTCCAAGTAATGCTTTATTAAAATTTTGACTAAACAAACTTCCTGTGCAAATTTCGGTCACAATGCCTTCAGGAGGGTTTGCAGTTCTTCGAACCGAACCTGAACAACCATAATCAATTCCCTCTTCAATCTCTCATCAGACAGTTTAGCATCTATTCTATCCATGCGTTCAGCCAGTTCCATATCACCCAGGGTTCCTTTTACCCAGTTTTGGAAGTCACGACGCCCAAAATGAAACCTAACCGATTGAAGCTCTATTGTTCTTAGTTCTTCCCTGAAGCTGAACAGGTTAACAGCTGTTTCTCCAGTGTATTTGCCAACGTCGCTAAAGAAGTGGAAACCGCGATCAAAAGGGACGGAATTGAGGATTTTCTGAACCGCCACCTTGTCCAGATTGGGATTATTGTCGTTCTTGTTTGCGGATTGAAGCATAAACACACCGCTTGATGAGAGGTGGCAGGGTGTAAATTAGTTTGTGGTTGTATCTCTGCTGCAACGCCGTCTAAATTTAGCGGAACTCAAAAAAATTCAGCCGAATTCCTTTCAAGTCGGAACAATCGGGTTGTTGCTATGCGGGCACAGTCACAAATCTGTATTAGTCTTTGAGGTGAAATGATATTAAGTGTCCTGAAGCCATCAAACGTTGCATCAAAAAGTTTGGCGGGTCAGGAGTTAACGTAACGCGGTGTCCCCTCATTCCCCAGTTCCTTTTCCAGTCTGCGCCAAGTTAACGATCCAAGACCCCCAAACTTAATTTTAGACTTATTCAATGCTCGGATGCTGAAAATATGGTTGCATAAAGTTTACACTAGCCACTATATGGAATCACGTTAGTTTTCTTGTCCTTCCCAATTTTTCCCTTTTAGGAAACTTTAGCGACCAAAAACAATCGCTTCAGAAAACGAAGGAAAAAGGAAGAATCGCGGCTATCCTAAACATACTTTATAGGCTCAAAGTGAACCCTGCGCTGAGTTCAGCCCAAAGAACCAGCGACGCGATGGCTACTTCCGCTATGGATAAGACTGCTCCAACTTTGAGGTAATCTTTGAGGCTGATTTGTACTCCTTTTTTGCGCATTATCTCCAGCCACATCAAAATCGCAAGCGAACCCAGCGGGAAAAAGTGTGGACCCAAATTATTGCCGATCACATTGCTGAAAATCAAGCCAGTGAAGGCTGTTGCGCCCAGACCCCCGACTGCGGCAGCCTGCTTCACGGACAGTAACCCCAGAATAGTCATGGGCCAATTATTCATGAAACTCGCGCCAACCGTAACCACCATGCTGGGAACAAAGATGCCCAGAATAGAGGGCAACGCACTCGTGTGAACAAGCGCAGAAGCCAGCAACTCCACGACGCCAGTGTTCTCCAAACCTTGCACCACCAAAAAGATGCTCAGCATGAACAGGATAATACCCCAGTTAATCTCCCTCGCCAAATGCTTCAGACCCTTCTTTTCGCCATCCTCCGAAACCGCGTTTCGGATGCTTGTCCAGTAAACAAAAACTAGGAAAACAGCGCCGGAACAAATCACTAGCGAAACTGGAACCCGCCAAAGAGAAGTCAAAACGTAACCCACATCGATGGCAACCAAAGTGGCAACGCTGACTTTGAGCAAGCCGGGAGAAATTTGCTGCTTCCCCAAATTCAACTCCGCTACTGCGACAACGTCAAACGTTTTGGGGATTTTTTTGCGGAAAAACAGGTAAACCAGAAACAGGCTACTTGTGATTGTGGCAACGGCAACTGGACCCATAAAAATAAGGTGTTGAATGAAACTGTAATGGAAGAAGTCTGCGCTCAAAATGTTAATGGGGTTACTTGTTATCAACGGCATCGCAGCAGTGTCCGCGATTAGACCTGCACTAAACAGGTAAGCTAGGCGCCCATCGGAACCTACGCCGATGCAAATTACGATTTCAAGCACAATTGGTGTCAAAATCAAAACAGCGCTATCATTAGCAAACAGAATGCTAACGGCGGCAGTCAACAAAGCGACGTAGAAATAAAGTTTCAAGCCGTTCCCGCCAGCCAAACCTACCACTCGCAAAGCAGCCCATTTGAAGAAACCCATGGCGTCCAACGTGACCGACAACGCGACGATGCCGATGAACGCCAAAGCCGCATCCCATATGTCCAGAAATGACTGCGCAGCTTGCCCAAGCGAAACCGTTCCCAGAAGCAGCGAAGCCGCGGCCCCAATTCCCGCTGCATAACCGAGGCGGATTCCGCGTGGACGCTTAATCAGTAGAAACAGTGTTACAGCAAAGATTGCTATTGCGGCGGCTACGGTCCAGTTCAATGCGTCAAGTCCCAGATTTGTTATTGAGCATGCATTCTGTTCGAATATAAAAGATTACTTGAGAAGAAAAAAACAAAAAGGAAAAAAAGAGTAAGGCAGTTTATTCGGGTTTCTTTTGTTTGCCTGGACGCAGCGAGCGAACCGTTGCGCCTGCGCGCCACATTTCGCTGTTACCCATCTCTTTGAGTTCGTCGGCGAGTTTCTGGCGGTAGTCTGGTGCTTTGCTTTTTTCGAGGACGATGCGTGTTTCTTCGCCTGCTGCAACAAGCTCGTAGAGAGAATCAAACACTGGTTGTGTTGCTTCACGGAAACGGCTTCTCCAGCGCAATGCGCCGATACGCGCGGTTTCGCTGCAGTTGCAGTACATCCAGTCCATGCCGTTTTCATCGACAAGGCGGATTAAGCTTTGTGTGAGTTCCTCGACACTTTCGTTAAATGCTTCACTTGGGCTGTGTCCATGATCACGCAAGGTTTTGTATTGTGCTTCCAGAATGCCTGCGAGTGCGCCCATTAATGTGCCTCGTTCGCCTGTTAGGTCACTGTAGGTTTCTTTCTCGAATGTTGTTGGAAAGAGGTATCCTCCGCCGATGGCTATGCCGAGCGCTTTGGCGCGTTCTTCGGCTTTACCTGTTGCATCCTGGAAGACTGCGAAGCTGCAGTTTATTCCGCTTCCATCAACAAAGTTTCTGCGCACAGATGTGCCTGAGCCTTTAGGTGCAACAAGGATTACGTCTATATCTTTAGGTGGGATAACGCCTGTTTGCTCTTTGTACACGATGCTAAAGCCGTGGCTGAAGTAAAGTGCGTCTCCTTTTTTGAGGGTTGCTTTGATTTTGGGCCATACTGCTTTTTGTGCTGCATCGGTGAGTAGAAACAGTTTGATTGTACCTTTTTTAGCTGCTTCTTCCATTGGGAACAGGTTTTCGCCTGGTTTCCATCCGTCTGCGACGGCTTTGTCCCATTCTTTTTTGAATACACCTTCTTTTTCCTGGCCAATGATTACTTTTATTCCTTGGTCACGCATATTGAGTGATTGAGCTTGACCTTGGATGCCATATCCGAGTGAGACAACAACCTCATCTTTCAGGATTCTCTGAGCCATTTGTACTGTGAATTCTTTCCGGGTGATAACGTCTTCTTTTACGCCACCGAAATCTATCTTAACCATAGTGATTTCCTCAAGGCTGATTATGTGATTAACAGCCCATAATTAAGAATTGTCCCGCAAAAACGTCGACAACCGCCTCTGCTGCGATTTTCCCTCGAAAATCCTACTTTACTACCGAATTTTCTTCGAGTTAGTTTTTAGGTTTTTCACGCATTAAAGAATTTAAAAGGTATTGAGCTGGATGGATTAGGTTGATTCTTGCAAATGTTCAAAAATTGAAAAAGCCACTTATGCGATTTTGTGGTATTTCAAACTGGAATTGGTCTCGTAAAGATTGTTTTAAGTGAATTAACTAACCGTTTGTCCAACTTGGGATGAGATTTTGTGAAAAGTCTTTTAAGCTTCATACGTCAACATAGTCATGGTGAACTTTACATGCCATCTCTGGAAAAGAAGAACAAGGCAAAGAAAGCAAAACACGAAGCAAAAACTGGCAAAACAAAGTAAACTCAACTGCTCTTTCCGCGGGAACTGGCTTCAGGTGCCCGTGCTAAAGGCAATTAATTAGAGCTTATGTTCTACCAGAACTCAACTATTCATTTTTCTTTTATCAATTTTGACTTGTGCCTTGCAGGCAAATTAATTCTTAAATCTTATTAGCACAGACAAATCAGGGTAAGCTAATATCTGCCTTGCAACAATTATATATCGGGGAGAACACTTGGCCAGAAACGAATTACACCCCGAGCAGTTGCCTCCACAAATCAGAGTCTCGACAGGCTCAGCCATAGTTCTGGGATTGTTGGAGGGCAAATTAGATGCAGAACCCACAACCGCTTACCTCATGACATACAAGGCAGGTAAATGCGCGGCCAACTGTGGCTTCTGCCCCCAAGCTCAAGGCAGCCAAAGCAAAGCTGAATTACTTTCGCGCGTTTCTTGGCCGCCGTTTTCGGTGGGTAGCGTCATCGGACAAATAGCGAACGCAGTCAATTCGGGGAAGATAAGACGGGTTTGCATCCAAGCCCTGAATTACCCAAAGGTTTTTGGTGACCTCTGCGCGTTCGTTGAAACCCTCAAAAAGCAGGTTCAGGTGCCCGTTTCGGTTTCTTGCCAGCCGCTTAACAGTGAGAACATGTGGAACCTTTCAAAGGCAGGTGCAGACCGAATCGGCATCGCTATAGACACAGCAACAGAGAAACTTTTCAACCAAATCAAAGGAGAAGCCGCAGGTGGACCCTACGACTGGCAAAAAGAGTTTGTTCTTTTGCGAACAGCTGTCGGAGTCTTCGGCGAAGGCAATGTAAGCACCCACTTGATTGTCGGCTTGGGTGAAACCGAAAAGGAAGCTGTCCAAATGCTGCAAAGATGTGTTGACATGGGCGTGCTGCCAGGTCTCTTCACATTTACACCTGTGCGGGGAACAGCGCTTGCTGAAAAAATGCAGCCTCAATTGGAGGTTTATAGGCGGGTGCAACTTGCCAGATATCTCATTGTCAACGCCTTAGGCAGATTTGAGGACATGGCTTTCGATTCGGATGAGCAAATCGTGGATTTCGGGGTTGGAAAAGACGTCTTGGCACGTGCTTTGGAAGCGGGGAAACCTTTTCTGACGGCTGGTTGCGCGGACTGCAATCGCCCTTTCTACAACGAGAAACCAAGCGGACCCATCTACAACTACCCACGAAGTCTAACAGCCCAAGAAATAGCTGAAACAAAAAAGCAACTTCAACCGTGTATCGAATAAAGACAAAAAATTGGGGGTTTAGGTTGTCACGGGCGAAAGAGCTTTTCCGCCCCCTTCACCTGGCTGAGGCAGCTTAGGCTTCTGCCTCGTGACCTGCTCCACTAATCGCCAAAACTCAGGCATAACCAAGCCCTTCTGTAGGTCTCTAAGCAACTTCTTGACCTGATAAAAGGTCATTTGGGCTTCGCCTTTATCGAGGCTTTCTGCAGGTCCCTTCACATGCCGCAAGATTTCGTCAACTTGTCTTGGTGAGGCGCGTATGCCTGCTTTTTCAAGCAGACTCTGAAGCAGAGTTTGACCGGTGTTTCTGCCTACGAAAAGTGAAGTTTCGCGTCCGACGATTTCAGGCGGAAAAGGCTCAAACATCAAGGGATGAGCAAGCATACCTTCCACGTGTTCATCTACTTCATGCGTGAAGGTGGTGTCACCGACTATGGGTTTGTGGAACTGGATGGGCAATGCAAACGACTTCTCGGTCAACTGGGCTAAACGGTAAATCCGCTCCATGTCGATGCCAGTGTCAATGTTGTAGAGCAATTCTAAAGCCGCAACAACTTCCTCGAACGGGGCTAAGCCAGCGCGCTCCCCGTATCCGATAAGGCTAGTGTGAAGATAAGTGGCGCCCTCCTCTACCGACGCCAACGTGTTTGCCGTGGCTAAGCCGAAGTCGTTGTGACAGTGAACGGAAAGAGGAATCTTTTTGCGGACCGCATCTGAGAGACCGTCACGAACATGACTGATCAAGTAACGCATAGCAAGTGGTCTAAGGAAACCTACGGTGTCTGCTATGGCGAGCTTAGTTGCGCCTGCGCCGACTGCAGCTTCAAAAACCGTCAAGATGTCTTCCAAAGCCGTTCGGCTGCCGTCGGAAAGCACGAAGTCCACGGTTAAGCCGTGTTTTTTGGCGTAGTCGATGCTATCCACGATGCGCTTGAGGGCTTCTTCTTTGCTTATTTTGAGTCGGTACTGCAGGTTTAACCCGTTAATTGCAGCTTCAATGTTAATCTCTTTCATGCCCGCTTCTATGCAGGCATCAACATGGGCTCTGGAGGCAGCTGAAGAAGCAGTTAAAGTCGCTTTCTCGAAGGATTCGTTCACGATACGCTTGACGCTGCGTTTTTCTTCCTCGCTTAGCCCTGGGAAACCCACGTTTATGACGGATATTCCAGTTTCATCCATCATTTTGGCCAGCTTAAGCTTCTCTACATATGTCAGAAAGACCATGGGTGCCTTAATGCCTTCGCGGAAGGTTTCATCAACCATGTAGACGCGATCAGGCAGCTTGGGCGGCAGGTTTTTGCGGAGGCGGTTATAGTTCGCGATTAGACCTTGAGTCTCTAGCTTCTTGAATATAGTCTTCCTCATCAGTTGCACAGTCCAAATAAGTCGGAAGTTAACTAGTGATACTTTCACGGGCACTTATATAAAAATTGCACACGCCAGATAAACACTGAAAATCTCTATTGAAAAAAATGCTGCATTCATGATTAACAACATTCTCTTGGCTTATGCATCCCTTCTATTTTTGGCTGCTAATGTTTAATAGTGGGTGGACAAAATCAGAAACACACTACTTAGGATGAAACCGGAATGGATACTTGGCGGATCCTTAAGATCGAAACTTACAACGCAGGTATGAACATGGCAATTGACGAAGCCATCTTGCTTAGCCGCGTTGCCGAGGAGGTTCCGAACACGCTGCGGTTTTACTGTTGGAAACCTTCTGCAGTGTCAATTGGAAGGTTCCAGAAGCTCGAACAGGAAGTTAACTTGGCGAATTGCAAAAAACTGGGCGTTGACTTTGTGCGGAGGATAAGTGGCGGCGGCACAGTCTACCACGATAGCGAGGGTGAAATCACCTACAGCGTAGTCGCCAAAACCCAGGACATGTGCGCCAAGGACATAACCGAAGTATACTCACGCGTTTACGCCGCAATAGGTGAAGCCTTACGCATGCTTGGCATCCCAACGGATTATTGCGAAGGTGATACAAAAAACTGTCCCAATCTTACTGTCAATGGCAAGAAAATCAGTGGCAGCGCCCAAGCCAACAAAGGGGGCATAGTTTTGCAGCATGGCACATTGCTGTTAGACGTCGATTTACGGCAGATGTTCACGCTGCTGCGTGTTCCGTGGGCGCAAAGTTGCATGCAGGTTGTGGATGTGGCGAAGGGCAAGATAACCAGCGTGAAAGCTGAGTTAGGACATTCTGTGACCCCAGAAACGGCGGCGAACGTAGTGGCGCATGGTTTTGCGGTGGCGCTTAACATTCAGGTCGTCGAGAACGTGCAGTCATTGGATGGCGGATTAACCGCCAAAGAACGGGAACTCGCTCAGAGACTATACAAAGAAAAATACTCGACAAAAAAGTGGAATTTAGAAGGCAAAACCACGCTGGCTTAGGTTTTTTCGCGTTTCCACCTGACGCCTTGCGCCGTATCCTCAATTGTGATGCCCATGGCTTTGAGTTGTTGGCGGGCGCCGTCTGCTGTTTTCCAGTCTTTGGCTTTTCGGGCTTCTTCCCGTTTTTTGATGATGGCTTCGACTTCAGGGGGTAGAGTTTCTTCTTTGGCCTTGGGGATTACGCCAAGAACTTTGTCGAAGCTGGAAATGAGCTCTGAGACTTTGGCGCCTTCCTCTTTGCTCAAAGCATTTGTGTCTAGCATGTTATTTATGTCCCTGACGAAGTCGAAGAGCGATGCTAAGGCTATGCTGATGTTAAGGTCGTCATCCATTGCAGTGCCAAAACAAGTATGAACCTGGCTAACGAGTTGGCTGAGTTCTTGCGGGCGCCCTTTTCCATTGGCATCCTGCAATCTACGCTGCAAAGTCGCTAACCGTTCTATAGCTTTCTTGGCAGCGTCTAAAGCTTCAAACGTAAAGTTAAACTGCTGTCGATAATGTGTGCTCAAAAGCAAGTAACGTATTGCCAGCGGATCCAGACCTTTAGACAGGAGATCCCGGAGGGTGTAAAAGTTTCCCAGCCGTTTAGCCATCTTTTTGCCCTCCACCAGCAGGTGCTCGTTATGCATCCAGTAGTGCACGAAGGTTTTTCCTGTGGCAGCCTCACTTTGGGCGATTTCGTTTTCGTGGTGGGGGAACATGTTGTCGACCCCGCCGCAGTGGATGTCGAAAGTTTCGCCTAGATACTTCATGCTCATTGCGCTGCATTCAATGTGCCATCCTGATCTGCCTTTACCCAACTCGGTTTCCCAGAAAACGTCGCCGTCTTCGGGCGTCCACGCCTTCCATAGGGCGAAATCCCTCGCTTCGTCCTTGGTGTATTCGTCTTGACATACCCGGGCGCCTGCTTTGAGTTCTTGCATTTGGATATGGCTGAGTTTGCCGTAGTTGGGAAACTTGCATATAGCGAAGTAGATGCTGCTGTCTTCGCCGCGGTAAGCAATTCCCTTTCGGAGGAGGGTTTTGATTAGGTTGACCATTTCGGGCACGTGGTCAGTTGCTCTTGGGTAAACGGTTGCGGGCTTGAGGTTAAGGGCTTTTATATCCTCGAAAAACGCGGTGGCATAGAAATCTGTATACTGCCGAAGGGGTTTGGCTTGGGTTTGGCTGCCTTTGATGGTTTTGTCATCTACGTCGGTAAGGTTCATAACGTGGGTGACTTGGTAGCCTCGGTATTCTAGCCACCGTTTAAGCAGATCCTCAAACACGAAGGCGCGGAAGTTGCCAATGTGTGCGTAATCATATACTGTGGGTCCACACGTGTACATGCCTACCTTGCCCGATTTAATAGGCTCGAATTCTTCCTTCTGACGGCTCAGAGTATTGAACAGTTTGATTGTTGTGGCTGGTTTGCTCATCTGCGTTCCCATTGAAGTACCATGTGGAAAATATTTAAGCGTTCTACTACGAGGTGACGATTACTTTTACTGGTTTCTGGGCGGGGTCGCTTGCGGTCTGGATTGCTTTCTCGAATTCTTCAAGTTTAAAGCGGTGTGTTATAAGGCTTTGAACATCGAGTTTCTTGCGTGCAACAAGATCTACCGCGGTCGGGTATTCGGATGGCGAGATGTAGGTTGTGAAAAAGCAGGCTTCGTCGGCGTTTCCGAAGTTCATGTTGCCTTCGAATTCACCCACTAGCGCGACTCTTCCGGCTTTCCGCACCAGCAAAGGTGTCAACTCTACCGTCTTGGTCGTTCCTGCCGCTTCTACCACCACATCGGAGCCGCGCCCTGTAATATCCTTGACCCGCTTGGGAACATCCTCCTTCGCCGCGTTGATACAGTAGTCTGCTCCAAGCCTCTGTGCAAGCTCAAGCCTGTAATCCTGTGTATCCACGACTATGACTTTGCATCCTTTGAGCTTGGCAACCTGCATCATCAGCGAACCGATTGCTCCTTGACCGAGAACCGTGGCGTAGTCATCTGCGTCTGGCTTAAGCATATCCAGAGTATGGAGAGCGAACGCGACTGGCTCTATCATAGCTGCTTCCTCGTCCGAAACGGCGTCGGGAAGCGGAACTAGGTTTCTTTCGCGAAGTGCAACGAATTCGGCGAAGAACCCGCCCTTGGTCAACCCGTAGTACAGAACCCTCTCGCAAAGCGACGGATGCCCACGCATACAATAGTAGCATTTACCGCACCAACTCAATGGCAACAAAACAACCCGCTTACCGGTATCCTGACGGATTCCCCAAGCGTCATGCCCGATGATACGGCCCCGCTTGATTTTCCAGTCACCCCGATAAAGATGCAAATCAGTCCCGCAGATACTTCCAGCCTTGAAATTAACCAGAACTTTTCTGCCCTTAACCTGCGGTTCATGGACATCTTCAACTTTAACGTCTTTTGGTCCATGATAAACGACTGCTCTCAAAAACAGGCCCTCCTAGACATCTTGACGAAAAGTCAACTATTAACTTTCCGCAAACCTGCATAAATTTAGAAAGCAGTTTTTGCAGCCAGTTAAGGTTTGGTCGCATCTTTCTTGCAGTCTGCTGAGAAGCGCAAATTCTGAACAGGTGAATCATCAGAAGCACGCTGAGCCCGAGCGTTTTGTCTGTATTTTGCTTCATCTTTTTTTGCAAAGCACTCCTTGTCACTTAACTCTACGCTGGCTTCCAGTTTTCGGATGGTTCGACCGATTCTGCGTTGCCCTTTAGTAGTGATGGGTCTCATAACTTTCTCTGCTTACTAATTATTTTTCGGGGATATAACTTGAACTCTCGGGTTCGGGAAAATGGGGTTTTGAGGTAACCTGAATAACCGCCCCGCGTTATACACTGGCGTTGATGCCGATGAACCTTGAAGAATACACCAAAGACAAGCTATGGCTGATCCTTGTGGAAACGGTCCACGCAAACGTCATGTACCCAACCCACAAATCGTACACACGCGACGTTATCTTGCGTGCTCAACCTGAAATTTCGCCTGAGGACTTGGCGGCGAAGCTCAATATGCCTTTGGGTGAAGCGATTGTTGTCCTCTACGAGTTGCAGGTGGCAGGAATCGCGAAATAGTCTCATTTTTTTCGAATCTAAGGTTTCGTTCGGATAAGATTCTTGCATAGAGATTGCTGAGAATTCGAGTTTGTGTTCACGATATGTTTAAATATTCATGACGGTTTTTGGGAACTAAAGGTGAAAAAATGAAAAACAATAATAAAGCTGCCATTGGCACTGCACTCATTGCCATAATTCTAATCGTAATAATCGTTGTTGCGGGCGTTGCTGCCTTCGCAGCATACAATTATTACCAAAATAAGCAACCTTCCCCATCGCCTTCTCCATCACCAACGTTGTCACCAGCGCTGACACCAACAGCAACACCAGCACCCACAGAAACCCCGACCCCTACATCAGTTCTGGCAATCACAACCAACGGCTCAATAGTTAATCTATCAATAAGCGGAAATGTAACCAGTTCACAGATATCCAACGTTACAATCGCAACAAACCAGTCCGCAGCAATAACTACATTTTCCTTTAATGTAACCGGGGAAACTGGCACCATCGGCTTTAGCAACATGACCATCTCCAAAAGTACTGTGCCCTACGGAACAACACCGACAATCTACATCGACAATCAAACTGCCCAAACCCAAGGATCTGCCTCAGACAACATCAACTACTATGTGTGGTACACGATTCACTTCAGTACTCATGAAATATCGATTGTCTTCTCAACAATTCCAATAGCAACACCCACACCCTCTCCAACTCAAACACCAACCCCAACTGCTACACCAACACCGGTTCCCACAGCAACTCCTACAACCGCCCCAACACCTACGCCCAGTCCCACAACATTGACAGTTGCAACAACTACAAGCCTTCATGACACCGGACTCGAAGACAACGGAACAGGCAACCTAAAATCTGCATTCCAAACCAAATACCCATGGATAACCATTAACTTCGTTGCACTAGGAACAGGAGCCGCAATAGCACAAGCACAAAGAGGCGACGCAGACATGATATTGGTACATTCGCCATCACAGGAAGTTTCCTTCTTAAAAGGCGGATACGGAATAGACCGAAAAATCATAGCCTACAACTTCTTCATCATCGCAGGCTCAGCAAATGACCCCGCAGGCATCAAGGGCTTAACTAACGTAAGTCAAGCCCTCATAAATGTCTACAACGCAGCACAAACTAACAGCCAAGTCCAATGGTTCACTAGAAACGACGGTTCAGGCACAGCCACTGCGGAACAGAATCTATGGAAAGCCGCAGGCTTCAACTATACTCAGCTACTTCTGCAAACATCATGGTTCCACGCCACAGGATCAGGAATGGGACAAACATTGCTGGTAGCTAACAACGGAGTCGGTGCAGGCTCCCCTGGATATATTATGTCAGACATGGGCACCTACTTAGCTTACTATAACCCCGGCGACATCCAGCTGAAAATCGTAATCCAAGCCCAACAAGCTCTCCTTAACGTGTACAGCGCAATAATTGACAACCCAACCAACGCCAACCTGACAAACACAAACTTTGCTGCATCAATGTTATTCGTGAACTATCTGGTTTCCGACGAAGGTCAACAGCTCATTGCAAACTACGGAGTTTCAACTTACGGACAGCAATTGTTCGCTCCCTTTGTACCTTTAGTTAGCGGCACTACCCCTAACGCTACACTGCTAAGCTGGATCCAAAGCTACGCATACATCGATTCTAACACTGTCATTAACGCGAGTGGAACAGAATGTCCAGCTCAGTATCGGTACAACGCAGGCAACTTGTACTCGCCATCATACGACATTATTCCTAGTGCGCTCATTGACACTACGACAGGCCCGTTAGTTCAACCACTATCAAACCAAGAACTACAAGTCAGCAGCAACTATGCAGAAAATACATTCCCGCAAGCAATTTTCAACACATACACAACAATGACAACAACCGAAAGCTACACAACAGCAAACAACAAGAATCTCTAAGTGGCTGTCAAAAGCCTCAAAAACTCCTTTCCTTATTTTCTTTGTGACTGCAATGCCCGACATTATTATACAAGCATTTCAGCAGGCTATTCAGCTAATTCTAAGCGGCGACCATGAGTTTTACGCAACCATCTACAGGACCATATATGTCTCAGGCGTAGGCACGCTACTATCATGCACTTGGAGCATACCAATCGCCATTGTAATTGGGCTGTACTCTTTCAAGGGCAAATGGATAGTCAAAGGACTATTCAACGCGCTAATCGGCGTCCCCACGGTGGCGCTAGGTTTACTTCTTTATCTGCTCATGTCCAGACAAGGAGAATTCGGCTACCTCCATCTACTCTACACATTAAACGGCATAATGATTGGACAAGCCATCTTAGTTACGCCCATAATCGTCAGCTTCACCGCAAGCGCATTATCCGCAGCAGATACGCAATTAAGAGATTTGGCGAGGACTCTTGGCGCATCAGGTTTAAGAACTAACTTTGCTATCATGAGAGAAACCATTTGGTCCATGGTTCTTGCCGTAACAGCCTCTTTCAACAGGGGCTTTGGAGAGCTAGGAATCGCCACCATCGTAGGCGGCAACTTACTGGGCGAAACACGCGTTCTAACAACGTCGATTGCTTTGGAGATTAACTTTGGTAGCTTCAACGTAGCAGTGGCATACGCGATAGTCTTGATGGCGATTGTAATCACAATTGCTTTAGCGATAAGCCTAATCGAACGATTAAGACAAGAAGAGTTGCCCTTCAAAACCTGGCACATCTTCGGCAAATCGGGAGGACAATAGCCCATGATGACAAGCCTCCAATTGGAAGACATCCAGAAGAGCTACGGAAAAGTCAAGGCACTTGACTCCATCTCTATCAAGCTGGAAGGCGGCAAAACAATCGCGCTTATAGGCGTCAACGGCGCAGGAAAAACCACCCTGCTCAGAATAATTGCAGGTTTAGAGAAACCGGATAAAGGAAAAGTATCTTTTAACGGCAACATCGTATCAAACGGAGAACGGCGCAAGATCTGCACATTAGTTTTCCAGCGAACTGTCATGTTCACTAGATCGGTATACGCAAATCTTGCCTACGGCTTAAAAATCAGGGGAGAAAAAGAACCCGAAATCAAAGAAAAAATCTCCCGGGCGTTGCATGAGGTGGGATTGAAAGATTTCGAAAAACGCAAAGCCAAAAAAACTTCCGGCGGCGAGCAACAAAGGATCGCGTTGGCAAGGGCTTTCCTGCTTGAACCGAAAATCCTGCTTTTAGATGAGCCGACCGCGAATCTGGACCCGAACAGCGCCACCATAATTGAGAAAGCCATAGTAGCCAAAAAGAGACCCGACAACATCACAATAATTTCTACGCATAACCTGAACCAAGCAAAAAGATTGGGGGATGAAATAGTGCACATCCACTGCGGCCAAATCGTTGAAAGGGCAAGTTCAGACGAGTTCTTTGATAAGCCTAAAAGTGAAATTACCCGAAAATTCATCAACGGTGAACTAGACTTCTAAACCACGCTTTGACGCAGTTGATTACATTTATTAACCGTTCCCACCCATAACAATAATGGATGTTACTCCACAAGAAACATCAACCCTCCTGCAAAGTCTGGCTCGAATGCGACGGAAAACCAGTCCTGGGCAAAGGCGGGGCAGAAATTCTCGAAGGCATAAACACCGAAAAATCACTGACCAAAGCCGCCCAAAAAGTCGGCATGTCGTACCGTTACGTTTGGAATTACATACAGAAAATCGAGAAAGCCATCGGCGAACCCATCGTCGAAACTTACAAGGGTGGAAAAACAGGCGGCGGAGGAGCTCAGCTTACCGAGTTAGGCAGGAGCTTGCTGGCGGAGTACCGACAGTTAGAGGGTTATTTAAGTGGAGTTTTAGCAGAGGGCAAGGCAGCGGAGGTGAAAGGCTTGAAGTTAAGTGCAAGAAACAATTTTAAAGGAAAAATCATTGCTGTTGAAAAAGGCGTGATAACCGCCAAAGTAAAAATCGAAGTTAAAGCGCCCACCACGATCACCGCAGTCATCACGAAAGAAGCGGTTGAGGATTTAGACTTGAAAGTTGGCGACGAAGTCACAGCAATCGTAAAATCTACTGAAGTAATAATTGGGAAATAAAGAAAAAATTTGTTTTTTAGTTCGGTTACTCCACTACGTAGCGGAAAGCGATGTGTTCGCCCGCTGTGGAGCTTTTCCTTATGATCCTTAGGACATCGCCGGGCTTTGCGCCTATGGCTTTGACTGCTGGGTCAGTGGAGGAGATTTGAGGCATCTGATACGGCTTAATCTTATACTGTTCCAGAAGCGCAGCCCTTTCTTTTTCTGATAAAATTTCGTGCCGTGGAACAAGGGCGTGCTCAAAGATGTCGAAAACTGGGAACGATTTGAGAAGGAGTTCGACTTTCTTTTTCTTTGCGCCCTGTTTAACGGCATGCGTGTAGCGTCCTTCTGTAATGACTATGGCACGGTCAATCTCTTTTTCTTTCATGACCTTGTAGAGCAGGTTCATTGCAACTATGCCTACAGTGGCTTGGTCTAAAATGCACCAGATGATGGCTTTCTCTTTGTCCTCGGGAATGTCAATAGTATAGCCGAATGCGCCTTCAAACTTTTCTTTCTCAAGTAACTTGTATTTGCGTAGCTTGATGAGGACTTCTGCCTTGCGTTCTTCCACTGTTTCTCCTTTAATGCTCACACTACAAACCTCAAGTTTAGAATACTCGAATCCTAAACAAACCCTTAACCCTTAAACCTTACGCTTATAGAAAGGGGAACTTGCGAATTCGTGGTAATCTACGAGTGGGTTTGGAACGTTTCTATTAGAGAAGCATTAATGCTTCGATTTCCTAGAAGTTTCACAGCGCAACAATCTCTTTCAGTACACAATGAAGCGAGAGAAGAAGAAAAACGGCGGTTTTTTTCAGGGGCGCAGCCGTTCTTCTTCTTTCCAACTGTCCAGCCGAAAAGATCCTGCGTTTAGAGAAGAAGAACAACAGCCGCAATCGCAAGTGTTGTTCTTCTTTCACAGACGCCTTAAGTTCTGGTAGAGTAGTAGGCGCTGAAAATTCCCCACGACTACTACTTCTAACCAGCATCAATATCGGAAAAACCCAAAAACCTAACGCTATTGATTAACTTTTGAAGGACAGATACAGTTCAGCTTAGCCAAGCGTAGGCTTGATCTCCGCAGGATGGTCGCAGAGCACTTGGGACCACTAACTAATTCAACATTTGGCGAGGCTGTAGCCCATGCATGTTCCCATGCTTAAACCATAAGCGAGATTAATTATCAGCATAGCCATCGGCTCCAGATAACGCGCAGCTTTCAAAGGACCCACGTCAACGGGTTCAAAACCGATGTCTACCCCTAGCCTCATTGTGATTTGTTTCGCTTTCTTGTCGTCGCCTGCCACAAACAGCGTCAATGCTTCTTCGCCGACTCTTCCTGTGCTTTGGTTCGACGCGAACACTGTGTTAAACGCTTTTACCATGTGAGTTTTGGGAAGCTGCTTTTGCAGTTCTTCAGCAGCCGAGGTCGAAAAGCCGATAGCCAAGTCACCGTTCTCTCCAATGGCGTTGGTAACGTCTACAACGACTTTTCCGTCTGCAGTCGATCCGAGCTCTTTAACCGTATCTGCTATAGCTCCATAAGGTACGGCTACGATAACGATTTCGCCCCACTTTGCTGCTTCAGCAACGGATTCCCTTGGGTCACGGTGACCAAACTTGACTTCGTGTTTGCCCCTTAAGCCTTCAGCTATTGCTGACCCGACGTTGCCTTTGCCGATAATTGCTACTTTCAATTCAAAAAGCTTCCTATAAATGTGCAATAGAAACTTTTAGCTGAGGGCTCTTAAGTAGTTGTGACTGTACGATGCCTACAACAAAGGTTTCTACGCGAAACCAAGGGGTTACCCATTTCTGCGTTGACTGAAATGATGAGTCGCCTTTAGAGCTGATATTACACTCGCAGTATGATGTTATGTGCGGATTTGTGCACTGTCTGGGCAAATCCCTTGATTATTTCGGGTGCGTACGGCTTCAAAACTTGGTAACTCCTATCCAACGTGTCATTTGGCACGAACTGCTGCAGTGCCAACGTCTCAGCACCCATCACCACTTCCCCTATGCAAGCTACATCTTCAGGCGTAACCAAATCCGGTACAAGAGTCGTTCGAAATTCGTAGGGCACCTTGCCTGTCTTGAGAATTTCTACGGTGCGCATAAGTCCCGTAGTGTCCTTTACGCCGAGCTGACCGTATTTTTCAGGAGAAGTTTTAAAGTCCATAGCCACATAGTCCACACTGCCCAAGCATTCTTCGAGAATGTCGGGAAAGCAACCATTTGTGTCCAACTTAACTTGGAATCCGCGTTCTTTGAGTTTCGCAAGGAATTTGGGGAGTTCTTTGTGCATGCAAGGTTCTCCGCCGGTTACAACGACAGCGTCGACATACCTTTTGCGTGTTTCCAGCATCGCCAGTGCAGTTGCTTCTTGAAGAAACGGGGGTTGGGGATCTACGGCTATACGCCAATTGTGGCAGAACCCGCATCTTAGGTTGCAACCGGGCGTGAAGAGTACTGAGGCAACTTTGTTTGGGTAGTCAATTAAGCTGATTTTTTGTAGCCCACAGAACTTCATGCTTCAGCCTCTCTAAGTCACTACTGGTGCAGTCGCCATTATGAGGGATTTGTCGAAGGTTTTGCGCAAGGAGAATTCTGCTTGTTTGCCGTCGTTCCATTGGTCTACGGGTCTCAGGTATCCGACCACCCGGCTATAGACTTCGCAGGTTGCGCCACAGGCTGGGCATTGTTTGTGTTCGCCGCTGGTGTAGCCATGGTTTGGGCAGATGCTGAACGTGGGAGTTAACGTAAAGTATGGTAACCGGCTGTTCCAGCTGACTTTTTTAATGAGTTCTGCTGCGGATTTCCATGAGTGAAGGCGTTCGCCTAGGAATATGTGGAAGACTGTGCCACCTGTGTAGAGGGTCTGCAGGTTTTCCTGGTGTTCCAAGGCGTCGAACAGGTCGCCATTGAAATCTACGGGCAGTTGGCTGCTATTGGTGTAGAAGGGTTCGGCGTGTTGGTTTTGGACTTGGTGTTGGTTGGCGAAGATAATGTTAGGGTGCTTGCGCTTGTCTATTCGTGCCAATCTGTATGAGGTGCCCTCTGCGGGTGTGGCTTCGAGGTTGTATATGTCGCCTGTTTCTTCTTGATAGCCCATGAGCCGTTTGCGCATGAATGTAAGTGTTTTCACCGCGAAGGCTAATCCGTCTTTGGAGGCGATGTTTTGGCCTATGAGGTTTACGATGGATTCGTTTATGCCTACTAAGCCGATGGTGGAGAAGTGGTTTTTCCAGAATTTGCCGTACTTCTCTTTAACGTGGCGCAGGTAGCGGCGGCTGTAAGGATATAAGCCGTCGTCTGTGAAAGCTTCTAGTGCTTTGCGTTTAATCTCTAGGCTGGCTCGAGCTGTATCCATAACTTTTGATATTCGCTCGAAGTATTCGTCTTCGTCCTTGCTGAGGTATCCGAGTCTTGGCATGTTTAAAGTGACTACGCCTATGCTTCCCGTCAATGGGTTCGCGCCAAAGAAACCGCCACCCCGTTTGCGTAGTTCGCGGTTGTCGATTCTGAGGCGGCAGCACATGCTGCGGACGTCTTCTGGGCGCATGTCGCTGTTGACGAAGTTGGAGAAGTAGGGCACGCCGTATTTTGCGGTGACTTCGAAGATTTTTTGTGACACAATTGAGTCCCAGTCGAAGTCTTTAGTTATGTTGTATGTTGGGATGGGAAATGTGAAGACTCTGCCTTTGGAGTCACCTTGAGCCATAACGTCGGCGAAGGCTGAGTTGAACATTTCCATTTCTTTGGTCATGTCGCCGTAGGTGTCTTCGGTGACTTTTCCGTTGAAGAGGACACCTTCGTTTTTCATGAACTCTGGCACGGTTAAGTCTAACGTGAGGTTGGTGAAGGGTGTTTGAAAGCCTACGCGAGTGGGCACGTTCATGTTGAAGAAGAATTCCTGCAGCCCCTGCTCTACGTCTTTTTGGGATAGGTGGTCGTAGCGTATGAAGGGCGCTAAGTAGGTGTCGAAGTTGCTGAAAGCTTGTGCGCCTGCGGCTTCTCCTTGCAGCGTGTAGAAGAAATTGACTACTTGCCCTAGGGCGGTGCGGAAATGTTTGGCTGGTTTGCTTTCGATTTTTCCAGGAACGCCCCCGAAGCCGCACATGAGCAGATCGCTTACATCCCAACCTACACAGTAGGGTCCTAAAACTCCTAAGTCGTGAATGTGGATGTCACCCGAAAAGTGAGCGTTAGCTATTCGTTCGGGGTAGATACGGCTTATCCAGTACTTTGCAATAACTGTAGATGAAAGATAATTGTTTAGTCCCTGCAGTGAATAGCTCATGTTGCTGTTTTCTTTAACTCGCCAGTCTTCAACCTCTAAGTATTGGTCGACGAGATCTGCGCTGCTCAGAAGCGCTGCCAACTCGCGCATGTCTTGGTGCTGCTTTCGGTAGAGGATGTATGCTTTGGCTGTTTGGGCGTGGCCGTTTTCAATTAGCAGTTTCTCTACAAAGTCTTGGATTTCCTCAACAGTAGGACAGCCGTCATCGCCGAATCGACTTTGAAGCTCAGCTACAACTTGGTCGCTAACCTTCTTTGATTGTTCACGGTCTTTTCCGCCTACTGCTTTAGCGGCTTTCCAAATCGCGATTGTTATTCGTTCTTGATCAAAAGATTCTAATTTTCCATCACGTTTTCTTACGAACTTCATTGTTTTTTCACCTCAAGGAGTAATTGCCTGAAGTCTTCAGGCTCTTCAAACTTTTTGTAAACTGAAGCAAAGCGGATGTAGGCTATACGGTCTAAGTCTTTGAGGTACTTCATGACTGAATCGCCGACTTCCTGCGATAAGACTTCTTCTTTGCCCTTCAGCATCAGGTCTTGACGTACGCGCCCTGCTAACTCATTAATCTGGTCCATCGTTACTGGTCTTTTTTCGCATGCCTTTTGCAAGCCGCGGATTATCTTGTTTGCATCGAAGCGTTCGAGTTTGCCGTCATTTTTGCGGACCATAAGCTCGACGGTCTCAACGTACTCGTAGGTTGTGAAGCGTTTGCCACATTTGATACATTCTTTTCTTCGGCGCGTAGTGTTCTCTAACGAGTCGCGTGTTTCCAGAGTTTTGAATTCTTCAGACCCGCAGTAAGGACACTTCATGTTTTTCGTTCTCATTGTGTTAGTGGACAGCCCACTTTAGTGGACACTGACGATGCCATCCACTAACTATAGTGCACTATTTACTTGTTGTAGACAGCAAAATGTCTAAGATATCCAAATAGCAGAACATAAAATGAACACAATTCAGTGGAGTATATGCAGGGCAATTTCGTCGACTTAAGCTTATTTTTCCGTCGTTGCTGCAATATTGTTTTATATACACTAAAGAAAACTGTTTTAAACTTCATTTCCCAAAATGACAAATATTAAGACGCGTTCACAATCGAAACTATCTAACAAAAGATAAATAGAAACAAAGAGGAAAAAACAAGAAATTATTTGCTTCTGCTGACTACGGTTTCCGCATCTATCTCTCTGACGCGTGTCTCGATGAATTCGGCAATCTTCTCTTCACTGAACTGCTTTTCTTCAACCTGCTTTTTCAATTGATCTTTGATGGTTAAGAGGATTTTCTCCACGTCGAAAGGTTTCATCACGTACGCATCGGCGCCCTTGTTCACTGCACTCACAGCGTTCTGTAGTGTCGGGTAGCCAGTTACGATGATTTTTCGCATTTTGGGCTTGGTTTCGTGTAGTTTCGTCAGTAGTTCAATGCCTTCCATATCTGGCAACCGTACGTCGATTAGGGCTAGATTGTAGAATGCTTTTTCGCTTTTCTGAATGCCTGTTTGTCCTGTTTCTGCGGTGTCCACATTGTAGCCTTCATCTTCGAGTATTGTTTGCAGGACCTTTCGTATGTTGTCGTCGTCGTCAATTATGATAATTCTGCCGGGCTGGTCGTTGTCCTTTCTTATTTGTTGAGTTATTTTTCATTCCTCACTGGAGCTTATCTGAGTCGTTTCTTTATCGACTGTAAGATAAAGGGCTTATGAACTGCAAATTCAGATTGTAAAGAGTATACCGAGTTAGAGGCTTTCTTTCTTGCAAGTTTCTGGCACGTAGCTACACTTGACAATATCCACGTACTTGACGAACTCAAACTGCCCACTTTGTTCTATTTGAACAGGGAGACTTATTTTTCTATGTAGATTCTTCATGATTAGAATTTCAATATATCTTGAGCCTATTCCAAAGATTTTCTCAATTGAACACTGAAATTCTTCAAGACGCTGGGGGATTTCCTCTCGGCTCAAGTTGAATTCTTTTTCGAAATAGAAGTAGATCGATTGCCTTGCTGATTCTCCAAGTGAAAGCAAAGCTTCATCTACAGAGTCGAGGAGAAGTTTCTCGAAGTCTATCGGTCGAGTCAAGTTAAACCCTCAATATTCCCCACCATTATATCTAGAGTTCCAACTTCCGCAAGCTTAACAATGTAGGTGATGTATGTCAATTTAAGCATAATGAATTTTGAAGCTGCATTACCCTCGTAGAATACAAATAAGTCAAGTCATATCAGTAACGCACAGGCAATTGTGAATGCAAAAGGCGGCGTCTAACAGAACCGAGTTTCAGCGTCGGTTGTGTTTTAAAAGTTCTACTGCTGCGACGTGACTGCATTTCCCTTTTTGCAAGTAACCAAGGCAGTTACAGCTGATTTTGCCTTGGTAATCTACGCTAACGGTGTAGGTTCCGTGGTCCCCGATGACGTTGTAGACGCCATTGCCAAGGAATTCCACGCGCCGACTTTCAACGAGTTTGCGGGCTTTCTCATGCATGACATCTGGTCGGATGTATCGGGGCATGCTGGTCACTTTGCCTCAGATGTATCGGCGTGACTCAGAGATAAAAGCAGTTCCCCTTCCTTCGTCAAGTTCGACCGGGGGTTTTGCTTAAGACTTATAACTAAAACGCAATAAACATGAATAGAGAGGAAAAAGCAGTGCCCAAACCCAACTCCGACAAAGTTGCTGCAGAAATCCGCGGCATGCAGCAAGAACTCAAAAACCTCCAAGAAGCCCTCGCCCAACTTGTAGACGCAATGATTACAGAAGAGAAACCCGGACCCAAAGAGATAAAGAAACTGGAGATGCTCAAGAAAGCCGCCCTAAACAACCAGCCTGCCCCGATACAAGTAGCTAAAACCAAGAAATCCAAAGTCCAGCGACGCAAAAAAAGTAAAGAAGCGTTCCCAGACTCCACTTTCGACGAATAAGCCATTTTTGTATTTGCTGTTTAGTTGAAAACTATTATGAAAAATTCTTGCCAAAGCCAGAGTTGAATCAAAATAGAAGCAACGCCAAAAGCACCAACCAACTTGATTTTAGACCTCAAACCACGGTCCAAATGGAAAAATAACCTCAATCTCTGCTAAACGTTTTTATATGCGGCGACCGAACAGGTGCTATATCACATTAACTCATGTAACAAAACGAAGCTCCAAACTAGAAGCTTTTGAATAGATGCATGAAGCACGTTTGTGATAGGAGAAAACAAAAACGTTACAAAGTCAATCATTTAAAGACTTACCATTGAGTATGGAAGTTTTTAAAAGCATACAAGAGCTCGGATACGATACTCTTTTTCCAATCCAAGCTCAAGCGATAATGCCTCTGCTCGAAGGCAAAGACATCATCGGACAAGCCCAAACCGGAACCGGCAAAACCGCCGCGTTCGGTCTACCCATGGTGGAACGTATAGACGCCCAACTCAGAAAAGTACAAGGGCTCATTATAGTCCCAACACGGGAACTCGCCCT
>Ga0182021_10002220_pt1 | contig 22622 bp, 19 predicted proteins | sample 612E3MmetaG_FD_120493 | JGI IMG/M metagenome (GOLD analysis project Ga0182021, IMG submission 120493) | Permafrost microbial communities from Stordalen Mire, Sweden - 612E3M metaG (Illumina Assembly) | ecosystem: Environmental > Terrestrial > Soil > Wetlands > Permafrost | place: Sweden... | reverse complement strand
GCATTTCCCATTTGGCTTTCAGTGTTTTCGAATCTACAGTCAGCGCTGCTGGCGGGGATTTGATCTGCAAAAGAGTTACATTGAGGGTGTCGGGGACCATGATTGTTTCGGGAGAGGACCAGTTTTGAAAACCGAAATGTGACACCCTGGCCGTATAACTTCCTTTCCAGACCGTCGGAAATTCAACTGAATAATTCGTATCCAGGACTGCTGAATAGCAGGTATCGGGATAAACCTGGTTGATGAGCTTAACCAGTGTCCCGTGAACAGGGTGAGCAGGACAGCTCAGGGTCACATTAAACCTGACCGGGCAGGTCCAGCATTTGCCAATTGCATTGGAGAAATCCGGAGCCGACTGACGGTTGTTTGCATACAAGGCCTTTATCCCCCAGCGGTAAGGGCCACAGGGGAGGGACGGCCAGGATGGGTCGGTATAATTCAGGCCGGGTGTTATTGCAAGAGGGGTCCAGACAGCCGGGTTTTGCTCTTCCCCCTGCCTCAGCCGGTAAAGCTGATAATCAATTACCGAAAGCGGATGGTCCGCTTCCATATATGCCGGTCCGCCAGGGCCACTCACAGCGGCCCTGATCATGAAATTTCCCTGGGCCGGAACCCAGCCCTGGTTACCGTATTTCATATAAGAGCGTAACTGGGGATTGGTCATGTCAACTGCAAGTCCTGTTGCATACGGGTAATTCCCGGTCTGGATCATGACCAGGTAAAAATTGCCACCGGAAATGGTCACGGAGTCGGAGAACTGATATTCAACCCATCCGAAGGCCGATGGAGTAACATTGACACTTGCCAGCTGGTTCCCGGGCAGCCCCCCCGGCCCGGTGGCGTCATAAACTGCTATCTGGAAAGAGGCAAAACTATACTGGGACGGGTAATCGGATGAATTGCCGATATTGACTTTTCCCCCGGAGATAACGACGGGATAAGCCAGGGGCGTGAACTTCAATGCATTTTTATTCCCTTCTGAAGCCCATATCGTAAAGTCGTCCTGAATCCCGTCATCATACAGGATTTCATACGGACCTTCAGGAGGAAGCCAGCTGCAGTGCACCGACCGGTTCACAGAATCAAACTGGCAGGTCAGCTGAGGAACAGGATTGGCCAGTTCATCCAGACAGTAGTTCAGTGTAACGACCGGGTTATTTGGAATGGTAACGGAGGTATCCGTGAGCATGTCAAATCCGCGTTTACTGATAATTACCTGGGAATAAAGCCCGGGCGGCAGGCTCAGGGAATAAATCCCGCCTGAAGTGGAAAGAGTTTTAAAGACCTGCCCTCCACTCCCTGCCACGAATTTCACTTCTGCCCCGATGATCGTCTGGCCTCCGGAACATGAACTGATGACCCCTCCTGCATTGACCATCTGGGCTGATACAATGCGGGGATGCAACAAAAAAAGGAAACAAACCAGGACAATACAATATTTTCCGGGTATTTTCATCCAGAACGGGAGTTCTAATTCAGTTTAATTATTTTACGAATTCCATTATGAATTGTTACAAATTTACTTAAAAAACAGGGTGTCATGATTTTTTTTTAAGGGTTTTCCTTGGGGTAAATAAAATTTGCTATCTTTGCACTCCCAAAAATTGTATATCAAACCCATACTATGTACGCAATTGTCGAAATAGCCGGCCAGCAGTTCCTGATAGAGAAAAAGGACGAGATCTTTGTTCACAGGCTTGAAGGTGAAGCCGGTTCCAAAGTCGAATTCCACGAAGTTTTATTGACTGACGATAAAGGCAAAGTCCATATAGGCAAGCCGCATGTTGAAGGAAGCAAGATTACCGGAAAGATCCTTGACCACGTCAGGGGCGACAAAGTAATCATCTTCAAGAAAAAGAGAAGAAAGGGTTTTCAGAAGGAAACCGGGCATCGCCAGGACCTGACGAAGATACTGATCGAGAATATCACGGTGAAAAGCGCTTCCAAAGCCAAAAAAGGCGCTGAAAGCGAAACCGAAGAAAAGGTAACTGAATAAGAACATCAGAATAAATACGATATGGCACATAAAAAAGGTGCGGGAAGTTCAAGCAACGGGCGCGAATCCCACAGTAAACGTTTAGGCGTTAAGATTTATGGCGGTCAGTTTGCAAAATCAGGCGCTATTATTATCCGCCAGCGCGGAACTGTCCACAATCCGGGACTGAATGTCGGAATGGGCAAGGACCACACTTTGTTTGCATTGACCGATGGTGTGGTTGAATTTGACAGAAAACAAAAGGACCGTTCTTTTGTTTCTGTTATACCAGCTTCGGAAGAGAAACAATAAACCCACTGATAGTATAACATTAAACGGCTGCTTCTGAAAACAGGGGCAGCTTTTTTTATTTTCATATTTTTGCAGTTTAAAGATATTTCGCATGTTACAGTTAAATCAAATCCGGGAGAAGACGCGGGAGGTCATTGATGGCCTGAGGAAGAAGAACTTTGACGGCACGCAGATCCTTGCCGATATCCTGAGATCCGACGATCTGAGGCGTGAAACCCAGAAAGCTCTTGATGATATCCAGGCCCGGAGCAATGCAATGGCAAGGGAAATCGGATTGCTGGTCAAACAGGGTCAGGCAGCAGATGCAAACTCATTAAAGGAGAAAACGGCGGATCTCAAGTCCCGGGCAAAAGAGCTGGATGAAAAACTTGAAACCACGCGCAGGGAATTGGAGAATCTCTTACTCAGGGTACCAAACCTTCCCCATGCCAGTGTTCCTGCCGGGAAATCAGCCGAAGACAACGAGCTTGTATTTTCGGGAGGCACAGCAATTCCTGAAGGAGGCGGTTTTATTCCCCATTGGGACCTGGCTGCCAAATATGATATTATCGATTTTGCAACCGGTACAAAGATTACCGGCTCGGGATTCCCTTTATATAAAGGAAAAGGGGCCAGGCTTCAAAGGGCATTGGTCAATTTTTTCCTTGATGAAGCCCTGAAAGCAGGCTATGAAGAAGTTCAGCCGCCCTACATGGTGAACTCCGCTTCAGCATATGGTACCGGCCAGCTTCCCGACAAGGATGCCCAGATGTACTATATACAGCTCGACGACCTGTATCTCATCCCGACTGCAGAGGTTCCTGTGACAAATATTTACAGGGATTCCATTCTGAAGCTGCACGATCTTCCCCGGAAGAATGTGGCTTACTCCGCTTGTTTCCGCCGGGAAGCGGGCTCTTACGGCAAAGATGTAAGGGGATTGAACCGGCTGCACCAGTTCGATAAAGTTGAGATTGTCCAGGTTACCCGGCCTGAATTGTCGTATGCCACACTGGAAGAGATGCGCGAATACGTCTGCAGTTTATTGCAAAAGCTTGAGCTGCCTTACCGTGTCATTAAACTCTGCGGAGGTGATATGAGTTTCACTTCAGCCCTTACCTATGATATGGAAGTATGGTCGGCCGCTCAAAAACGCTGGCTGGAAGTAAGTTCGGTTTCCAATTTTGAAGCTTTCCAGGCAAACCGGATGAAGCTGCGTTTCAAGGATGAAGCCGGGAAGATTCACCTGGCTCACACCCTGAACGGTAGCGCCCTGGCGCTCCCCAGGATCGTTGCCGCTTTACTCGAATACAACCAGGTTCCCGGGGGTATCCTGATCCCCCCGGCACTCGTGCCTTATTGCGGATTTGAATTGATCTGCTGAACAGCCTGACCCGGTTTCTTCCATTTTAAAGCCTTTCTGATTCAACGGCATGAACTCCGGGGCAAGCTCCGGCCCCTGCTTCCGCTGCAAGCCGCGGGAAATTTACCGGGAGTGATTAAACCCGGGAATATTTGTATACAAGAAAATCATTGTATATTTAGGGCATAATTTAAAACCAGAATTATGAGACGAGCTACAATGTTTATCCTCCTGCTTCTGGTCAGCAGCATGACCTTTGCAGGCCTGGATTTCGGTGTCAAAGTAGGGTATAATGCCAATAAACTGACTGCCAATATTGATTCGGTAAGTTCACATTTTAAATCGGGTTTCCAGATCGGTGCATACCTGCGGATCGGAGGAAGGTTCTATTTCCAGCCTGAACTTTATTACAGCCTTCAGGGAACCAAGTATATGTTCAATGACCCTACCCATACGGGTCAGTGGACACAGAATCTGACTATCGGGTCGATGGACATTCCGTTGCTGGTTGGCTTTAAATTCCTTAAAAGCAAAACCATCAATGTGAGGATAATGGCAGGCCCCGTAGCCTCTTTCGTGGTGAATAAGTCAATCAAAGAGGAGGGTGCAAACAGTATTACCGGCCCCCTGACCAAAAGCAGCATAAAAAACGCCAACTGGTACATCCAGGCAGGAGCAGGCGTTGACCTCTGGTTCGTGAACCTGGATATCCGTTACCAGATACCGTTGAACCAGACCATAAGTAGTGTCGTTGACAGCAATGGGATTACCTGGAACTTTGACAGCAAGAACCAGGTCTGGGTGGTCAGCCTTGGCTTTAAGATTCTGTAACATAATCCGGACCATGAAGGTCATGTGTTTATATGGAAGAATGGTTCAGGGCTTAAGAATTTCCATTTTCATGTTGCCTTTACTGTGTATAACCATTCTTTCCTGTCAGAAACATGTCAACCCGCCTCCTGTCGCCACATGGGAAGACAATGGCCCCGATTCGACAGTCCTCAGTATTTTTGTACAGACTCCTCAGGGATTGATCATGTACGGACAATTTGTGAACCTTGCATTGAGCCAGGACAGCCTTAACAACAAACTGCTCGTGCGCCGCACGGCAACGAACGCTACGGGAATTGCCATTTTCCGTAAACTTTACCCGAGAATTATTTACTATAACTGTTATGCAGTGAACAACGTGCAGACCTTTTACGGGTCGGGGCATATTCATCTCCTGCCTTCTGTAAAAAGAGACACAGTTTTAATTGTATATTGACCAAAGTGAAAGTCGGAGAGAGGAATTACCGGAGCGTATGGATGGAAGGCTCATCCGTTTTCTTCATTGAGCAAAATCTGCTTCCTTTTGAATTCCGCATAGCTGAAGCCTTAACATTTACAGCTTGCTGTCATGCCATCCGGACCATGCAGGTCAGGGGTGCGGGTGCAATCGGGGCCATTGCCGGCTTTGCAATGGCACAGGCTTTCACCGAGGCATTTTTCCGGGACGACCCGGCTTTGCCTGCCAGAGCCAGGACTGAGATCGGGTCAACGCGTCCTACAGCAATAAATCTGTTCCATGCTGTTGAAAAGGTTTATTCCGCCGGTCTGAGGTCGGCGAAGGAGGCTGTTGCTGAAGCATTGGCCATTGCTGATAAAGATGCTGAAGATTCGAGACGGATAGGAGAATACGGAAATCAGCTGATAAGGGACGGTTACCGGATTGAAACCCATTGCAATGCAGGCTGGCTGGCGTTCGTGGATTACGGGACCGCTCTTTCGCCTGTTTATCTTGCACATCAGCAGGGCAAAAAAGTTTTTGTCTATGCGGACGAAACCAGGCCACGCAGCCAGGGGGCTCGTCTGACAGCCTGGGAGCTGAACCAGGCAGGCATCCCGCATGCCATCATCCCTGATAATGCCGGCGCATGGCTGATGTCGCAGGGAAAGATAGATATCATCATTACCGGTGCTGACCGCATCGCAGCAAACGGCGACACGGCAAATAAAATCGGTACCTTTGAAAAAGCAATTGCAGCAAGGGCCATGGGAATTCCTTTCTATATCGCATCTCCCTTTTCCACATTTGATCTGAACTGTAAATCCGGCAAGGATATTCCTATCGAGGAAAGGAGCCAGGATGAAGTCCTTTACATGGAAGGTCCGGATGATAAAGGGATCATTCACAGGATAAGGGTTGCTTCACCAGGCTCCGCAGCATTAAACCCTGCCTTCGATATCACCCCTGCCGGATATATCAGCGGCATTATTACCGAGAAGGGGATCATACAGGCAGATGAGGAAGCGATAAGGAAGGTGATTAGCGATTAGCGAATAACGATTAGCGATTAGCGAATAGCGAATAGTGATTGGAGAATATTAAAACATCTAATGGCTAATGGCTCATGGCTTATCGCTTAACTGAGTAGAAAAACAAACTTCAGTATATGAAAAAAAAATCGTTGTTACTCATTCTGGCCGTCTTTATGATCATGCCGGGTCTTGTGAGTTCATCACAGGCGCAAAACGATAGTTCAACAGGCAAACAAGCGGGACAGTCTGTAAGTGAGACAAAGGAAAAATCCGCAGTCAGGGAAAAAAAGGAAGATAAGGAGAAAAAGAAAGAAGACACGGTTTATAACTCTTCTCTCGTTTCCGGTCTGAAATGGAGAAGCATTGGCCCGGCATTCAGTTCGGGCCGCATTGCTGACTTTACCGTGAACCCGAAAAACCACAGCGAGTGGTTTGTCGCGGTGGCCTCAGGCCATGTATGGAAAACCGTCAACAACGGTACTACTTTTGAACCTGTGTTTGACAATAACGGGGCATATTCCATGGGTTGTATTATATATGACCCCAACAATACAAACGTTCTCTGGCTGGGAACCGGCGAGCATAACCACCAGCGTTCGCTGGGTTACGGCAATGGTGTGTATAAAAGCTGCGACGGGGGGAAAAGCTGGAAAAACATGGGTTTGAAAGATTCACGCCAGATTGGCAAGATCCTCGTTGACCCGAGGAATTCCGATGTCGTTTACGTTGCCGCCGAAGGTTCCGTATGGGGCCCGGGAGGAGACCGCGGACTGTATAAAACGACAGATGGCGGAAAGACCTGGAAGAAGATCCTTGAGATCAGTGAAAACACAGGCGTGAACAATGTGGTCATGGACCCGAGGAATCCGGACCTGCTGTATGCCACTTCGGAGCAGAGGCGCAGGCATGTATTCACCAAGATTGGCGGTGGTCCCGAAACCGCGTTGTATAAATCAACCAATGCCGGGGAAAACTGGGATAAGATGACCAATGGATTACCATCGGCAGATATGGGCGGTATCGGGCTCGCAATATCCCCGGTAAATCCGGATATCATATATGCCATTATCGAATCCACCCCGGATGCTTCGGGCTTTTACCGCAGCGCCGACCGGGGTGCATCCTGGCAGAAAATGAGCAGCCACTCTGCCCAGGGACAGTACTACAATGTTATTTTCTGCGATCCTAAAACCCCGGATAAGATCTATTCCATGGAGACCGTTTCCCAGCTTACTGAAGATGGCGGTAAAACATGGAGACCGGTCGGAAACAACAAACGCCATGTCGACGATCATGCCATGTGGATAGACCCGGATGACCCCGCTCATTTCCTGATTGGCGGAGATGGCGGTATTTATGAAACATTTGATTCGGGAAAGGAATTTCTATTCAAATCAAACCTGCCTGTGACGCAGTTTTACAGGGTGCAGACCGATAATTCGAGCCCGTTCTATTATGTCTACGGCGGCACCCAGGATAACAACAGCTTCGGAGGGCCATCAAGGAATATCAACGGGCCGGGCGTTATGATTGATGACTGGTTTGTAACGCAGGGCGGTGACGGCTTCTGGTCAGCCATCGACCCGGAGGATCCGAATATTGTTTATGCCGAATCCCAGTATGGCGGAATGGTCCGCTACGACAGGAAAAGCCAGGAAGGTACAGATATCAGGCCGGAACCCCGCAAAGGCGAAAACACATACAAATGGAACTGGAACACCCCGCTGATGCTGAGCCCTCATTCACACACGCGTTTGTATACCGCCGCGAACAAAGTTTTCCGCAGCGATGACCGCGGACAGACCTGGCAGGTGATCAGCGATGACCTGACAGCCGGCATCGACCGCAACAAATGGCCGGTGATGGGCAAATACTGGAGTATTGATGCCGTCCAGAAAGATATTTCAACATCACTCTACGGAACGATCATTTCGATGGATGAATCACCGGTCAAAGAAAACCTGCTTTACATAGGAACTGATGACGGGCTGATTCAGGTCACAGAAGACATAGGAAAGAACTGGAGGAAGATTGATAAGTTCCCGGGAGTTCCGGAAAATACTTATGTTAGTGACATCATGGCATCGCGTTTTGACGAAAACATCGTTTACGCTTCATTTGACAATATCCTCAGGGATGATTTCAAACCCTATATCCTGAAGAGCACCGACAAAGGGAACTCCTGGGTTTCCATTGCCGGAAACCTTCCCGGGAACGGGACAGTGCATTGCCTGCAGCAGGATTTTATCGACCCCGAGCTTATCTTTGCCGGCACAGAATTCGGCGTCTATTTCACAATTGACGACGGGAAAAACTGGATCCGCCTGAAATCGGGCATCCCCGATATACAGGTAAGGGACATGGCTATTCAGAAAAGGGAAAGTGACCTGGTCATTGCAACTTTCGGCCGTGGTTTTTATATCCTGGATGATTACAGCCCGTTAAGGCTCCTGAAAAAAGAAAATCTCGACAAGGACGGGTACCTGTTCCCGGTGAAAGATGCGCTGATGTATCTCCCCGGCGATATCAAATACGGGCAGGGTTCAACAGTTTATGTTGCCAAAAATCCGGACTTCGGGGCTATCCTGACATATTATATCAAGGATGTTCCAAAGACAAAAAAAGAGATCCGGAAAGAAAAGGAAAAAGAGCTGTTCAAGAAAGGTGAACCCATCCCACAGCCTTCCGAGGAAGAGCTGAGAGCTGAGAAAAAAGAGATCGGGCCTTTCCTTACCTTCACAATTACTGACGAGAGGGATAACCCGGTCAGGATCATCAGGAAGATCATGTCAAAAGGTATCAGCCGAATCAACTGGGACCTCAGGTACCAGTCGGTAAAGCCTGTGGATGCCGACAAGTTCGATGCGGTGGCTGATAATGGAAGTGGCATCCTGGCCATGCCGGGCATATACAAAGTGAGCATGGGTATGACTGCAGGCGGTGAATCAAAACTGCTTGCCGGGCCTGTTCAGTTTACCGCAAGGGTCCTCAGCAATACCAGCCTTCCTCCGGCAGACAGGCAGGCCACGGTTGAATTCAACCTTAAAGTCGCCGAGCTTACAAGGGTAATGCAGGGCACCGAGAATTATGCAGAGAACCTGAACAGGCGCGTCACAAGCCTCCTCCAGGCCATGAACAGCACGCCCAAGGCAAGCCCTGACCTGGTCAGCACAGCCATGACCATCCAGCTTCATCTGGACGATATCCTGAACCTGAAATTCAACCATCGTACGACCAAGCCCAGCGAGGATGAAAATCCGCCTTCCCCGGTGACCCTGAACCAGAGGCTTGGAAAATTAAGCGGGATGAGCTGGTCCTCCACGGGAGACCCGACTAAAAACCAGCTCGATGCCTATACTATCCTGATGGAAGAGTTCCCCCCGGTTTATAACCAGGTCAGGCAACTCGGGGAAACGGATATCCCCAGGCTGGAAAAAGCTCTGGAAAATCTTGGCGCTCCGGTGACTCCCGGAAGGCTCCCGGAATGGAAGAAATAGGGATCATGATCCCTGGGGACCCGGGTATATTTCGGACGGCCCCCAATATGGAAGAAATAAGGATCCCTGGGATTCGGGGCTGGTTTCTGATGGCTCCCCGGATGAAAGTAACATCCTAATAAAAGGAGCGGATCGTCTTCACAACCGATTCAATCTGGTTTTGCCTTAGGCCGTAATAGAAAGGCAATCTAAGGATACAATCGGAAAACCGCCTGGCATTCGGAAGGTCCGGCCCGGTATATCTGTTACGGTAAAATGGGCTTGTATGAAGGGGGAAGTAATGAAATGTGGACTGTATCCCGTTTTTCTTCAAATGGCTCTGAAGGCGGTCGCGCTCTGCCAGTGAACGGGCCTGAATGAAAAAGAAATTCCCGTTCACTGAAGAGAATTCTGGAACCACAGGGCGCTTCAGAAAGCCTTCTGTTTCCATGGGCTGTAAAAGCCTGTAATATTCCCACCAGATTCTTTTCCTGGCCTCCTGTATCCTGCCGAAGCTTTTAAGCTGCGAATACAAAACTGAGGCTATAAGGTCGGACGGCAGGAATGAAGAGCCTGTGTCGACCCAGTTGTACCTGTCCACTTCCCCCCTGTGAAAAGCAGCCCTGTTTGTGCCTTTTTCCCAAATGATCTCGGCCCTTCCCGTAAACCTGTTGTCATTGACAACAAGCAGTCCCCCTTCCCCTGAAATGATATTTTTAGTGGCATGAAAACTGAATGTCCCGAAATGCCCGATGGAACCAAGCGCTTTTCCTTTATAGAACCCATCGATGGCATGGGCGGCATCTTCAATAACAAGCAGATTGCGTGCGGCTGCTATTTTCATTATCCTGTCCATATCACAGGCCATTCCGGAATAATGCATCACAACGATCGCCCTGGTCCTCGCTGTGATGAGGCTCTCGATCCGGGAAGGATCAATATTCGGAATATCCTGCTCACAGTCGGCAAAAACAAGTTCCGCCCTGCGCAATAAATAGGGATTGGCTGTTGACATGAATGTAAATGAAGGGAGTATCACTTCATCACCTGGCCCTAGTTCACTGAGGATTGCCGTCATCTCAAGGGCATCGGTACAGGAAGTTGTCAGAATCGCCTTGTTGAAGCCGAACTTTTTTTCAAACCATTCCTGGCACAGTCTTGTGTACTTCCCGTTACCTGACAAGTCTCCCGACATCAGCGCACGGAAAAGATGGTAAAAGGTTTTTTTCGGGATATATGGCTTGATGAACGGGAGCATGATGAGGAATTGTGACTTTGTTACTTTGTGCCTTTGTTACTTTGTGCCTTTGTGAAAAAGCGAAATTGCGAATTAATCTTGTTATTTTTGCTGCTAAGATACGGATTATAATTTTTTTACCTTTTGGAACGGCGTTCATATTTCAAAGACATATTATCAGTTTTCGGAAGCAACCTCTCCGTTACTGTCAGCAATCTTCTGCTGGGGATTATATTGTCAAGGGTCCTCGGTGCTGCCGGATTTGGACTTTATTCATTCCTGATCGTTGTTCCGGTTATCGTTATCGGATTTACCCAGCTTGGAATAAGGCGTTCGACCATTTATCATATTGGCCAGAAAAACATCAACGAGGATAACCTGGCTTCTGCCTTGATCGTCCTGTGGCTTTGGACCAGTTTCCTGAGCATTATCATTTGCGGACTTGTTTATTTTTTCTCAGCCACCCAGCCCTACGATCCACTGAATGTGGTGCTGATACTTCTGACAATTCCTTTATTGCTGATGAATTTGTTTGCCGGGGGTATATTTCTGGGCAAGCAGGAGATTCTCAGGTCAAATATTATCAATGCAGGTCCTACCCTGCTTACTTTAATCCTGACAGTCGTTTTTGTCTGGGTCCTGAAATTATCGGTCCTGGGGGCATTCATCGCGGTTTTTCTGGCAAACTTCATCATGTTCTTTTACGTGTACTACACCATCATCATGGAGTATCGCTACAAGATCACATGGAAATACCATGAACCCCTTATGAAAAGCATGATCAAACTAGGCCTGGTAAATGCTTTAGCGATATTTGTCATGCAATTGAACTACCGTATCGATGTGCTGATGCTGAAAAAACTTTCCTCACTCGAACAGGTTGGATTTTATTCTGTGGCAACACAGATTGCCGAACAGATCTGGTATATCCCTTATGCAATCGAAACTATCATTTTAAGCCGGAGTGCCAATGCCACCAATGACCATGCAGTGACCCGGACCGTGGCCTCAATTTTCAGGGTTTCCATGATTACAGGTATCCTGGCTTCAGTACTTATTTTCTTCATCGCACCCTATGTGATACCCTGGATCTTTGGCAAGGAATTCATGAACAGCGTACCTATGATCCAGACGATACTTCCGGGCATCCTGATCCTGGTTGCTTTCCGTATTCTCAACAGCCATCTCACCGGGATGGGCAAACCCCAGGTAGCCATTTATACTTTCCTGCCAGCCTTGATTATTAATTTTGTTGCAAATCTGTTCCTGATCCCAAAATACGGAGGTATGGGCGCAGTCTGGTCCACCAATATCAGCTATGCCATAGGATCCATCGCTTTTATCCTGGTTTATTCGAAACTTATTAAAATGCCTGTAAGGGAGATCCTGACTTTAAGGAAAAGTGATTTTTATTTTTACCGGGATATCCGGGTAAGAAAAAAGCAAAACTCCCCGGAATAATTCCACTGCCTTTACAAAACTGCAAACAAAGCAAACTTAAGCAAAGAAAAGCCTGCGGGTGATAAGCATTTAACCGGGAAGCAGTCCTTTTGGCTAATCCATCAAAGGTTTGGGAACAAGAATCAATCAAAATAATAGATCCTGCTTTTTTCGGTCATTTCAGTGTTAAGGAGGTATTTACTTTCCCTGACCTTTGCTTCCCACTGCTGGACCAGGAGATCGTCAAATTCGTCCCGCTCAATGATCAGCCGGCCCGGGCTGCGGTCCTCATTCATTGTTTCCACGGCTTTTTTGAGTTTCGAAAGTCTGTTATTGAACAAGTCAGGAGTAATCGACCATTCCTGGTTCTCCTCGTTTTCCTGGCCCGGGCTTAATTCATAGCCGAGGAGGCGGACAAAAGCCTGTCCCCTTGCATTATTCTTCAGCACATGGGCATATCCTTTTTCTGCCTGCAGGATATGGAATGGAATATTTCCTGAAAGATACGTAACTATCGCAGGCAAGGCGGTATTGTGATACTTCTCAAACGGAATAAAAATACCCCCCTCAAAAGTCTTTTTCTCCCAGTTTATATCCTTGAAATCAATAACCCCTATCTTTTCTCCTTTAAATTCAATAATAGTATACAGGTTGTTGATATTGTTGACCGAAGCAAACCATTTTTCCTGCATAGCAGGGGTAATATATTCCCTGAATGCATGGTTCCTGACCACGACGGGTTCGTTCCTCCATTGCCTCACCTGTTCAATGTCCATAGCAGTCAAGCGCTCCAGTGTGACTCCATATTTCATATACTTCATAGGGCGATGGATTATGGTTTATAACACACGTTTGATGGAATAACTTGGTTTACGGTTCTGGACCTGGTAAATGCGGCTCAGATATTCTCCAAGCACACCGAGGCTGAAGAGAATGGTACTTCCTGAAAACAGGATAGCTACAATTATCGAAGTATATCCGATCTGAACATTGAAGAACAGTCTTTTAATGATGCCGAACACACCCGTGAAAAATGAGAGTATCGAAATGGTGAATCCGCCGTATACTAGCACCTTCAGCGGCAGCATGGTATAGAATAACATGATATTATTGAAAAAATGGAACAGGTTCTTGGTTGAGTATCCAGATTTTGTATATTTTCTTTCATAGTGTTCAACTTCAGTAAAGCTGATCTCATCGGTATACCACTGAAAAATTTCTTCAAGGAAAACAAATCCTTTGTGGTGGACCATTTTACTGATGAGATCTGCTGTGACAAGCCGGAACGAAGAAGCATTCTCATGGCGGTTGAAGAATATCTTCGAAGTCTTCCGCAGTGAGCTGCTGCTCATTTTCCGGAACCAGGATTGCTTCTCTTCAATAAAGTAGCCGTAAACCAGCTGGGCATCAGAGGATTCCCGCAAACTGATAAGTTTAAGGATCTCCCTGACAGGGATCTGAAGGTCATCGTCAATGGTAATAATGTAATCGCCCTTTGTAAAAGTGAATCCGCAGAAAGTGGCATTATGCTGGCCATAGTTTTTACTGAGTCTCACTGCAGTGACCAGATTAGGGTCCCTGGCCTTGATTTGTTTCAGCACCTCCCAGCTCGCGTCCCTGCTGAAATCGTCCACAAAAACAACTTCGAAAGTTTCGCCCAGTTCAGTAAAAAATGTTTTTAAACCGGTGAAAAGTTCTTCCAGGGTTTTTTCACTGTTAAAGACCGGGACGACAACGGAATACTTTGGCATAGCAGTAAAATTACAGAAGCATTTTGCGGTTTTCTATTACCTCATAGATATCCTTTATTGTTTTCGAAGCAATCAGATCGGCCGGTGAAAGTGTGACGTCGTATTCTGTTTTCACCATGGCGACTAGAATGAGCGCATTGATGCTGTTCCATTCGAACATTTCCTTATACCTGCTGTCGGGGTTGAGCAAGCCGGGGTTAAGGTCATCAAATTCATCTTCAATCTTCCGGATGAAATCCTCAATGCACATAATCAAAAACAATTGGGGCAAAGATACTGTTTTTATTTCTCCCTTTAGAGGGTCCGCCCGGGTAGGCGATCTCCGGCATATTCCCGACGGGTCAGAGTGAGATCACTTTGGGGAATTCCCCCCTGATGAAACGTTCTACGAGCCTGTAACGTTGAAGCTTCCCGCTTGAAGTGCGGGGCACCTCAGAGGATCTGAGCGGGATGAACGTATCCAGTCTCAGTCCCAGCTGATGCTGAAAATCATGCCTGATGCGCAGGTACTGCTGATGGGTGGTTTCATTATATGATCCGGCCATGAAAACCAGAATCCGATCCATGCCTTTGGTTTGGTCAAAATACCCGCTGATCACTATCTTTCCCGGCTGCACATCATCAATGGTAGAGGCAAATTCTTCCAGGTCGGAAGCATAATAATTGGTCCCGTTAATGAATATGATATCTTTCCTGCGCCCGGTCACAAACAGATCGCCATCATGAATGAAACCCAGGTCACCTGTATTCAGCCATTCTCCGTCAAAAAGACTCTTTGTATTGTGCTGATCATTGTAATACCCTTCCGTGATATTAGAACCCTTGACCTGGATATGGCCGATGATTTCTGCGGATAAAACCGCACCATCCTCACTGGTAATCCGGATATCGCAATAGTTAATTGGTCTTCCAAGGTTCACCAGGTGATAGGGCTGAGCGGATTTATCAGGGACGACAGATGCAATTCCTTTTTTCAGGAGATCTTCCCGGTGAAATGAGAATACCCTGGGATTCCGGTCATCCACTGTAAATGTCACTGCAAGGGTAGCTTCAGCCATTCCATATGCAGGAAGCATTGCGTCGGGCCGCAGCCCGAAGGGTTCGAGCCTGCTGAGGAAATGCTGCATGACCCGGGTTGAAATAGGTTCCGCCCCGTTAAAAAGCACCCTTACTGCCGAGAGGTCCCATTTCCTGTCGGGATTCCTGTGCAAGGCCCTTTTCATGAGCTCCTGCCCGAAATTGGGGCAGGCCGTAATATCTCCATGATATTTGTCAAGCACGTCAAGCCATAGTAATGGATTTTTTATAAAATCCTGGGTATCTATAAGATATTGCTTCATCTTAGTCATTGTGGGAGTAAGCACAAATCCTATCATTCCCATATCGTGGTACAGAGGCATCCAGTTGACCCCGATGCTGTTTACTTCAAGCCTGATGCCGTGAACAATGGCTTTAATATTATGAAGAATATTGGAATGTGAGAGCATTATTCCCTTCGGTTCGCCGGTGCTGCCCGAGGAGAACTGGATAAATGCAAGGTCTCCGGGTTTTCTTTCCGCCGGTTTTGAGTTTTGTGACGGAAGGCGTAGGTCCTGAACCGGGATCAGGTGTTTGCTCCCTATGCCGGTTTTTTCCCAGTAAGGAAGATGGTCCTGTGAAATAACCACAAAAGGTTCGTCCAGGCGGTGAAAGACTTTGCTGATCTTTTCAGCTGCAGGATTGTACTCGGTAAAGCTTAAAGGCGGCTGGAGAAGGGCCGGCACTATCCCTCCAAGGAAACATGCCCACAAAACGAGTACGATCTCCTCATTCTTTCCGGCGGCAAGGATGAGCTTATCGCCTGTCCTGATGCCTGCAGACTGCATTCCGGCAAGCAAAGAGAGTGATTCATCCAGCATTTCAGGATAAGCATGAAAATGCAGGCTGCCGTCAGGCTGGACAAATCCCATGCCGTTTCCGGGGTAGTCATATGCTGCATTTCTAAGCAGATCCGGTAGTGTCAGGATTCCGTCTTTCAATGTTGCCTGGCTTTATCGATGGCCTTCTGCCCAAGGTCGTAGTAAAACTGGGATTTATCAAAATCGCCGTGCATCTTGAACAGCACACTTAGCTGCATGCATAGTTCAGCCGAAGGGTTTAAGGAAGCGGCCTTCTCCCAATACTGCACTGCGCCTGCCGTATCATTCCTGATCATATGGTAGTTCCCGATGTTGATATACGGCATGTCAAAATCGGGATACTTGGCAATGATGGCTTCATTCATCTTCACAGCTTTGGCCACATCGCCCATTTCATTATACAGGTCGGCCATTGCAAAATAAGCTTTGATCTGCCTGGGCTCTATCTGCAAAACTTTCTTATAACATTCCATCGACCTGGGATAATTCCCTAGCTGACGGTAAGCCATGCCCAGGTTGACCCATCCCGGGGTCAGGCTGGAATCCACCGCAATCGCTTTCTGAAAGTAGAAAAGCGCCGAATCATACCTCTTCTCAATGAAAAGGAATGCTGTCCCAATATCATTCAGGGTGTTGTATTCTTTCGGTGCCACATTCAGCGACAAGTGAAAATGCTTGAAAATGGTCTCCCTCAGCATCTGGTTTGAAACCCCGTAGCGGAGGAAGTTCTGGTCGGTGATCAGCATTTTCATCAGGAATCCCGCGTACTGGTAATTTGCTTTCGCTGAATTCGTAAGATGCGGCAGGTCGCTCTGGTACAATGCCATGGCGTTTCTCCAGGAGAAGTTCCGCCTGAATGTAAGTGCCCCGTAAGGTAAAAGGAGTATTGCGGCAATAGCAATGATCTTGATCCTCGAATCCATTTCAATGGTCAGGCTTTTCGGATCTGTTTTAAAAATCCTGAACAGGAAATAAACAATGAGTATCACGAAGCCAAGGGAAGCAATAAAAAGGAATCTCTCTCCAACAATTCCGGGGACCGGCAGCGGTAAATTGGAATACCCGAAAACTGAGATCAGGAACCAGAGAATTGCAAAGGAGGGTAAGGATTTTTTCCGGAAGTTCCTGAAGGCGTATATAAGTGCTCCCCCGTATATGATGAGGGACAGGAGGGCCAGAGGATTCCAAAGGTTAACCATCGGGATCATATTGTAGCCATAGTAATATAACAACGGCCAGGGATAAACAAGGATCCGGATATAAAACAGAAGGGACAGCAATGCGGTTCCCAGCCTGATCCAAAGGCTTTTCTCAAAATAAAGCCCGTTCTCAAAATAAAAATTGGTTCGGAAGGAAGGAGGAAGCAGGAGGACCGGGACAACGATGGCAAAAAGCATGACCCCAAAAAGGATGAGCCCGATCTTTGTAAGCTTCTTCGGACTGATATCAGTAAAATAATATAAAGTGAGCACGTACAGAAACAGCATGGGAGCAATGGACACCTTCGAGATGCATCCCAAAATGAAAAGGATACAGGTCATCACGAGGTACTTTGATCTATGGGTATAGCCATATCCAAGCAGGGTAAACATCCCGCTGATACCGAAGAAAAATGCCAGCATTTCATCCCTGTTCTTCAGACTGGCGACGACTTCAGTGTGTACAGGATGTGCCATGAACAGGAGCACGATCAGGAATGGGAAAAGGATGTTATAGTTGTGGAACATCCTCCTCAGGGTATAGAAAAGCATCAGAGAGAGGAAGAAATAGATAAGTACGTTAATAGCATGGCTGAAACCGGGCCTTCTTCCCCAGAGGCCGCATTCGATAGCCATGGTTGCCTTGGCAACGGGCCTGTACTCGCTTCTCTGACCGCCTACATTCCTTGATTCATCCACCAGGTAAGAAGTGAATATTTTCGGCAGGGCCTTAAAACCTTGGGTGGCGACATCATCGTTGATGATAAGACTATCATCGATGGCATAGGAATTAAGAAGAGTATTTCCATAAAGGAGAAATGCCCATATGAAAAGGACAGAAATCACGATCAGGTTGGCCTTCCTGGATAAAGGCGGTGGCAGTTCCCTGTGAACCTCCGGAAGTGGTTGCTTTTGGGGGGGATGCAATGGTTTCTGAGTTTGTTTTACTGGTTTCTTTCTCATTTTTCCGGATCTTTCGGCCGTTCAATCTGCAAAAGTATGATTTTTAGACTTTGGTTTGTTGAATCAGGCCTGCAAGATGTATAAAATCGTTCACCGAAAGTTGTTCTGCGCGTTTATCAAGGAACGGCAGTTGATCTGTTCCAGGTAAGGCGTATATCAAAGGTTTTAAGGCATTCCTTAGTGTTTTGCGCCTCTGGTTAAATGCTGTTTTGACCAGGCGGAAAAACAAGGTTTCATCACAGTCCAGGTATGCCCGCGAATTTCGTTTCAGGCGGATGACTGCAGATTTTACTTTCGGGGGAGGTGAAAAGACCGATTCGCCGACAGTAAACAGGTACTCCGTTTCATAAAATGCCTGCGTGATTACACTCAGAATTCCATAGGTCTTATTCCCCGGTCCCTGAATGATCCTTTCGGCAACTTCCTTTTGAAACATCCCGACAATATTCCTGACTTTATCACGGTAACTGATAGCTTTGAACAGGATCTGGGAGGAGATGTTATACGGAAAGTTTCCGACGAGGGACATGGGACCGTCAAATTGCTCCAGGTCATGTTTCAGGAAATCCCCAAGGATGAGCCGGTTTTTGATGGAGGGGTATTTTTCCAGGAGCCATGATGCCGCTTCCCGGTCAATTTCCATGAAATATGTATCCCAGGCAGGGTCTTCGAGAAGGTACTTTGACAGGATACCTGTTCCGGGGCCGATTTCTAGTAAAAGGCGGGGCTCATAAGGGATGGACGAGATAATTTTCCTCGCAATATTTTCATCATGAAGGAAATGCTGGCCAAGATGTTTCTTTGGTCTGACCATGTTATTGAAGGTTATCACCCCTGAGTGCCCTGTACCTTTTCCTGGCATCTGTAATGAAGATGCTGCCGGGGTAATTATTCAGAAGCTCCTGGTAAAGGGCCATTGCTCCGGTCTTGTCATTGAGGTTTGTTTCGTGGATGGTTGCGCGGTTCATAAGTGCCTCATCGGTAATGATATCCACCGGATGGGCCCTGATGACAATGGCAAACATGCTGTCGGCAAGCAAATAATTCCCCTGCTTCAGATAAATCTCACCTTTACTGAAGATCACATTATCGAGGATGGGATGGACATTGAACCTGGATGGAATGGAATCAAGGGTTTCCAGGGCGAGATCTTCCTTGTTCCTGAAATCCGCGATCTCGGCCCTGGCATAGATGCCCAATGCGACGGTATTGCTGTCGGGATCATAATTGTTGCTGATCAGAAGTGAAAGTTTCATGGCGTCATTTGCAATGAATTTGGATGTCGCCGCTTTCAGAATGTCGAGCTGGGCTTTTGCCCATTTGAATTCGCCCATGTAATATGAAAGCCGTGCATTCCGGAACTTCGCTTCCTGCCCGGTGGAGTCATTTTTAAAATCGTGGTAGATCTGCTGATACAGCACTGTGGCAGTCCACAGATCTCCCCGGAAAACATGTATATCGGCAAGTTCCAGTTTGGCAACTGCCTGGTCTTTCTGGGAGAGACCCGGCCATTGTACCACCTGGTCGAGCAGGTCCAGGGCCTGATCCGGCTCATCCAGGTAAAAGGTATTAAGATGAGCCAGGTCGAGGGCGATGCGGATCGCATCGGGATTTTTATCCCAGCGGGCAAGTTCTGTTTTCAGGGATTTCTGCAGTTCCTGATACTCCTTCAAAGGTATTCCCGGTCTGATAGTGAGCCTCAGATAACGGGTATGAAGCAATTCGCGGCGGGCAGGCTCATAAAGAAAGGAAGAAGTGCCTTTGGAGATAAGATATTTATAGGCATCCTCGGCCACATCATAATTTCCATTGGAAATGGAAAGACTTGCCAGTTCCATAATCCGGTCGCCATTTTCCTTCAGTCTCCGGTCGAGTGCCCTTGCCTGAATCAATGCCAGCTCAAAATCTTTTTGCTGTATCGAGTACCACCATAGCAATTCGGAATAACAAGTCTGGTCAGGTTCCTTCTGGACCCGTTCCAGGAGCAGTTTACGGAATATTTCGTTCTTTGAGTTATCATCATCACTGGACAGAAGCGCCTGAAGCCTGTCCCTGACCATGGATGCAAAATTTTTATCCAACGAAAGCATGTACAGGTATTCTTCCATTGCTTCCCTGAAATTGCCCATACGTTCATAGACAGTTGCAAGTTCAAATCCGAAAGTAAAATTCCCGGGGACGATCTCCCTGCCTTTTTTATATGTTCTTATCACGTAATCAAACTCACCCCTGGAATAAAATGCGTTTGCAAGGTCATAAACCTGGTTTGCCTCGGCAGGAAGGTGTTTGATGGCATCTTCATATTGTTTCCTTGCTTTTTCGGTATTTCCTTCACGAAAGTAAACGTAGCCCAGGTCGACCATATATTTAAGGCTGCCCGGCTCGGTTTTCTGCTGGGATTTAATAAGTTTTCTGGCTTCGTCAAATTCGCGGATCTCGACAAGGGAATAAAAATAATATGTATAATTGGAAAATGTCGGGTGTTTCTTATAGATTCCCGAGTATAGTTCTGCTGCTTTTTCATAATTCCGGTCCTGGAAAAACTGCATTGCCATCTGGTCTTCATTCTCGGCTGTGATTGCATTCTGCTGGAAAGGGAGGACCGGGTTTCCGGGAGGACGGTCCTGGGCAGTTGAGAAGAAAGGAAGAAACAGGAGAAGGAATATCGCTATTCGCCAATCGTTCTTCACAGCCCGCACTTTATTCTTTGCTCTTCGGCCTAAACAATTCACGCTTATACGATCTTCACCCATTACATCTTTATATTCAGTGCTTTCACCGCCAGCCACGCCATAAGCCCCATTCCGGTCTTCATGGCGGATTCGTCCACATCAAAGCCTGCTGTATGCAGGTTCGGGCCGTCTCCTTTACCGGGCCAGGCAATTCCGAGTTCATAGAAACAGGCCGGGGCTTCCCTGCCAAAGTAGGAAAAGTCTTCCGCTCCCATCTTGGGCTTCGTAGATTTAACGTTATTCTCCCCGAGATATTCTCCTGAAAGGGAAATGAGTTTATGAGTGAGTTCCTCATTGTTAAAGACGTAAGGGTATCCGCTTTCTATGCGGATCTCACAGCTCCCTCCCATCGCTTCGGCTGTGCTTCCTGCGACACGGTGAATTATTTTATGCATTTCCGATCTCCATTTCTCGTCGAAAGTGCGGATCGTGCCTTCCAGCCTGGCTGTTTCCGGGATCACGTTGGTACGGCCCTCGGCGATGAACCGGCCCACGGTAACAACTGAAGGGACCAGGGGATGGGCATTCCTGCTTACAACCTGTTGCAGGGCCACCACGATATGAGAGGCGATGAGGACAGGATCAACAGTTGTCTGTGGCATGGCCCCGTGCCCGCCTTTTCCTTTTACAGTAATATATAACTCGTCAGTGGATGCCATGAACTTGCCAGGGCAAAAACCAACCTGTCCGGAAGACAGAAAGGGGAATACATGCTGCCCGATCACAACCGAAGGTTTCGGGTTTTCCATAACTCCGTCACGGATCATTTGGATCGCCCCACCCGGAAAGGTTTCTTCGGATGGCTGGAAAAAGAGCTTCACCGTCCCATTGAACTGATCTTTAATCCCGTTCAGGATCTTTGCTGCTCCCAGCAGACAGGCCATATGCACATCATGTCCGCAGGCATGCATCACGCCGGGGATCGTTGATTTATATTCAACCTCATTCTTTTCAGTGACCGGCAGGGCGTCCATATCGGCCCTCAGCGCAATGCAGGCAGAATCCGGATCCTTACCCCTGATCAGCCCGACGATACCATATCCGCCGATATGATCCGTATATGGAATTCCATACTCATTCAGTTTGCGCCCGATAAAATCCATGGTTTTTATCTCCTGTTTTGATAATTCAGGATGAGCGTGGATGTGGCGGCGGATCCCGAGGACTTCGGAATAATATTCCTCCGATTTACTATGGATAATATCTGAAATATTGGTCATGATTATGGCAATTATGGATCAAAGGTATGAATTGTTCAAAAGATTAACAGTGAAGAAGAGATTTCGGAATTCAATTCTGTTATCTTTGTGTTTGGCATTTCCTAATACATAAAACAATTGAATATCAAATGGGTTCTGAATTTCTTTCGGATTACATCCTGAGTAATTATGAGGTTCATGAATGGAAACACGCATGTGCGATTTTACGAAGCGATTTCCCGGCTGAATGGAAAGACATAATTGACTTATTATCTCAGTTTAAACTTCCAAAAAGCTGGATTATTTCAAAAGGTAGAAGCAAATCAGAAATATCCGTGCAATAGACTCTTTTCTTTACCGAAGAGGTTGGGTTGAAAAAGAGTTTGAAACTTCAGTGATTGTGGATGACTTATCCTGTTGAGAGTTTGACATTTTCGGTTGCCAAAGACTTTCTTGAAAAAGTTCCAAAAATCGGATACCGGACAATTCTTGCCGATCCTCCCTGGAGGTTTGAAAACAGAACCGGGAAAGTTGCGCCTGAGCATAAACGTCTGGCACGATACGAAACTCTTTCATTGGAAGAAATAAAACAAATCTGGTCTGGTATAAAATCCGTAAAGACGGTGGGCCCGATGGTCGAGGAGTAGGGTTTTATTTTCGTAATACAACTGAACTGATTCTTTTTGGGATCAGGGGAAGTATACGCACTCTGGATCCCGGAAGGAGCCAGGTTAACATTATTAAAACCCAGAAACAAGAACATTCCCGAAAACCCGATGAATTATACGAAATCATCG
>Ga0182021_10002219_pt1 | contig 22633 bp, 14 predicted proteins | sample 612E3MmetaG_FD_120493 | JGI IMG/M metagenome (GOLD analysis project Ga0182021, IMG submission 120493) | Permafrost microbial communities from Stordalen Mire, Sweden - 612E3M metaG (Illumina Assembly) | ecosystem: Environmental > Terrestrial > Soil > Wetlands > Permafrost | place: Sweden... | reverse complement strand
GGTAGATTCACTCCACCATCCTTTACCGGTTGATTATTGTTAATATAATATTGATACGCGATAATATTCTTAGTCATGAGTAAATTGCTCATATCCAGAAATGCCGATGTAGCAAGTCCGAACATCTCGAAACCTTTTGTTATCCTGAGATCTATACAACTATAGGATGGAAACCGCTCTGAGTTCGGTGCGCCGGAAAACCAATCCCATTGATATGTTGTGCTATTGTAATGTGCATACTGCGGTGTAAAAGGATATCCGCTTCCGTACGTATAACGCATCACAAGGTTCCATTTGCTTCCAAGATCCAATTCTCCCATGACTGCAAGTGTATGTTTTTGATCCGTATTCCGCGGGAAAGAGCCCTCATTGTCATTCACTATATCTTGCATTGCCTCCAGATAACTATAACTCATCGATCCGTAGAAACCGGGGAGAGAATACATCAAGTAAATATCCATTCCTTTTGAATTACCAACAGCATCATTCTTTCGCGAATAATAGACATACCCAAAACTCGTCTGTTTCACGCTCATAAGATTGTCATATTTTTTATAGAAACACTCCGCCTTTATTTTTAAAAATCTTCGTTCTTCTGCACCAAGATTTACAGTATAATCACTCCCAAGAACATAATGGATAGCCCTTTGTGATTGCGTGTTTGTGTCGGAAGCCGCCGGGTATGCCACCTGGCGATAGTTTGGTGATTGATAATAATATCCCCACGCTCCTCTGATAGTGAGTCCTTCTCTTATCTCATATGCAAGATTCACCCGGGGGCTCCATGTGAGATCCTTATTCAAATCGAAATAATCACATCGCACGCCTATATTCAGAATAAGGTGTTCGTTCAACTGAACGATGTTCTCAAGGTACCCTGCGAATTTAAATGATTGTGTGTTCATTCGATTGTCAAAAGAAGAAAACGGGTCTTCAATTTGATGAATAATGGTTGTGTCCGGATGTTGACCATAACCAAAATTGGTAATTTTGTCATTAGTCCTTTGATAATTTTGATCTTCTTCATACGTGATATATTGATAACTTACGCCTGTTTTGATTCCATAGTGCGATGACCATTGCTGATCAAGCGTCGAATTCAATTCGATCGTTCGAATACGGAGATCGTTATGATACATATTTTCTTCGGCTTCATTATCGAAATAAAAATCTCCCGGTTTCACACCCAAATACTGGTAATCATGATTACTAATATCTCGTTCGTTTTCGCGTTGATCGTAAAAAGAGAGTTCTGTTTTCAAAATCGTGGAAGACGATATGATATTCACACTTTGGAGCGCAAGAAGCGTACTATAGGATTGCGCTCGAGAGTCGCTTGAATCATTCCAAACTTGCGTTGTTGTTAAACCGTAACTGGGGGAATTCGAATACAATTGATACGGTCCCCCGTGGTGTGTTTCAGGGCCATTTATATAATCATCCCCTGCGTGAATAAATTTAAAGAGCAATTTATTATTTGAACTCAATGAATAATGAACGACACCCTGAACGTCATAAAATGTTGGAACAGTGCTCTCTTCTAATGCTTCCAAAGAACTAATAAGCTTCATAATGTATTCCAGATACGTTTTTCTCGCAGCGATGATAAATGACCCGTTCTCACTGAGTGGCCCTTCTGCGACGGCATCAAAGTCGGTCAGACTTAAACTTGCCGAGCCTTTAAATCGTTCTTTATCTCCTTCGCGATATTCAATATTTAAGACCGAACTCATCTTATCACCGTAACGAGCAGGGAAACCTCCCGTCATAAGATCCATCTTATTGATTAACTCTGTATTCATAATGCCGATGCTATAATTTTGCGCCCATTTTATATGATAGGGATCGTACACTTGTGTGCCATTTACGAGCACAAGGTTTTCATCCGGGTTTCCGCCGCGCACATTAAATTTAGCGCTAAATTCATTGTTCGCCGAAACGCCCGGAAGCATTTGCACGCTCCGCAGAACATCGGGAAATATTGATGTGCTGGAATTAATTTTATCGCTTTGAAGAGAAAGCGCGCTTGCATTCGAAAGTTCTTTATCGCCTCCCTGGTATGCATATACTGTTACATCCTGCAAAAGGACATCCATGGATAAAAGATTAACAGAAAGTTGAATGTTCTTATTTACAGAAATAGGAATTTCAACCGTCTTATATCCAACGTAGCTGCAGCGAAGTGTATCATTTCCTCGCGACAGATTTAAAGAAAATTGTCCCTTTGCATCTGTTGCAATTCCCTGCTGTGCTCCTTTGACCACAATACTTGTGAAGATAAGCGGCTCGTGCGTGGAACCATCATGGACAATCCCGCTTACTGTGTATGTTTCAGGTTGGACATGTTCAGATTTCTTAACAACGATCTGGTTGTTAATTCTGCTGAACGCTAAGCCGAATTCTTTTGCAAAATTTTGGAGAATATGATACAGAGATTCCTCTTGTTGATTTATTTTTATTTTTTCGCCGAGCGGCATTTCTTCTCTGATGTAAAAGAATTTGAAGTTGGTTTGCTGTTCAATAAGCTGGAATGCTTGTTCGAGAGAAACGTTTTCTCCGCTCATTTTTATCCTCACATCCTGAAGTTGTTTGTCTTCAGGAAGCTGTGAGGCAAGCAGGCGGTTTACGGGAAAAGTCATTGTCACTAATTCCAGTAACAAAGACAAAGCTATTCTGTAGATTACCGGAACTGAGAGCTTCATTGTGTTTTCCACTTAATACGATCTCACATAATCCAGAACTGGATCCTTACCCGCTACGTAGTCGGCGAATGATATCTGTCGTGTTACATCCGGATTGAGAGACGGTGGATCTCCAGGCATAGTATTGAAAAACTTCGTCGAATATTGGACGATTAGACCGGAGTAGGATAATGTAAAATTTTTAACATCCCCGTACGAATTTGGCTTTCCTCCGGTAGGTTCACCCACAAGAATAGATTGTGTCTCAGTCTTTAATGTGATAGCATTGAGAAGACCCGAAGAGAATGTGTTGCATCCGATTAATACAAAAAGTTTCCCTGTCGTATTACCAACCGGTCGGATTTTTATTCCATCAATGAACGGCTGCAAAATTCCCGAGTTTCCACCTGTATTTAATCGCAGGTCGACTACAACTTTGGAATTTGGATGAGCGTCGATAAAACTAAGAAGTCCAGGAGCAAAAGCATTGAACGATTGATTACTCATATCCGCGCATTTGTTATACTGGAAATAGATTACTTTTTCGCTGTCAACAGTAGTATACCAGTAATTCGATGTTGTACGCTGGAGATACAACGGTATGAGTAAGTTCGAAAGAATACTGGTTTCAGTGATGTATGAAGTCGTTGGAAAAGAAGATATCCCAACCACGCCTGCCCCTTCGAAGGTAAATTGTCCTGTTGTTGTGCTGTCGATGGCGGAGATGAATTTTAATAAATCTGCACTTGTTATATACATGGGACTTTGAGCTTTTAACCACTGATCATTCTCATGTGAAATGAATGGTGCTATGAGGTTATATACTTCGGTTATATTTTTCGTGCCAATGCGAGAGAGTTTCTTTCCCAGAACCGATTGGTAGATTGATGAACATCCGGTGACGAATACACCATCGCTGAACCACTGGAATGTAAGCGGGAAAACGCGATAGGTGTTATATGTTGTCGGCATGATCGACGTATGCGCAACACCCATCGATGCGACGATTTTTGCCATAGAAAAGAAAATTTCCCGATCGTCGAGCGATGCGAGAACAGTTTTCAGGCTGTCGAGTCGTCGATTCCACTCAGACTGTGAGAGCTTGACGAACGGATCTAACTGCCTTTTTGGAAGCTCCTCCTGAAGAAATGTTATATCTTTCTTCCAATTGTCTTCTCTTGGTGTTGTTGAAGCGATTGGATTATCGCTTTTTGAACATCGAATGGTCAAGAAGGATATAACGACAATCATAAAATAAAGTATACATGTAGAATTCCGTTGACTCATGGATGGCTCCTCCTGATGAACTGACCCTGATTTTTATATTAATTCAGATAGAAGACGATTTTCTTAAGTTCATTTTTCTCTCTAATAGTTTTAGATGTGAGACCTGTAGCTTTTTCAAGAACTTTCACCACCGTCCAAAAAGATTCATTTTTGAAATTAGCTTTAATAGCTCGACTGGCTAATGATTGATCTGCTATTTCAAACTTCACGCTAAAAGATCTTTCTAAGGTAATAAGCACTTTTGACAACGGTTCATTATCAAAAATCAAAATATTGTCCTTCCACCCGCTTGCTTTTTGAGGGTCAAATGTTTCTACTGTACTTGTTTCGTTTTCCTTATTGAAAACGAATTGCTGTGTTGGTGCTAAAAGAATTTCATGAGTGTCTTTGTTGTTTTCACTGATATCTGCACGTACTGTTACCTTTCCGTTTTCAAGTGAAACAGTGACGTTTTTCTCGCCTGGAAAAGCTTTGATGTTAAACTTCGTTCCAAGATCTGTCGTTGTCACTCCTCCCGCATGGACGATAAATGGTTTTGTATCATCATGGGCAACTTCAAAATACGCTTCACCCTCCAAGCTGACATCGCGCAAGTCCTCGCCAAAACGTACAGGATACTTCATTTTACTATCGGCGTTCAGTGTTACTTTTGTCCCATCAAAAAGCGTGAGAATGACTTTCTCTCCCATTACCGTCCTCTTTTCATTCCACGCCGTAGCATCTGATTTCTGCTTCGAGAGGCGAGATACAAAAAGTCCACCGGCAATGAGAAAAATCAAGGCTGCAATTGACGCGGCAATTCTAAAAGATTGGAATTGAAAAATCATTGTATAGTCTGGTGTTCTCTTTTTCTCCCATTGGAACGATGGATCAGAGACGCGTATCTTTGACGCAAGGAGATGAAATCCTTTCTCGACATGAAAATATTGTGATGATTCTCGTTCGCCTGCATCTTTCCACTTCGTGCTTATACTTCTGAACAGATCGGCATATTTCTTTTGCTTCATCAAGGAATGCAACTGGTCGGTTTCTTCAACAGATGCTTCCTGAGACATATATTTCGTCGCCAAGAGAAAAAATTTTTCTTCCGTCATGATATCGCCCTTTACGTGGAATTAAAAAAGATTCTATAGGTAAGACAATAAAAAGCTAACCTACCTACTATTCCAAACAGGGTCTATTCAAAAATTATAAAGAAAGGAGGGAAGGAAGATGGGGATTATTTCCGGTGTGGATGGTGACCTGATAAAAATTTTACGGCTGCGACCATTTGGTTTTGCACCGTATGTATAGAGATGGATAGAATTTCTGCTATTTCTTTATAGCTTAATCCGTCTATTCGATTCATTCTAAATATGATCTGTCTTTTTTCCGGTAGTTGTCTGAGTAATGCATCAATATCATCTTTGAGTTCTTCATAGATCATCTGTGCATGCGGATGGAATTCCGAGATTGCATCTTGTGTATCAACTGTCTCTATATCTTCGAACGAAAAAGTATGGTGCTTCACGTAGTTCATCGATTGGTTTCGAACGGCAGCATATAAATATGTCTTGAGGTTTGTTCGTATCTCAATATTTTCTTTTTTAATCCAGATAGTCAGGAAAACATCCGAGACTGCTTCTTCTGCAAGATGAATAGTTTTCACAAATCGGAATGCGAAGCTACAGAGTGAAGGGTAGTATCTTTCGAATAAAATTTTTAGAGCTTTAGAATCGTCATGTTTTATGCGTCGCAGCAACTCTTCGTCAGTAATATAATTGGGATTTTGCATCTTACTTACTTCGCCGCCTCTTCATTTACACCCGCCTGTAAAGCGGCAAGGATAATTTTCTTGCAACAGATGATGCTAATTTCTTTCCTTCTGCACTAAATGCCCAATAGAAGAGACAGTGAATCGGATTCTCCTTCTGAATCGATTTGATCGCTTTTATCATTAATCTCGTTGCCAATCCCCTGCCGCGATACTCCGGAAGAACTAATGCCGAACATAAGTAGATGCAATCGTACTTCACGTGCAATGGAATCTTATGATACAATTCCCGTTCGTTTATTTTTTTCTTTATAAACTGTTCCATTAATTTATGCGTCGTTGGAATGACCAGGATCCAGGCAATCGGTCCATTGCGAGTGCTGTTCTGTGTTATGCTCGCCGGATGAATATGGTGAAGCCTGCGCATCACTGTTCCATTGACAGAAATTTGTGAAGGATCGCTCCGAACTGCAAAGAATTCGTCCGCAAGCTGAATCATTCTTTCAAGATTTTTGTTGGGTGCCTTTTTCATAAACGTGTAATAAAAGTAAGAAAGATTAATGAACAACTTCAACTAGAATTTACTGCCCTGGGGAATAAAAGTTGTCGGAAGGAATTGTGTCAAAAGTAGAATCCCTGTCTGCCGACTGGCAGGCGGTTATCGATCGGATAACGCGTGTCGCCTTGTCTTCATCCGATCTGATGATCGGATTCTACATAAGCATTTCCAATGAGACACCGGCCACCGAGTGGAATGACCGGTGAGAACTTACGAAGTTCAGAACGGATTAGAAGAGATCTTCGGATTGAATACAACTAGAGGGTGAATTCTTAATCTAAATCTTCTATCTTCTGCCGGGGGCGGATAACGCGGACACGATCTCCATTCACAAGAATTTCTGCCGGACGAGGTCGGCCATTGTAATTAGAACTTAAAGCAAAACCATATGCACCGGTGGTGAGTACCGCAAGATAATCGCCGGCATTGCTTTTCGCAAGCAATCGATCCCGGGCAAAAAAATCGCTGCTCTCACAGATCGGGCCTACGACATCCACCTTTTCATGTTCGTATGTATTGATGGAGAGAGGAACAATTTGATGGTACGCTTGATAGAGGCTGGGCCTGAGTAAATCGTTCATGCCGCCATCCACAATGACAAATTTCTTTGATGAATTATCCTTCGTGGAAATAACACGAGTAATCAAAATCCCGGCGTCTGCAATAATGGAACGACCCGGTTCAATCCAGATGGAGCAGCCAGTTGTCTGCAGGATTGGCAATAGTGCAGTAAGAAATTCTTCAGGGGTTGGGACTTTGCTGTTCGATGGTTCTTCTTGTGGAAGAGCCTCATGCGAAACAGCATTTGTGTATTGAACGCCAAAGCCTCCGCCAAAATCTATGTGCGTCAAGTTGATACCAGCTTCACGTAATTTTCCGACCAGCCCCACAATATAATTTGCTGTAGCAATAAATGGTTCTACTTTCGTGATTTGTGAACCGATATGTGTGTGGACGCCCACCAATTCCAGCGCGGATAAGGTCGCGGCATGCGTGTACACTTCTATAGCCTTTGATGCTTCTATACCGAACTTTGTTGATTGCAAGCCGGTCGTGATATACGGATGACTTTGCGCGTCAATGTCCGGATTAATACGGAATGAGATACGGGCTTTTTTCCCCAAGCGATGCGCAACGCGCGAAATGGTATGCAATTCTGAAACAGATTCAACGTTGAAGGAGAAAATATTTTGCTGTAATGCATATTCGATCTCATCTTCCCGCTTCCCCACTCCGGCAAAAACAATCTTGTCCGGAGAAAATCCGGCTTTCAATGCCAGATAGAGTTCTCCTGCAGAAACCACATCCGCGCCGGCGCCTTCTGTAGCAAGCACTTGTAAAATGTGGTGATTCGCGTTTGCTTTGAGCGCATAGCAAACGAGATGGCTGGTATCTGTGAACGCTCCGTTGAGCGTTCGATATTTTTCAACAATCTGGTTCTTACTGTACACATAGAGCGGCGTGCCGTACTCTTCGGCCAATTCGCCCAGCTGAATATCTTCACAGTATAAAATATTTTCTTTATAAGAGATGTACTTCATACAAAATGTTCAATTCCTACTTTGCAACCGAATAGCAAACATTTATACAGGTGACAAAAATTGATTGACAAAAATTTCATAGGGAATACGCACAGTGGTTACGACCGTCAGGATAAAATTTCTGAAAGGATCCAATCGCATCAATAGAATAACCAGCAATATTCCGAAGAACCCTATTTGCCGGAACCGCTCGTTTAGTTCTGCTGGAAGCAGAGCCGACAGGACATGGGAACCATCAAGCGGAGGGACTGGAATTAAGTTAAAGACCGCAAGAAAAATATTTAAGGTGATTCCGGCAGCGAACATATGAATGAAAAATGCGGCTATATCACGCAGCAAACTATTTTCAATCAGTTTTAACGGACCAAACAAGCGTTCCGAAAGAATATAAAACACCGCGCAACAAAACGCCACAATCAAGTTAGAAAACGGTCCAACGACGGATACCAAGATATCATCACGGCGGAAATTGCGAAAGTTTGCTGGATTGACCGGTACAGGTTTTGCCCATGCTATAAATACAGACCCGGCGGAAATGAATGAAAGAAGCGGGATTGCAATAGAGCCTATCGGGTCAATGTGGGGAATGGGATTCAGTGTCAATCTGCCGGAGTCATACGCTGTCGAATCACCAAGCCGCAGAGCCATCCACCCATGTGCTACTTCGTGCACCACTATAGAAAAAAGAAGAATCGGTACTATATAAAGCGAACCCAAGGAACTATCCTTTCATAGACAGTCCGTCCCGCATCAGGGCGGGACGGGCATACGATATATTCAAACCTTCTACACTGTAGCAAAAAATGTGGAGGAATTCAAGAAGTACCCTCTCTCCATCATTGCATCTACGGCTCTGTTTTTCTATATTCTTTTCGTACGAATTTAGAAATTTTCATTCACTATGAATGCCCGAGGCTTCACATGAGCACGAGATTCTTGTCATTCCTGTCTGGTATCTTTTTCATAACAACGATACTAAACGCGCAGACGCCTTCTTGCCAACTAAAAATACGGGAAAAGGGATTTCTGAGGGGCGAACGTATCATCCAGATAGAACTATCCAACCAGAATCGTCAAAAAGCTCTCACAAGTGAAAACGTCAGTGATGGGCAATACTATTTCTTTCTTATTACTCCTGCCGGAGATTGGGAGCTGAACGCTGACTTTGTAAAAGAGCAGCTCGCCAAAGTGAATATTTATCAGAACGAGAAAAAAGAGCCTATTGCCTGGACCGGTGAGATTATATCCGGAGCGCCCAATTCAATTCTCATAGGCTTCCCAAAGACTGTCAAACTGAATCAACTTTTTTTATTCCAATGTCCTATCGATGATGCGATGAGTCAGGTAGAATTTAAAGTGCCGCAAGAATTTTGGCCGGGATACACCGCGGTGAATGATCTGGCAAAACAAGCAGAAGCTGCAGCCACTGCAAGACAGTTTATGCCGGCAATTAGTTCCTATGAACAAATTTTAGGGAACGCAAATTTTAAAATATTTACTCAATATGATGAATATAAATCCAAACGTATTCGTTGCTTCGGCGACTTTTATAATGAAACCTCTTCAGCATTCCAAGGGGTAGTCGCAAATGCACAATTGGATTTAAAGGCACGAATCGCCTTAGTGGACGGGTTCAAGCCGACATTCAAGTACATTCTCGATTCATTACCGCGTGCCGAATGGAATATCGGTTCACTGGACACGGCAGTTGCCCCCATACTAGATCGATGCCGAATTTCTCTCGCTCAAGCTATCGGCTTCCGAGATTCTCTCCAGCGTGCTCTGGATGATCAAAATGTTCGATGGATTATCGAAGGTTCTGCAACAAGCAAAAACGGCTACCGGTATGTGAATATGATTGAAACATTAGCATCAGCTTTTTCATCACTTAATTTTGCCGATACGCTGCTGACTGAATTGAAGGTACGAATTCCAGAAGATTATCAGGCACGACTGACGAAATATAACGATACCGAATCGTACGAAACATTTATTCGTATCTGCAACGAACGATGGCAAACACATTTACCGATATTCCCAATTGATTTTCTGCCGAATTTGAAAAAAGATACCATCTCATTTTCACAGCCCTACTATTCCATGCTGAAGGCTGTGAATGATTATTACTATGGCAATTTACAGAGCGCAAAACAAGAGATCATGGAAATCTTCAAGAAGTGTTATGATCCAGAGATTATCGGACGGTTTGATATGCTCCGTGTGATTATATCAAACCGCGAACAGCATATTTCGCCTGATATCATGAAAATGCTCGACGAAGCGGCACAGCTTGAGAGAGCAAAAGATATTCAGAATGCGGAAGATAAGTACCGGCAACTCACACTGATTGCACCAAGTTTTGCGAACGGATATTTCGCATCCGGGAAGTTTTACAACCGGAAAGGTGATCCGATACGTGCCAATTATTCATTTCAGCGCGCCTATCAAACTGACACCTTGTTCATCAGTGCCTACCGCGAGAGCTGTAATCTGTACATGAGGCAAAGTAACTTCAAAGAAATTATCAACGTTCTGACAACAGCTCTCGCCAAGGGGAATGACTTTTGGGAAATCAATTATCGACTGGGGATAGCGTTCTCTGGCGATGCAGATCCCGCTCGTGCGATTCAAAGCTTTGAACGCGCACTGGCACTCAATCCGAAAAGTTATCAAACCAATATTCAAATCGGTTTGTCGCATCAGAATGTAAAAAATTATCAGAAGGCGCGGGAGTATTTTAACAATGCCATTGGCCTTGACCCGACAAAACAAGAGGCAGTAGATTTTCTCTTAAAACTAAACGAACTTCAGAAAACAGGTAAGTAATTTTTCATTTTCAAAGCGCGATACGCGAAGGGATTCATGGTGAATCCCTTTTTGCTTTTCACTCAATCGGTTCTTATATTAAAAACGCCCAATTGCAAGCGTTTTGAAGAATACCCGGCCTCTTGGGCATTTTTCACAACGGGCACGTGGCGAAACTGGCAGACGCGCTAGCCTTAGGAGCTAGTGGAGTAATCCGTGTGGGTTCAAGTCCCTCCGTGCCTACAGGTTAAATCAATGAGAGAAGGAAGATAGAAGTGGAAGTTATTGTTGAGTCATTGTCAGATGTTTCGCGTACAGCAGAAATTACGGTTACACCGGAAGAACTCGCGCCTCATTTTAACAAAGCATATCTGGAATACCGTAAGAAAATTGAAATTCGAGGTTTCCGAAAAGGCAAAGCGCCGATTGGTATCGTGAAAAAATTGTACGGCGATTTGATAGAGAATGATTCTTTAAATGAAATTGCATCAGAATTTTACCGGCAAGCGGTGAAAGAAAAAGAATTAAAGCCAATCGGCGAACCTTTCCTTGTTGATATGGATTACAAACCCAACGAACATTTCCGTTGTAAGATTCAATTTGATGTACGGCCGCAGATTGCTCTCCAAGAATACAAGGGTATTGAGGTAGAGAAGGTCATCCATACGATTAACGATGAAGAAATTGAACGCGAACTTGTTCGCCTGCAACGATCCAATGCAGCAATGGAAGAAGTAGAAACGGTGACATCACCAGAGCATATCCTCACCGTTACGTTGCAGGATCTAGATGAAACCGGTGCGCCGTTGATCGGCAAGAAGAGCGAGAATATTCGTTTCTATCTCGCCGATGAACAGCTTGAACAGCCGTTTAAAGATGCATTGAAAGAAGCCAAGAAAAACGGTGAATATTCTGTGCAGTTTGAGCACAAGCATGATGAACAGAGCCATACCGTGAATACACAAACCATCGTAAAAAAAATTGAAAAGGTTACATTACCGGTGCTCGATGATGCTTTTGTTGCCAGCGTAACGAAAAACAAATTATCAACAGTAGAGACATTGCGTGCGAACATTAAAGAAGAGATGATAGCTTACTGGAAAGAAAAAAGCGATCGGCAGGTGATCAATTCGTTGACTGCGGAGATCATTCGTCGTCATGATTTCCAGGTGCCGGAATCTTTAATTCGCAATGTGCTGGACGGATTGCTGGAAGAAGTGAAGAATGAATATCCCGATAAACGCTTACCGGCCGACTTCAACCAAGAAAAGTTCAAAGAAGAAAACCGTGCCTATGCAATCTACCAGGCAAAGTGGGCGCTTCTTCGCGAAGAATTAATTAAGAAAGAGAATATTACCGTATCCGATGAAGATTTCGAAAAACTGGCTGACGAGGAATCGGCAAAAATTAAAATTCCGAAAGATCGCCTGATGAATTACTATAAATCGTCAGACCAAATTAAAGACCGACTGATCGGTGATAAATTATTACACCTTCTTATACGCTCCGCTCATCTAAAAGAAGTCCCAGAAAAGGTATAAGTGATACATAAGGAAGAAACCGTTATGCCCTCTCCAAAAATTTATAACCAGCTCGTTCCCATTGTTGTCGAACAAACCGGCCGCGGTGAGCGGTCGTTTGACATTTTCTCCCGTTTGTTAAAGGAACGGATTGTATTTCTCGGCACTCCCATCGACGACACCGTAGCCAGTTTAACCATCGCGCAGCTCCTTTTTCTTGAGTCGGACGATCCTGATAAAGATATTCATCTCTACATCAATAGTCCGGGCGGCAGTGTATCCGCGGGACTTGCCATTTATGATACGATGCAGTATATTCGACCAGATGTATCGACAATTTGCATTGGCATGGCGGCAAGTATGGCTGCAGTGCTGTTGGCAGGTGGAGCGAAAGGCAAACGCACAGCACTTCCAAATGCCCGGGTAATGATTCATCAGCCATGGGGTGGTGTACAAGGCACAGCATCGGATATCAGTATTCAAGCGGAAGAAATTCTTAAAACGAAGAAACGTATTAACGAAATTCTTGCTGTGCACACTGAACGTCCGCTGGAACAGATTGAAAAAGATACGGATCGTGATTATTACCTCTCCGCAGGCGATGCAAAAGAGTACGGATTAATCGACAATATCCTGCTCAAACGGACGACGGAAACAAAGAAAGAGAAGTGATCAAGGACACCGTGCAGAACAACAACGAGCTGGACAACGTATGACACAAAAACCGAGACAGGGCGAAAAAATAGCGTGTTCCTTTTGCGGGCGCACTCCAGAAGAAGTGAACAGCATCATCGCGGGACCTGACGTGTACATCTGCGATCTCTGTGTTGCCAGCTCCGTCGACATCATCAAAAATAATATGGCCGCAATTAATGCGCGGCGATTTGGTTTCCGGCGCTCGCTGACACCTGTTGATATCAAGAAGGCGCTCGACGAATTTGTTGTTGGTCAAGATTTGGCCAAGCGTACACTCGCCGTTGCCGTGTACAATCATTACAAACGGATCGACGCCAGCGATCAAATGGCAAATCTTGATGAAGTAGAAATCGAGAAGAGTAATATTTTACTAGTTGGTCCGACGGGAACGGGAAAAACTTTGCTTGCACAAACCCTTGCCCGCATACTCGATGTACCATTCGCTATTGCAGATGCGACCACACTGACAGAAGCTGGCTATGTAGGTGATGATGTTGAAACTATTCTTGTCTATCTGCTGCAGAACGCCGATTACAATATTGAGAAAGCCGAGCGTGGTATTGTCTATATCGATGAGATCGATAAAATTGCTCGAAAAGGTGACAGTGCATCAATTACACGTGATGTCTCCGGCGAAGGCGTACAACAAGCATTGCTCAAGATCCTGGAAGGCACGAATGCAGGTGTACCGCCGAAAGGTGGACGAAAGCATCCTGAACAGAGTCTTATCAACATCAACACGAAAAATATTCTCTTTATTTGCGGTGGCGCATTTGACGGATTAGAAAAAATTATAGAGAAGCGAGTTAGTCAAAACCCTGTCGGTTTTGGTGCCGATTTGAAAGGCAAAAAAAGCAAATCGCGCGAAAAATTACTGCAACAGGTAGAACCGGGTGACTTGTTGAAGTACGGCCTTATCCCAGAATTTGTAGGTCGCTTGCCCGTCACTGCCACCCTTGATCCTCTTGACGAAGCTGCGCTGTTAAATATTCTTACTCAGCCGCGTAATGCGATTGTCAAACAGTATCAAAAACTTTTTTCATTGGAAGGTGTGGAGCTAGACATAGAAGAAAGCGCACTGAAAGCCGTAGTCGAGAAAGCCATGGAACGCGGAACGGGCGCTCGTGCACTTCGTTCTATTATCGAATCAGTCATGCTGGACGTCATGTACCACTTGCCTTCCAGGGAAAATGTGTCCAAGTGCATCATTACGAAAGATACCATCATCAAATCGAAAGATCCGGTGTATTTATACGAAGAACGGAAATCTGCTTAGCGAATCAACGCATTCAATTTTAAACAACAAAACGCCCGCCGGATTTTCTTCGACGGGCGTTTTGTTATAGACACCTATTTTTTCCCTTCAGTCTACAGACATTCTATGCATAGGTTCTTTTTTACCAAATACATTAATTTCACTTTCTTAATAACCATAATTCCCTCGGCTGTTGCTTTGTTTTGTTATTTTTAAATCTTGAAGCTGCGGTGCTTTCACTTTTAACTCAAACCTGTATCCTTCCAGGGTTCCCATCGGGAACCATGAAAAAGCCATTGTCCAGCAATGAAGATCGCGTGTCACACTTACAGACGGAATGAAATGCTGTTTACGGACAAAGTCGTACGAACCGCTGGTAGCAATTTGCCACTTCGCCGTAAGGTTAAAGGAAAGACTGGCATTCAACGTGGAAGAGCGCGAATAGTTTTGTGGATCCGGCTGCGACTGTGAAAAAATGTATCCCAGTGTGACGTTCCATGGAATGCTGAAATCGGCATCTTCCCTATCATAAATTGAATAGTACATTTTTTGCTGACTTGGTTGTGTTGTCCCTTCGCCCGATACTGCTGCTTGTTCTTGCCTCACTTTTTCCGGGATACCGGCATCACTTGGACTCTGTTTCTTTTCACCTTTCAATGATGTCGATACGCTCAGCGAGAACGAGGTTAAATCACCAAACTTTCCCTGTTCCTTTAACAGGAATTTATTCACTCGGGCACCTTGGCCGTTGTTGGCTGCCGTATCAAAAACATAAAGATTATAATTTGCATTTCCACTAATGTCGAGGTACTGTCCAATGTTTGTTCTATAACTGACTCCCACATCACCGAAGTTCATTGAGTCCGCAGCAAAATTATAGTTAAAGCTGCCGCCAAGATTAAGCAGTTGAATCCTGTTTTCGGTTTTTTCGCTGTCGTTTTTTTGATACTTCATCTCAAAATTATTCCCGATGCTGAAAGTACCAAGCATAGAATACTTCGGTATGTTGTCACCATAAATTTGTTTGTTATAAGAAAGATTAAACGTGGGTGTTACGGTATGACGAATTGCTGTTATACCAAAAACATTCGGTTGCATAAGTCCAAAGAAACGTGTGCTGGTGCTAATGCCAGCATTCATAGTTCCTTGAATGACTTTACTCTGATCGGTGCGGAAATACAGAGAACTGTCTGAAGGAGATCGGTCAGGCGTTTCTGATTGTGCCCATGTACGTGCATCGCTGAAGGAGAGCGAAGGAGATACAGTAAAATATCCAAGCTTCGGTGAAATGGAAAAGGAGAGTCCTTGATTCAGTGTTTTTGTATTCGTGCGCAGGAAATCTTTGACCGTGTCCAGTTGTGCTGCCGGAGACGACTTCACCATGGCAATGGCAACTACTTTCTGGCTATTATTGCTGAAATTTGAATTGTAACTGAATCCTAACAATTCAGTAAAACTCAAACTGGATTCTGGTGCAGTTGAAAGTCCGCGTGTTTTTGTCTGCTTGCGAAATGGAAAAACAGTTCCCTGCGAAAACGAAATAGACGGCAGCTGCTCGCTGGTCTCGTCGGTAATAAGGTTTTGATCGCGCGAGACATTAATAGACAACCATCTATTAGAAGATTCCCAGCTCTTTGAATACGTGGCATTCGAAAGCATATTCTGCTGAAGAATTTCACTCATACTAAAGCTGTTATTTCTGAAATAGTTGCTGTTCATAAAAGTGAAATTGACACTGAGATTTGAGGACGGGCTAATTTGCTGCCCGTGTGTGATGTTAAAATAATAGTCGCGCGATTTATTGTAACCCGGGTCACTCGGCTCACCTTCGGGAGTACTAGTGATCCGGGCGGTAATACTGCCACCAAAATTGTACCTGAGTGCATAACGAATGTTTGTTTGATTTTGCCATCGTCCTCGCGCGTAAAGATCGAACGCCGTTGCCAGATCCCAATAATCGCTGGCAGCCCAATAATATCCTAAATGACTCAGGTACCATCCAAACCGATTGTCATCGCCATATCCTGGAGCGATTAGACCGGATGAACGTCCACCATGCGCAGGAAAAACTCCAAATGGCAAAGCCAATAAAGGGACATCAGCAACATAGAAGTATATGGGCTCCGCTACAACTTTATCACGTACAAATACTTTCATCTTCGGACTGGCAAAATAAAAATGAGGATCCTTTAAATCGCACGTTGTATAAATGCCATCCGACACACAGAGTACATCAGGTTCCACCTTTTTTATCTGATCTCCGACGTAGTATCCGTTATCCAATTTCGTGTTGCCAATAACAATTTTCCCTTTCCGTGTACGAAAATTATATCTCACCTGGTCGCCATTGTACTCTTCACCGCCATCCTTCATAATTGGTTTCCCGATAACAGAATCGACCTTCGCCGTATCCGGCACCCCGTGCGCAATGAGAACAGAGCTATCCCAATTCACGTTCACACGTTCTGCTTTCAAGCCGATAGTTTGGTAATGCATCTCACTCTGGCCGTATAGATTCATATACCGGGTTCGAAGTGAATAAATAATAGAGTCTTTAGCAGAATAATTCACGACAGTGTCAACGCCTGCGCCCGCACTGCGTTTTATTGTATCCGGGATTGAAGTACGAACCTTTGCCGTGTCGGCAGAGTTCGTTTGTGCTTTTGTCTGACCAACAAGGATGAGGATGAGTGAGAGCAATAGTGAATAAAACCGAGTCATGTTGAGATTAAGATAGAAAAAAATACGGATAAGTGCATTGGATGAAGTGCCATTCGCTTTACATTATTCACCTGCAAACGAAGAGCTTGAAGGGAATGGTGGTGTACACAGTTTACCAGGCTCCAAGTTGAGCACAGATAATCACTCCATATAACGGCTTTTCAAAGTTCAATGTTGCATAGGTATACAACCCAATTCCGGCGTACGAGGTGAAACGCCAGAACCATTGTGCTTCAACCGGTACACTCAAGCTTGTGTTTGTTGAAATTTCACTTGTAGTTTCATACGCTGCGCGTACTAACCCTAGACCGGCGCCGACAGAAACATAGCCGTACTCCGTTTGCCATAGTGGTCCATACAGAATTCCATAATCCGCCATTTTATAGATTGTATTTGATTGATCAATTCTCTGTACAGTCGGATTATAGTTTGTCACGCCGAGAATACGTGCGCTGATAATGCTTCGTTCAAATTGATAACAGTACACCATGCCGGCATTCATTGAAAAAGTATTGCCCGCCAAAGCCGGCCCGGCCCCAAGATCTACCCACCATGAAGTAGAATCAGACCTGTTGTGATGAGCCCCTTGTGATTGCAGATATCCCGGTACTACACCAATCAACAGAATAATGATCAGCCCTGCCTTCGTAGAGTGGTTCGGTTTTTTGTCGTTCATCGCTTTACTAGCTTTCTCGCATCCGACGTGCGGTTTGACAGATCACAACATCCCAATCCGTTTCCGTAAAAACCATTCGAGAGCGAAAATAATAGTAACGAGTGCAAGCATCCATCGGGAATTCCAGATTTCTATTTTTGCCGATGTATTTACTTCGCGCGGTTTGAAGTTTGGCAACAAGGTGACATCTTGAGCAAGCGAATTGAAGTTATCGCTTTCGTAATACCGCCCACCCGTTTGTGCCGCCAGTTGTTGAAGTAATGATTTGTTCATACGCGTTTCAAGGAATTCTGCATTGAAACCACCAATGGAAAACGTACCATGATCACTGCCGATGGTCACTCCATTTGCCAAAACTGTTGCAGCAAAAGTATAGTCGCCTTCCCGCAGAGATTCAACCTCACCTTGATATTGACCGCTACCAAGAGCATTCAATACAATCGAATTACTTTCACTTCCATTTTGGACTTTCACTTCCACCTGAGCATCTTCCAAGGGCTGATAATTATCGTCATACACTTGAGCTGTAAATTCGACCGCGTCCATTGTTGTGTAGATGTGCTTTGATGATTGTACTCGAATCTTGCGTGAATCTTCCTGCGTCGTCAACCAGCGGACAGAGTTACCGATAAAATGTTCGAGCATCTGATCCGTTCCGCTTCCTGCATCCGACAACATATTCCAGCGCCATAAACCGTACCCGAGTAACGCGAGAGATTTCTGTTTGTTCTCGTTCCTTGCGACAATAAATGGTTCTAAAAGCGGCAACGATTGTAAACGGGACATGACAAGAACTTCTGATTCGATCTTTGAACGGAAGATTCCCTGCAATCGAAATACAGGCGGAAGTTTGGACCATTCTTCAACAGTATTTGTACTACTGTTTATTTTCAAAATTGGATTATTCCGCTGCATTTCTGGGACCACTGTAAAAACTTGGAGCTCATTGTTTGTGGAATTATCTATAGTGAACGGCAGCAAAGGATCCAGGATGTGCAGTTTATTAAAATCTATTGTCCTGCTTAGTATCATCAGGAACGGTTTTTCTGCAACCGCAGCATGGTATACTGTTTGTACACTGCTCGAGCTACTATGTGCACTCGGGAAGCCAATTAGAATCATGCAGTCAATCGCCGATAACGCCTCTGAATTCAAAGTGTTCTCATGAAATTGTCCGTTACTCAGTTCAATGAATGATAGGAGTTCATTATTCTTATCGCTCTGGAGTGCACGCCGGATAAACGCACCATCCTGACTCGGAGCTCCAGCAATAAGCGCTATGTGCATTTTGCTCTTCAGAACCTTTATAAAGAAATTTGTGCGATTATTCTGTTGTGTGAGTTCTCCTGGCAGGCTCGAAACTTCCGCTGTAAACTTTTGGATTCCAATTTTTTCAGTAGCCAAAGTGAGAGGAACAAGGTAATCGCGCGTCCCACGTTCCAGTATTAACGATTTTTCATCAAGAATTGTTGTGCCATCACGAAGAGATACCTGCACTCGTTCGCCGCCGAATCCAGCACTATGCATTGTCACATGGACAGGGACTTTAGCTCCAGCATAAGTAATGTCGTTTGTCAACGCTTTGCGGATAAGAAGATCTTTCTGCTCGATTGTATCGCCTACACCAATAGCAAATATTGGTACACCCAACTCTTCTGCTTCATATAAAGGATTCATCCCGACGGTTGAGTTGCCATCCGTAATGAGTATAGCAGCCTGCAAATTAGCAGATGTATATTTTTGTTTCATCGTTTTCAAAGCTTCAGCAATATCAGTTGCTTCCCCTTTGAAGGTCAACGAATCATCGGTCATAGTCGCGAGACTTTTCACTTTTGAATCGAACAACGAATAAGCTATCCTCCCGTTTTTACTGATCCCGTTCCATACAGGAGCATGGAGAATTGATTTTAACGTTTTCTCCCGTGAACCTGCACGGTCTGACAGGGCCATGCTCTGAGAATGATCTATCAGTACTGCAACGATGGGCTGATCATAAGAATGTGAAATGAGTGATAGCAGCGGTTCACCAAGAAGAAGGAATAACAATAACAGCCCTACACTACGAAGCGTAATAAGAGTATACCTTTGTGCAGATGAAACAGGCGGGACAGTACGACGATAGACAAATGATGACAACGCAACGGAACACACCGCGGCAATCAGGAGTAGTATAAAACGATAGACAATGGAAAGATGAAGCTCTGGCATTGGCCGCAGTTATTTGATGAAAAGCATTTTTATAGAACGAACCGAGTTTGGTGTTACCAGGCGAGTAAAATAAACCCCGGAAGCGACTTGTCGTCCATAGTCATCTGTTCCATCCCATTCTTGTGTTCCCTGCGAACTTACCATCCCCCGGAAAATATGCTTGACACGCTGTCCGAGAAGATTAAATACTTCCAATACTATATTCGTGGGCTCAGGAACTTCATACCTGATAAAGGTGGAGCTGTTAAATGGATTTGGATAATTCTGATACAGGGTCTCCTGTGTGGGTAGTAATGGTTTACCTGGTGTAGGAAAGATTCCAATCAAACTATCAGGCGTGGAACGAAGGGAATAATAAAGGTTTGATCCATTCGGCGGCGTTCTCCATGTAACGCCAGATGGATCCTGTGCTGTGACATATCCAATCGCTGTAGAATCTAATTCCATCAACGGAAGCGTGACGAAATATTCATTGTCATTTGTTGTGGGAAGAAATTCTGCGGCCTTGAATACTGCGCCCGACGTGTATTTATAATAGAGGTACACATTATTCATCCGAGCCGGGACATTCTGTTTAATCCAAATATAGATTCGATAGAAAGAAGGGAATTTCATGACCAATAGATTATTACTGAAGACCGGACCAAGAGACAACGCTGCCGAAAACGCGTCCACAAATCCATAGCCGTAAAAATTATTCGGATACACTGCGGTTTCGGATGTTCCATCTTTTCTCTCAACAGTCGTTTTCATCAATGCATCGCGCACCTGCATATTGGTCAGTTGAGGATGTGCCGATAGTATCAACGCTGCGGCACCAGCGACCAGCGGCGTAGAACACGAGGTGCCCGAGACACTACTATATCCTGTCGTAGTGGATCCGTTAGCCCAATACACTCCCATGCCTTGTGCAACTACTTCCGGCTTAATACGGCCATCAGCAGTTGGACCGCAGCTGCTGAATGCAGCAAGTTCGCCGTCTGATGATGTGGCACCGACGGAGAGAATACTATCAGCATCGGCAGGAGATATGAGTGTTGTTTCCGCTCGTTGAGTTTGATTACCATAACCGCTGATATATCCTTCATTCCCCATTGCTGTTACAACGAGCACACCTTTTCGCGCAGCGATGAGTGCAGCGCGCGCAACTTTTGTCGTTCTTCCATTCATATCAGAAGTCGTGTATGTTGGAGTTGACCAAAATTCTTTGTATCCAAGAGAAGACGATGTGATATCAGCGCCAAGACGCTCCGCCCATTCGAGCGCTGCGACGTAGGTATCTTCTTCGCTATTAAAATCGAACGCGCTTCCGCTACTATCCATTTCTGTCTTTGCAAGAAGGAACGAAGCACCAAATGCTGCACCTATCATTTGTCCATTATCAAATCCAGCGAGAGCCGATAACGTCCCTGAACCATGATTTCCTTGATCGGGACTTGTCACATGTTCCCATGGCTGTATAGAAACATCACTGATGTTATGAATAAAGTCATATGTTCCGATAACCCGGATGTTTTTCAATGCTGCATGTGTCCGGTAATTATTAAATCCGTCATCAAGCATAGCGATAAGAATCCCCGTACCGTTCACGCCGATTGCATGAAGATCGACTGCTTTCATATTCGTGAGTTGCGTTGCAGACGGCCCATAATCAATTCCTTGTGTTCCTGATGTTCTTGCTAGCGACGCCGGCGGTGCAGTCGACGGCAGAGGACGCGGGCTCTTGAATTGCACGACCGGCTCTACTTGTAAAACGCCAGGAATGGCTGTTATCATTTGACATTGTTGTTGTGATGCTTCTACCGAAACGGCATTGAACCAGCGCGATACGGTGCGGATTTTCACTCCCGTTTGTTTAATTTGAGATAGAACAGTTTCCGAAACGGGAACATCATATTCATCAATCAATTGCTGAGGCGGAAGAGATTTCGCGCGCCGTTTCATGGAACGTTCTGAAATGCCAAGAACATCTGATTTTTTTTGAAGAGAGGACGAACCATTTTTATTGCGGAGTATAATCCAGTAGTGTTGGGTCTGCGTTTTAGCATCTGCGAAAACCAAGGCAAGAAGAAGCATCGCTGTATTCAATATTCGCATCATGCTTCTCAAGTTACTTGGCTATACCTTCACATCCTGAACCAATTTTTCTGCAATTTGGATAGCGGAAACTCCTTCTGCTTCCGCATTGAAACTTGTCACCAGTCGATGACGCAATACTGGTCCGGCTACTGCTTTTACATCTTCGATGTCAGGTGTAAAACGTCCATGAAGGATTGCACGCGATTTGGCTCCAAGAATTAAATACTGTGAAGCGCGCGGTCCTGCACCCCAACGAATCCAATTTTTTATATATGCAGGCGCTTCTGGCGAAGAAGGCCGAGTGCAACCTGCTAATCGAACAGCATACTGAATAACATTATCTGCAACCGGAACACCGCGCACAAGATTTTGAAACTCAACTATATCGCCAGCAGAGAGGATTCGCTCAACCGAAGCTTCATACCTGCTCGTCGTGGATTTAACAATTTGAACTTCTTCTGCAAACGAAGGGTAATCCAGCCAGAGATTGAGCATAAACCGATCGAGCTGGGCTTCCGGTAGCGGGTACGTTCCCTCTTGCTCAATAGGATTTTGTGTCGCAAGAACAAAAAAAGGCTCATCGAGCATGTACGTCTCGCCGGCAGCAGTTACATGATGTTCCTGCATCGCCTCGAGCAGTGCAGCTTGTGTCTTTGGAGGTGTGCGGTTGATTTCATCGGCAAGGACAATGTTCGCAAAAACCGGTCCCCGGACAAACTTAAAAGCTTTTGTTCGAGAAGAGATATTTTCTTCGATAATTTCGGTTCCCGTTATATCGCTCGGCATCAAATCAGGTGTGAATTGAATACGGCTGAACTTTAAATCCAGTGCCTGTGCCAGCGTTTTTATCAG
>Ga0182021_10002217_pt1 | contig 22646 bp, 16 predicted proteins | sample 612E3MmetaG_FD_120493 | JGI IMG/M metagenome (GOLD analysis project Ga0182021, IMG submission 120493) | Permafrost microbial communities from Stordalen Mire, Sweden - 612E3M metaG (Illumina Assembly) | ecosystem: Environmental > Terrestrial > Soil > Wetlands > Permafrost | place: Sweden... | reverse complement strand
CGGCTGGCGCATGAGATTGGCCTGGGATGAGGCGACCCGCGCGAAATCGAGATCGTCGGCGATGCGGAAGCGGCGAAAGAGAACTGGAATTTTGTCGGTCCGTTCAAGAACATGACCTTTGCCAGCCGGATGCAGCACAAGATCTACTGGGGACCGCTGCGCAAACCGCTGGAATGGACCCTCAAGACGGTCGCGGCGCCCTGGGCCTATATCGCCAGCGTGGTCTACCATGACTCGTTCTGGTATCCAACCCACCAAAACGTCGTGCATGGCATCCTTCACAGCGAATGGGGCCGGCTGTTCCACAACTGGGACAAGGTCGCGATCCCGGCGGACGATCTGAAGACGCCCGGTTGGGCCAACGTGGGCGAAGACCCGGTGAAGCTCAAGAAGGACAGCCTGCGCCTGCTCAGGCAGTCCATCCGTATCCTGGGCACCTGCATCAAGGAAGCGCCCGAGTTCCAAGCCCGCAAGCGACGCTTGAAGGCGAAGTAAGGAACAGCCGACCCTGCATCCCTCGAGCTTTCGACCAAACCGGGCGGGGTGCCTTCATGAATCCTTCAACTCCGTGAAGCGCACGCATGGAGTCACAGTGAACCCACGCTCGCACTACACTTGGGGGAGTCACTCCTTCTCGAAACCTTGATTGTCGAATTTGAGGGTACGGCAATTCTCGGTGACGGTGCGGACGACATGCTCCGGTGCGCCGGTGGCTATTTCGGCTTCGATCTCCAGAGTGACTTTGACATCCGAACCGACGAGACCAACCAGATGCGCCACAACCTCATCCGCAATCCGACCGGCATCACGACCCACGCGTTTTGCGTCGAGCGTGACGGTCCCGTGGAAACGTTTAGGGGCGGTGGCCGGAACATGAGCTCGCGAGTCCCCTCCGGCTCCGCTACATACCGGTGTCGGTGGTCCACCTGCGCTGCCGCTGCCGCCGCTTGGCGGGGGAGTCGCGCTACTGGGTGTAGTCTCGGTGTCAAGTTGTCGCCGGGCCGCTTCCGGTTTGACAAGCAGGCCGAGAGGGGCGTCAGCGTCAATCCAAACCTGTCGCCCCGCTTGCAGGCCGCGATAGCGGTTGGCAGCATCATCGAAACTTTCCGCATACGCAAATGAGTCCTGCGCCCACGTCAACAAGCCAAGACCACCTCGGATAGCTTCGACTAGAACGCTGGTGTCCCTCAGTCGCGGCAGGTACAGGTAACGAGCAAAATCCTCGGCAAGTTGCTGGATAGCGACGTGAGCAGCCCGCCAAAGCGGGACCTGATCCAGTTCCAACCGCAAGCGACTCGCGGCGAGCCCCGAAATCAGTAGTTCATCGTTACGCAATTTTTTGCTGGCGCGCACCGCCAGCGCATCCTGCCCGCTCAGCCGGAAAGATTGCCATTCAACGGCACCCTGCGGGGTCGCCTGCGTGGGCACGATGAGCCATTGATACGCCTCCGGAAGCCGGGCGGCCACAGCGCTGTAGGCGCTTTCTTTCTGCGTCAGGGCTTGTTTACGCTGGTGAGGAGTGAGATCCATCGTTTCGGATTCCTCCACAATGGAAGACCAGGCCAGATATCGGCGGATGGATTCATCCAAGTCCTGAAGCCGTGCCTTGTCCGCCGCCAGGAAGACCAGTGTGTTCCGATAGATGCGCGGGGCCGTGCCGCGATTCTGCAAGAGTTCCTGGGCGGCGGCCACCGCCGGACTACCACCGGCACCCTTGGTGTGGGCGTATTCTATGCCGAACACAACCAGTCGCGCGTCCTTATCATCCGGCACATCGCCAGACGTGCGGGGCAAAGGATGGACGCGGCTGAAGTCGCCCTTCTTCTGTAGGTCGTTTCTGATCCACTTACCGACCTCTTCCGCCACCGCGTCGGGATCAGCCTTCAGTTGCTCGGCTCGATCATCGGCAAGTTTTGTCACGGTCGGTTGGGTCGAATACCAGTAGCGGACGGAATCCTGGTACAGGAAGGTCGCCGCCGCGCTCAGACGGCGTAGGGCATCTCCAAAAATGGTCGGCGATTCGCCGGGCAACACACACCCCAGTTTGATCCGACGATCTTCCAACCCCTTGTTGGCCGCCTTGGCTGTTGGGGCGGACCCCAAATAGACCGTCCGGGCAACGCGGCGACACGCCGAATACTTGCCGAGGTTCGGTGTTTCCGCGTCAATCCGCAAGGGGACGGAGTTCGGCCCATCTACGTCCTTCTCGATCACCGGCACCCAGTTGTCGGAGAGATACCGGGTTAGCTCGAACTGCACGCGAGGATCGTCAATGGGGATGTTCGACGGCAGGATCAACGGGCCCCGGTCGCCCTTCTCCCATAGACTATGAATCACGGCCGCCATAAGACGCAGGACGCCGCGCGTCCGCTGGAACTTCACCAACGTGGACCAATCATTGTACAGACGGTCGAACACCTCGGGATGGATAGGATACGCCGCTTTGATCCGCCTCTCGTAATCACCCTCGTGGCATTCTGGTGGGAACTCCTGTTGTTGAGTTCGGTAGAGATCGAAGAAGGCCTTGGCGACCGAATCGCGTGACACGAACTGGGCCTGTTCGACCAATGGCTCGAAAAGACGGCGCCTCACGATCTCGAAACCTTCCTCGGCGCTGGCAGGCCGCCAGGAAGCCTCGACGCGGCCCACCGCGTTGCGCAGGCGAACCAGGGCATCCCGGCCCCGTTCGCCGCCGACCTCGATGTCGTCGGACTGAGTGTGCGGCGAGCCAGTTGTGTCCGATGCCGGGAGGCTGATGACCAGAAGACATTGCTCGGCCAGTTTCGCGGATTCGGTCAAAACCTGCGCGAATGAGAAATGTGTCTCGAAATTCCCGCCGGGCAAATCGCCCTGGTCGTGGAGTTGACGCGCATAGGCCACCCATTCGTCGATGAGGATCATGCAGGGCGCGTACTCGTTGAACAGTTCCCGCAACGCATCGCCGGGGCTTGTGGCCCGCGCATCATCCGCCGCAACCCGGGCAAACGCCTTCTTGCCCCCTAGTTGCCAGGCCAATTCGCCCCACAGGGTACGGACGACTGTTCCGTCTGGTTTCGTGACCGGGTTGCCCGGGGAAAGTTTGTTCCCTACCAAAACGACGCGCTTCACCTTGGGCAGTTGCGTCACACCCGCATGCTGAAGCACAGCGTCAACGCCAAGCAGTTCGCCCGGCGCGGCACCGGAAAACAGGTGGTAAAGCGCCAGCATGGAGTGCGTCTTACCGCCGCCGAAATTGGTCTGGAGTTGAACAACGGGATCGCCACCCGCCCCGCTCAGCCGCTGGGCAGCCCCGGAGAGCAACCCTTTCAGGCTCTCGGTTAGGTACGTGCGACGGAAGAACTCCACCGGTTTCCTGTACTCGTCAGAACCTTCACCCAGATGGACCTGCCACAAGTCGGCCGCGAATTCTGCTTGTTGATACTTCCCGCTCGCCACGTCCTTGTGCGGATTGACGACTTCGCGCCACGGTTTCAGGCCGGCCTGTACTTGTGTTTCGATGGTTGTTCCTGCGGTCTTGCGCTTCTCCGCGCGAACCTGCTCGTCAAAACGGACCCGCAGCAGTTCCATCTTCATCTTCTCAACATCATCCGCTTGTGCCGCGGATACGGCAGTTAGCAGTCGCGCCGCGCTGTCGAGAGCGCGGTAGGCGTCATCGGTGCTGAACGGACGCTGATGGGCCCAACGATTGCGGACCTCGCGAAGTTCGCTCACCAACGTCCTTTCCGCATGGCCGAGAGTCTTGCGGAATACGTTGTTCCACTGGTCCCACATGGTTACCAGAATGGCGGCAGCGTCCCACTGCGGCTTGTCCGGCGTGCCGAGTAAAGTCAATTGCGAGGCGGCCAAGTCCCGTCGCACCTCGTCGAACCATGCCGGCGAGACGCCGGCGCTCCCAGGTTTCAGTTCACGTTCGACAAACGGCTGGAGACCCGCCGTCAGATACTCCAGCGCCTTGCCGACTCGCTCATGATTGGTAATGGCCATAGGTTACTCCTGCGCGCCAGACCCAACGACACCCGCGAAGTGCTGCCCCAACCGGTCGAGTTTCTTTGTGACTTCCTCCGGTATGTCGTCCGGCACAACATGTTCGAGCATCAGGTAGTACTCCCCTTTCCGTAGGAGGACAGGCTGCTTCTGACACCGGGCAAACTCCTCAAAGACACCCTCCGCAAATTCACTCATCTTGAGGTTCTTGAGAAGAGTCTTCTGCAGGCTGGAACTCGCCTTCTTGTACTCAGCCAATTGTTTGCGGTCGCCGTTGAATACCTTGTCGAGCAGCCGTTCATCGAGAACGTCCTGCATCGCCTTCACGTTCGATTCGGTAAATAGACCGCCCTCCTGATTGAATACGCTGGCGACATATCTAAGAATCAGGTCGGGCGTGATGTAGTAGTTCTCGATTTCGTACCGTTGCCAATACAAAATGTGCAACCCGGGTGTGCTTTCATCCGGCAGACCTCGCGCATCCCCGTCAAGAAGAGCCAATCCTTTGAACTCCGGCACCAACCGTTTCATGGCATTGAAATGCCGTTTGATATCATCCTGGAAAGCGCCGCCAAGTCTATCCAGGCGGTTGTCGAGGGTGTCGGCAGGAACGATATTACGGGTGTAGTAATAGTTGATACGGCCGGACAACACGTCCGAAGCCGGATGTTTGAGTTTCGCGGCAAGCGCCTTCATTGTGTCGAAGTCCGTGGATCCTTCGACGTACAAGATTCGGGGGCACACCCGCGCCTTATAGTAGTGTTCGACCCCAAAAGTCCGCAGGGAGTTCCTGACGTCCTGCATGGTGGCCAGGTCAGCAGCCGTCCCGTTAATGAGCAGGGTCAAATTTGTCTCGATGGCGTCGTCAAGAATGACCTCTGAATGCGTGGCCACCACGACTTGGCTGTCGTTGGCCGTCGCCACATCCTTGAGCATCTCGTAGACCTGCTTCTGGCGCAGGACCTCCAAATGAGCGTCCGGCTCGTCGATCAAGAGAACGCTGCCCTTGTGGGAATACAGATATGCGAGAATCAAGAGCATCTGCTGAAAACCGCGCCCGGCCAGCGCAATGTCCATATCCGCATCTGTATCGGGTTGACGATAACGCACAACCAATTCGCCGCGTTTCTCGTCAAGTCGAGGCGTGCCAAGTTCAACGCCGAACAACTTCCCTATTAGATGGGTGATATTGTCCCAATCGTGGACGCGCTTCTGTTTGTCATTCTCAACCACCTTGTAGCAGAGGTTGCGAAGAACCTGGGCCGTTTGCCCTTGGCCCAACAGTACATTCACCCGACCTTCGGGAACCAACGTTTCAACCGACTCGATGCCAGACATGGGATACAGCAAATGGAAAAGGATCTTCCCGGCGTGCGCTATCAACGCATCGTCCTTCAGCGTTGCCGCACAAGGACGGCAGTAGATAATCTCATTATCGCGTTGCGTAAACTCCATTCGACAGTCTTTCACCACGCCACCATGCTCGACCCCTACATTTACGGTAAGCCGGATTGGAGTCTTTCCCTTGCGGACTCGCATGCGATTCCAGAGAAATCGGGTCTCGGAAACCGGCACCTCAAGAATATTTAAGCGGTTGATGCCAGCAGCGATCCGTTCCCTTGCATCCTTGTTGCGGGGCTGCCCCTTCCGGGCATACCACGCCTGTACACCGCGACTCCACATGGCAAGGGCCTGAATCACGCTGGTCTTCCCGGCGTTGTTCGGACCGATCAGTACTGCCGGATGGCCTAAATCGATATGGATTTTCCCTTCAAAGGTCTTGAAGTTCTCGATCTCGACGTAACGCACATTTCTCATAGCGGAATCTCCTACAGGAACTCACCTTGCTCTTGAACCTTTGGTTGCACCACCTCGCGCGACAGGCGGGTAATCTCCGGCCAACTCTGCACCAATGCATTGTAAGAGAGGGCCTCAGCGGCGCGCTTGCGTCGTTCACACACGCTGTACAGGCGATACGCCAGTTCCCGCGCCGGGTCCGCCGTGCCCCCCAGTTTTGCGACGAGATCGGCCGCAGCCCTCTCGCCGTCGGCATTCAACACACGTACCAGATGGTGAACCGTTTCCCAAACGGTCAACCGCTTGTCCACAGTCGGATCCCAGTCGGACGGCAATTCATCCACACGCATCAGTCGGGTCTTGCCGCCACCGGCTTTCACGATGCCGGCCTCGGCCAAGGCATTGAGCGCCGTGTTTTTGGCCTTGGAAAGAGTTTCCGCGTCGCCGAACGGACCGTCATTGAACCCGAACTGCTCGAACCACGCTACGGCCCAGGCCGTCTCGGGGTCGAAATCACTCTCCTGTTCCGCCAGCACTTCGTCAAGCGTCTGATTGATCAACTGCAGGGCGGTCCGCACCGTCATCGGTTTGCCGTCAGTCTCCAGAATCCTGCTGAACCTCGAAAAAACTGCCATGCCTGGTCCGATACTCGCTTGCGCCAAATCCACCGGCGCTATGTTGCCCTCCTGGAGATGCCGCAACGCTGGAGGTAGTTCGCGGCGTAGCACGGCGAGGAAGTCCTTCCGCGTCGTCATGGACGCATCCGTCAGACGCGGACGACAGACGATGACTATGCTGGAAGCGAGAATGTTGGCGTTAATACCGATCAGTTTGATCGCCCATTCGGTCCTCATCGGCCATGTGCCCGTGATGGAAAAACCTGCCCGGATCACGGCTTCAAGAAACGTTTCCCACCCAGTAGACGATGCCCCATCTACATCTTTTTCAGCCTGTTTGAATGCGTAGTAGATGGTTACAGGAAATGACTTGTGTGCTCGTTCCGTCATCGCATGAACGGCTCTTGTCATTCCCTCAAGGAAGAATGCCTCTGCCTTGTCTCTACTTCCGTGGCGATAGGGTGTAGCTACAAGTTCTTCAGTCTTCGGAACAAGGAGCGTTCCAAACAACTCAGGATAGACAGGGTGCAACATCGGACGCATCCAGACATAGAAATAGTCGGATAGATCAGCATATCCGATATTGTCGTAATAAGGAGGATCAGTCGAAATGACGACATCATTTGGATCGTGAAGGATCATGGCATCCAGTTGTAGAGAATGCCCCTGTACGACTGTTGCGACCTTCAACAGGCCGGTTTCTATGCTCTCAATTCCACCTTGAAAGTTCCCGCTTGATTCTGACAGAGGGTTGCATTCACAGAAGTCCCAAACCATGGGAAGAGCCTGGCGCCCAAATGTGTTGCGGGCATGCTCACGCAGCGTTGCCCATCCGCACAACGATGAATTTCTGTCGGCAACCTTGTCCACCGCAAACGCCAGATATACACTCACGGCTTCGGCGTAGGCCAAAACTCCGTTGCCACCCTCGCGCAACGGTATGTCTCGTGCTGGCATCGCCTCTATTTCGGCGGCATCATGCTTCACCTTCTCCCTCGCCTCTGCAACGAGGTCGGAGAAGGTTGCCATTGCCACCAACTGGCGCGCGGTGAAAAGATCAGCGTAATGGGTGAGGCCGTAACTGACTGTCCAGAAATTGCGCGGGTCATTCGGCAATTCTTGCTCCGGCTTCCACATCGGCTTGTCTTGTCGGGCTATCTCCTCCTGTTCCTCTGTCGGCGGCAAATAGATGCGGCTCCGGTCGCCTTCGGCCACAATGGCCATGAGCCGCGCACCCATGCGACCTTCCACACCTTCAGCCTTGATGTAGTCCGGGGAGAGCGGAGACTGAGAAAGAATGCAACGAAAATTCGCCCCTCGCCCGAGTTTGGTGCCAGCGTCAATGACGGTTTTGTTGGTCGGCTTTCCGGTCCTAATCTCGAACCGGTAGGTCTTGCCGTCAATGATGGGTTCAATCCATGTTTCCTTGCCGGGTTTGGTCGAGAGCCAAAAGGATGACACCAATGGCACCTGACAGCCGCGATAGGCCGGGTTGGAGCTCTCGACCGTGCGCGCCCACAACCACGCAATGACGGTCAGATCTTCGACTTTAGATTGCCGATTATCGACTTCCTGTCGCGTCGCGTGACGGAACGTGCCGTCCTTCTCGCGGACGACTTTGACCTTTGGATACAGGTGGCCGATGCGTTTTTCGGCCTCATCGCGCATCCATTGACCGTAGTAACGAACATCCTCCGCCAATCCGGACGCCCCGAGCCATTCCCTCTTGAGGAGTTGCTTATCCTTGCGTGTATCCGGGTTTATCGGCGGCCGCCCAGCAAAGCGCGGGGGAATCTCGATCATCGCCTTGTTGATCATCACGGCGACCGGGTTCAGGTCGCTGGCATGGGCTTCCAGTCCGAGCCTTTGGGCCTCAAGTGGCAACGCCCCGCCACCGGCGAAGGGGTCATGAAACGGCGGCAACTTCTCAGGGTTTTCACCCGATTCCTTGCACCAACGCACCCAAGATCGCTTGATCTCGGCGCGCGCCCGGTTCAACACGTCCTCGTTGGTCGTATTCTCCCAAAGAACCAGGTCCTCAATCAACAGGAACAACCGCTGCCGTTCGGTCTCCTGCGCTTCCGCCGTGGGGAATTCCTCCGGCACGGAACTCGGATCGTCCACCATCTGGGCAAAGATGACGGCCCGAGCCGCCGCCAACGGCCGCCTCGCCCACCACAGATGCAGCGTGGACGGATGCCCATGCCGGATGGACTTCTCGCGGGCCGCCTCACGATTGATCGCGGCCAGGGGCAGGGCGACTTCGATCAACTTCTTCCTGATTATGGGTGTCTTTGCCATAAGGCCTAAGGTTGAATCGGCACACAGTATACGCTGATGAAATATGAATCCTTGTCACCGACGAGTTGTCGTCCCAGATGCAGGGTTTCCTCTTCTGTGCGTCCGACGCACACCGGGTAGGCCCTCTGGCCGTCAGAAAGAAATGCAACCCACGCCGAACCGCAGTTCTCTTTCTTGAGAGACGTGCGTCCTCCGCACATGCAAAGTCCTGTTGTCCTGTCGACGCTGTCCCCGCAGACGTGGCACATCATTGTGTTTCCTCCTCCCAGTCGGGCCGAACAGACCTGGCGGCATTGCGTACCGGCATCTTATCGCACGCCGACGTGTCTATAATCGCTTGCAGGGGGAGTGCGACCCCGATGGGTTTCTTGCGGGGATGAGTCATGCGTTGTCCTGAACGTAGGGAGAACGCCAAATGTGTACGGCGCGCTTGGCCATGAGTTGCTGACGGGATTCCAGCAGTTCAGGCGTCCACCGCTCCGGGGCGTCCTCGGCAATCTTCCTCGTGGTGGTATACATACTACGCGTATAGGCATCGCGCTTCTGTTCGTAGTCCAAGTTGCCAACGGTTCGGTTCGGCCCTGCTTCGAGCAGTGCCAGATTGCCCAGGCGATAAACGTTCCCTTCCCACTTGTCCTTCTGGAACGCGGCGCACCAGATGTCGGACGGATTCTCAGGAAGAATATGCTCGATGGTCGCTGGGTCCGTGTCGGGATCGCAAGGCCGTCCGGTCATGTCCTCCTCCAGCCGGCACAAAATGTACTTGGCCAGACGCTTGTGCTGACCGCTGGTGTCAACCACCAGGGTGGCGAAGTCCTGCTCGAACTTCCGATCGTCAACATAGATCTCCCGAAGAATCTGAAACACCTCCCGAGGCAAACGCGCGATTCCGTCGAGAACGGCCTTGGCTGCCCGGTGATAGACAGGCTCCAACGCATTCGTGTTGAGACCTCCAACCACCGAGTAGCGGAAGGAGATCACGCTCACGAGTTTGAGAACGTCGGCGAAGGCGTCTTTCGGCAACTTCTCCCATGCGGCAAAAAGCAGGGGCGTCATCTGCCGGATCCGAAACAGATTCAGTTCGCGGATAGGAGAACGGCAAGGCGCGTATTCGGTCCAATACCCGTGATTCGGGTCGGAGAGGGCGGCGAACAACTCGCCCTTGGCGTCCAGCGCTTCCATGAGGTCGAATACCTGTTGCGGCCTGGCCACTCGGTCCCTGATCATCTTGAAGAGTCGTTGGGTGCGGATCTTTGGCTGTTCGCACAACAGGTGGTACCGAAGAAACTCGGGGAAACGTTCCTGTCTGACCACAGTGATCAACGAGCGCCAGCGGCGCTGCAACGCTTCGAGGTCAGCAGGAACGGTGACCCGGGAGAAGAGGTAGTTCTTCAGGAGGTCCGTGGCAGAGAGTTCCAGCCCACGCGCGTTCAACGTCTCGAAGACCATGTAGGCATTCAGTTCATCGTCCACCGTGATCAGAATGAACAGCAACTGCCGCGCCACAGTCTCCGACAAAAGGCGGGCCAGTGCTTCGCCATCCGCAGCAACGCCCGGGATGGCATCCAATTGCGATTGGAAGTACTGAAAGCACTGCCAAAGAAGCCGGTTCGATTTCGGCAATCCACGCGGATTCCGCGGCGGTCGAAGTTGAACGAGGTAGTCCTGAAAGAATGCGTTGTCAGACTCGTTGAGATGGAGTTTGCTGCTTTCCACAAGTGAGGCGGGATCCTTCTCGCCAACGAACTTGTTGCGCAATCCTTGAGCGCGCTCGGTATTTGCATCAGCATCGATGCCACTTGCGGCCATTTGCTTCAGTTTCCCGATGACCGCGAGAGCAAATATCGTCAAAGTCGCGATGCGCTGCTGCCCGTCAATGATCTTAAAATCCCGATCCGACCTCGCTTCCACAACCAATGCGCCCATGTAGTGACGTTCATCCGCCTTGGCGCGCAGTTCTGTCAGGTCGTTCCAAAGGTCCTCCCACTGCTCCTCTTCCCACGAGTAGTCGCGTTGAAATGGCGGAACTCGGTAGATCTTTCCGTTTCCGATCAACTCAAGAAAATTAATGTCACGCGTGTTTAGTAGATTCGCTTTGCTCATGTCATTTCTCCCATCTGGCGGCCGTTGCACACCTTCAAGAGTCGTCTCCACTTGAGAACGGGGTTGTTCATCGAACTACCTCCGCTTTCTGAAGCAGTTCCGCAAAATCGTAGTTAACGCTGGTGACGCCGAAGTCCGGTTCGCGTTGGAATGGTTGCCGGGCATAGTGAACGCGGTGATCGTCGCCGTCAAACTCGACGATGGCGAGTATGAAGTCGTCGGGTTTGTTCAGAGAATAAAGAATCTCGTTCTTTGTGACAGTAATCGTGGGCGCTCCGGCCACGCGGCCTTTGACTTCGATGAATCGCAATTTCCCGGTTCCGGGGACCCGACTCTCGATGTCGTAGCCGAGTTTTTCGGTCTCCCTGTCCGTAGGGACAAAACCGAGTTCGCGTTCGACCTGCATGATGATGGCGCGGGCCTTGGCGGCGGAAATCTGGGTGTCGCCTGGGACCGCCGCCGTCTCGGCGGCATCTTCCTGCCGGCGGGACGCCGGCGCTCCCAGGAGCTTCAGCAAACCCGCCGGCACAATGAGACATCCCCCCATCACGACCGGCGGCAGCGGGGCTATCTGTTTTTCGAGTTTCAACTCGTCCATACGCTTCTGTAGTCGCCCCTGCAGGACGTCGGCGCGCTTCCGGGCTTCGTCCGAGTTAAGGCGGGCGTTGGGCTTGCCGGCCTGTTCCTGGAGTTTGAGTTGCTCCGCGCGGTGGTCCCAATAGGTAATTTCCTTTGTCAGCCGGTCCTGAACGGCCGCTTCGGTCTTGATGATCAGGTCAAGACGGCGAGACCGCACTTCAGCCAAGTGCTCCGGAACGACCTGGGCCACGGCATAGCCTTGCGCCTTTTGCTCCAGTCCCTTGATAACCCAGGCACATTCGGGACGGGTGAGAATGGCATCCACACCTGGGTCGCCTTCGGCCAAGGGGCGGTAGTCAAGATACGGGGCATAGTTGAGGTGCCGGAAAACACCTGGGAGCGCCGCCGTCTCGGCGGCTCTGGCCCTGGGAGCGCTGGCGTCTCGCCGGCATTCATCATGAAAAGCGCTACTCCATCTCCACCGACTCTTCTCGTTGACCAGCCCCGCTTTGACCGGGTTGTTCTCGATGTAGTCCCGCGCATTGGCGAAATGCCTCTCGTTACGGATGAACCGGTCATAATACTCCCGGAACCAGAACTCCCCGTCGCGGCCGAGAATCTTGTTGGCCTCGTGGGCCGTGAAGGACTTCCAGGAGTGGAGGATGGAGGTCAGTGTGCAGAATGCCGGCGAGACGCCGGCGCTCCCAGGTTCAAAGAGTACATGCACGTGGTTCGGCATGACGCACCACGCCATGAGGCGGTAACGCTCGCCATCGAAGTGCAGCAGGGCGTCCTGAACGATGCGGGCGATGCGTTCGTCACGGAGCCAGCAGGCGCCGCACCCCTGATCTTCGTACTTTGCGATCCGTTCGCGCAGTTCCACTTCACGGGGGTCGTCCGCAGGCAGACCTTCGAGCCAGTTCAGTTCAGCGCGCCAACCAACAAGAACGGACTCCGGCACGGCGTCGTTCAGGCGGAACGTCACGGCCTGGATGAGGCCGGGTTGATCGAAATGAGGGAGGTAGCCGCGAGAGTGCCAGGGGGAATATGCCGCCGAGACGGCGGCGGTCCCAGGAGTTGCCGGCGGGACGCCGGCGCTCCCAAGGGAAACCTCCACGTACAACATGCGTTTTGCAACAATCCGCCTGTCTCCGGCCCGGGTCAAACTGGCGTCCTGAATCGCATGTTCCAAATAGAACAGGACGCGAGGAACAGTGCCCGTGTCACGTTCATCCACCAGGACCGCGCCCCGACGGAGCAAATCGCGGTGGCGCTCAAGCGTCAGATCAATCGTTGCGTCAAGCAGAGGATGGCCAGGACACAGGAAGGCAGCCAAAGCTTGACCCTGCGGCGCGACAAGGTTCTTCTCGAATGCAATTCGCTCATAGCGCGGCAAGATGGGCTCGCCAACGCCAATCAAACGATCCCTGTTGCGCACCGGCGCGGGAACGTGCGTAACCTCATACCTTCGCGGTTCACGTTGTTTGACGGAACCGCCGAGACGCCGACATGCCTCCAGGAAGAATGACTCAATATAGTGCGGTTGCAGCCTTCGGGCTTCGGCCCGCTCCATCTCTTCGCGCACGCGAAAGACGCGCGACGCATCCATACTGTCATGCGCCAGCGCCCGTTCCTCAAGCAAGTCCTGCAACTGGGCCTTGTCGAAGGCATTGGAGACTACCTGCGTCAACCGCGCGCGGACCTCGGGGCGCTCGCCATAGCGGATTGCCTCGATCAACAGATCGCGCAGTGCTTTGCCCTCAAACTGCATTTTGCCCAGCACATCGAACACTTGCCCGCCCAGAGACTGCCGCGCCTGTTCCAACTTCTCCAACAGGGTGCGATAGACATCGCCCTCACGGGTCTCCGCGGCCACAAGGTTCCAGAGGTGGCAGACTTCGGTCTGGCCGATACGATGGATACGACCGAACCGCTGTTCGATGCGGTTCGGATTCCACGGCAGGTCGTAATTCACCATGAGATGGGCGCGCTGGAGGTTAATACCTTCGCCAGCGGCGTCCGTGGCGAGAAGAACCTGCACTTCGGGGTCGTGCTTGAACGCTTCCTGGGCTTTCATCCGGTCTTCACGGCCCATGGCGCCGTGAATGACGACAACGGCATCCTTTCGCCCCAAGAGAGTTGACACGCGGTCTTCCAGATAGTTGAGCGTGTCGCGATGCTCGGTGAATAGGACGAGTTTTTGGTGCGGAGATGGCACCGGGGGCGGGATGGGGCCCGAACCATAGGGAGCATGCACTTCTGCGACGCGGCCAACAGGCGGCACGGTCGCGAACACCGTGCCCAGCACCTTGGCGAGTTCGCACCATTTCCGGTCCTCACCACTTCGGCGGAGAGCAAGGGCCAACACTTCCAGTCGCTTCAACGTCCCAATCTCAGCCTTGAGTTCGGCAATGGTACGCGCGGCGGTCGCCTGATCCAAAATTTCCTCTTCAGCCGCTTCGACTTCGTTGTCAGGCGCTTCCTCCAAGTCCTCTACATCCTCCGCATCCAAGTCTGGGGAAAATGCCGGCGAGACGCCGGCGCTCCCAGGGGTTCCCCGCTGGAGCAACTCCAACTCCCGCAGTTTGCTCTCCAAGCGTTCTCGACGCCGACGGAGAGACTGACAAATCGCCTCAGGCGACGAAGCCAAGCGGCGTTGCAAGATCGTGAGGGCAAAACCCACTGTGCCAGCGCGCTTCTCGTTCTGCAACGCCTCGGCGCGGTTGAACTCCTCTCGCACGTAGTCGGTGACTTCTTTGTAGAGTCGAGCCTCCGCGTCCGAGAGTTTGTATGGCACCGTGTACGCGATCCGCTCGGGGAAGAGCGGCGTCGCGTCGAACTTCATCAATCCTTCCTTGACCATCCGACGCATGAGATCGGAGACATCCGAAACATGCACTCCGTCCCGGAAGCGTCCCTCAAACCGGTCACCATCAAGCAACGCCATGAACAGTTGAAAATCCTCTTCCTTCCCGTTGTGCGGCGTCGCTGTCATCAACAGGAAATGGCGCGTTAGGGTGGAGAGGAGTTGACCAAGTTTGTATCGCTTCGTGTATTTGATCTCCCCGCCGAAAAGGCTGGCAGACATCTTGTGGGCCTCATCGCAGACAATGAGATCCCATCGGCAGTCGGGGGCCTTCAGTTTGTCCTGCACGTCCTCATTCCGGGAGAGTTTATCGAGGCGGGCAATCACAAGGTTCGTCTCCAGAAACCAGTTTCCGGTGCGAGCCGCTTCGAGTTTGTCATTGGTAAGGATTTCGAATGGTAGATGAAATCGCCGGTACAGTTCGTCCTGCCATTGTTCGGCAAGACTGCCCGGACAGACAACGAGGCAGCGGTGCAAGTCGCCACGGGCAATGAGTTCCTTCATCAGCAGTCCGGCCATGATCGTCTTGCCAGCACCGGGGTCATCGGCCAGAAGAAAACGCAACGGCTGGCGCGGGAGCATCACGTCATAGACGGCCGTGATCTGGTGGGGCAAAGGTTCCAGAACAGAAGTATGCACGGCCAAAACCGGGTCAAAGAGGTGCGCCAACCGAATGCGGTGGGCCTCGGAAACCAGGCGAAAGAGGGCGCCTTCGCCGTCGAAACTCCAAGGCCGACCTTGTTCGACGACCTCCAACCGCGGCTCATCATTCCGGTAAAGCAACTCGTTGGCCACCTTGCCGGCTGGCGTCTTGTAGGTCAGTTCCAGGGCCTCGGAACCGAACCACTGAACGCTGACAACCGTGGCGAGAGCATCCGGCAGGATACCCCTCACAGCAGCGTTTGGTTTCAGTTCTTCGAGCGCACTCATTGTCTTTCAGGCCTCCGGGCTCTTTGCAGTCTGAATCGGTTCAGAATGTAGCAGGGCGTGACAAGTAAGGCCAGAGGCAAACGAGCCAAATCAGATGGAATACGACAGAAATACGATCACTGTCTCCGCGGGCGCTCAGAGGACCGCGAGTGCCGCTTTTTTCCGCTGGGGCAAAGCATGGCTTCCCCTGCCCTTCCTACCTCAACGCCAGGCGCTTGTACTTGCCCCGGCGGTGGAGCAGACGGTCGGAGTTGCCGGCCAGAACCTTCTCCTCGTAGTCGGCGAAGTTCCCCTCGAACCAGCGAAGCTTTCCGTTGCCTTCGAAAATCAGCAGGTGGGTGCAGATCCGATCGAGAAAGTAGCGGTCATGACTGATCACCATCGCGCATCCGGAGAACTCGTTGATCGCCTCCTCCAGCACGCGCATGGTGTTGACATCGAGATCGTTCGTCGGCTCGTCGAGCAGCAGGAAATTGCCGCCTCGGCGAAGCAGCTTGGCCAGATGCACGCGATTCCGCTCGCCGCCGGAAAGCTTCCCCACCCTCTTCTGCTGGACCGCCCCGCGAAAGTTGAATCGGGACAGATACACCCGGCCGTTCATCTTCCGGTCTCCCAGTTCGATCTCCTCCTCGCCGCCGGTGATTTCCTCATAAACGGTGTTGGCGTCGTTCAGCGCGTCGCGATGCTGATCCACATAGGAGAGCGCCGCCGTTTCGCCCAGCGTCAGGACTCCGGCGTCGGGCTTCTCTTCGCCCACGATCATCCGGAAAAGCGTGGTCTTCCCGCAGCCATTGGGTCCGACGACGCCTACGACCGCCCCGCGCGGCAGGTCAAAGGACGCCTGGTCGAGCAACGTGACGCCGTTGTACCCCTTGGTAGCCGCGTTGAGCGTGAGGACCTTGTTGCCCAACCGGGGGCCGGGCGGGATTTGGATCAACACATCGTCCTTGCGCGCCTCGAAAGCCTGGCCGGCCAGTTCCTCGTAGCGGGCAATGCGCGCCTGCCCCTTCTTCCGCCGGCCCTCGGGACTGCTGTTGATCCATTCCAGTTCGTGGGCCAGGACTTTCTGGCGCTGGGATTCCTTCTTCTCGATCTGCCGCAGCATCTCGGCCTTTTGTTTCAGCCACGAAGAATAGTTCCCCTCGAACGGCAACCCGCGGCCGTTCTCAAGCTCCAAGATCCATTTCGTGATGTGATCGAGAAAGTAGCGGTCATGCGTTACGATGATCACCGTGCCCGGGTACTCGCGCAGGGTCTTCTCCAGCCAAGCCACGGTCTCGGCGTCGAGATGGTTGGTCGGCTCGTCAAGCAACAACAGGTCGGGCTTCTCCAGGAGAACTTTGCATAAGGCCACGCGGCGGCGTTCGCCGCCGGAGAGCGTCGTCACGTCGGCCTCGTCCGGCGGCAGGACCAGCGCGTCGGAAGCGACGTCCAGCAACCGGTCCACCTCCCATCCGTCAATCGCGTCAATCTTGTCCTGAAGGCGGCCCATTTCGTCCATGAGCTTGTCCATCTGCTCCTTGGGCAGTTTTTCGCCCATCTTGTCGGCCACCTCGTCGTAGCGGCGAATCAGCGCATGCACCGGCTCCAAGGCTTCTTCGAGATTGCCGCGGACGTTCTTTTCGGGATTGAGCCGGGGTTCCTGGGGAACGTAGCCGACCCGCATTCCCTTGGTCAGCGTGGCCGCGCCCATGTAGTCGTTGTCCACGCCGGCCATGATGCGCAGGAGACTGGTCTTCCCGGAGCCGTTTTCGCCCACGATCCCGATCTTGGCCCCGTAATAGAAGGCGAGACTGAGATCCGCAAAAACGGTCTTCTCGTTGTAGGTCTTGGTCAGATTTTCGGTTTGGAAGACGAATTGTGGAGGCATGGTAGGCAGGGGGAGAGGGGTAATGGTTGAGGGTTAATGGTTGATGGCCGATCCGAAAACGAATGCTGCTTGCATGAATTGGGCGGGAGGATACGCGGCCACAGCCGGGAACTCAAGCCCGACTCGGAGGTAACGGCGGGCGAACTCACGGCCTGAAAGCCAGTGGACGGTCTTGACGGCCTGAAGTATCGTTCCGCCATCCTGAAAGCGGAGCACACATAATGAAGAAATGGATGCCCATCCTGATGCTCACGCTATCCGCAGCGCCCGCCACCCACGCCTGAGACCGTAAGGAATCCGTTGGACTGCCGAGCTGCCCGGCAGTATAGTCCCACCAGAAGCCAACGTCGTGCGACAGCCTACGCCGGCAGGCTGGCATCGTGACGAAGTCGAGACGGATCAGCGGGATGACGGACTTCCTGCCAGCCGCCAGAAAGGATTGCTTATGAAGCCGATTTTTTCGCAGGGCACTGAGTCGGCGCTGGCCAAGGAATTGTTCGATCGTTCTCCCATCGGCATGGCGGTCACTTCCGCCGACAATGTCTTCGTTGGGGTCAACTCTGCCTTCAGTCGGTTCCTCGGATACTCAAAGCAAGAACTGCTCAGCCAGACGGTTCGGGATGTCACTCATCCCGATGACTGGAAAGAGAGTTCACGGAGAATTCGCCGGATGCAGTCAGGGGGGCCGTTCATCAGGCGGTTCGAGAAACGTTACCTCCATAAGAGCGGGAAGACGCTCTGGGGCGACGTGAGTGTTTCGATAATCTCCGGGGAGAGAGGCACCCCACGATACAGCATCGCCCAAGTCGTTGACATCACCGAACGCAAGCAGGCGGAGGAGGCGTTGCGGCTGTCGAACGAGCGTTTTCGTGTTGCACTGGCCGCGTCACCGACAATGGTGTTCAGTCAGGATCGGGAACTGCGTTATACATGGATTCATAATCCATCGCCCTGTTTCAAGATCGAGGACGTTCTGGGCAAGCGGGAGACCGATCTTGTAAATACCCATGACGCCAGAAAGCTCATGCGGATCAAGAGCGAGGTGATGAAGACAGGCGTGGGGCATCGTGACGAGATCACCATCAACCTGCCTATTGGCGAGACAGTGTTTGATACGACGATTGAGCCGCTGCGGGATGCACGGGGCAAGGTTGTTGGAGTTATCTGTGCGGCCACTGACATTACCGGACACAAGCGAATGGAAGAAGCCCTCGCAAAGGCAAATGACGAACTTGAACAGAGGGTCAAACTACGGACGGATCGACTCCGAAAGATGACCGAGGAACTGACGAGGGCCGAACATCGGGAACGCCGCCGGATCGCCGACATTCTTCACGAGCACCTTCAGCAACATCTGTGCGCGATGAAGTTTCAGGCAAGTGAATTGAAGGAGAGAAGTTCCGAACCCGCCACACTCGATCTAGCCAATCGGTTGGTGAAGGGGTTGGATCAAGCCATCCATGAGACCCGAACATTGTCGGCCGACCTCCATCCACAGGTCTTGACTCATCTGGGACTCAAGGCCGGCATCGAATGGCTGGCAACGGATGTGATGAAGAAGTTGGGTCTGGCTGTGGAAGCCAGTATTGATAAACGATTCAGGACGGCTTCCGATGAGATGCAGATGTTCGTTTTCGACGCGGTTCGGGAACTGTTGTTGAACGTGGTCAAACACGCCAAGGTGAAGAAGACTGAAGTGCGATTGAGTTCAGCGGCGAAAGAGTTCGTCAGGATTCAGGTCAGGGATGCGGGTGTCGGGTTTGACACGAGACAGAACAAAGAGCCAAACACCCATTTCGGTCTCTTCAGAATCCAAGAACGGGCGGAGTCGTTGGGAGGCCGCTGTGAAGTGATCAGCCAACCCGGCAAGGGAACTTGCGTCTCGATCATCCTGCCACGCAGCGAGAAGGCTAACGCCGGCAAGGGACCCTTGTGACGGGCAGCCATCCGGCCCGACATCCAGTCCGTATACCCGGCATTTCGCTTCGAGCAGGCGGAAGGCTTCGCGCAGGCGATCCGGGCCGGAATGGCTCAGTGCCGCAGGCGAAGATTGACGGAGGGGCGTGACGAAGCGATCAGCCGAAAGTTGTGTTGTCAGATAGGAGAGTTCGGATCAACGAGAGGAGACAACAAGAATGAAGACCAAAACCGTCGTAGTGGTCCTTGCGGTAATAGCCCTGGCCGGCCGGACATGGGCCGATCCCGACAACACCAGTCAAACGTCGCAACAACTCCGTCTTGAACTCGATCTATCGGACGGCTCGCATATCATCGGCGTTCCCGTGATCGCGTCGGTATCCGTACAGACTCCATACGCCACAATGAAGCTTCCTCTGAAGCAAGTCCTCGCTCTGAAAATGGGCGAGGATCACGAAGCCGTTACGATTGATATGCGGAACGGTGACAAACTGAAGGGGGTCATCCATCTGGAGCCGATCAGCCTCGAAACGCTATTCGGCAACGTGGCGATCGGCGTTGAACATATCCGCGCCCTTCGCGTCGCGCTGACTGGCGGTGCGCTGCTGGCGGGCGAGGGGCCGCTGGCGTTCGGAGGCGTGAATTGGCTGCCGTGGCGGACACTTTTCGAGGTGCAGGGGGACAAACTGGTCTCGCTGCCCAAAGTACGACCGGGGTTCAGCTATGGACACGGCGGCAATGGACGCGGCCCCGGTCTCATGACCAACATCGGCAATCCAGACTGGAGAGACTACAGCGTGGAGTTCGAGTTTTGCATGAGCGGTGTAGATCCGGCGCTGAATCCGTACGGATTGCCGCCGGACTACCACGGGGGCGGTATCGCGTTCCACGTTGTCGACGCGAAGGAAAGCTGGAACGAATGCGGCGGGAGCGGGTACAATCTCAGCCTCAGCGGCGATGGCGCTTGGAGCCTTGGCTGCTCCTACAATTGGTACTGTCGCGTGCCCACCGGCTACGGGAATCCGCAGAGCGACGGCGAACGCAAACTGGCAGAGGGGAAGGGGCTGAAGTTGGACCCGCAAACGGGCAACAAGATCCGGATTGACGTGTGCGGAACGCGCATCCAGATTCGGGTGGACGGCGAGAAAATCGTGGACGTAAGGGACGAGAAGATGCTCGACAGCGTCGGCGAGAAGACGCTGGACCATGGGGGCATTGGAGTCGGCGGGTGCCACGATTGCATGATCTGGATCCGCAACTTCTCCGCCAAACGCCTGTAACGGCTGGAGGACAGCTTCGGCCAGGAACAGAACCACGAGATGTCCTGACGCAACGATTCGTCCGTCAAACCCGCTGGATACGGGGCATCTTCATGGGTATTCGCCCCTGCTCATAAATGTCCAAACCAGTCCAAAAACGTCTTGCGAGCAAAAACATCGGGGAAAATTCGGGGAAGCGTTTCGGTGTCCGTGGCAATCGGGTTGACCGGGGCGGGATTGATCGTGTTCGCGCTACTGAGGAATTTCGGGGTTGTGTAGGTTGAAATGGTCAACCCACTTCCCTGCTGCACCATTACGCTCTCCATTTCGTCATTGAAGGACCCCCAGACGAATGGCTACCGTCCACAAAGAAGTCTGAAACAAGCATGGCCGCTGACGTTCGGTAAAAGCGAAAGGACTGACAAATGAAGATGAGGAAGACTCTGATGAATCGGGATACTGTCGTGCGTTGGCTTTCAACGTTGCTCATGGGGGGAACATGTCTGGTGGCAGGGGTGTCCGTTTCAACAACCTTTGCGGCACCGGACAATGCGGCAGTCAAACCTGCCGAAATCACTTCGATCAAGGGCAAGTGTACGTTTAAGGGCAAGGATAGCGACTGGTCGGCGAAACTCAAGGCGAAGGGGGACGGCACCTATGACGCCGTCTATGATTCCAGTTGGGGCGGCAAGCCCCTGAGCTATGTTGGAACGCTCAAGACCGATCTGAAGACGGAGATCAGTGGCGGCGGTAAGGCGAATGAAGGGAAAGGCAATGGCACCTTTGAGTTCTCGGGCAAATACGGCACCAACGGCGTTGCCCAGTGCAGTTACAAGGAAGTCGGGGGTCGTGGCCGCAGCGGCACCATGACCGCTGAAATGCCCAAGTAACGGGCTGGCTGGTAGCCGTAGCCTTCAATCCCCTGATTCCCATCCCTCTGCGCCTCGAAGCGTGGTCGGTACTGTGCATGGGAAGCGGGATTCTGCTTCTGATCAAGGTTTTTGTGGCTATCGCCGCCGCCGAGACTTATTGCAGAGAGAACTGGCATCTGGCCCACGGCGTCAGATGAACGGCGACTGACCTTGACGAGACCCCCCGATTCCTCAGCATCCCAACTCATACAACCTTCCATCACCCTCTCTCTCCATTCCGCCCGTATGTCAACACGACACAACACGGTTATACCCGCCGTCGCGTCAGCGGCAACGTTCCGCAAAGATGATTGACTGAGAACAACGCCATACATACACTGTACGCATGAATGACATCCGCTTTGAATGGGATGAAAAGAAGAACCGGGCTTGCATCAAGAAGCACGGTGTCTCCTTTGAAGAGGCCCAAACGGTTTTTCTTGACGAAAATGCAGTGCGGTTTTATGACCCGGATCATTCGGACGACGAGGACCGATTCATCATGTTGGGGTTGAGTTTCAGGATGAGGATATTGATTGTATGCCACTGCCACAGGCAGGACGACACGGTGATCAGGATCATTTCGGCGCGAAAAGCGGACAAGAAGGAAGTCGCGGATTACCAGAGGTGACATTATGAGAGCGCATTATGATTTCGCGAAAATGAAGGGTCAGAAGAATCCCTACATTGGTCGGCTGAAACAGCCGATCACCATTCGGCTGGACACAGGTACGGTGTCCTACTTCAAGGGACTGGCGACTGAACTGGGAATGCCCTACCAGAATCTGATCAACCTCTACCTTCGCGATTGTGCCTTTAGTCGCAAGAAACTTGAACTGAAATGGGTGTCATGAAGATGTGCCGAACACGGCGTGGTCGGTACGCGGCGTACCGCACCCGACACGCCGGGCGTTGGGGTGCATGAAGAGGAAATTGGTCGACTTGGAATATCACCCGGCATCGTCTGTTTTTTGAGTCTCAGCAGCGCAATCACGTAGCAACCGAAGCCTGCGATCCGTAGCTCGGAGCGAGACCCACACGCCCCCCGTCGCTCTGCGGCTTCGCCTTGAGCTATGGAGGGCACCATCCTTCGCTCGGTCGCTCCGCTCCGAGCGAAGGATGGTGGAGGCGGGGGGAGTCGAACCCCCGTCCGTGAAGGAGAAACCCCAGCTTCTACGCGCGTATCCAGTCTTTATTTCTCGTCATCGCGACTGCCGACTGTCAGGCCATCGCGACGACCAGCATCCACGTTAAGTTTCGCCCGGACGCCCGGTTGCACAGCGCCCGAACTAACCTGCTGTCGTCGCCCCGTCCGCCTAGCAGGTGTTGGCGGTGGAACGTCACGGCACGTTAGGCCGCGAGAGCCAGCTCGTTGTTGGCTTTTGTGTTGTTTTCCCGGATGATTATCGAGGCCAACCGGGGTCCTCGGCGCGCCACTGAGGCTTCAACCAACACGTCGAAACCAAGTCGCCCCCAGTGGTAACTTCTTCAGTAGTATAGCGTATTCGGGCG
>Ga0182021_10002216_pt1 | contig 22649 bp, 17 predicted proteins | sample 612E3MmetaG_FD_120493 | JGI IMG/M metagenome (GOLD analysis project Ga0182021, IMG submission 120493) | Permafrost microbial communities from Stordalen Mire, Sweden - 612E3M metaG (Illumina Assembly) | ecosystem: Environmental > Terrestrial > Soil > Wetlands > Permafrost | place: Sweden... | reverse complement strand
TGCCAGGGCCTCATCGACCGTGGCCTTCAGCGCATCCACTCCCTGGTAGTAGCTGGTCAGTAGCACGGCCGAGTGAGCCTTGTCGCCGGACATGCTGTTGACGACCCAGGCGCCGTCGTCGTCGATCGACCGGACCAGAGTCACGATCTTGGCGGCGGCGATCCGTGCCGGGTCGAGGTGGTTGACGATGCGGTCGGAGATCGCCGACTGATTGCCGCTTGCGAGGATGTCCACCGCGAGGGTAGAGCCCATGAGAAGGAGAACGACGACGAAGCCACCAACCAGCTTCGTCCGCACAGACACGCCTCGCGAACCCTGCACCGATCCCTACCTACTTTCTGGCATCCAGGCCCGCATCACCGGGAAACTCCCGTGTGGTCCGGATAGGTCAGTACTCGGTTGCCGTTCTCGCGCGCTTTAGCTGTCGCTTCGGTCCGCAACATTCGTCGGGTGCAATGCGAACGTAGGCCGCGAATAGCCCCTCGGCATTGCGACATGAGGCAGGACTACAATTCGTGCGAGTGTCGGCAGCCGGTGTCGACCTTGTTCCGGGGGCGAGCCGTGACGTCAAGTCGCGCCAGGATCAGGAGCTCGATCTACGCCGATGCATGAGCCTCTCGGGTCAGTTGCGCTGGTGATTCCGGAGCCATCGTCCTTCTTCTACAGCCACCCCTTCGACACCGACGTCGCCCAGAGCGTGGACGCCGCGTTGGTCGAGAGATCCATCGTCTCGGTGCTGCTGTTGGCGGGGGTCGGCCGAAGCTCCGAGCTGGCGCAAGCTTTCCTCTGCAGCGGGAAGGTCGACGGAGCGATCCTGCTCAACTCCCGCGACGATGACCCGCTGCTTGGTCGCGTGCTCGAGTCAGGGTTGCCCGTAGTCCTGCTTGGCTCCTCGCCGGCCGGACTGAACGTGGACTCGGTGGACATCGACAACAAGGAAGCCGCCGAGATCGCCGTCGGCCATCTGATCTCGCTGGGGCGACGGCGCATCGGGACTGTGACCGGCAATCTCCGGATGACCAGCGGGGCCGAGCGCCTGATGGGCTACAGAGAAGCGTTGGCCGCGGCCGCGATCACCGCCGACCCAACGCTGATCGAAGAAGGCGACTACACCGCAGACCGGGCCTTTCTCGCTACGGAGCGCTTGCTCGTCGCCCACCCGGATCTCGACGGTCTGTTCGCCCCCTCGGATGTGATGGCCGCGGCCGCGCTTCGAGTCCTGTTGCGGGCTCACAAACGCGTTCCCGAGGATGTTGCCCTGATCGGTTTTGACGATTCACCGATCTCGTGGAACTCGCGCCCGCCGCTCACGACCATTCGCCAGCCGGCCAAGCACATGGGCCGTGAAGCTGTGGATCTGCTGGTGCACAGGGTGGAGGCCCCGGAGTCGGAACCAAGGCGGATCGTCCTCTCGGCGGAGCTCATCTGCCGAGAATCCACTCTTGGCGTCCAGGACGAGCCGTATAAGTGACGGCGGCGGACGCGAGTTCGTCCGAACGACTCCGCTCTCTGGATCGGTGGTTTGGCCGGCGGTTACGGCGCCAGAGATCCCATGGAACGGCCGGCCAGGTGCGGGCGAGTCTCCTCTTCAAGCGCCACTTCGAGTTCGCCAATCTCCCTGAAGACGAGCGTCGCGGCATCGTCGAGGTCTTTCCACGTCCGAGTGCTCTCTAGGCCGTCGATCGCGTGTAGCAGCCGGGTCGCATCCACCAGCGTGACCGGCTCACGTAGTCGGGCGGCCACCATGACCATGGTGATGCGGTCGCCTCCCTTGAACGCCTTCGAGAGCTCGTCCCGTAGTGTCAGGATGTGCTCCCGACAGGTGCGCACGAGGCTCTTGTACTCCAGGTCGCTCAACCGCAGGCGCGCCATGGCCGCGTCTCTCGACTCCATGATCCGGGGCCTTTCGGATTCGACGAGCGATATCTTCTCCATTACCACTTTGGGCGTGATCGGCTTGACGATGAAGTGCCGGATCCCAAGGCGTATTGCCTCGCGCACAGTTGGCTCGTCGGCGAAACCAGTGCACAGGATGAAGGGCAGGTGCCGGAACCTGACGTCGGCGCGAACGGTCGAAAAGAGTTCCAGGCCGCTCATGTTGGCCATGCGCTGGTCGCTGATAACCATCTCGACCGACTCTGCGGTGTCGAGCCACGTGAGCGCGTCATGGCCGCTCGATTTTGAGACCGTTTCGTAGCCATATCGGGTTGCGATCATCTCGATCAGCCGGATCGAGACTGGGTCATCGTCGATAACCAGGATGGTCCTCATGCCGCTTCGCCTCTCTTGCCTCCGCGAGGCGACGACTCCGCGCCCCGCTCGGGATCGACTCTCCTCTGGTAATCGGCCGCCTCTGCGGCGAAGGCGAGCGCGGTCGTGTCCAGGGCGGCTCTCATCTCGTCGAGGAGCGCCGTCTCCTCAGCTGACCCTTCTCTGCTTCGCCGTTCCATTTCCGCGCATAGGTCTCCCAGGAAGCGCGCCCCGACGTTGCGCGAGGCCCCTTTGAGCGTGTGGGACGCCGCCGCGAGCGCAGCGGCGTCGCCGGCCTCCACGGCAGCCCCCATATCCCCGAGCAGGCTCCTGCTGTTCTCCAGCAAGAGGTCGACCAGTGGGGCGAGGGCGTCTCCACCCTCCGGGTCGAGCGAGCGGATGTCGTCCATGGCCTGAGGGTCGAGGATCTCGCCCGAGGCGGCGGGACCTTCCGTCGGCGCAGCCGCTTGTGGGGGCGTTGGGGACTCGAGGTCTGACGCGGGTGTCACGCCTGCGAGCCAGCGACTCAGCGTATCTCGGAGGATCCCCGGCCGCAGCGGCTTGGTCAGGTAATCGTCCATGCCCGCGGCGAGGCATCGGTCGCGGTCCTCTGCCATCGCGTTTGCGGTAAGCGCGACGATGGGCACATGCCTGCCGCCGTCCTCGCCGGCCCGGAGCTTTCGCGTGGCCTCGAAGCCATCCATGCCGGGCATCTGGCAGTCCATGAGGATCAAGTCGTAATGGGTCCGTGAGGCCGCGTCGAGGGCCTTGAAGCCGTCGTCGGCGGTTTCAGTCGCATAGCCAAGGCTGCGGAGCATCGCGGAGGCGATCCTGCGATTGATTTCGTTGTCCTCGACGAGGAGGATCCTCGCGCCGGCGGCTCTTTCGTCCGCCGGGACCACCGACTCGCCCGCGACGCCGGTATCAGGAACCACATGACCAGCGGCCTTGGCGATGAGATCGAGGATCGCGTCGTGAAGGTCACTAGCTCTGACGGGCTTGGAGACGAAGGCCGCCCACTTCGGAAGGGAGGCCGGACGCTCCTCCGGCCGGCCCAGCAGGACGACGCTGGTGTCCAGCAGCTCTGATGCCGGGTCGAACGTGGTAGTGACGGCCCCGTTGGGGGCGTGGCCAGAGTCGTTGATCAGCAGGCAGGCAACAGCGTCTCCGGCCTCGCGGGCCGAAATCAACGCCCTGCGGGCGTCCCGCTCGCTCGTCGCCGCGGCCACTCGCATGCCCCAGCCGGCGAGCTGCCGGAGGATCATCTCCTGGCTGGTCGCGTCGCCATCGAGCACTAGAGCGCGGCGTCCATCCAGGGGGTTCTCGGCACGGGGCTTGTCGGGGGCTTCCGCGACCCCGAACTCGGCGGTGAACCAGAAGGTGCTCCCGCTCCCCGCCTCGCTCAGGACGCCCATCTCCCCGCTCATGAGGCCCGTGAGCCTGCTGGCGATGACAAGCCCTAGACCCGTGCCCCCGAAGCGACGGCTCATTGAGCTGTCTGCCTGGGTGAAGGGTCGGAAGAGCCGGGCCTGCACGTCCGGCGGGATGCCCGGCCCTGTGTCCTGCACTTCGAAGCGGAGCTTGACCCCTCCGGCCGAGGGCCCGGGTTCGGGCGCCACACGAACGATTACGCGCCCTCGCTCCGTGAACTTCACAGCGTTTCCGGTCAGATTTACGAGGATCTGGCGCAGGTGGCCGGGATCGCCGACCAGCCAGGACGGCACGTCCTCCCCCATGGAGACGAGCAACTCGAGGCCCTTGCGGTTGGCGGCCGCCGCCAGGATCTTGCACGCCCCGTCCAGGGCCTCGCGAAGGTCGAACGGAATCTGCTCGAGCTGCATGGCGTTGGCCTCGATCCGCGAGAAGTCGAGGACGTCGTTGACGATGTCGAGCAGTGCCTCGCCCGAATCGTGGAGCATTGTCGTCAGGTCCTTCTGCTCGAGCGTCAGCTCGGTTCCCAGGAGCAGTTCGGCCGCGCCAATGACGCCATTCATCGGGGTGCGAATCTCGTGGCTCATCGTCGCAAGGAAGTCTCCTTTCGCCCGGCTTGCGGCCTCGGCCGCCTGTCGGGCAGCGATCAGTTCCCGCTCGTTGCGCAGCGTTCGGCGGATGTCACGAGCAACGATCGACACGTATTCGGGGAGCCTGCCCGGGCGCCTGTGCCCGATGACGATCGGCGAGACGGGGTTGTCCCGATTGCCGCAGACGAAATCGAGGTCGCCTCGCCAGTACCCGTGTTCGAGCAGGCTCGGGATCACCGTCTCCTCAAACCGTTCCCTGGTCTGCGGAAATTGGTCGAGGACGTCGGACATCTGGCGGAGCTCAGAGACGCGACTACCGAGCAACTCGGCAAAGGCAAAGTTGACGTAGTCGACCGCGCCTTCAAGGGCGAACGAGCAGATCAAGTCTGGACTCGCGTCGAAGATGCTGGCCATTCGCTGCAGTCGTGCCCGGGCACTATTCGACCGCGTAACGTCCCGGATCGAGGCGAGGCATAGTCCGTCGGCCGCGGGGCAGAAGCGTGCCTCGAAGTCGTGGACCCCATCCTGGCCGACCGTCGAATAGGAGACGACAGCAACCTGTCCCTCCCCAATGGCGATCTCGACTGCGTCCTCACAGCTTCGCGCCGCAGGCGCCGGGAGATACTCCGCGAACGTCTTGCCGATGGCATCGGCTAGGAATGGCGCCGGGGTAGCCGGACTCTCGGCTCGGACGAGACGCCCGGTACGGTCGAACCGAAGGATCTGGTCGGAGAGTTCCACGGGCAGGGGGAGGCCTCCGGGTCCCTTTGGGGGCACGTCGCGGGACGGGTCAGTCTCTTGGAAGCTTGTCATCTGCCTGGCAGTCCTGCAGGTGGCGGGGCGCCGTCCGCGAAAGGGCGCCCGGCGGTCCGAGGCGGGCCGCGTTGGGGTATTCGGTGGGCGCGCGCCAACCTGTACCCTCGCCGCCCTTTCGACCGTGGGCCCGACCATCGCCAACCGTGACGCCGGCCAGCGGCCTCGGTCTCGCCGTACAACCGGGCCTTCAGAGTCCGGCCTCGGCTACCGATTCCCCCCAGGTCGTGGAATCTCGCCGCGGCAAATGCGCGCCTGCGCGTTGTCGCAACCATGGAGCCGCGGTCAACTGGTCTGGTCGCAACTCAGGAGACCCTGTCCAACGGTTTGGGACGGAACTTCGCATCATGAAGAAAGGTGCGGTCGGTTGAGGACAATCCTGATCGTTGACGACGATCCGGTGTCGATCAGAACGCTCGAACTGATCGCCGCCGGCGAGGGCTACGCCACCGCTGCCGCCGCGAGCGCGGCCGAGGCTGTGTCCTGGCTTGAAGGCCCCGGCTCATGCGAGATGGTGATCACCGACCAGAACATGCCCCAGATGACCGGCCTCGAGTTGTACTCGGCGATACGCGCGGATGTCCGCTTCCGGCACCTGACCTTCATCTTGTGCACCGGCTTCGCCGACGAACCTACCATCAAGGAGGCCATGCGCCTGGGAATTCGGCATTTCATCGTGAAGCCGATCACGTCCAAGGTCGTCCTGGAGAAGCTTGCGATCGCAGCAGCGGAGAGCCCCCAGGTCACCGAATCTCGGGATCTGGCAACGACGCTCCCTCGATTGAGTGACCCGGAAGACAAGTGCCGCGTGGCACCGGGCAAAGAGCGACTTCCGGCCCCGAAGATCGCCATCCCGATCGATGAGGCTCGGGCGTGCATCGCCCAGCAAATCGCGACGGGCAGCGTTCTTCTGGAAGCCAGCGTCATGTCGCTCCTGGATCTCGCTAAGGCGAGGGTTGCCCGGCGGGAATGGTCGGTGATGAACCGCGACATCCTGACGCGCATGTTCGACAATCGCTCAGTCGCGACCGCGTACGGCGAGACGACGCTCGACACGGTATCGATGAGCACCGGCATGTCGGGAAAGATCGCCGAGTACCACCACGACATGCGTCGCTCGATCGACAAGCTTCAGGCGATTGCCGGCATTGTCGAGGCCCTCGCGGCAGAGGCCGGCTCAGCCCGATAACGAGCGCCGGCCAGCCGGGCCACCACAACGCGGTGCGTTGCGTCCGAAGAGTTGCAGGCCCGCCAGCGGTTGTCTCGGCGCCGCGTTGCACCTCCCTTGAGTCCGAGGGGTCTCGAAGTCCAGGTCTTGCCGGCGTCGGTTCTGATGGCCATCTATCTGGACGACGATCCGCTCCGAGCAACGGCGCTAGCTGCTAGCTTCGGCCGCCGTACTACTACCAAACGGAGCCGTCCTGACCCCGGCCGAGGGCCTTATCCATGGCGTAGTGGTACCTCGTATCGCACGGCCATCATCTCGTGATCGATGTCGCCCTTCGAGCCTGCGGCTTGGTGCCAGTTATACCCTGCGCCACGCTTCTTTGACAGATCAACTCGAGTGCAGGTCCCTTCTGGGTGCCGGCCAAATCGAAGTGGATCTTGTAGGGGAGGTCGCTCTGGCTGCTGGCCGACGTCGGCGCGCAGGTGAAGCCGTAGCGCCCTGGATTCCGGTCTTCGCGGCCAGTCCCGCGTAAGGCCGAGAACCTTTTGTGACCCAGGCTCGTCTATCGTGGCAGGCATCCATGGAAGTGCGGACGCGCTCGCAGGTAGTCGGCAGATTGATCACATGACCGAGCTCGAAAGCGAAGATCGGATCGACACCGAGTTCGCCGCGCTGTGCGACGACTCGATCCGGCGCGCGTACGGCCTCGCGGGCTACCTGCTGGGCGACACGACCGAAGCCGAGGATGCCGTGCAGGAGACGATGGCTCGGGCCTGGAGTTCCCGCCGCACGCTGCGTAATCGGCTCGTCTTCGATGCCTGGCTCGACCGAATCCTCGTGAACGTCTGCCGCGACCGCCTGCGCCGGCGGCGAGTCATTCAGATAGTCGCTCTCGAAGCAGGCGGCGAGTTGGAAGGCTGCAACCCATTTCGCGAATTCCTCGACCGAGATGAGCTCGGCCCCGCGCTGGACGCCCTCACGCCGGACCAACGGATCCTGATCGTGCTGCGCTTCTGGCTCGACCTGCCGCTCGAGCAGATCTCGGAACGCCTCGGTTGGCCGCTCGGCACGGTCAAGTCCAGGCTGCATCACTCCCTGGCCACGATGCGCAAGCGACTCACGGCAGGTGAGGAGCGCGAGCTTCCTGAGGTAGCGCGATGAGCGGCGAGAGTCTCGAAGAATGGCTTCAGAAGCGCTGGCGGGGTGCCCCGAGCCCTGAGCCATCAAGTCGGCTGTGGCTGGCGGTGGCGTCCGATCGACGCGACCATGATCGAGCCCGCTCTCGCGGGCATCGGATTGCGAATCCGCCAGGGGGTTTGCCCGGCCACCGATTCCGCATGGCCGGTTTCGTCGGTCTCGCGCTGGCAGCCGTTGTCGCGGCAACCGGGCTGGTGGCCGTCATCGGGAGGTTCCCCGCGCAACATGCGGCGAGGGCGACCACGCCCGTGCCATCGGCCGTGCCTACGCCCTCGGCCCGAACCGGAATCGCGGGGGTCAGCTGGCGTGCCAGCGCCACGGTGCCTCTGACCGCGCAAGAGCCGCATCTGGCCTCGGCCGGCGGCCGGCTATTCCTGGTCGGCACCAAGTGGGGCGAGGACGAGAAGACCGAGGTCTACTCGTCCGCCGATGCCGTGAGCTGGCAGCCCGTTTCCTTCGACCCAGCGATCGGCTCCGGCTTCTCCGCGCAGGCCATTGCGGAAGACGGATCCGGCGGAATCCTCGTGGTCGGTGAGAATGTCGTCGGCAGTGAACCCAAAGTTACGCCCGCGATCTGGCATTCCAGCGATGGTTTGACGTTCACCAGGGCCCAGGTCGAAGACAGCCCGGGCGCGAGCATCGACGCAGTCGCATCTCGCGCCGGCGAAATGGTGGCGGTTGGGTGGCACCGCGACCCAAACGGCGTGTCTACGACTGTTGACCTCTGGTTCTCCATGGATGCGCACAGTTGGAAGCACCGGGTGCTGCCCGGGGCCTCCGGCTGCATGGGCCCCGACATAACGATCTGGAAGGGCGAGTTCATCGTGGCCTGCGACGACGCCCAGAGGACCGCGGTCTGGACCTCGGCCGACGGAACGGACTGGCAGAAGTCGGCCGTGAACGTCGGGGAGTTCAGCCTGAAGAGGGTCCTCGCGGTCGGCGATCGCGTCGTGCTCCTGGGCTACTTGCCGGACAAGGATCTCGGCCTTGTCCCCGCCTCGAAGTCGTCTCTCGATGGCCTGACATGGGCCGAATCTCAAATGGCCGCTGTTGACCCGCCGTTCCTGTTCAACGGAGCCGCTGTCGTCGACGGGGAGATCGTGGCGGTAGGCTCCATCAAGGTGGACGGCTCCACCGAGAGGCCACGGACTTCGATATCGATCGATGGGATCAGCTGGACCGCGATGCCAACGGACGACGCACTGCCGGTCGGCCTATTCAACGCGTCCATGACCGTGTTCGACGGCCACGCCGTTCTGGCGATCAGCAACTTTGGCGCGGCCGGAGCGGTAATGGCGGGGGTGCACGTCTTCGTCGGAGAGCTTCGCTGATCGGCGACGCGCGTCGCCGCCGGAGCGGCGGCCAGCCGGGTGACGGTGGACGTAGGACAGCGCCGCGAGCTGCGCGTGAAGCGCGGGCCGGTGGGAGCCCAGAACATGCGATCGCGATCCCGGCACGGGCAGGCTGCGAGTGCCTGAATGGTCGGGGCGAGATGAATCAGTCCGACACTACGCGGGTGAAGGTCCGAGCTCTCGTCCGAGAGCGAGATGGGGCGTGCGAGCCAGGTTGCGACGGACACCGATTGGCACGATTGTCAGAGAACGAGCGATTGGACCTGGCCGTCGCCATGGACCACTTCCACAACAGACGTGAAGGACGCCAGGTCGAGGTCCAGCGCGCATGACTCTCCATCTTTGCTCCATTTCATGAGCAGGCGGGAGGGAGACGTGTCGAGTGCCTCGAATTTGCCGTCGAACGCCGGATTTGAGTTCCTCAAACGGATCAGCCGAACGAGACGGCGCACGACGTCCTTCTTCGAAGCCGCGCGGATCTCATCGAGTGAGAAGTTGTGACGATTGATTTCTCGCCCGTCGCCGTCCCGCGCCACGGCCTCGAAGTCGTTCTCCCCTGCGAGTAACCCCACGTAGTAGACCTGCGGGATTCCTGGCGTGAAGAACTGAATCGCCCGTGCGGCGATGTAGGCATCGTCATCGCAACCCAGGAGCGAGTAGTAAGTTCCACGTATTTGGTGGACATCGAAGCCATTGGGGTCCTTGTGCTGGTCGGAGTAGACCACGCTCAGGTTGGCTCCCCGGTCCAGGCAAGAATTCACGAGCCGCCGCGCGTCCTCCGCAGCGTACAGTCCGTCCATGTCCGGCTTTACGGGAATTCCATCATGGCAGTCGAGCATCGTTACCTGACGTTCCGGCCGCGACACCAGGTACGGTCGGAGATGGATCGATGAGCGGATCGACAGAGCCTCCAGAACCAGGTATGGCAGGATGAAGTCGTAGATCCAGTATCCGTGTGCCGCTAGAGAATTCTGCGCGGCGCGACGGGAATGCACCTCGGGCAGCAACTCCATGCCATGGCTGTCCGCGACTGCGTGGACCCAATCCATGAGTTCATAGATCTCCGGTTCAACGAAGAAGCAACTCGTCCCGAGCTTCTTCACCACGTAGCCCACCGCATCGAGCCTGACGGCCTTGACCCCATAGCGAGAGAAGTTGGCAAAGAAGCCGGCGATCAAACGACGGAACAGTGGGGACCGCCAGTCCATGTCGATCTGCTCCGACGGATCTTCCTTCCCGAACGTTGTCCAGACTTCCACTTCCTTGCGCTCTGGCCCGGTCGTGAACGTTGAATATGGACGCAGCCTTCTGAGAAAGATCCGGTTGATGTCCTCCTGGACTGGCTTGCCGTCGGGCCAGATCTTGTCCAGGGTGATGAATAGATCGGCCCATTCGGACTGGCGCCCGTTCTCCAGAAAGTCCTGGAAGTACAGGGATCTGCTCGATATGTGGTTGACCATCACATCGAGCATGATGTCGTAGCGATCTCCGAGCCTGCGAATGTCTTCCCATGTGCCAAGAGCAGGGTCGATCTCAAGGTATGTCAATGGTGCAAAGCCACGATCTCCGGACGATGGAAAAGGCGGCAGGATGTGGATGCCGCCCTCGAAGATTTGAGGAAAGCATTCGTCGAGGGCCTCTTCTAGGTGGCGCAGACTCCCACCCAGGGAATCCGCGTAGGTGATCAATTGCACCTTGTTCTTCATCGACATGAACGACCTTCACCCGAGTCGCGCTCGAACACGTCATAGCCTCGCGTTACCACGAAGTCAGCCAGATGACGGTGTCCGGCAATGATCTTGTGTTCAACAGTAAGCACCCGTTCTATAAAGGGGTCGCCCACCTCACTGCCGCGGTTCCTCTTCTCCCGGTGGGCCAGCGTATCGACGCGGTTCCTCGCGATGAACACTCGCACGTCAAGGTTCCGCAGAAGCGAGACGTAGGTCCCTTCAGCGATGACGACCTTGACTCCCTCGAGGCTCAACTCCTCAGTCGCGACTCTGTTGGCGTCGTAGTCGATCACTGGCTTCTCTATCGACGATGCGCCGGACAGAGCAGAGTCGACGTTGGCCTGCAGGAGATCGAGCCTGACCTCCGCATGGGGCCCAAGCCAATCGGGGTCCTGCCGGCGCCGGGCATCATTTGATCGTGGCGGAAGGACGTAGTAGTCGTCCTGCCCAAGCACAACAGCCGGAAAGAGTCTGCGTCCCAGCTCCTCGGCCAGCGCCGCCGCAGTCTCGGACTTCCCAGACCCAGACTCACCGGCGACGGACAGCGCGAACCGACCCTGCTTACTTTGGAGCCTCCCGGAGATCGCCTGGGTAATCCTTGTGGCGACCCTCCGATGATGCTCCTCGATGAGAACGACATCCCCTTTCAAAGTTCCTCCATCTCGTGCGCGCAGGCGCCGTCCCGCAAGTCCATCGCGGGCCACAAGTGGCTACGTCCTGCTGCCATGCCAGCCCCAGGCGGTCCTGCCTGGCCGGGCCGGCTCGTCGAACATTCCCGTCTTCGCCGCGTCGTGCGAACTCAGCTCAACAGGGTGCTGCAGGCGCGTCGAGGCCCAAACGGCAACCCTGGACGAGCGCAGACGCAACGTCCCCTGGGACGCAAACCGAGCCATGCGCCCGATCGGCGTGTCTTGTCATCGACGGCTCTTCTGGCTCGACCACCGCTCCTCATCCCTTGACCGACCCTTGCAGAAGGGCGGCGATGACCTGGCGCTGGAAGGCGACAAAGACAATGACAGTAGGCAGGAGGATCAGTAGCGAGCCAGCGCAGAGCAACGGGATGTCCGTCGCGTAGTGGCCCTGGAAGGCGCCAAGGGCGCCGGCTGCAGTCCGCTGCGTCGGATCCTCCACGAGCACGAGCGCGAGGATGAATTGGTTCCAGGTCCACACCGTCATCAGGATTCCGAGCGACGCGATCGCAGGTCGAGCCAGGGGAACATGGACCTTCAAGAACAGGGCCCACACCCCGGCCCCGTCGACGCGGGCTGCCTCGCTGATCTCTCGCGGCACGCTGACGAAGTGAGCTCGCATCCAGTACACCGCGAAAGGCATGTACAGGGCGATCAGCGGCAACGAGATCGCAAGACGCGTATTCAGAATCCCGATCGCCTTCTCAAATTGATAGAGGGGCGTAACGATGGCCTCATACGGGAGGGTCAGGCCGAACAAGAACAAAGGCAATAGAAGACTGGCGCCCGCGATTCGCAGATGTCCGATGGCAAACCCTGCCATCGTGGAAATGACGAGCGACACGGGCACCACAAGAGCCACGATGAATAGGCTCGAGGCCAGGAGCACACCCATGTTGGCCACGTTGAACGCGTCAACAAAATTGCCCCATTGCGGATCCGCAGGCCATTCGATGCCTACAGGGTAGGACCCGGATGGGTGAAGCGCAGTCGTGAACATACTTACGAACGGCACGAGCGTAAGGGCCATGAGCACGAGGAGCGTTATCCGGCCGGAGTAGAGTTCGCGGCGGTCGATCTTCATTCGCCTGTCTCCCGGCTCAGCCACTGGATCGGAAGGATGAGAACCAAGATGATGAGGATCAGCACAACGCCCAGCGCCGACGCGGTGCCCACCGAGCGTCCGAAGAAAGCAAGATCGTAAATTTCGAGTCCCGGAACCATCGTGCTATTTCCCGGTCCACCGGCCGTGCTGACGTAAACGATGTCGAAGCTCCTCAGGGCCGCGATGACCGTGACGGTGATGCAGACCGCCAGCTCCTGCTTGAGGCTCGGGAGAGTGATCGCGAAGAATTCGCGGAAGGCGCCCGCCCCGTCGATGCGTGCGGCTTCGTACAGGGCCTTGTCGATCTTCGACATGCCCGTGAGTAGCAGGAGAGTGCAGAGTCCGAGCAGCACCCATGCCCCGATCATGCCCACTGCCGCCAGGGCCCAATCGAAGGAGCCGAGCCACGCTTGAGTGATTCCTTTGAGCCCAATCGCGGTCAGAAACTGATTGGCGATGCCATTCAGCGATAGGACCACGGTCCACACGATGCCCGCGGCAACGAGAGGGATGACTTGCGGGAGGAACAGAACCGTTCGGGCGAGGTGGCCCAGTTTGCCTGTGGCGCTTCCCCGAATCACGGCAGCCACGACGAGTCCGAGAACTACCGGGATTACGGTGAAGAAGAATATCAACCGGAATGCGTTGAAGAGCGTGTTGACCAGTTCGGGGTCTGTGAGCACTGTCTTGTAGTTGTCCAGACCGACCCACTTAGGGACGTTGAAGCCGTCCCAGCGGTATAGCGAGTAGTTGACGGTCATGGCGACTGGGAACAGTACGAACACGCCATATACGGCGAGCGCAGGCAGCACAAACAGCCAGCCGAGCAGGGTATCCCTGCGGACCTTCCCGAACGGGAGGGTCCGCAGGGACCGCCGCTGACCGTCGGTCTGAGCACTGGTCTCAGGCATCGATCTGTCAGCGGCATTCATTACTGGTTCTGTTCCTTCACGTACTCGGCCTGGACGGCCTTGAGAAGGCCGGCGGCCGTTTCCTTACCACCCACCATCTTCTGGAGCTCGGGCGTCCAGCCAGACGCATAAATGGATCCAGTCGCGTTGGCGATGAAGTCCATCTGGCCGTTGGCCTTGGCAATGGCGGGCCCGACTGCCAGCGTCTCGTTGGTAACCGAACCGGAAGCGGCCGGCGGAACTGGAAGGTCCGCAGGGCCACCGGGGTTCGAGCCGCCGATGGTTACGTTGATCTGGCGGGCGGCCGCGTTGGTCGCGACCCAATTGAAGAAGAAGGCTGCGCAGTCGGCGTGCTTGGCACTCGCCGCAATACCATATTGGAGCGGCGAAGCCATGGTGCCGAATGAGCCACCAGCCGTGGCGGACGGGAAGACGAAGAAGCCGACGTTACCTGCCGCATTCTTGTCCATGTCGGCGTTCGACCAGTCACCGTTGAAGAGGAAGAGCGCCTTGCCCGAGGTGAAGCGGGTGTTGGCGTCCGCATACTCAATGGAGTTGACGTCAGACGGGAAGTACCCGTTCTTGATCCACGTCTCAAGGTGCTGGGTGGCGGTCAGATTGGCCGCGGTGTCGATCGTCGCACCAGCCTTGTCGAAGACCCAGTCGTTGATCGGCTGGGTCGGGCCGTACGACGCCATGAGATCCTGAAGCGGGAACACAAGCCCGCCGCCGCTCTTGGAAGCGTTCCACTGCATGATCGGCGTGATTCCAGCATCCTTGGCCTTGGCCAGCAGGGCTTCGAAATCGGCCACCGTCGTCGGAGGCGTGGTCATGCCGATCTGGGTGGCCAGCTTCTTGTTGTAGAAGACGCCGGTCATGCTGTAGTTCAAGCCGAACGCATAGAGGGAGCCGGATCCGCGCTCGCCGGTCGCGCTGACGCGGTTCTGGAGAAGCTCGGAAGCCGGCCACTTGTCCCAGCCGTAGGTGGTGGCGTAGCTATCGAGGTTCTTCAGGAGCTTGTCCTTCACCAGCGACACCACGGTGGGGAGGCGGATGAGGTCCGGTGGGGTGTCCGAAGCCAGCAACCTCGCCGCGGAGGTCGAGATGTTGGCGTACTGGTCCGAAGTGATGTTGAAGGTTACGTTCGGGAATTCCTTGGTGAATTCCGCCGTCTCACTAAAGGGGATCTGGAAGCCGGTCTCGAAGTAGGCGCTGAGCGTCACCGGAGCCGTACCGCAGGCGGTCGCTCCCGCGGCGGGCGAAGAGGCCGGTGCCGAGGCCACGGTCGAAGCGGCCGTGGTGGGGGAAGTGGCCGGGGTCGCGGTCGCCGTCGAACTGCTGCATGCGCTGGCTACGAGCGCGATGGCCGCCAATCCTCCCAGGACCTTTCTAGATCTGTTGAATGCCAGGAACACTGTTCGTCTCCTCCTTTGGGCAGTCTGGATCGAAGCGCTGCTGCGTGCGTCAACCTCTAGGCAAGACCCTCCTCGGTGGCGTCGACCCACCGAGCAACCACCGTCTGGGCCCAGGTGAACGGGGCCTGGCCCCAGACGACAGTCGTCCAAGCGGGAAGATGTGACCGTTCACACGCCACGATATCAAGCCTGTCAATAGGCTTCACGGAACGATTTGGGCGAGGTAATGAACGTACTCGACCGGCCTCGAAGCGGTCTCAAGTTCAGATGGACGTCACGTCTTCGGATAGACTCCGATCCGATGGAGGTCACGCCTTGGGCCAGAGCGTCACGATCAGGGATGTAGCGCGCCGCGCGGGCGTCAGCAGGCAGACCGTAAGCAGAGTCCTGAATGACAGCCCGAGAGTCGATCCGTCCACTCGGTCTCGCGTCGAGGAAGCGATCCGCAGCCTCGACTACGCGCCGTCGGCAGCCGCTCGACGGTTGTCGACCGGAAGAACCTGGTGCGTCGGTGTGGTCGTTCCCTTCATGACGCGCCCCTCGGTCGTAACGCGCTTGGCCGGAATCGAGCTCGAGCTGGCTTCGACTGAGTACGACATGCTCGTCTACAACGTGGAATCTCCAGCCCACAGGGACAAGCGTATCCACGAGCTCTCACGCAGCGGCCGCGTGGATGGCCTGATCATTGTCTCGATACCGCTCCATCGGTACGAGACGGAGCGCCTTCGGGCTACGGGCATTCCCACAGTACTGCTCGACAGCCATTCGCCAACACTCCCCAGGATCGTGTGCAACGACATTCAGGGCGGCCGACTCGCTGCGCGCCATCTTCTCGATGCGGGCCACGAAGGCATCTCCTTCATCGGCGATTTCCCCAGGTCCCCCTGGGGCTTCTCGTCGAGCAGACTCCGTCTGTGGGGCCTGCGACGGGAGATCCTCAGCCGTGGCGTCAGCTTCCGGCCCGAACTCGTCGCGCTGGGTGATCACTCGAGAGACGCAGCGCGCGAGCTGGCGCGCGGCCTGCTGCGGAGCCGGAACCGTCCAACGGCGACTGTCTGCGCCAGCGACACGCAGGCGATCGGCGTGCTCGAGGCAGCGAGCGCTCTGGGCCTTGCCGTGCCGGATGACCTCTCGGTAGTGGGCTACGACGACATCGAGGCGGCCGAGTACCTGGGCTTGACGACCATCCATCAGCCCCTGGGCGAGTCCGGACGGCAGGCCGTCAGAATGCTGCTCGACGAGATGGCCGGGCCACGTCTCGGACCGAGACGAAAGGACCTCCCGGTGGAATTGGTCGTCCGCCGGACGACCGGCAGTGCGCCACGAGACATAGCCGATGTCGACCGCTCAGCCGGCGAAGCATTCGACGGTGTCAGAACCTGATCAGTCCATTCGCTGGCGGGCTTCCCGGTTGGACGAGTCCTCGGCTGCGGCAGAGGACTCGTCCACCAACCGGGCGAGTGGGAAAGCTATGTCAGGCCGACACGTACGAGCAGAAGCTCATGATGACCTCTTCGCTGGCCTCGGAGTTCGAGAGTTCCTTCACGAGCTTGCCCTGACGCATAACCATGATCCGGTCGCTCATGCCCAGAATCTCGGGGAGCTCCGATGAAATCATGATGATCCCCGCACCCTCATGCGTCAGCCGGTCCATGATCTGGTAGATCTCGGACTTGCTGCCGACGTCGACGCCACGTGTGGGCTCGTCCAGGATGAATATGCGCGTCCCCAAGCTGAGCCAGCGCGCCAGCACGACCTTCTGCTGATTTCCGCCGCTCATGTTGACTACCTGGAACTCCGGGCTCGGAGTCTTGATCGCAAGGTTCCGAATCAGGTTCAGGACGAGAGCCCGCTCCTTCGCGGCCTGGATGATGCCGAAGCGGCACAATCGCTTCAGGCTGGAGATTGTCGTGTTGATCTTCACGCTCAGCTGCAGGAAGAGGCCCTGGCTCTTTCGATCCTCGGTCACGAAGGCCATTCCCCGATTGATCGCGTCAATCGGGGATTTGGGATTGAAGGGCTTTCCGGAGATCTCCATGGTGCCCGAATGCCGGTCTGCGCCGAAGATGGCCCGCGCCAATTCGGTCCGCCCGGAGCCCACAATCCCCGCGAACCCGACGATCTCTCCGGCACGAAGCTGGAACGACACGTCCCGCACGAGCCGTGGCTGAGACAGACCCTTGACGTCGAGGAGAACCTCGCCTGGGTCCACTCGCCGTTCTGGATACACGTCTTTGAGGTCGCGTCCGATCATCAACTTTACGAGTTCGTCCATAGAAACGTCCGACACGTTCCTGGTGGCGACATACCGGCCGTCCTTGAGGACCGTCACCTCGTCGGCAACCTCGAAGATCTCCTTGAGGCGGTGGGAGATGTAGATCAACCCGATACCCTGGGCCTGGAGCGAGTGAACGACCTTGAATAGGTGCTCGAGATCCTTGTCGCCGAGCAATGCCGATGGCTCGTCCATGATCAGGACCCGAGTCTTGCGGTTGAGGGACTTGGCGATTTCCACCAGCTGCTGACCGGCGATCGAGAGACTCGAGACCGGTGCGTCGACCGAGAACGTGGCTCCCAGCGTGTCCAGAATCGCCTGTGAGCGCGCCCTGGCGGTCTTCCAATCGACGATGCCGCCCCTGCGGGGAAGGTGGCCGAGGAAGATGTTCTCGGCCACAGTCAGATTGTTGGCGAGGTTGAATTCCTGGTAGATGGTCGAGATTCCCAGCATTTGGGCATCGTGCGGGCTGTGGATCTCGACTGGCCGGCCCTCGAAGAAGATCTGACCTTGGTCTTTCGCGTAGGCGCCGGAGAGGATCTTGATGAGGGTGGACTTGCCAGCGCCGTTCTCCCCCAATAGCGCGTGGACCTGACCCGCCCTGACGCTGAGATGGACGCCCTCCAGAGCTCGAACGCCCGGGAATGACTTGCCGATGTCCCGCATCTCGAGCAGGGCGACACCATCGGACACTGATGTGCTCATTGTGTTCACGCCTCCTGCTCGTCTAGCGGTTGCGGTGCGACAGAGTGTCGACGGCCACGGCGAGGAGGATCAGCATGCCGGTGACGAGCGTCTGGGTGTTCGACTCCACGCCCATCAGCTGCAGCCCGTTGCGGAATATGCCGACGATCAGAGCACCGATGAGGGTCCCCAGGATCAACCCACGCCCGCCGAAGAGGCTGGTCCCGCCCAGCACCACCGCCGTGATCGCGGCGAGGTTGTCTTGGGTCGCTGCGCCGCCGGCGTTCGGATCTCCAACCTGCGTTCTCGCCACGAGAAGGAGGCCGGCAATCGAGTAGAAGAGAGCCGCTGTCGCGTACACGCCCAGCAGGACGCGATTGACGTTGATGCCGGCGAGCCTGGCGGCCTCGGGGTTGTCACCGACCGCGTACACGGACCGACCGGCAGTAGTGGAGCGGAGGACGAACCAGACCACGGCGTACAGCAGCAGCATCACCACGGAGCCATACGTGATGTCAGTTCCGCCGACATTGAACGTATTTCCGAGGACCGTCATGATGGGCGGCAGGTTGTTGAGCGTCTCGGTCGTGTAGAGGTGGACAAGGGCCGAAGTGATGCTCAGAACGCCCAGGGTCACGATGAACGGGGGCAGTCTGATTGCCGTGACCAGCCAGCCGTTGAGAACGCCGAACGCCATTCCGACGAGCACTCCGGCGAGGATGGCGACCAAGGGATCGAACCCGGCCCGAGTTGCCAGTCCGGTCATCAGGACACTGGAAAGGGCCATGATCCACGAGCAGGACAGGTCGATGCCGGCGGTGAGAATCACCAGGGTCTGGCCGATGGCCAGGGTGCCGACGACCATGACCTGCTGGAGGATCAGAGAGAAGTTATGGCCCGTGAGGAACACGGAGCTCTGAGTGGTGAAGAAGATGATCGCGATCACCAGCGCCGCAAGGGGGCCGATGATCTGCGAGCCCAGTAGCTTCCTGAGACTACCCGACCGAACCCCCGGAACCCTGCCGATAGCTGCTTCCACGAGCCCTCCTCCGAAACCGGAGGTGACGGCGGCTTGGATCCGCCGTCACCTTCCCGGTCAAATACCTACTTGGTGCCCCAGCAGTTGGCAGTCCCGTAGGCGCTGTCCTTGCTGTCGACTCCGGTTTGCGTCTGGTCAGTGATGAGCGTCACGCCGGTGTCGGTGTAGCCACTCGGCTTCGCGCCGCCCTTGGCCCAGTCGTACATCGCCTGGATGCCCATGGAGGCCATCTTGAGCGGGTACTGCTGAGATGTAGCGGCGATCTTGCCGTCCACGACGCCCTGGACGCCCTGGCACCCACCATCGACGGAAACGATGGTGATGTTCTTGTCCTTGCCGGCGCTCTTGATGGCCGTGTAGGCACCGAACGCGGCAGGCTCGTTGATGGTGTAGACGAGGTTGATGTTCGGGTTCTTGGTCAGGCAATTCTCCATGGCGGTCTGACCTTCGGTCTGGTCACCATGAGTGTCCTGAGAGCAGACGACTACCGAAGCGGTCTGGAGATCGCTCGAGTTCGGGTCGGCGCCGGTGATCAGGCCGTAGCCCTGCAGGAAGCCGTTGTGGCGCTGCGCGCCGACGGTGATGCCCGGCTGCAGGTCGAGGGTGGCGATGACCGGGGTCTTGCCGGCCATCTTGCCCTTAGCCCACTGACCGATCAGGAGCCCGGCATTGAAGTTGTTGGTGGCAAACAGTGCGTCGACCGCGCTCTGCGGGTCGGTGGCGGTGTCGAGAGCGATGAAGAGGATGCCCTGAGCGCGATACTTCGCGATGGTCGGCACGATGGCTTTCGTGTCGCTGGGGGTGATCAGGATGCCCTTGGCCCCGGCGTTGACCATGTTCTCGATCGCTGTGACCTGGCCGGCGTTGTCACCGTCCTTGGCGCCGGCGCCCGTCATCAGCTTGACGCCAAGCTCGGTGGCCTTCGCCTGAGCGCCTTCCTTCATCTTGACGAAGAAGGGGTTGGTCTCCGTCTTGGTGACGAGGCCGAAAATGAACTGCTGTCCGGCAGCGCTGGTCGCGGGGGCCGGGGTCGCCCCCGTGGCGGGCGTTCCGGGCGCTGCGCTTGTAGCCGTGCTGCTGCTGCTGCAGCCGCCCACGATGAGCCCAAGGATCAGGAACGGGGCTATGAATGTACGTCGCATCTCCACTCCTCTGGGTTGACGCAAGGCCAAATGGCCACGAGGCAACCTTCCCTCCGATAACCCGCGGCCAGGACACCGGCGCTCATTGGCCAAAGGGGCGCACGCCTGGACCCCGGGGACCCTCTGGGAAAGTCCAAGAAGGCTTATACAGTCATCCGACTCCATTGTCAACGATGACAACGCCCAAACGCTGCCACGCCCGTCCATGCAACATGTTGCGTAGACCCCCCGTGGGCGGGGGAGGGCACGGAGGGCAGAGCGACGGACGCCGAGCCGATTTCGACGCCCGTCGCTCTGCCCTCAGGGGAGTGTCGGCACTCGTCCGGATGCGCCGGGTGCGGGTGCGGAACGGCAATCCGAGCGAGTCAACCCTGGTCGCGTGCGGGCTGCCGACCCCGGGCGGCCGAAGAGGAATGCCCCACCCGCCAACTCCCTGAGCCGGCGCCCGGCGCGGACATGATCATGATCAACCGGCAGTGACCCGAGTCGTCCGACCGCTCCTAGGCGAAGGCCGAGCGCGGCGACCCCGGAACGATGGCGATCCCCAATTCCGCCGGACTCCAGTCCGGAATCGCTCCCCGGCGGGCTGCCACCAGCGCTGCCAACCGCATTCCCAGGTCGAGCACTTGTTCGGGCGGCCAGCCCGAGGCGATCCCAAACGCAAGTCCCGCGGAGAGAGCGTCGCCTGCCCCAACCGTGTCGACCACCTCCACGGGCAACGCCATGGCCTCGCAATAGGTGCCGTTCGTGAGCAGCACGGCCCCACGAGGGCCGCGGGTCACGCAGACTCCGTTGAGCCCGAACCTTTCGGCCAGGGACCTGGACAAGGACTCGGTGGAGTCCGGGTCCAGCGACATCAGGTCGGCGAGGATACTGGCCTCTTTCTCGTTCATCTTGACGACCGTGGCGAGGGTCATAAGCTCTTCGACCAGAGGCAGAGTCCAGCAACCGCGCCGGAAGTTGAGGTCGTACAGGCGCATGGCTTCGGGCCGCATCGCCGCGAGGCTGCGGGTGATTGACGCAGTCCCAGGCGAGCGCTGGGCAAGCGTGCCGAATACCAGGATTTCGAACTCGCGAAACCGGCCCTCCAGCTCAACCGGCGATAGCGCCTCGTATGCGGCGGGGGAGGCGATCTCGTACTCGGGCACGCCGTCGCCCTCGAGGTGGACGCGGACAGTCCCGGTCGGCAAGGCAACCTTCTGGATGAAGGCGGGATCGACCTGGAGACGGCAGGCCTCGTCAAGGGCTCGCATCCCGAGTTCGTCCTCGCCGACGGCAGTGAAGTAGCCGACGTCGCACCCGAGCTTGGCGAGGTGCGCAATGACGTTGAACGGCGCGCCCCCGAGCCTGGGACCCATTGGCAGGAAGTCCCAAAGGAGCTCGCCGACACCCAAGGCTTTCATCGACCCACCGTATCGCTGCGTCTGTGGCCAGGTTGACTGGAGGAGCGTTGGAGCCCCGTGCTGGGCCTCCCTCGCCCGCAAACCCTCCAGGCCCGCAGAGGTGGGACGGAGGTCCACCTCTGCGGGCCTGGCATCGCAGGGCGTATCACATTATGTCGCGCCGTCGTTGGCGGTGTCAACGTTGACACCGTACTCCTATCGGCCGCCCGTGTCGGCCGCCCGCACGGGGCTGCGGTACAATCGGCCGGTCCCGGTGGGAGCCACCCAAGAGCCCCGGCCGTGGAGGGGAGGTCGGGTGTCTAGCAGCGTGGGAACTGGCTCATGAAGGACGGCACACCATGCTGACAAGGACGCGTCCAGTGGGTGCGCGGGCCACAATTCGCGATGTCGCGGCGTTGGCTGGCGTCAGCCCCAAGTCCGTCTCCCGTGTGGTCAACCAGGTGCCAGGCTCATCCCCTAAGTTGAAGGCACGCGTCCTGGACGCCATCGAACGGCTGGACTACCGTCCCGACCTCACCGCGAGTAGATTGAGGCGCACGGATGGGAGGAGCGCCACGATCGGCCTCGTGCTCGAAGACGTGTCGAACCCGTTCTCCTCCGCCTTGCAGCGTGCGATCGAGGACGTCGCCATGCGCCGTGGAGTCCTCGTGCTCGCCGGCAGTTCGGACGAGGACGCGAGACGCGAGAAGCACCTCATCGGCGCGTTTGCATCGCGCAGGGTCGATGGCCTCGTGATCGTGCCGGCCGGTCTCGATCACAGCTACCTGCTGAGCGAGCGCAAGGCGGGCACGGCCATGGTCTTTGTGGATCGCACTCCGTGCTTCTTCGATGCCGACTCGGTTGTCTCGGACAACATCGGAGGCGTTCGGGCTGGCGTCCGCCATCTCATCGATATCGGTCACCGCCGCATCGGCTACCTCGGCGACGTCCAGACGATCGCCACCGCGAAACTCCGGTACGCGGGCTATCGGGAGGAGATGGAGAGGCACTCCCTTTCGCTCGACGCGGATCTCGTGCGGCTGGGCGTGACGGGAATCGACCATGCGGAAGAGGCCGCCACCGAACTGCTTTCATCGGACAACCCTCCGACGGCCCTCTTTTCCGCGCAAAACATGCTCACGATCGGAGCCTACCGCGCCCTGCGCAAGATGGGGCTCGAGCACCGCGTGGCACTGATCGGCTTCGACGACTTCCTGCTGGCAGACATGCTCCAACCGGGAGTAACCGTGGTCGCGCAGGATCCGACTTCAATGGGCAGAATCGCAGCCGAACTGCTGTTCCGGCGCCTGGATGGGGATGACTCCGCGACTATCGGCGAGGTGGTCCCGACCAAGTTGATCCAGAGGGGTTCGGGCGAGTTGCAGCCCTGATCGCATCACTTTGAGGGCCGGTCGGATCCCAGCCTAGGTTCGCGTCGCCGGTTGTACGACGCCGATGGTGAGGATGATGTTCGCG
>Ga0182021_10002215_pt1 | contig 22666 bp, 15 predicted proteins | sample 612E3MmetaG_FD_120493 | JGI IMG/M metagenome (GOLD analysis project Ga0182021, IMG submission 120493) | Permafrost microbial communities from Stordalen Mire, Sweden - 612E3M metaG (Illumina Assembly) | ecosystem: Environmental > Terrestrial > Soil > Wetlands > Permafrost | place: Sweden... | reverse complement strand
TCTTGCCCAGTTTCTGCAAGGCGGCCAGCAGCGTCTCACCTTGCAGTTTGCCCACCAGTTCATTATCAAATGAGATGTAGTAACTCACCCCATCGGAGCCGTTGATCAATCGATCGTACGAGATGACGGGCACGTTCTTGGATTTAGCGAGATCGGCCATCTTGGCTGCGGCGTTGGAATCGACCGGGTCCAGCACCATCACCACGGCCCCGTTGGTCAGCGCTGCTTCGGCTTGCTGCTGCTGTGTCGCCGCATCCTGATTGGCATTGTTGTAAATCAGGTTTTTCTCGGTGAAGCCCAGTTCGGTTAATTGACGTCTGAAGTTAGGTAGGTCTTGCGTCTCATAACGCGCCGTCTTGGTTTCGGGCAGTAAAAACGCTATCTTGCAAACCGCGCCACCGGCCGGTTGAGCGTGGCAGGCCGTTAGAGCAGGCACGATCAGTAGGATCAATCTCATCAGTTGGAGCGCGCGCTTTAACAAGACCTTGCCGCCGACTGGACCTGAGGATGAATTGTAGATATGAAAGCAGCACCATCATAACCGTTTTGGGGTATTTTGTCTTGGCTGTCACCCCCATTGGGGTACCGCAAAATCCCCCCATCCCGATAGGGGAAACCCCCCAACGCGCTGCGCCATTCATCTTTTGCGCAATTTGGTTCATAATGGAAGCATGTCAACCATCCGTGTCATCTTAGCCGACGATCATGAAATCGTGCGGGCCGGACTGCGGAATGCCCTGTTGCAACTGCCCAATCTCGAGGTCATGGCAGAGGTGGGCAGCGGCCCCGCTTTGCTCGAAGCGCTGGTTCAACACCCGATCGATCTGCTCATCGTCGACGTGGCCATGCCCGACTTCGAGCCGATTGCGGCGATGCGGCAGATCAAAGTCCAATATCCCAATGTCAGAGTGCTCGTCGTCAGCGCGCATGCCGATGAGTCTTACGTGGTGGGCCTGCTGGATGTGGGCGTCGATGGCTATCACTTGAAAGATCAACCTTTGGCCGATTTGCAGCTTGCCGTCCAGCGCGTGCTGGCCGGCGAGCGGTGGATCTCCGGCCCACTGGTCGATCGGTTGCTCCACCGCCGATCGGCCAATGCGCTCCCGCCACTCGTCCCCCAACTTACCCGCCGTCAACATGAATTGCTGCGGTTGCTGGCGCAAGGTCACGACAATCGAAAAATCGCGCAGGTCACCGGTCTCAGCATCAAGACCATCGAGAATCATCTCACGCGTCTGTATCAGGCGTTGGGTGTGTACAGCCGATCGGAAGCGTTGAGCTACTTGATGCATCATCCCGAAGTGCTGGCCGCTGCCGGTCAAACCGCTGATCCCGCACGCGCCGAATCCGATCCCGGCAAATCGTTAGCGGTCCTGCTCGTCGACGACAACCCGCGCTATCGGCAGCAGCTGGGTCGCATGATTGGCAAAACTTATCCGGCGACGCTGCTCTATGAAGCCGACGATGTGGCCGAAGCGGTGCGCCTCGCCGAGGGTATTAAGCCGCAGCTCGCGTTGATCGATGTCGTGTTGACGGATGAAGATGGCATCTATTGCGCGCGCCGCGTCAAGGCCGTGTCGCCGGCCACCCGCGTGGTGCTGATCAACGCGTACCCCGATCGGGAGTTTCACCGGCTCGGCCTCAACGCCGGGGCCGTCGCCTTCCTCGACAAGAAAGACCTCGACGCTGCCGCCGTGCGGCACGTCATCGACGATGCGTTGGGTTAATAGAATGATCCCTATGCACCATAGTCACCGCCGTTTCCCGAATAGGGATATCGTGTTGGCTGTAGATCCCGATACCGCCCAGGCGTTTTGTAATTATTTTGGCCCTCGTTACCATCACAATGCCGACATATTTTACGCGATACACGTTGCTCCAACAGGTCAGGCTGCGCTTAAACTCTGTACGCTAGATCAAGTAGTTGATCTGACAGTTGTGTTGGACACTCGACTTGCTGATATGACGCGTGAAGAGTTTCTTGTAAAACTCAACACCACATCACACGATGGCTGGGATCCGTTCTTTGCAAAAATCATCGACTATATTTTTCTTGAGGATAGACCAGGGCAGTCAGATAAGGTGTTGCCTGCTTTTGTGAGAAATGTCTGGCACATCGCCAAGCCCCTCAATTTTAGTGGGATGGAACAGACCGTTCGATGGCTGGGACATGGAAGGCTACCAGACGATTGTAATCCCATAACTCGGCTTCCCGCCGGCCGGTTAATTGAAAAATGCTTGCGCACGCTTTTGGGTGAACAAGATTGGGCTCTGTTATACATGGGGATTGATGGATTCGAATCTTTCGAGGATAGCAATGATTGGGAATCCAATTGGAAGACCAGTAAGCAGGTGCAACGGTTTCTGGCTGATTTGATTGAAGAAGCAGTCGATGAGCATAGCGCCCCGACCGACTTCATCGGGCATATATACGGAGAAGATTTTGTGACGATTATCAGCCAACCAGAAAAAGCGGAAATCATCGCCCGGCAATTGCAGCTGCGCTTTGCCGGCGAGGTTCAACAATGTTATCCGACTGGTACTGCTGTTCCGCCGTTGAAACTCATCGTTGGCATACTGCAATCCAGTGATGGCCCCTTTGCTGACATCAGAGAAATCACAGAACGAAGCGCAGCAGCCAGACAGCAGCAGAAAACGGATATTGATTGAATCATGCGCAAAAGCACACGCCGCATCCCCGATATTCGCATCGTGCTGATTGTAGATGCCGACATAGCCAGGGCGTTCTGCGACTACTTTGAGCCGCGCTATGCTTACAACCGCCACGGAAAATTCTACGCGATCGATGTTGTAGCGAATGGTCAGGAAGCGCTCGCCCTTTATCCACCCGGTTCGACAATGGTTGTGGAGGAAAACCTGCCTGACATGACACGGCATGAATTTCTTCTGAAACTGGGTGACACGTTAGGCCCGGAGTGGGTGAGTTGGATCGACTTCATTTTCGTCAATGAGGAATCTGCTGTACGTGAATCTCCCCCGGCCTTCGTTGAAAGATATTGGGAAGTTGGCAAGCCCCTCAACTTTAACGAACTGGAGAGAATACTTAGAGCACTACAATACGGCAGACATAGCGACCGGAAAAATCCTATTACGCATTTACCCTCAGGTTTTGCAATTGAAAATCGGTTAAAAGAGATCGTCGACCAACAAGCTTGGGCAATGTTGTATATCGTAGTCGAAGGAATGGATGTTTTTGTAGATCAGTACGGATGGGTAGCCTGTGATGAGGTGGTCCGATTTACAGCGGATATGATTGAAAAAATCGTTGACGGCTATAGTGCTTCGACCGACTTCATTGGGCACATCGGCGGTGGAGATTTTGTGGTCATCATCCCGCCGGAAAAAGCGGAGATTATAGTTGAACACTTACAGGTGCATTTCGCCAGTGGTGTTCAACAGTGCTATCCGAGCACAGTGACTTCTGTTTCGTCGCCGAATCGCACTGCCAGCGTACTCCGCGAATTGCTGCATCGACCAAGCAATACGCCAACTACCTCAGGCGCTCCACCGCTAAGCCTGGCGATTGGTGTCGTGAGATCTACCGACGGCCCCTTTGCCAATATCAATGAAATCGAGGATAAAGCGGCTGCCTCGTTGCGACGGTAGTAGGCATTCAAACAGAAACCGGGTTTCTCCATTCATGACAGGTTGATTGTCAAGACGGAGAAACCCGGTTTCTACTGTGCGACGTTTACTTCAACGACACCTTCAACCCCGCCAGTTCTTTCGCCTGGCCGATGACCAGTACCAAGCGATCGGCTGTTTCAGTGCGACCGCTCTCGCGCAATTCACCCTCCAGCCCTTCCATCCACGCGATGAATTCCGGCCCCAACACTTGCTTGTTGCGCTCCAGTAGTTCTTTGGTCTGGTTCGGATACTCGATCTGGAGCAGGGTGTTGACGAAGCGCACTTCGGGCGGCTGTGTGCCTTGAATGGCGCGCATAGCCGCCTCGCCGATCTTCTGCAACTGCGCGAAGGCCTGCGTCTCATTGCTTTGCTGCGCGCCCTGCAAGTTCTGCGTCAAGACCTCGAAGAACAGATCATCCAGATCGGCCAGATGCGCCTTGATGGCCTTATCCAAATCGGCTTCGGGCGTCCCCAGCAATTCACGCAGCAACGCCACTTTCGAATCGAACACGGCCTTGGCCTGCGCATCGATCTTGTCGCGCGTGGCGAGGATCTCTTTACGCAGCAGCGTGAGCCGCTCGGTTTCGGCCTTATTGCCTTCTTGGGTCGCGGCCTCGATCTTGCCCGTCAACGCCTGGAAAAAGGGATAGTCCAGCATGGGGCGGCCCATCGTCAACAGGGCTTCGCGCACTTCGGCCTCGTCGGCGGCGATGAGCTGCGCCAGCAGCGTCTCGCGCGTGGGGCTGGCGGTGAACACATCGATCACGGTCTGCTGTTTTTTGATCTTCTGGCCCAGCGTCGTCAACTCCAACGCCCGATCGCGCAGGTGCTGCACCCGCTCGAACTCCGCGCGCTGCCGATCGGCAGCGGCGGCCGACAACGCCGAAGTCAGCAGCTGGAACATGGTTAGATCGAAATCGGCATCGTGCAATTTAATCAGATCGTCCAACTTCGCTAGGTCGGTGGTGTCTACCAATTCCTGCAAGAAGGTCAGCCGCGCCTCTTCCTTCGCCAGCATCTCCGGCGTGATGCCGTCGGCCTGCAGGATCGTTTCGACCATCGTCTTCAGGTTGAAGAACTGCTGCGGCTGAAGCAGATACGCCTTGCGCTTTTCCGGCGCTAGATTGCTCAAGACTTGCTGCGTCAAACGGCCAATCATCTTTTGCTGATCGGCTTCCTTGACGTTGATGTTCATGGGAATGAACAGCAGCGCCAGTTCTTTGTCGGGATCGTGATAGAAGAACGGCGTGGCCAGCGCGCCTGCATTGCGGCAGTATTGACACGTGAAGGCGTTCAAGCGCCCGGCCAGCAGCAGCTGCTTCAATTCCGGCTGTTCGCCGACATCGACGATCTGATGCACTTGAATCGTGATCGGTTGCCGGCAGACGGGGCACGCGATCGAGGAGTTAACGGGTGGATATGGCATGATAGTTCCTTAAAAGTGGTGGTTAGTTGTGAGTAGTTGGTGGCTGACACCTTGTCTACTTGTTTCCTGATTCTTTTTACTCTCTGGGCAATGCAAACGAAAACGCTGATCCTTTGCCGGGCGTGCTTTCTACCCACATGCGGCCCCGGTGGGCGTCGATGACGGCCTTTGCCAGATAGAGACCCAGACCGCTGCCTTGCGTGCGCCGCGACAGCGCATCGTCCACGCGATAGAACCGTTCGAAGACGCGGCCCTGTTCATCCAACGGAATGCCGATGCCTTGATCGGACACGGTGACGATCGCTTCATTCGGCCCCACGCGGCCTGCGACGTGAATGGGTGCGCCGGCGGGCGAATACTTCATGGCGTTGTTGATCAAGTTGCTGAATACGCTTTCCAGGCGGGCCGCGTCGCCGGGCACCGTTGGAAAATCCGGTGGGAAACTCAGGGTAATCGGGTGGGCGGCTTCCACGCTGTACTTCTCCACCATATGCTGCGCCAACTGATCGGGCGCCACATCGCTGAGATTCAACTTAAATCCGCCGGCCTGCAAGCGCGAAGCGTCGAGCAGATTATCGATGAGTTCAGTGAGATGATCGGCTTCTTCTTCGATCACGGCGGCGCTGTCACGCACGGTGGCCGCATCCCAGCGGGCGTCTTCGCGCCGCAGCGTGCCCGCGTAACCTTTGATCAACGCGACCGGCGTCTTGAGCTCGTGCGAGATGATCGAGATAAACGTGTTCTTCAGATTATCGGCTTCGCGCAAGCGCGTCATATCGCGCACGTTGGCGATGATATTCACCAGCCGATCGTCTTGATCGAACAGCGCGGCATAGGTGATACTCACCGGCGTGTGCGCGCCATCTTTGCGGCGCAGATCGCCTTCCGCGAAAAAACTGCCATGGTTGACCAGCGGCCAACCGCCCGCTTCGGCCTCGCTCAGGGTCAGCCCGGCGCGCTTGGCGTCGATCAACATCACTTCGGCGTGCGGCAACCCGATGACGTCTTCGGCCGCGAAACCGGACATCTTGGCCAGTGCGCGATTGAACACGATGATGCGCTGGGCGCTGTCGAGAATCAGCACGCCATCGGCACTGGCCTCGATGATCGCGTCCAGCCGCTGCTTTTCACGCGAGACCTGCTGGTAGAGCTGCGCGTTGTGCACGGCGATGGCAGCCTGATCGGCGAACGATTGCAGCACCTGCCGGTCGTTGGCCGAGAACACGTCGCTGTAGCCGCGAAAGATGAAAATCATCCCGACCAGATCGTCGCCCACATTCATCGGGATGGCCACGGTTTGCCGCAAGCCCAAATCGCCTGCGCGCGTAATGAGCGCCACCTTCTTATCGAGCTGGGGCACAGTCCAGTTGCCCAGCCGATCCTGCTCGGGCGCATCAGACCATAAGGGCGCGAACAGCGGCAGGAGCGGGGGCAGGATGCCGTGCGTGGCGCGCGGCGCTAATGAGCCGTCTTCTCGGCGCAACACGATCAAGCCGATGTTGCTCGCCAGCAGCTCACACGCCGCATCCAGAATGCGGCGCAGCACCGGTTCTAGATCGAGCCGCGCGGTCAGCGCCCGGCTGATTTCCAGCAAGTATTCACGTTGACGGACGCGATAATCGGTGAGCATAGGGGCCGATCGGCTGTGCTGAGTCCGCGAAGATTATAACATACTCACTGAATCTACCGCAGTGGCACGGCCTGTGATCGCGTCAAAATGATGGTCCTTCGCTTGACAATGCGTAGGGGATGTGATAACCTATCGTCACTTAATTGACTAATCTACACCCATTCATTAGCGAATCACTCTACCCTTGACGGGAATTCGCAGGAGGGTACATGGATACTATCCCACCTAGCGGTTATTATTACCCCAATAAGATCGCGCGCATTTTCTTGCAGGCCATGGAAGAAATCATGGGCAAGAATGGTTTGAATGCGGTCTTGAACATGGCTAAGCAGCCCCACCTCATCGATAACTATCCTATCGACAATCTAGAAAAAGAATTTGATTTTGCGCAGTTTTCGGCTCTAAACGGGGCCTTGGAGGAAATGTACGGGCCGCGTGGCGGGCGTGGGTTGGCTTTGCGCGGCGGACGCGCTTCTTTTGCGCGTGGCTTGCAGGGGTTTGGGGCATTGGCCGGGGTAGGTGACCTGGCGTTTAAGGTGTTGCCGTTGGGCGCTAAGTTGAAGATGGGCTTGCCGGCGATGGCCGGCATCTTTACCCAGGTGAGCGACCAGATCAGCCGTGTCGTAGAGAAAGACGATCATTTCGAATATTTCATTGATCGTTGCCCCTGTTGTTGGGGACGCAAGGCGGACAAGTCGGTCTGTCACGCGGGAACCGGGCTGTTGCAAGAAGGTTTACGCTGGGTGAGCGGCGGCAAGGAATTTCGTGTCGATGAGACGGATTGCATTGCGACAGGCCATGCGTCGTGCGTGTTCCATGTCTACAAAGAGCCGATTGGCTAACGTCGAATTGAGCACACGGCAGCGCAACTGTTGAGTGCTTGTTGGTCAGTAAAACCCGCTGCCTGAAAGCGGGTTTTGCCATTTTTATGGAAGGTTGGTATATACCAACTTCTTCATCCTTCCAGTTCTCATCCTCATTACGGCAATAGATACGGAGATGTCCCATGACGGATCGACCTCGCATGATGGTCGTCGAAGATGACCGCGACACTGCTGAAATGTTGGCGGCTTACTTTGAGGCTCAAGGTTATGCTGTGACCCCGGTGGCCTGGGGCGCGGATGCGGTACGACAGGCGCAAGAAGGCGATGTGCCCGATTTGATTTTGCTCGACATCCGTCTGCCCGATATGGACGGCTTTGAAGTCTGCAAGCGCTTGCGCTCCCATCGCCGCTCCCAATACATCCCGATTATCTTTCTCACCGAAAAGCGCGAACGCGGCGATCGCCTGTCGGGTCTGGAATTGGGCGCGGTTGATTACATCACCAAGCCGTTCGATGTGCAGGATTTGCGCTTGCGGGTGCGCAATATTTTACGCCGGTCCAAGTATCAGACGCTGGTGCATCCGGTGACCGGCCTGCCGAATCAAGACCTGGTGGAGGAGCGCTTGAATGTTTTGTTGAATCAGCAAAACTGGGCGCTGTTGACCATTCAGGTGGGCGGGCTGGATGGCTTTGCCGATCGCTATGGCTTTGTGGCGCGCGACGATGCGCTGCGTGCCTTGGCCTTGCTGATGAATAACTCGGTCAATGAAGGCCAGTCTGATCCCGATAGTTCGTTCGTGGGCCAGCTCAACGACAACAGTTTCGTCGTCATCGTCGATGCCGCCCGCGCGCCTGACCTGCGCGATCGACTGAGCGCGCGTATCAAGCAGTCGGTCAACTTCTTCTATCCGGCGAAGGAACGCTCGCAAACGGGCGAACGTCCGCAGCTCACCTTTGCGCTCGGCCTAATTCAGGGCCAGCAGGGTCCCTTTGCCGACGGCGAGGCACTCAAAGAGGCTGGCTTGCGATCGATGCATTCGGTTTTGTAATATTGACTGTTCGGCTAGAAACAAAATCGCCCACTCTCCGCGTGGGCGATTTTGTTTCTAGCCGAGGCGAGGATGGTATAATCGCGCGCGGAGCTTGCTATGAAACTGACGGGCGATGACGCACTGGTGGTGGTACCCACTTATAATGAAGCAGATAATATTGCCAACTTCACGGCGGCTTTATTGGCGCTGCCGGTGCCCGGGCTACACGTGGTGGTGGTGGACGATGAATCGCCCGATGGAACGGGAAAAATTGCCGACGGTCTCGCGGCCCACAACGATCGGCTGCACGTGATGCACCGCACCGGGCCGCGCGGCCTGGGCCGGGCCTACATCGACGGATTTCGCTGGGCGCTGGATCACGGCTTCGATCGTATCATCCAGATGGACGCAGATTTTTCTCACTCGCCCGATTACATTCCGGCGATGCTGGAGCAGGCAAACGAGTATGATGTCGTCGTCGGATCGCGTTACGTGCCGGGCGGGGGACATGACCGGGAATGGGAGGCGGGCCGCGTGTTCCTAAGCGCGTGGGCCAACTTCTATGCCCGTCTGATCCTGCGCATGCAGGTGCATGATGCGACCGCCGGCTTCAAATGCTGGACCCGTAAAGCGCTGGAGACCATTCAACTCGATCGGGTACGCTCCAACGGCTATGTTTTTCAAGTGGAGATGGCTTACCTGTGCCAGAGACTCAAACTGCGTGTGCTGGAGCTGCCGATCTACTTTGAGGATCGCCGCATCGGCCACAGCAAGATGAGCATTCCGGTGAAACTCGAAGCCGCGTGGCGCACGTGGCAGGTGGGCTGGCGTCATCGCAAAGTGAAGTGAATTACTCGTTACTTAGTACTCGTTGCTTGCGACTAACGAGTAACCAGTAACGAGTAACATGAACCCCTATTATCGATCCCCATGTTACGCCGTCGTCGTGCTGATCTTCTCATCCTGGTAGTTTTATTTCTGCTGCCACTGCTGTTGTTCTGGCCGGTGACGCTGGGCGGCAAGACGCTGCTGCCGGTCGACAACCTTTATCAGTGGCAGCCGTGGAAGTCGGCCGCCGATCAGTTCAACGCACAGATTCCGCAGAATCAACTGGTCAGCGATCTGATTCTGGAAAACTACGCGTGGAAGCACTTCATCGTCGAATCGATTTCCAATCGGCAGCTTCCGCTCTGGAATCCCAATCTCTTTGCCGGTGCGCCCTTTTTAGCGAATGGGCAGCACTCCGCTTACTATCCGTTTAGTATTCTCTTCTATCTTCTGCCGCTCACGCTCGCTTACGGTTGGTTCACCGTTTCGCAGTTGTTCCTGGCGGGCGCGTTCATGTATGTGTTGTGCCGCGTGATCGGCAGCGGGCGCCTGGGCAGCCTCACCGCCGCCATCATCTATCAGCTCAGCGGATTCACCATCGTCAGTGTGGTGTTCACGATGATCATTGCGGCGGCCGCGTGGCTGCCGTTGCTGTTGGCTGCCATCGAGTTGATCATCCAGCAGCGCTCGGCCTTCGGTCGTCCAGCGACTGTGCCGTGGATCATCCTCGGCGCGATCGCGCTGGCCTGCCAGATCATGGCGGGGCACATCGAGATCACGTATTACACGTTGTTGATCATGGCGCTGTACGCGCTGTGGCGATTGACCGCGCTGACAAGACGCGGGATGCAAGATGCACGACGCAAGATGCGCGACCCCTACGGGCCACGCACCACGCACTACGCACTACGCGCTACGTCTAGCGTTTTCCGCCGTCCCGTTCTTGCATTGATCGTCATGGTTCTCCTCGGCATCGGCATGTCGGCGATTCAACTGCTGCCCAACGTCGAGATTCTGGCGCAGAACTTCCGCGTGGGATCGGCCACGTTCGATCAGGTGCGCAGCTGGGCGCTGCCGCCGCGCCATGTGCTGGAAATGCTGATGCCCAACTTCTTCGGCAATCCGGCGGAGCACACCGTCTTCGATATCATGACGGGGCAGAACGTGCTGCTCAACAGTCCATTCAATGCGCAGAATCCACAGGGCGCGTACAGCACTATGTGGGGCATCAAGAACTACGTTGAGGGCGGGGCGTATCTGGGCATTCTGCCGCTGCTGTTGGCGATCTATGGCTTGGTGCGCGGCGGTTATCCGCAGGCCCGATCGCACCGCTGGTTCTTCGTGATCCTCGCGGGCGTGTCGTTGGCCTTCATGTTCGGCACACCGTTATACGCGATTTTGTATTACGGCCTGCCGGGCATCAATCAGCTGCATTCGCCGTTTCGCTGGATTTGGCCGTTCACGATTTCGATCGCGGTGCTCGCGGCCATCGGCGTCGATGGCTTGATGATCCACCATCAGCGCGATCGGTATGTGCGGCCTCGCAAAGGCCCGATCAATTTCTTCTGCCTCAAAGGCCCGGTCTCTTTTCGTACGATTCTCGCGGGACTAGCGTTCTGGCCGGGCGCGATATTGCTCGTCGGTTTGTTCGCGTCCCGCTTGATCTTCCCAGCCCAATCGATTGCGTTTGCCGACAAACTGCTGCAATCGCTGGCGCTGGCGAACACCGCCTTCGATAATCCGCAATTGTTCTATTCGCACCTGTGGCGCAACGTACTGCTGTTTGCTTCTTTCCTCACGGTGAGCGGCGTGGTACTGCGGGTGTCGTTGTGCCCGATTTATCTGCCGCGTGTCATTCCGAGGAGCCGCACTTGGGCGACGAGGAATCTCTTCGCCAAACTGTCGACACGACCGGTCGAGCCAGAGATTCCTCGCCACGACGTGACTCGGAATGACACGGGCATCGCCATCTGGAAGCCGTTGCTGCTGATCGTCATCGCGCTTGATCTGCTCGTTGGCGCGATCGGCTTCAACCCAGCAGTCGATCCGAAGCTGCTCGACTACACGCCGCCGGTAATCGGCTTCCTCAAGCAAGACACGTCTCAGTGGCGCTTCACCACGTTCGATCCGCACGGGCGCAAGACGTTCAACGCCAACGGCGGTTGGCCGTATGGTCTGCAAGATGTGCGCGGTTACGATTCGATCATCCTGAAGCAGTATGCCGATTACATGGGCGTGATCGAAGATCAGAATGAGACACAGTTCAATCGCATTCAGCCAATCACAACCTACGGCGGGCTTGATTCACCGATGCTCGATCTGCTGAACGTGAAATACGTCCTGACTGATCCCGACGTACCGATCGAAAGCCCCAAGTACAAGCTGGTCTACGACGCCGAAGTGAAGGTGTACGAAAACCTCGGCGTGCTGCCGCGGGCGTTCACCCTGCCGATCGGATGTGAGACGGTCACGGCTGATCCGCTCTCGGCGCTGAAGCAGCACGATCCGCGTTCGACGGTGATCGTCGAGAAGCCGGCGGATCGATCGGGCGCAGCTAACCCAGCGTGCGCGCTGCAAGCCGCCGAAGTGATCGATTATCAAATCAACGATGTCGTGATCAAAGCGAATGCCGCGCAACCTGGTTGGCTCGTGTTGAATGACACGTACTTTACCGGCTGGCTGGCGTATAACGTGCAGGCCGATGGCAGCGAAAAAGAAGTGCCGATCTACCGGGCATATGGCAATTTCCGCGCGGTGCCGATCGCGGCGGGAGCACAGACGATTCACTTCAAGTACAGCCCGATGTCGTTCAAGTTGGGATTGTTCATCTCGTTCATGGCGTGGATGATCGTCGTGTTCCTGCTGGCGATCTGGCTGTGGCGGCTGGCGTATCGCGAAGAGAAACACGCCGCCACGACGACACAGCGCGTGGCGAAGAATTCCCTCGCGCCGATGGTGTTGAACCTGTTCAATCGCGTCATCGATTTCGCGTTCGCGGCGTTGATGCTGCGCATTTTACAGCCGGAAAACGCGGGCAATTATTACTTCGCCGTCGTCATCGTCGGCTGGGTGGAGATCTTCACCAACTTCGGACTCAACACCTTCCTCACCCGTGAGGTGTCACGCGATCGATCGGGAGCCAATCGTTTCCTGGCCAATACCTCGATCTTGCGGCTGATCCTGGGCGGCAGCGCGCTGCCGGTGTTGATTATCGCGCTGCTCTTCGGCAACGGGCTGTTCCAATTAACGCGGGAGACCGCGATCACGATCGTGTTGTTGGCGTTGGCGCAGATTCCCAGCAGCCTGTCGACGGGCATGACGGCGATGTTCTACGCCTACGAAAAAGCCGAATATCCGGCGGCGCTGGGCGTGGTGACGGTCCTGTTGAAGGTGTTCTTCGGCGTGCCCGCGCTGTTAGCAGGCTGGGGCATCATCGGCCTCGGTCTGGTGAGTTTGCTCGTCAACTGCATCACGTTCGGAGTGCTGTATGTGCTGATGGTGCGGTTGATTATCAAGCCGCGTTACGAGAATGATCCGACGATGCGGCGCGGCATGCTGCGCGAATCGTTCCCGTTGATGCTCAATCACCTGCTGGCGACGCTGTTCTTCAAGGTCGATGTCCCTATGCTGCAAGCGCTGCAAGGTCCGACGGTCGTCGGGTGGTATAGCACGGCCTACAAATGGATCGACGCGCTGAACATCATTCCCGCCTATTCGACGATGGCACTGTTCCCGGTGATGTCGCGGCAAGCAACGGAAGACAAAGACGCGCTGATGCGCTCGACGCGCTTTGCCATCAAGTTCCTGGTGATGATCGCTTTGCCCATCGCAGTGATGACGACGTTCCTCGCGCCGTTTTTGGTGTTGGTGCTGGGCGGCCAATCGTATCTGCCGCATGCCGCCATCGCGCTGCAAATCATGATCTGGTCGATCCCGTTCGGTTGGATCAACAGCATCGTCAATTACATCCTCATCGCGCTCGGCCAGCAATCGAAGTTGACGCGCGCTTTTGTGGTGGGCCTGTCATTCAACATCATCGCCAATTTGATTTTGATTTCACGCTTCTCGTATGTGGCCGCGGCCGCCGTGACGATCATGTCGGAGTTGGTCGAGGGCCTCGTGTTCATGTTTTACCTCGAACGGTCGCTGGGATCGATCCGCTGGATTCGCTTGTTGTGGCGTCTGTTCGCCTCAGCGGGCGCGATGCTGATCGTCATGGCGCTGGCGTGGCCGCTGCATCCGATCGTGGCGTTGATCGCCGGGCCGATTGTGTATGTGGGCGGATTGCTGGTGCTGCGCGTGATCGGGCCGGAGGAGAAGCGGGTGCTCAATCGGCTGCGCGGATCACGTGGGGCAGAAGAAAACGAGCGCATCAACGAATCGGTGGCAAGTACGATCTAAGATTTGCTATGACGCTACCCTCGAGCAATCCAGATTCCGCATTCTCGCGGAGAAACTATCCCCGCAAGAATATCCTCGACGTTGACGCGTTCGCCGCCAATCAACGCGGCGAGCTTACGCCATTGCAATGCATCACGCTCAAGCAAGAACTGATGCAGCAAGGTCTGACTGCCTCAGCCTTTATCCTGCTGGGCGCCACCGTGCCGCTTTTCCTTGGAGTGGCGTTGTTCATGCCACAAGGCGATACGGTGAATGCTCCGATCTGGTTGTTGGTGCTTGGCGGAGCCTTGTTAGTCGGTCTGCCGGGGATCGTGCGGGGTGCACGGCGGTTGAAGTTGGTGAGTGCCGCGCGCGATGAGGCCCAGTCAATCAACCGCAAGAAGAATCAACTCCGCTCGCTGCTGCGCGGCTACAACCCCGTGCTGAGCCGCGTATTTCCCAGCGAAAAGTTCCATCATCCGGCCGTCTATGCGCTGCTTCAGCAGTCGGTGTTTCCCGAAGAGTTCGTCGCCGCGGGCGTCGAGGCGCTGACCCGGATCCTGACGCACCACTCACGCTCGGCCTTCGGGGCCGAGCAGGCGCAGCAACTCGTGGACCAATGTCGCGGCCTCATCTCGCGGCCGATGCGGCGCGAGGTCGTCCATCAACGAGTGAACGATCTGATCGCTGAGATCCAACTGGCCCACCAGCATCAGAAAGCGTTGCTCAAGGCCGGCTATGCGCTGATCCACGATCGCCCGGAAGCCGCCAAGTTGCTCAAAGCCTCAACCGGCGTCAGCAACACCCTCGCTCTCGTGAGTGAGGTCAGCGACGTTCAACGCTTTCCGGATGGCGAACATGTCGCCAGCTTTCTGGGCTTGACCACCAAGCAAGCACATTTCCGGCACGACCATCTATCAGTCCAAACACATCACCAAGCAAGGTCCACCGAATGCTCGGTATGCCGCGGTCAACATGGCCTTGCACCTGAGCCGGCGGGTGCCCAAGTATCAAACCATGTACAAAACCATCAAAGCCCGCAAACCTCCGCGCAAAGGCCATTTCGTGGCGCTCGTCGCTGTTGCGCGTGATTTTGTGACGAATGTGCTCTACGATATGTGGCGCGAGCAGCGCCCCTTCTTCATCAAAGTCGAGGACTATCGCCAATACCGAAAAGATCATCCGCACACGAAGGCTTGACCGGACTTGAACGCGATCACCGAGCCACGCCGCCTACCCTAGTGTTCACGGTCGGATCGATCGCTTGTTTAAGGGCGAACTGCCTACGGTTTCCACAGCCATCGCTGCGATGGACTGCTTTTCAACTTAGCTCATTACTATTTTCGGCCGGCCCCGTCCTCGATTTTGGGCCTTGACAAACTATAGGACGTCTTTTGGGCAGTTCGTCGTGACCGCCGAATGGCTGAACTTCGATGTGCGCGACGCCGATGGTAACGTGACAACCTACACGCGCGAGATCGCCGATCGAGTAGGCATTGCCGCGCGCAAAGGCTCGTTGATCAACGGCATGGTGCCCGATCTGATTTCGAGCAAAGTGATGATCGCGTTCGGGCCGATGACACCGCCGCTGGTCAACGAATGGGACAATCACACGATCTACTTCAATCCCTCACTGATGTCCAGTGAGTACGCGGCGCACGTGGGCGAAAATCTACTGGCGGTATCCCCCCATATCCTGTCGGTGCAGCCCATCGTCGCCAACCTGAGCGCCGCACTGCAAGGTCAAGTCCCGGAACTGCTGCCGCAGATGGAGATCGTCACCGAAGTGGCGCTCGATTCGGTGCAGGCCTTCAATCGCATGCAGGGCGCGGCCTTTGTGACTTTTTCTGATGAGGCCTCAAGCGAGTTGGCCGATACCGGCCTGGTGCGCGCCTATCCCGATTCGCCCCGCATCACGCTGGTATCGTCAGTGATTTCTCGCACGGGTGTTATCACGCAGGTCGAACAGTTGCAGATGATGGACTTACTGCATGATAGTCTGCGCGTCATTGCTTATCCGGGGCAAGTGAAAAATGCTGAACCGACTTACCGCCTGACACGTGGTGTGAATGAATCTTTCCTTGAAAAGAAGATCGGCGAGCAGATGACGGGCGAGATAGGACAGTCGGGCGCAGGTGTGTTACAAGCGGCGGCGGCGGCGGAGCACATCCCGTTGATGTATGTGGATATGGCGAATTTGGAGCCGCTGGCTAAAGCACCGATTTCACAGCAGGCCAAAGCGCGCATTGTGGATGCGGTGACGCAAGGCAACAGCGTGCTGGTACCGGAACGCATGGTGATGTGGAATGGTCAATCAACCATTGCCTGGTGGCAGGTGGATTTGAAGACAGGCGAAGCTACAGACGTTAGTGAAAATGGAACGCACCAGTTCATCGTGCAGTTCATTGGAACGGCTCTTTTGTTTATGGGCATCATGGCCATCTTATCTGGTTGTAGTATTACTCCCCCAGTCGATAAAGCTGCTCCTGCCGTTCTGACATGGCAACACTTTTGGCAAGAAGTTTGGGAGAAAACCTCTGCGACTCCCGGGTCCCCGCCGCCCTACTTGGACGTTTTCGGGGAGACCAAGACTTATATCAAAGCCAACTGGCCGGAACCTACGCCTACGCCTTGACCTTTGAGGTTAAGGACAACTTTGTGGATGCCTGCGAACGAGAAAGGAAACGCATATGCGGCACCGCCTTCAACCGAAATATATCGCACTAATTGGATTGTGTGTACTTCTGGCTGGAGTATCTATCTGGTATATCCTGTCTAACCAGCAGGCACATCTTCCAGACTTGGAATGGTCGATAACGCAGCGGATACTCTCACATGAAGATACTCAAATCTTAGCTCCGATCGTGGAAGAAGCGCGTAACCGAAACTTTTATTTCTATGAGATCGAAACACCTGAACTAAAACAGTTATTTCCAGCCGCTACATTCTATGTTATTTGTGCCTCGGCTGCTCCACCCACCTGCTCGCGGGCAGTTGCCGTTCAAGCTGGTCATGCTTACCGACTACCTCAAGATTTTAACCACCTTTTGTCAGATGTAGGGATACAGGTTACTGATGATAATGCTTTGCTTGTCGCGCGGGCGTTCATTGGGATTGCCCATCGAGGACTGTTGCTAGGCACGCATATCAACTTCATTCAACAGACGGCTCTTGACGAAGCCGATACGCAATTGCCACAATATCATTATCAGTGGGAGATTCAGGCTTGGGCGAGGGAATTCGGTACCGTAACCGATTGGAAAATTGGATTCCGAGAAGGGCGGATCGAAATCGTCCTACGTACCTTACTTAGCCGTCAGGTCGGTAATGCTCAGTCGCCCGACAATGCTGCAGATCATTTTAGCTCAGGGGGTATCTCCATCCAGGCTATTCCTCGACGAGACACAGAATACTATCTTTGCTGCTCGCCTCAAGGCCAACTCTTGATGAGCTACTCCTCATCCCTTCTGTGCTGCGATCAGCACGGTCAACTCAGTGCAGATGCTTCCTGGGATCAGGCCCCCAGCCCATCAGGAACCTTGCCCATAGAATTGACGGCAGAATGGCAAACGCCTTGGGGACCACAGAGGGACGTTGATGCTGCAGTGTTGAACAAGGCGCGCCAAGCCTATCCCGATCAGGTCAACGAGACATGGGCACAGCCGTGGTCGGTTGAGTGGATTAGTCCTGTACTTGTCTCCATGACTTCAGGCCAAAAGCAACGCGCCCTCTTTCCCGGTGTGCCCGACGAGGTTCGCTATTTTGTGCAGGCCTCGCCTTTTTCCTTGACGGCGGTTCCTTCCGCGTCGTACGTCGGCATTGTGGCAAGTCAGGGCGACAAAATCTATCGTCTGCCAGAGGACTTCAACTTGTGGGTGACTGATGTCGGGCTGCCCCTCACACCGGACAACCAAATCAGCCTGGCGCAGGCCTTCATCTGGGCAACCCACCGCGAGTTAGTGACCACTCTGGGTAGTATCTTCCTCACAGATCCCAAGGCGATTGACGAAACTGATCCCCTTCATCCCACCTATCACTATCAACTGGAGATGGATTCATGGGCAGAAGAGCGGGGCGTCTGGGTCAAGTGGAAGTTCGGCTTTGCAGAGGGGCGTCTTGCCGTGGCGCATTACACCGTCTTAGGTCGCTTCGTGGGTAGTTGGCAGAGCCATCTCCATCCCAATGTCCTGGACCCCTTCTTCACGCCCAATGCCAAATACTTCGTCTGCTGCGACGAGAAAGGCGCGTTACGATGAGACAATTACTTGGACTGATTCTCAGTATTTGTATTGACCAATTCCCGCTGAAGCCGGATGACCCGCTCTGCTGCATGTACGCTTGATAGGCCAGCCCGAAGAAGCGCACATCTTCCGCCGCTGTGCGGGTACAGGAGGAGGAAGGAAGTGCGCTGCCTGACAGTCTGCCCCGTGTGGCGTATAATGCGGGCACTTCCAACACTCGGAGGCTCCCCATGCCCAATGATGCGCAACGCGAAACCCAGATCGAGCGTCGTCAGCAGCGCGCCCGCGAAGAGATCACCAAAGTCGTCAACAAAGGCAACCATCCGCTCTTCAGTCTCTTCGAAGTCACGTCGCTGTCCGGCCACACCTATCGCGTCGAGATTCACGCGCTCGACGAACTGCGCAACACCTGCACCTGCCCCGATTACCGCACCAACCTCATCGGCACGTGCAAGCACATCGAAGGCGTGCTGATCTACCTGCGCGAAGAATATGGTGAGCGCCTGAAGACTCTGACGTTGCAACGTCCCAGCGGCACGCAAATCTATTTGCAGTACGAAGCCGACGTGACGGCGCGCGTTGATCTGCCGCTGCCTCGCCGATCCAACGTGCGCGATTTACTCCTGCGCCATTTCGATCCGACCGGCGTGCTGATCGGTGCGCCGCTGCAAACTTTGCCGCGCCTATTCTCAGACCTCGATCGGCTTCCGCCCCGCGACCGATCGCTGGTGCGCGTCGATCAGACCGTGCCCGAACATCTGGCTTTGCTGCAAGATCGTGAAGCGGTGGCGCAGCAGAAAGCGTGGTTCCTCGATCAGGTCGAGCGCGGCCAACGCACCTTCGATGTGCTCTCGACCAAGTTGTATCCGTATCAACAAGAGGGTGCGCTGCATTTAGCCTTTGGCCGCCGCGCGCTGCTGGCCGACGATATGGGCTTGGGCAAAACAATTCAAGCCATCGCGGCCTCCGCCTTGCTCAAGGATGTGCGCGGCATCGAGCGCGCCCTCATTGTCTGTCCTGCGTCGCTGAAATATCAATGGGCGCGCGAGATCAAGCGCTTCACCTCATTACCCGTCACCGTCGTCGAAGGCGGACTCACCGCGCGGCGCGAAGCCTATCACGCGCCGTCGTTCTTCAAGATCATCAACTACGAAATCGTGCGGCGCGATCTGGCCGACTTGCAACAGATTCGATCGGACTTGATCATCCTCGATGAAGCGCAGCGCATCAAGAACTGGCGCGCCAAGACGGCCGACATGGTCAAGCAGCTGCGCAGTCGTTACGCCTTTGTACTCACCGGCACCCCGTTAGAGAATCGCCTCGACGAGTTGTACAGCCTCTTCCAGTTCATCGATCCGCGCATCCTCGGCCCGTTGTGGAAGTTCAACGAGCGTTTCTTTCAAGTGGAAGAACGCGACAACGGCACGGTCAAAGTATTGGGCTACAAAAATCTCGACGAGCTGCGCGGGACGATCGGGCCGTATGTTTTACGCCGCACACGCGACGAAGTGCTGCGCGATCTGCCCGATCGCGTGGACAACAACTTCTTCGTCGAGATGACCGATCCGCAGTGGAACGCCTACAACGAATTCAAAGAGAACGTGGCAAAGTTAGTCGCCATCGCCAAGCGCCGCCCGCTCACGCCCAAAGAGCGTGAAATCCTGCTGATGTGCTTGATCAAGATGCGCCTCATCTGCAACGCGCTCGCCCTGCACGACAAAGCCATTCTGCCCAAAGACCGCGAGAAGACCGCGCCCAAGCTGCGCGAACTCGGCGAAATTATGGCCGATCAAATCGCAGGGAATGGTCACAAAGCGATCGTGTTCAGCCAGTGGGCGGACATGCTGGCCTTCACCGAACCGATCCTCAAGCGCACGGGACTCGACTACGTTAAACTCACGGGCCAGGTACCCACCGCCAAGCGCGGCGCGCTCGTCGAGCGTTTCTTCGACGATAAGGATTGCCGCGTCTTCCTGTCCACCGATGCGGGCGGCGTGGGCCTCAACTTGCAAGCCGCCAGTCTCGTGGTCAATCTCGATCTGCCGTGGAATCCCGCCGTGCTGGAACAGCGCATCGGCCGCGCGCATCGCCATGGACAGTCGCGCTCCGTGCACGTGATCAACTTGATCGCCAAGGGCACGATCGAAGAGCGCATGCTCGACACATTGGCCGCGAAGCGCAACGTCTTTGCGGGTGTCTTCGGCGCCGATGAGGCCCCCAGCGCGATCAGTTTTGAAGACAGCGGTCAGGGCCTGCTCAAGCAGATCAACGAATTGCTCCAAACACCGGTTGAAGTGGAATTGGAACTGAAACCGTCGGAAGTAGAAAAACCGATCGAGGTGGTGATCCCCAAGCCCACGTTGAAAGGCTTTGCCGAGCGCTTGATCGCGCAGCTACCCAATCGGGTGTTGTTGGTCCGTAAAGCGCCGATCGGCCAAGGCATTCTCGTCGTAGTCGATAGCGCGCCGGGCGAATTGCGATCGATCATCGAAGCGGAGGCGGCGGCCTACTTTGACCCCGATCGACCGGCGCTGCATTTGATGGAACAAGAGGGCTATCGCGCCTTCACCGCTTTTCTGCCGGCGAGTGCGGAAGACGCCGATGCTGACGCATATCGCGCCGCCGCCCTGCCCGCGCCCAGCGAACCTGATCGATCCGACGAACGACGCAAGAAAGCACAACAAGGTCTGGCCTTCGCGGCGAAGCGAGTGGCGTTGGCCGAAGTCGTATTGAAAGGCGGTTTCCCCGAAGAGATGGTGCGTCCTGTGCGTGAAGCATTGGGCTGGGGTCTATCCTCGCTGCTCGCGCTGTATCGTGATCGCGATCCGTCTGCGGACCTGCCCGCCTCGCGCACCCTTCACGCCGAACTCGTCGAGCCGAAACATCTGCCCGATGATCTCGCTTTGCGCCTCGCGCGCGTGCGCGAACTCACCGAACCCGCCGGCGAAGGCGAAACGCTCACCCCGCTCTCGATCGACACCGGCCATACGCTACTAGCTGATGTGCAAGCCTTGATCGAACTCGTGCAACAGCGCGTAGTGGAGAGTGGGTTGTGAGAGATGAAGTACAATTGAGATGGAGGTGAACATGTCAGCCATTCTCGATCAGTCACGGATTTTCCCGCTCGGCTCAGCGCAAGTGGACATCCAGTTGCATGTGTCGGCACAGGTTAATATCACGCCCTTCGTGGCGCGGCAAAAAATCAATGTGCTAATGCTCGATCAGGTCGGCAATCTGCTCCACGGCGGCGAGCCGGAACTGCTGGTATCAGAGAAGCTGTATTGGCGCGTACCGGTGCTGCTCTCCACTCCCCGGCGCGGCCCAGTGGGACAAGTCGGTTCCATCCGGGTTGACGCACAAACGGGCGAAATGTTAGTCGACGATAAGCTGCTCAAGGATATCGCCGATCATGCCCACCAACTGCTTGCCGGTACCTCAGCTTGAACAAAGCGCTGCAGCTTTGGAAGACGCTGAAGATATAGCCGTCGTGCGCGAGGCTCTAGCCGTATTGAATGCCGCGGGCGGCGATCGGGCGAAAGCCGGTTTTCGCCCGTGGGCGGAAGTGCGCGCCGAATTATCAGCCGACGCTGGCGCTGCCCACTTTGCAACTTTCCGATGCTGAATGGTGGAGTATTCGACATGCTAGATGACATCCTGAAATTACCCAACGGCGCGCGCTTCTATCGAGCCGACTTGCACAATCACACTCCGCGTGATCCTGCCTTTCACTGCGGCGGACTGCCCGTCGATACCGATGAGCAGAGGCGATCCTTCGCCCGCGAATATGTACGCTATGCCCGGCTGGAGCAACAACTGGACATTATCGGTGTCACCGAGCATAACGATGTCTCGTGGCTGCCTTATTTGCAGACCGCCGCGATTGAGCTTAACGCCGAACTGGAGCAGCAGGCTAAGCCGGAGCGCTTGATCGTCATGCCTGGCGTCGAACTGTCAGCTATGGGTGGGCAGCGCGGCATTCACTTCATCGTCTTGTTCGATCCCACCACGACCGCCGACCAAATCGATCACTGGATCAGTAGCCTCGGTCTGCTCAAAGGCGAGCGCTTTCATCCCGACAAAACACCCCGCCTGGTGCAGAAAAATCCGATCGAGTTGCTGAAAGCCGCGTTCGACCTTAACAGCGATTTGCGCCGCATCCCGATTGCAGCGCATGCTTTCGCCGAAAATGGCTTGCTGTCTGGCAACAATGTCGCTGGCGAGCAACGGGCGTTGGCTTACAATTCGCCCTGTCTGTTAGCGATTGAAATTCCTGATCGACGCGAGGCCCTCAGTCCCTGGGGCCAGCAAGTCGTCAACGGCGAACTGGATACCTACCAGCGCAAACATGTCGCCTGTCTCAACCACTCCGACGGGCGCGGCCTGCGCGAAACGCAAGATGGCCGCCGGTCGATCGGCGCGCGCAGTACGCGCGTCAAACTCAGCCACGTCAGCGTCGAAGCGCTGCGTCAGGCCTTCATCGACTTCGAATCGCGCATCCGTCTGGAAGGCGAAATCAACGCTGCGGCTTACCCGCAGATCGTGGGAATTGAAATTGAAGGTGGATTTCTGGCCCAGCCTTTTGATCCGGCCAATCCCGGTGCGCCGCGCGGCCCGTTTCGTTTGCACTTGAATCCTAACTTGAATACCGTTATCGGTGG